>Ga0209369_1000324_pt1 | contig 83023 bp, 63 predicted proteins | sample EBPBio142010_DNA_FD_185865 | JGI IMG/M metagenome (GOLD analysis project Ga0209369, IMG submission 185865) | Wastewater treatment Type I Accumulibacter community from EBPR Bioreactor in Madison, WI, USA - Reactor 1_10/4/2010_ DNA (SPAdes)... | ecosystem: Engineered > Bioreactor > EBPR >...
GCTGACGGTGGTTATCGAGGTCAATTAATCGAATGGGTTAAGAAAGAGCAAAACTGCACTTTGGAAATCGTTGAAAAACCCGCCGAGCAAAAAGGATTTAGCGTTTTACCCCGTCGTTGGGTGGTCGAAAGAACCTTTGCCTGGCTGGGACGTTATCGACGATTAGCCAAAGATTACGATCTGTTGCCACAAACGACAGAAACATTCATTTATCTCGCAATGACTCACATTATGCTAAAAAGACTCACAAAGTAGGACTTTTTCTAAACGCTCTTAAATAAAAATCCCTTCGCCATGAGAAAACGAAGGGATTTTATAGTGGAAATCATTAAAGGGCGTTTCTCAGAGATGCAGTGCGAAGCTCTGGATATCAGTAACGATAATACTGAGAATGCTAGTGCGTTTTTATAATGAACATTTTGCCCTGTCTTTAAGTCTGAAATAGCAATGCAAGTTATTATTATTTTTTCCAAAAAAACAATAATAGCAAAGCAATGTGTCTTATTTATGACAATTTTTAAGAAGAAATGCTCTATTTGTCATTCAATCTTCGCATTAATACCAAACCGTTCGATATTAAACCATGCGACTTTTGTTTCAGTTGATGTTCAAAAGCAACCTGTGTTAAATTTATAAGTTAAATTGCAGTAATTGTGTTCTTTGAGTGCTGGTTTTTTGTTTTTCCGGGCCGAAAGAAAGGTAAGTCAGGAGTAGGCATGGAGCATTTTTCCAATGGGGTGATGAAAAGCTTTCGGGCGGCCAGGTTAACTCATAGCCGCCAGGCCTTTACACTGCCTCAACTCCTGCTGGTGCTGCTGATTATATCGGTGTTGGCGACGGTGATCCTGGGTGTGTTTACCCGCGCTCGTACGATCGGCCGGCGCAATACGTGTGACATGCAATTGAAGACCCTCACCGTGGCTCTCGATGCATTTCGCGAAGAAACCGGCCGTTATCCCGAGCACCTCGACGAGCTTCTTGCCAAAAAATACCTGACGGACCCGGCTATGCTCAAGTGTCCGGCCGACTCGCGTGCCAATGGCTCCTATGACGATTATTACGTCATGCGCGCAGCCCGCGATAGCGGGGAACTTCCGATTCTCTTCTGTCCCATCTGCAGTAAGAATAGCAATTTGGGATTGCAGGCGTTCAAGGGGCGCTACACCAAGCAATTTGCCACGCGAGCGGCAGAAATCAATCAGGTTTCCAACACCACCATCGAGCGCCTGGGACAAAAACCCTTCGCAGCGAAGTCGGGAATGAAGCTGGAAAGTGGCGATATCATCCGCACTTCCAGTGACGGGGGGGCACTCATCAATTTTGCCGACGGATCGTATTGCGATTTGGGCGGTAATAGTCAGATTACCGTATTGCAATCTTTTATTGCCGGGCAAACCTATGCGCCGTTGTATACCACGGTGCGCCAGACGTCGGGCGATGTGTCCTATCATGTCAATCACGGTTCAAAATTCGATGTGAGCACTCCTGCAGCCACTGCAGTGGCACTGGGAACGGCATTCCGCATCCGGCAAGACGACCTCCTGCAGTGGTGGTTGAAGGTGAGCGACAGTAAAGTTCTGGTCAGCGACCTGGGCGGGCGGGATATTGTGGCGGCTGAAGGTGCAACCTTGCCGGCATCGAGTGATTTACCGGTCATGACGACTTCCCAATGGACGTTTTTAGGGCAGATGGAAAGTTATATGCCAATGGTGCCATTGACGCCACCAGGCAACAGCATGGCGTCGCGCTCGGCACCTTCTCAGAACAACATGCGCACACGCATCCGGCTGTTACGCAGCGCGTGGCGTCAAGGCGCTGTGAATTAATATCCGATTCTCCTGTGTTCATAGCACGCAAAGCCTTCGGCTACGCAAACGTGGTCGCAAGTTTGTTTTATTGAATTAACCACAGATGAACACAGATAAACACAGATGCGAACGGCAGATTGGGAGCGCAGGCGTCCCGCCTGCATCGCCTCTTGTGCCATGAGCAGGCGAGACGCCTGCGCTCCAGAAATAGCTGTCTAAAGATCAAGAATTTTGTGATCTTTGTGTCAACTTTGTGGCCTTTGTGTTAAATCCAACGACTTCCTAATCGGCATCACGCGCAGCATGCCAGAGCAAAAATGCGCCAATTCCCAGGCAAAAAGCCATAATGATCGCCTTGGTCATCAGAGGCAATGAGGCAAAAAGAATAAAAACCGCCGTCGCCCCGGCCAGAATCGCCAGCGTTGTGGGGAGTATTTCACTGGTATCGCGCGGATGAATCAACCAGTCGAGAAAGCTGCTATCCAAAACTGCGCCGCAGTGGGTGCAAGTTTTTCCGGCTGGCGTCTGCTGGTGGCACAGCTTGCAAACGACCTGTTTTTGATTGGGTAAATCGGCTTTATATTCGAGTGCGCGGTTCAAACGCCGCCGGATATCTTGCACATCGTGGGGATTGAGTCGAATCGCTTCTTTATAGGCGGCAATCGCTTCATCGTAACGGTCGAGCTTGAAATAGACTTCGCCCAATTCCCGCCAGGCCGCCGTATTGTTGATATCGCGCGCCAGAACATTTTTATATTTTTCGATGTTGTCTTCGTGAATGCTGCGCAGCGAACTCTGGTCGCTCATGGCCATGAGCACCGGCCACGCCAGGCTGCCGCCGATCAACAAAACCACCCACAACAGCATGAGCAGCGGCGATGAGGTCTTGAGCATCCAGCCCGAACCCAACAGAATACCGCAGATAATACCGACGGCGACGGCGCTTTCCAACACGTCATCGACCAGCCAGAAGCGCAGCACTGTGAGAATGGCAAGCCCTAACCCAACGAACCCCAGAAAAAATAATACGCCAATAGTGGCGGCGTCTTGAAGCATAAGCCGAATGAAACTCCCATTGGTGTTTTACCATTTTACGTGCCAAGACAAACTATCGATATAAGTTATGACGGGGATTGGTGGAGGACAAAAGAAGAATGTTGCGGCATCTTGAAATGTTTCTCGTTCTCCGTTAAAATTTATTTCTGCATTGATGGCGACGTGCATTGTATATGGCGGGTGTAGCTCACTAGGTTAGAGCGCCAGTTTGTGGCACTGGAGGTAACGGGTTCGAATCCCGTCACTCGCCCCACTTTTTGAATCTGGGTAGAATAAGGAAGAGTGAGCCTGTGGCTCGCTCTTTTTTGTTTTGTAATGCGTGTGTTGCCATGAAACAACCCTCGACCTTACCCGGATTAGACGCCCTGCGTGCCGGACACCACGAGAAAATCCTTCACCGATTGCAGGGAAAACGCATCGGTTTACTCACCAACCACAATGGCCGTGCCCTGGACGGACGGAGCACTCTGGGAGTGCTCCGTGAACTGGGGCTAAATGTGCAAGTGCTATTCTCGCCCGAACACGGCATAGAAGGCAAGAGTGAAGGTCATGTGAAGTCGGGACAAACCGCAGATGCTTTGCCGATCTATTCGCTCTACGGTGCTACCCGCCGCCCCACCGCGCAGATGTTGCAGAATATTGACGTGCTGGTGTGCGATCTTCAGGATGTCGGCGCGCGCTTCTACACCTACTCCACGACTTTAGCCTATTGCCTCGAAGAATGCGCACCACGTGGCATTGCCGTGGTGGTGCTCGATCGTCCCAACCCCATCGGTGGCGAGATTGTCGAAGGTCCGGCGCTCGATGGCGATAGCCGTTCGTTCGTGGGGCACCTCAATGTTCCCGTCCGCCATGGCATGACGCTGGGCGAATTAGCCCAATTGTTTATTGCCGATGCCGGATTGGAAGTCGAACTGCACGTGGCCACTGCACCGGGTTGGAAACGAGCCGATCACTGGCCGCAAACTGGTTTGGATTGGCTGCCGCCTTCGCCGAATTTGCCCGATTACCAGAGTGCGGCCTGGTATCCCGGCACCTGCTTGCTGGAATTTTCCAAAGTGAGTGTGGGGCGGGGCACTGATGCGCCGTTCCGAATCATCGGCGCGCCCTGGCTCGATGCTGCCGGGTTATTACAAAAATTGCAAAACATTCCACTGTTCGCCCAAACCTTCGGCGCAGAAGTGATTTCCTTCACCCCGGGCCATGCCCTGTATGAAGGCGAATTATGCCACGGCTTGAAGTTTCATTTGCAAGGACAAAACATCGCTGAAGTGCATTTCGTGCCGCTGGGACTGGCCTTGCTGGCGACCCTCCATGCGCACCAGCCGCAAGAGTTCGATGATAAAAAACTCGATGCCTCCCTGCGCTTGTTGGGCAGCACTTCTGTGTTAGAAGCGCTAAAAGCCAATGAGTTGGAAGAAGCAGAGCGAATCGCTCATCGAGACGCCCGCAATTTTGCCGAGCGGCGCGAGGCGTTTTTGCTTTATGACTAAACTGCCCGTATAAGTATGAAGTCGCAAAATCCTCCTGCATCGAGCAGGACGTCACCTGTTATTTGCGAACCCCGAGCGTGAGCGACGGGCACGATTTCTTTGCTTCACTCGGCTCTTTGCCCATGCCCGTCGCTCACGCTCGGGGTTCGCAAATAAAAGTACCGGCTCGGCATTGGAAACAAAAGTAGCTCCAATATCTCCTTTTTATTTTGAGCGGATTCATTCGCTGAGTTCAATATAATTGCCCTCTTTCAAACCCGCTCCCATCGGCACGATGAATGATTATTAACCGATTCAGCCATAATCAAACCTTGCACCTGACATGAAAATGGTGGCATAAGAATAGAGTGAATAATTCCTCAGCCGTGAGCGGTTCACCTGCCCGAACCAGTTCCGGGGCTGCGACTTCCTCTGCAACGGAGCCTCCCCCTCAAAGTTCTCTTCGCCGCTTTTTACACTACGTCAAGCCGTATAGTGGTTTGATTCTCTTTGCAACCTTTTGCGGGATTTTCAAGCTGTGCGTCCCGGCTACGATGGCGATTGCGCAAAGCTACGTCGTCGATGAACTGGTGCCCAGCCTAAGCGGCAGTGCCGCGCCGCCGCGCCACGATTTCGCCTATTACTGGGCCGATGCCTTCATTCGGTGGACGGTTTTGCACCTGCCTCCGGGCTGGCACGCCAACACCCCGTGGGGCAAGCTGAATGTGTTGATGGTGGCACTCACCTTCATCTACATTTTGTGGGCTGTCAGCCAGTATTATCGCTCCTATCTCTCCCAATTAGCCGGCCATCGCGTCATTCTCGATTTGCGTAGCGACCTCTACCAGCACATCACGCGTATGAGCCATTCGTTCTTCCAGAGCCATCAATCGGGCGGCATCGTATCGCGCTTGATGAGCGATATCGCCCTGGCGCAAAATTTCGTCGGCAGCGCCATGACCGCGATCTGGATGGATCTCGCAGTCTGCGTCTTCTTCATCTTCCTGATGTTCTCGATGGACGTGCCGCTCACCCTGGCTTCGCTGGTGGTATTCCCGCTCTACATCGCCTGTATGAAGAAGTTCGGCCGCGCCGCTAAACAAACCACCAAAGACGTGCAAGAAGCGATGGAAGGCTTCTCCGGTGATGTGCAAGAGCGCATGGCGGGCATCAACGTGGTGAAATCGTTCGCCACTGAAGCCCGCGAGAGCAAGAGCTTCTTTCGCGGAGCACGTGACCTCTACCAACTCACCATGCGGTCGGTGAAAGTTTCTTCGCTCAACTCTTCCATCACCCAGTGGCTCACGCAGATGGCGATTATGGCAATCCTCTGGTATGGCGGCTATCGCCTGCTGACAGGACAAACCAGCCTCGGTGTCATCATCGGTTTTCTTACCCTGGTGCGCGAACTCTACATGCCGATGAACCGCATCAGCGATATGAACACGGTTCTCAACAACTCGCTGGCCGCGATCGATCGTGTCTTTGAAGTCTTCGATATCCAGCCCGACGTCCAGGAAAAAGAAGATGCCACGCGCCTGGGCCGTCTCGAAGGCCGCATCACCTTCGATAAAGTCACTTTCGGTTACGATAGTACCCGACCTGCGCTCCATAATATCGATCTGGATATTGCTCCGGGTGAAGTGGTCGCCTTAGTGGGTGCCTCGGGTGCGGGTAAAAGCACGCTGGTGCAACTTATCCCGCGTTTCTTCGACCCGCAAAAGGGCCGCATTTTGGTCGATGGCATCGACGTGCGCGACGTGAAGCTGCGTTCGCTGCGTAACCAGATCGGCGTGGTGGCCCAGGAAACCTTGCTCTTTTCCGGCACGGTGCGTGAAAACCTGCTCTATGGCCGTCCCGATGCCGGGGAAGATGAAATGGTCGCCGCCGCCAGGGCCGCCCATGCCGCCGATTTCATTGAAAAGCTGGACGATGGTTACGATACGCTGTTGGGCGAACGCGGCGCCCGGCTTTCCGGGGGCCAGAAGCAGCGCATCGCCATTGCCCGCGCCTTTCTTTCCGACCCGCGCATCCTGATTCTGGATGAAGCCACTTCCGCGCTCGACTCCGAAAGTGAAGCCCTCATCCAGGAAGCCTTGGCCGAACTGATGAAAGGCCGCACCAACATCGTCATCGCCCACCGCCTCAGTACCGTGCTGGGTGCCGACCGCATCGCGGTGATGAACAATGGCCGCATCCTCGACTGCGCCCCGCATGAGACGCTGCTCTATCGTTGCGGTACTTATGCCAACCTATATCACACCCAATTCCGCGTGGCGCTGGGTGAGGCATCGGCGGAATAGGAATTGCTGCTGTGCGGCATGGTTTAAAGTGATATAAGCTGAAAATCATGCCGTCTCTTACCAAACTCCACGATTGGAACCTTTCGCCAACCGATGCGGTGGCGATGCAAAAAGAGCTGCGCGAGCGTATCCGCATTGCGCCACTCGATCTTTCGCGTGTCCAAACCGTGGCTGGTGCCGATATTTCCTTTAATAAATTCTCGGAGACGATTTACGCCGGGATTGTCGTGTTGAAATTCCCCTCGTTGGAAATTATCGAGCGAACCGGCGTGGTGACGACCACGAAATTCCCCTATATTCCGGGCCTGCTTTCTTTTCGGGAAATTCCGGCGCTGCTTGAAGCCTGGGAAAAATTAGAAAACGTGCCCGATGTTCTGGTGTGCGATGGACACGGCATCGCGCATCCGCGCCGTTTGGGCATCGCGGCCCATGCCGGGTTATGGCTGAATTTGCCGACCATCGGCTGTGCCAAGTCGGTGTTGGTGGGAAAGTATGAAATGCCTGAAACCGCACGCGGCAGCCGCTCGCCTTTGGTGCATTACGGTGAAACCATCGGGACGGCGCTGCGCACCAAAAATAAGGTGGCACCGGTTTATGTTTCACCGGGCAATTTGTGCGATATGGAAAGTGCTGTCGAGCTTCTCTTGCGCTGCAATACCGGCTATCGTTTACCCGAACCGACACGGCGGGCGCATCTTTTCGTCAATGAGTTAAGATTGGGCACTGCGTGTTAGGAATTTTCTACGGCCTGAGTGCCGCGTTTTGCTGGGGTAGCTCCGATTTTTTTGCCGCCGGAGTTTCGCGGCGCATGGGTGCTTTGCGTGCGCTCTTAGGGACGCAAACGTTTAGTCTCATTGCTTTGGGATTGTTCCTCTCTGCCCAGGGCGCGGCCTTGCAGGCGACGCCCCGTGTTCTATGGCTCTTACTATGGATTGGCCTGATGCAGGCGGTGGCTGTCTATTTCTTCTACCGCGCTTTTGAGTTGGGCAAGCTGTCGCTCGTGGCTCCCATCAGTTCCGGTTTTGCGGTGGTTACGGCCATCCTGGCGATCATCTCCGGCGAGCGGCCCAGCCCGTTGGCGTTGGTGGGGGCGTTGTTGTTGGTGCTTGGCGTGTTGTTCATCACTTCCCAGCAAAGATCGCCCGACCAAACCGAGGGCGACCGCAAAGCCTCTTTGCGCGGCATCCCCGAGGCAATTATTGCGGCGCTGCTCTATGGTTTCATCTTCTGGGCGCTCGATTTAGTGGTGCCTGCCGTGGGGCCGATTTGGCCGCTGGTGACGATGCGGATTATCACGCTGCTTTGCCTGGGGGCGGTGTTTCTCCTGGTGAGGAAAAAGCATTTAGAGCCGCTTCAAGAACCTGCGCGCAAGCTGGTTTTCCCCGTAATGGCGGTTTCCACCGCCGAAACCCTGGCCTGGTTGGCGTTCAACTACGGCACCCAGTATGGCGATGTGGCCATCGTCACGGCGCTTTCCTCGCTCTATAGCGCCATCGCCATTTTCTACGGGGCGGTGCTGTGGAAAGAGCGTTTGCAACGCGCGCAGTGGCTGGGGGTAGGGTTGATTTTGATGGGTGTGCTCTTAGTGGGCATCCAATGAGATTTTCAGATTTTTAAGTCTGATATTTCTGTTACAATTCAACAAAATTCCGTTGTTGCCTTGTATCCGACTATGTCTACGCCCACAGTTTCGGTGGTGATTGCCACCTATAATCGCAGCAACATCTTGAAGTTTGCGATCGACTCGGTTCGGTGGCAGACATTTGCCGATTGGGAACTCATCATCGTCGGTGATGCTTGCACCGACGACACCGCAGCGGTAGTTGAAGAAGTGGCGCACCGCGATTCACGCATTCGTTTTTTCAACCTGGAGCAAAATATCGGGGAACAGTCGGGGCCAAACAATTTCGGCTGCCGACAGGCCAAAGGGCATTATATTGCCTTTCTCAATCACGATGATATGTGGTTGCCCGACCATCTCGAAACCCTGCACCGCGAGATTGAAAACCGCGATGGCGACCTGGTGCACTCCATGCTGGTGATGGTGCGCCCTCAGGCAGACATGCGCAATGCTATTTATGGCGTGCGAATCAATCCGGCTGTTCCGCCCGATGTTCCGGCTTCTTCGTGGCTGTTTCGCCGCGAACTAATCGAAGAAATCGGCCCCTGGCGGTTTTGCCGGGAATGCTGCGCGGTGCCTTCCCAGGATTGGTTGTTCCGAGCCTGGAAAGCGCGGAAGAAAATTCTTTCCGTGCCCCTGCTTTCGGTGGTGGCGGTTTCTTCGCATGGTCGCCCCAACAGCTACAAAAACCGGCTCTGCGAAGATCACCAGGAATATGCGGCGCGCATCCAGAACGAGCCGGATTTTCGCCAGCGCGAGTTAGCAGCCTATGATGTTACAACCGAAGAAGAGCTGAGAGTAGTTCTGTCGAAACAAAAGCCTGGCCCGGATCTGCACCCGATTGCCACCTATCCCAGACGCCTGGCACACTGGAGGTTCTACTGGTTGGTGCGCAAAGTTGCGCGGCTCTGTGGCGCTCATCCGTTGGGGGTGGAAATGTGGGTGCGGCATCGCGGTCGCAGGGGCGGGAGCATCGACGAATTGCGCCGTATCCGGGGGCTGCCGAAACTCAAATGATAAAGACTATGAAAACCAATGAATTACCGATTCAAGACGGCACTCAACTTCCGGGAGTGAAGAAAGACGGGCAAAGCATTACCTCCGACTGGGAAGCTCAGCGCGCGCTCATCGATGGCGTTACCGTGAAAGAGGTGAAGAACGTTCCTAAAGAGAACGGCATGCTGACCGAAATATACCGCCGCGACTGGGAGTTGGATGATAAGGAAGTTGATCAAATCTTCCAGGTTCAGGTTGTGCCCGACGGCATCACGGCCTGGCATGTGCATCGATTGACGACGGACCGGCTCTTTGTGAACCAGGGCTTAATCAAAATCGTGCTCTATGACGCCCGTCCGGCTTCACCTACCTACGGCAAAATCAACGAATTCCGCTATGGCACGGTGCGCCCTGCGCTCATTTCGGTGCCGCCGGGCGTGTGGCACGGAGTCCATAATATCGGTAACGAAACTGCGTCCTTGCTCAATATCGTGGATCAAGCCTACCGCTACGAGGACCCCGATCATTGGCGCTTACCGGAAGATACCCCGGAAATCCCCTATAAATTCAGAAGTAGTAAAGGGATTTAGAACCGTTTTATACCAATCGCACAAATTAAGGTCTTGTTTTCTGTCAGGTAGACCGTTGGCTTGCAAGCTGGTCATCCTCGCGAACGCGGGGATCCAGTACACAGCTTTTTGTTTGTCAGGTGGAATTTATGCTTATTTTCAGCCCTCTGTGCCTGGAAAACCCCACCTTCTGGTTCCCCGCGTTCGCGAGGATGACGAATTGGAAAGGCAACCATCATCATAAACGTCCGGTTGCCTCTCCCGTATTCTGTATTCCGTCTCCCGTCTACGGCTTCATCACCGTATCCGCTGGCATAATGGTCACATCAGGCTTGATGCTGAAATCATAAAACTTGCTAAAGCTACGCAATTCTTCATCAGCCGAAACGGCGTAATTGGCGATGTTGAGATGCTCAGTGGCGCGGCGGAAAGCGGCGATATCGCCAAAGGCGGCCTGTCTTTGTTGCAGTGTGGCATTCTTATCGGCAAAAAGCGCGGAAATATCACGTGACTTCCGGGCGTGGGTGAGGCCGAGTTGGATATATTCTACACGACGCGCATACTCTTCCTGGCCCTCGACAGTGGCTTTGGCGATATCCAGAATTTGCTGGGCTTTATCGATCGCTTCCACCGGATACAGTTCATGAGTGGCGCGGGCATAGGTCAACAGGTTGTTGGAAACGTTGCGTTCCATGATCTGGGGGATATTCGGGCCATTGATGGTGGTGTGCGCTTCCCAAAAATCGAAATAGGCTTTAATCGCCTGGGCGGCAGGGCCGAAGGCGGTGTAGTATTCCTGCAAAAGCTGCCCCGGAGTTTTGTCGGGCTGGGTATGCTTGCGCAGTAGGGCATACATAGTGGCACCCTGGGCCGACCATTGACCAACGCGGGCATCGAAGCTCGTGCCAATGGCACCGTGCTTGATGAAGAAATCAAACTGGTCCATCATCTGGTGGGTGTAGTTGAGGGGCATCGAGCCGCCATCAAGCACGTAGTTGGGGCGATAGAGGAGTGTCGCACCCAGATTGCGCCACTGCACCCACTGGTCTTCCAGCCAAACTTGTTCACGCGGATCGCGTGGATAATAGAAACCGCCCCACGGCACGTAGGTGAGGATGATGTTGGGGTTGAGTTCGATATCCTGGGGGGCGACGAAATAGTTGAGGTAGATATAGCCCAGCACTTTGACATTGGGGTCGATCTCCGCGGCCAGCTTGTGAACTTCATTGTAGAACCAGGCGTAGCGGCGACCGGCATCGAAGGGCTGGTATAAGCCGGGAACGGAACCGGGCAACTGCGCCACTTCGGCTTCGGTTTTCTGCGGGGCATCCAACTTCACGCACTCATCGCAAACGCAGAGTCCCCAGATATCGTTTTCACCTAACTGAACCGGCGCGGTCGGGTTCTTGGCACGTTCTTCCTGCCAGCGTCGGATGATTTCGCGGTGGAACTCACGGTTGGAAACGCACATCGAAACAATCGAGCCTGCTCCTAAATCATCGGGGCCTCGGCGGCCTTGCCAGGTGTTTTGCGGGCGTCCGTGGGCTCGTTTGGCGCGGGTTTGTTGGGGCATACCGGCAAATTCTCCCTCGGCGATTGGGAGCAACTGGAACCATTCGGGGTGTGTCTGGCCATATTCTTTCCACCAATTGGAGAAGCTGTGTCCCACGGAGTAATTGGGGTCTTGCGATGCCCCCACGCGATGGCGGCGCAAGAAGGCGTGCTGGTCCATGAGAAACTTCTCCTGAACCGCCGTCGATGAAAAAGCCAGCCCGGTTTCCTGCCCGGTGCGGTTGGTGTAGTAAATGACGGGCTTGCCCTGAGACAGGGGAACATAGGTATGAACGATACGTGAAACGAAATGGGGCTTTAATATTTCGTTGGTGGCGGCAACATCAAGGTTCACCTTTTTATCGATGATGATACCCGCTTCACCCGGCCATAGCCAACGCACGTTGAGCGTCCGTTCGAGAACTTCATAGACGCCCCACAACGTTCCCGAATGTATATTGCCGCTATCGAGAGCATCGCCGGGGCCATCGTTACCAGCGATAAACAAATGACCGTCCACGCTGCGGATGAGGCAGTGTTCGGCAGGAAGCGTGTCCACTCCCAACTGTGCGCGCCCTGCCTGCTCGGTCTTGCCGATATAAATGCGGGTGAGGGGATTATCGCCGACTTCACTTTCGGTAGTCACGGCTAACTGAGCACCGGTTGCCAGCTTTACATGATAGGCCAATTCCTGCGCGGCATATTGCGCAATGGGAAACGGTTTATCGGCTGTGACAATCACGGCGTTCGGGGTGCCGTTTTTAACCCAACTGTTTTTTGTGGTGTCGGCATCGGCTAACGTTGAAGAGAGAAAGCTCATAGTGAGGCAGAGAACGATTTTAAATAAGTACAGGCGTTGCGGTTTCATTATAAGGAGATCCTTTGGAACGGCTTCGTTTTGCGTCAGGGTTTGGCCCAATAAAATTTGATGCTGGTGTTTTGCGCGTGGGGAACACGCACGGCGCTCTCCTTGAGCCATTTGACATGGCCATCCATGTAGGCGAAATTGCTGCCTTCGAAATGGCGATCCAGAATCGCATTTCCATTAAAACTGGCTGAGTCGAGATTGGTCGCCGCAAATCGATCGAAACCAACTTTACTGGTATTGGGAGCGACATAGGCTGTTTCGGCGACCATACAGGTGATGGCCGGTTCGGGCACGGCATCCATAATCACAACGGCCGTGCCACCAAAAGAGAGGTTGGTAAGAGCTGCAATATATCCCTGCACATCATAGACAGCGGGCAGGCCATAGGTGGAAGCGAAGTAGTTCTTCATATTACTGCTGGCGGGTGGGTTGAGTTTGGACGAAGGGCATTGGAAGAGCTGTGAATTTTTCACATAGGGAAACACCTTGCCCATCACTCCCGGCGATTCATCGTCATCATAGGGGTAGTAGGGCATGCGGCCATCGTAATCCTGGGTGTACATGAGAAAGCCCAGGCTAATCTGCTTCAAATTGCTCTGGCACGAAGCCCGCCGCGCATTTTCTCTTGCCCGCGCGAAAACCGGAAATAGAATCGCTGCCAGTAAAGAGATGATGGCAATGACGACTAATAATTCGATAAGCGTAAACCCTCTTGATAACGATTTTGCATGCGCTGTACTCATGGTCAACTCCTTAGAAGCGGTGTGGTGAATGGTTTGTTACTCCAACCAACTCAACGAATAGATAAGTTATACCCTGTTTAGGATGCCTCATAACTCCGATTTTCGCCACAAATATACGATTTTAGGTGCTCTTATGGCGTCGGCGGAATTCCTTGGGAGTCATTTGAAAACGCTCCTGGAAAAGTTGGTGGAAACGGCTGGGCTTCATGCCGATGAAGCGACAGGTTGCTTCCAGGGAACAGCTCTCGCGCAGGAGCCAGTGTTTGGCCTCTTCAAGACGGCGCTCGATGAGATATTCGCGGAAGGTTTGGCCGGTTTGGGCGCGAAACTGCTTGGTGAAGCTGCTTTGTCCCATGAAAACCGCTTGTGAAACAGTGGCGATGGTGAGGGGGTTGTGGAGGTTTTTATCGATGTAATGCCGGGCCATTTCAATGGGTGAGGAAAGCGGGGTTGCCGGAGCTTCGGCTTGTCCGCCACCGCGATCGTAATAGCGCCCGGCTTCAATTTCACGCAGGAACAAGAGGAGAAACATCTGCAGGGCGGTGACTCCGATACTGAGATGATAGGGCAGGCGGCTGGTTAATTCTTGCGAAAAGATGTGAAAAAGCTGCGCTGCGGAAGGCTCGTTGACGATGTGATAATGGCCGCTATCGACTTTAATATCGCCGTGACAGTAGCAGGCCGAAAGGCCGACATAGTCATAATTGCCGGTCGAATGAAACGACCACACTTCGCATTGCTTGTTTTGCCGGGGTTCTTCCAGATGCGGCAACTCTCCGACAGGTTTGGGCACGCCGGGCGGCACTAAAAGAAAATGGCCAGGCGGGCACGACACTACGCAATCGCCAATACGTAGTTCGGCCACTCCGCTGCGCACATAGAACAAGCCCGGCCAGCGCAGGCTTTCCAGGTCGTCTTGCGGCCACGATTCGATGACGTGACTTTTCAGAGTACTGCCCTTATGCTTGATGCTTTTTGGCGTGGTGCGCGCACGTTTGCGTACCGTCACCGCGTCGGGCAGGGTTTGTTCGGCGTAACCCGGTAAGTCGTGTGTGCCGATAACCAGGTATTTCGTCCCGTAATGCTCCCAACTCGGCAGCATCTGGTGTTTGACGACCAGTGCTACTTCCTCTTCGAAGTTTTTGGTGGGGAAAGGAGATTGCATAAAGGTGGGTAGCTGATGAAGTAAGTTTCTTATTCTCTTTTGCTTTCAACCTATAAAGGACTCTATTCTTTAATAGGCGGACAGTAACATTAATTTGCGAACCCTGAGCGTGAGCGACGGGCACGATTTTCTTGCTTCACCCAGCTATTTGCCCGTGCCCGTCGCTCACGCTCAGGGTTCGCAAATAAAAGGCAGCATCCTGCTCAATACCAGGAGATAAATGCGACTAATAAATGAACTTGCACTCGGGGAACTTTCAACTGAGTGTTCCCTTCGTGGATATGACATGGACCAATAAATGAGATTGCCGCAATGGCCTTATTTTACATGACGAAGCAAAAATCCCGTAGCATTACTGGTGCAATACTACGGGATTTTTCTATGACATTCGCATAAAATCGGCCATCAGTTGCGGCGTGGCCGTATCGAAGCCCACGACGTCGAGCATACCGGCGTCCTTCGGGTCGGCAATGCTAAAGCCATTGGAAACCATACCCACCACAATCAACTTGGCATTGATGCCCGTCTGCTCCCGATACTTGCGGAGCGCCTGGGCGGGGTGGATTTTACCGTGCCATGTCTCGTTGTCGGTGTAGACGATGAAGGTGTCGAATTTCTTCTTCTCCTTCAAAGCCCACAGCATCGGCTGCGCGCAGTCGGTGCCGCCCAACGGCAGGTCGCTTGCCTTCTTTACCACGTCGTCGAGACGCTGACGGGGTGAAATTGAAAGCGGAGTCAGTCCAGGTGCTCCGCCACCCCACTGTCCACCGTAACCGTTCGGGGCGCTGGTGAACGCTACAATCTCATGGTGTGGTTCAATCGCTGCGGTGACTAGCGCCATAGCAGCACTGGCAACGCGCGGCGTAAGCGCCGCCATGCCGCCGATTTCGCTCAGCTCCATGGAACCCGAAACGTCGAGCGCCAGTAGAGTGCGAGAACCAGTCGGTTTCACGTTCTCGAACGAAGCATAAAACGCCTTGTCGAGAGCGTCGATGATAGCCGTCACCGGAGTCCAGCTATTAGTGCCACGCACGCCCCTACCAGATGCATAAGTTTTGAGTGCCATTAGTAACACTAAAGGATGTACTCGCGCCTTACGCAGCCACTGCCCATCGGTGATCTGCTCAACCACTTTGCGGGTGGCGGGGCTTCCGGTTTCCAGCAAACCGATACGAGTCAGTGTAGCCAGGTTGCGAATCATCGCCGTCATCGGCATTGCTTCCAGCAAAGCTTCCCACACCACTTTCTCGGTGAGGAACTGCGTCGGCACTGCTTCACGCGGCAGTTTGTAATCGAGGATGAGCATTGCTACTTCATCGGCTGTCTTGGCGCTTTTGGCACGCTCGAACGCCCAGATCTGCTGCAATGCTCCAACGGGATGCGGCTCGGGGCCAACGCTATCCCAACCCTGCGTGATCCAGTGATAAACGGTGCGGTGCTCATCGCTGGCTGGTTGCGGGTGAGCCAGTCGCAATAAGTCGCGGTGACTCCAACCGTCGCGCGCCTGATACTTGAGCGCCTGGTAGGCCACGTCGCGCACCGGCTTCTGGTTGTACCAGTTGCCGACCGCACGGCGCAGGCCACGGCCCCAGCCACGAGTAGCGTTTACAAACTCCGCGAAGTGCATCAGGTGAGTGCCGGTGCGGGCCACCTGGGGGAGAGCGTCCAAAGCCAGCTTGCGGGTGGCCTCGTCTCCCTTGGCGGTGCACAGCGCTAAAGCCAGCAGGGCCGGGTCGTTTTTCGGTGCCCGTCCGCTCTGGCTGATCTCCACGATTTCACGCACGGTGCGCGCGCCGTCAGCAGCGATGCAGTTCAAAACGGCGTTGGCGTTCTCCGCCGTCAGCTTCTGCGGGCTGGCGTAATACGAACCGCTGTCGCTGCCCAGAATCAGGAACCGCTGTAAGCGTGTCCAGTCGTCCACCGCCCAGGTGAAACCACCCGAGCTATTGGCTACCTGACCACTACCAGGAATCGGCTGGCTCTGCGATGTTGCGCGAGCCGTCATTTGCTTTGCGACATTCTTCAAATACTTCATCTCTCCTCCTGCGGCCCACTTTGGTGGGCGATAAAAATTTGGCGGGCAAGGTGCGTGCTGGGAATAGATCGATTTGGTTGCGATAACCCAACACTCCGGCCCGTCGCCGGTTTGTACCGGTTGGCAGCAGCGCCCGGATTCGAACCGGGAACCCCGTCATTAAAGATGGTGACCCTGTGACTTGCAGTCCGCGCGGCTCCTGGAAAAAGAGTCGGGCGACGTACAGGGAAACGGCCTCAAGGCCAACGCGCTCTCACCGTTGAGCTACGCTGCTGTTGATAAATTGACGCGGAAGTGAAACGCTCTTTTCCCCTCTCCTCGAAGGGGCAGGTTGGACTTACCTCGACGCATCACATAGCGTGAAGCATAGAGGCTCGTGCTCCCCTCTCCTGTTCTGGGAGAGGGGCCGGGGGTGAGGGTAAAGCTTCTTACGCTTTGTGACATTTTCAACATGACGAAAATCATATTGGTGCGATAATCTTCGACAAGCGATTCATAATAGCAGCGCCCGGACTCGAACCGGGAACCCCGTCATTAAGAGTGATAACCCTGAACTCAGCGGCCCGCGTTCTGATGTGCAGGCAAGGAGTGGCCAGGGAATAGGCCTTGCGGCCAACGTGCTCTACCCAATTGAGCTACGCTGCTGTTTACGCATGAAAATGGCGTGGTGCGGGAAGGGGATAACAACCCGGCACCACGCCGGGGTCGGGCAGGCGATAATCCTCGACAAGCGGCCCGTTGCCGGGCAAGGGGTAGCAAGGCGAACCGTTTCCGGCCACACAGCCCGTGGTAGCAGCGCCCGGATTCGAACCAGGAACCTCGACATCCAAAATGTGATAGTCCTGAACTGACGGCCCGTTTGGATTACTCCAACCAGGCAAGGAAACGCACAGGGAAATTTACGCGCTCTCCCAAATTGAGCTACGCTGCTATTGTATTGGTTTGAAGCCGGTGGCCATGGCAGTGAACCACCGGCTTCGATTTGTAGCAGCGCCCGGATTTGAACCGGGAACCCCGTCAGTAATGATGATAACCCTGTGACCTACGGCCCAACTGACTGGTGCCGGCCAGGCAAATGACGGCCAAGGAGATGACCTTGCGGCCCACGTGCTCTACCAAGTTGAGCTACGCTGCTACTATTTGAAAACAAAACGGACAAAGATGCGGACTGGGAACATCCTGATTGGCCTTGCGGCGGGCAGGATTTGAGGGTCGAACTCAATGGATACCGATAACCCAATCACAGCGGCCCGTCTGGTTTTCATTCGTGCAGGCAAACATTGCTGTGGAACCGCGTCTCCGGGGAGAACGCCCGATCTTCAGTCGAGTGATAACCCATAGCCTTCGGCCCGCACGAAATAATTTTCGTTTTCAATATTCAATTGTCAAAGTGCAAGGGAAAACCATCCCAGGAAAAACAAAAAAACCTGCCTCCGAAACATTCGGGGCAGGTGGGAAGTGCCTGACATGCAAGTCAGTGCAAAACCGTTAAACGAGGGGGAGCTTGCCTCCCACTGGTTTCCTGCCGGTGAACGAATCCCGATTTATTCCACTGCCCAAATACGCAACCGAATTGCCGGGAATAATGGCAAATGGGCGTGGGGCCGTGAAATGAATTTTGTTGATTTCTTGCTGGAATCTTTTCATTGGAATTCTCACCGGCGAGAACAAGCTCGCCAACAGGAGGGAAAATATACAGTAGGTGCGAATGGATGTCAATACTTAAATTAGAAAAAATTATTATTCGTTCTCAAAATTTTATTTCTGTTTGGCTTTCAGGTGGAGTTGATACGTTTATTTGCGAACCCCGAGCGTGAGCGACGGGCACTGACAAAGAGCCACGCAAAACAAAGAAATCCTGCCCGTCGTTAATTGCGAAAACTCGCGACGAAGTTGGCGCAGCCGAAGGCTTTGCGTGCTATAAACACGGGCGAGTAAGACCCCACAACAAACTCCCATCACGAAAAACAGTGAACGTAGTGCTTGGGTAAACTTCTATTGTCGCGTTTTTGTCGCAAATATTGGCCGTACAAGGAAGATTGACAATGAAAAAACTCGCAACTCGTTCATTGCAAGCCGGTGTTCTGGGCATCACCATCACCAGCGTCGGTTTAGCTGCAATGGCAGCTCAGGGTGCCTATCGCACCTATTTCGCTGACGATCCGGTTGGCCGTAACGTAGTCAACATCGAGTCGCATGCGCCGTTGGAAACCATACTCACCCGCACCAACAAAGTGACGGGCACCATCCGCTTGCAGGAAGACGACATCTTGCAAAACCCCGAGGCTAAGTTCGAGTTAGACCTCACCTCGCTCGATACCGGCATTGAACTGCGTAACGAACACATGCGCGGTGAGCAGTGGCTCGATACGGCCAAATACCCCAAGGCCACTTTCACACTCACCAAAATCGGCGCGCGCCCGCGTATGAAATATCCCATTACGCGCAACCAGACCGCCAAAGTGAAGGGCGAAGGCACACTCAACTTCCATGGTGTCACCAAAACCATCCCGGTTGAAATTGAAGCTCGTCCCATTCCCGGCGACAAAGATACCGCCGCCCGTCTGCCCGGCGATTTGCTGCACGTGCGCGCCAAATTCACCATCAAGCTCGATGAGTTTGGGGTAACGCTGGCACCGCCGGTGCAGCTCAAAGTTGCCAATAATCAGGAAGTGACGGTTGATATCTTCACTTCCACCGAACTCCCCAAACCGCCCGGCTCGGCCACGGCGGAAAAGCCCAAAGACGAACCCAAAAAAGAAGAAGCACCAAAAACTGGAGGCACACGTATTATGTTCGATGCGAACAAGCTTGTTATTGAAGACGTTCAGATAGGAACCGGCCGCGAAGCCAAAGCCGGCGATGTAGTCACCGTGCATTATCGCGGCACGCTGGAGAATGGCAAGAAGTTCGATGCCTCCTACGATCGCAACGAACCGTTCGTATTCAATCTCGGTGCCGGTGAAGTCATCAAGGGCTGGGACCAGGGCGTTGCCGGTATGAAAGAAGGTGGCAAGCGCACCCTCACCATCCCGCCAAGCCTGGGCTACGGCGCACGCGGTGCCGGTGGCGTCATCCCGCCGAACGCAACCTTGAAGTTTGAAGTCGAACTCCTCAAAGTTGGTTGATTTTTAGCCACAGATTGACACAGATTACACAGATGAGGGTGTAAGTCGCGAGAGGCTTAACCCCGTTTGCTTCTCTGCTTGTAAATGTCGTTGCAAATAGTCTGATTCTATAGCCACAGATGTTCATAGAAAATACAGAAGAGCAGAAAAATGCGATAAACCTATCGCTCACTTCACCCTCATCTGTGTAATCTGTGTCAATCTGTGGCTAATTTTTTTCTCATTCCATGTCGAAATTATCACTCGAATCGTTAACTCCCCGCCAAATCGTTGCCGAATTGGATAAATACATCGTCGGGCAAGATGCCGCCAAGCGGGCGGTGGCGATTGCCTTGCGCAACCGCTATCGCCGTTCGCAACTTAGCGAAGAGATGCGCGAAGACGTCATCCCCAAGAATATCCTCATGATCGGCCCCACCGGTGTGGGTAAAACAGAAATCGCCCGCCGCTTGGCCAACCTGGCCGGGGCACCGCTTTTGAAAGTGGAAGCGACCAAATTCACCGAAGTGGGATATGTGGGGCGCGATGTCGATTCGATGATACGCGACCTCACCGAATCGGCGGTTTCGATGGTGGAAAAAGAGAAAATCGAAGGCGTGCAGGAACGGGCCAAAGAAGCCGCAGGCGAGCGTATTCTCGATTTGCTCGTCGAGCGTCCCCAACCCCGTAACCGTCAGGCCGCTACGCCTTTTAGTGGGGCAAATCCCTTCGGTTCGATGTTCGACCCTTCTGCCGTCGATGAAGATAATCAGCAGGAAGAAGTTTCCGATTCCTACCGCATCCAGGCCGAACAGGCCGAGCGGTTGCGCGCGCGCATGAAAGAAAAGCTCGAAGCGGGCGAACTCGAAGAAACCGAAGTGGAAATCGAAGTCGAAGAGCAGCATTCCGGCAGTTCGGCGCGCGTGTTTGGCCCGGTCGGCATGGAAGAAATGGGCTTCGACATGCAGGGCATGATGGGCAACCTCTTCCCCAAAAACCGCAAGCGCCGCAAGGTGAAAATCCACGAAGCGCGCAAGCTCTTGCAGCAGGAAGAAGCCCAGAAGCTCATCGACCGCGACGCCGTGGTGGCCGAAGCTATCGACCGGGTGCAGGAAGCGGGCATTTTGTTCATCGATGAAATGGACAAAGTCGCTGGCGGCGGCAGTGGCGGCAGCGGCCCGGATGTCTCCCGCGAAGGCGTACAGCGCGATATTTTGCCGATTGTCGAAGGCTCCACCGTCACCACCAAATACGGCCAGGTGCGCACCAACCATATTCTGTTCATTGCGGCGGGAGCGTTCCACGTCTCCAAGCCCAGCGACCTCATCCCCGAATTGCAAGGCCGCTTCCCCATTCGCGTGGAACTCGAAGCCCTCAGCGAAGGCGATTTCCGCCGCATCCTCACCGAACCCAAGAACGCGCTGCTCAAGCAGTATGCGGCTCTCCTGGCAGCCGATGGCGTGGAAGTGGAGTTCGTTGAAAGCGGTATCGAAGAGATTGCCAAACTCGCCCGCGAAGTGAACGAGCAAACTGAAAACATCGGCGCGCGTCGCTTACATACAATCGTTGAAAAGCTGCTGGAAACGGTTTCGTTTGAAGCGCCGGAGATTGAAGAGAAACAGATTCGTATCGATGCGCAGTATGTCCGCGAGCGGTTGAGTTCGCTGGTGAAGGATGAAGATTTGAGCCGGTATATTTTGTAGAAAATATACTGCTCCACAACAAAATCACAAAGCGCCGCAGGTTCATAAGAACCGCGGCGCTTTGTGATTTTGGTTGGATGAGATAAAGCAAAAAGGCAAGGGGAAACTTAATTTACAGACTGTTTAGAAGCTCAATAAAAGACGTTCCTGATGATTTATAATAGAGTCTGTGGCTAAAAAAGTAGCGAAGGAATGAACAATGAATTTCATCGAACATCTGCAATATTGCTCCCCCAAAACTTCAACGAAGAAAATTTTTGTCTTGTTGATCGCATTGTCAATAGGAATGTTCGCTTTCGCTACCCCTGCCGCGCACGCCATGGAATGTAATGGAAGCTATCCAGGTAGCGTCACGAGCGAGGGAGACGATCTTGTTGTCCAGATTCAAGACGTTGATACGAGTCTCCTCAGTCCGTATGCGGACGCAAAACCCTATACCGGCGGTAATCGCGTTAGTATCTATTTTGATACCGATCCTGCGAGCCGAGGAGCGGAGTATTGCTTATTCGTTTATCGCGACGAATGGCTTCTACGGAGAACGTCGCAGCCCGGTTTTTTTAGTATTCAAGTTGATGCCGGTAGCATCGCGAATATTGAGGCCGATTCCACGAAAGGATTCGTCGTTAAATTTAAAAGATCCCATATCCGGGAATCGATCAATCGTTGTTGGAATAGACACATGTAAGACCTGCCCTCTATGCAAAGTGTGACTCCGGCCAGTTCACTTCTTCGCCTATATCCAAAACCTCAATCGGCACCAGGTTTTGAAACCGAATGACGACGTAGTGTCCCCATTCACCATCATCATTCTGCGCGTAACAACATTCAATCGCTTCATTCGGCTCGTCAACATTAGGTGGAATATCTATCCTGCTATCGCGTTCCTTCCATGTTAGATATCTGGGATCGTCTTCGGGCCACCATGCCATTTTTTCGCCCAGGTGATATTCCCGGTCATGAAAACGCCCAGTCTGGTCGCCCTCATAATTTGCAGCGGTATGTGTTTGGCAACGAAGGCGACCAACAGATAAATTGGGGTGATCTTCATCATTAATGATAATCCAGTTAAATGCGCCCATGAAAGAATTCACCTTCTCATTTATTATTCCCCTGCCGATTATCCCGTTTTTGCCCACTCCCCACAACCCGATTAATTAAGAAAACTAATCTTGCAATCCTTTTTTCCCCGGTTACACTAAAACCGGTTTTAGTCGATAGGGAAACCATTCTCATGGCGACAAGGCAGAAAAAGACGGCAACGCTTTCGGATGTGGCGCGCTTGGCAGGAACGGCCAAAGGCACCGCCTCGCGGGCGTTGAATGGGCGGCACTGGGTGGCCCCGGAAACGCGGGAAGCGGTGATGCGGGCGGCTCAGGAACTGGGCTTTCGCGCCGACCCCACCGCGCAGACATTAGCCAGCGGAAGGCGGAGCACGCTGGTGGGGCTGTTTGCCCATAGCTTCGACCTGGGAACTGCCACGCTCAAATTGCAGCGCCTGCAAAAGAACCTCAACGAAAAAGGCTACGACGCGCCCATTCATGCCTGCGGCAGCAGCGTGGGCGATGCCGATTTGCAGGCCCAGGCGCTTAGCAACCTGTGCCGCCAGCGCCCGGCGGCGATTATTTGCAATACCAACAGCCTGCAAAATATTACCATCCAACTGCTGCAGAAATACTCCGATTCCGGCGGTGTTTTAGTGCTTTACGATACGCCTCTTCGCTTGCAGGGCAATACCGTCGATTACGTGGTTTTCGATCGTGAAGACAACACCTATCAAGCGACGCGCCACGTTTTAGAGTTGGGGCATCGCGATATCGGGCTGTCGGATGGCGGCGCGCGCGATTCCGAGCGTTCACGTGGTTTCGAGCGGGCGCTGCAGGAGTTCGGTCTCGAGTTCGATGACAAGGCAACGCTGTTGGAGCCGCTACATTTGCCTTCCGGACGCATTCTGTTAGCCGAAGAGCGCGGTTGGCTCATGGGCGAAAGTTTCGTGCGCCAGAAAGTGCGCCCCACGGCGGTTTGTATTCCCGATGACAACGTTGCCGCCGGTTTTATTTCCGCTGTGCAGAACCTGGGTCTGCGCGTGCCCGATGATGTGAGTGTGGTGGGGCAAGACAATATGCCCATCGCCGCCTATGCCTGCGCCGTGCCGCTGACTACGGTTTCGCAGCCCGTCGATGCCATTGCGCAGGAGTGCGTGGCGCTCATCGACAGCCGTTTGAAAGGAGAATACACCGGTGAATCGCGCCGGAGCATTCTCTGTGGCGAACTCATCGTTCGCAAAAGTACCAAAGCCATATCGAGTTGAAATCAACTTTATTCATTTCATTGGAGAGACGTTTCAAGGAGAAATCTCATGCCGACAGCAGCATTACAGCAGTCCCGCCCCCCGAAAGAAGGAACGAGTGAAGACCAGTCGCCCCTGGCGCTGTTTGGTGGCCCAAAAGCCGTTCAGAGCGTGCCCCACGACCTGTTTACCTGGCCCATCGTGACCCAGGAAGATGAAGACGCCGTGCTGGAAGTGCTGCGTCGCGGTGCCATGTCGGGCACCGACGTAACCCTGCAATTCGAAAAAGAATTCGCCGCCTGGCAGGGCACCGAGTATGCGCTGGGCTACTGCAACGGCACCATGGCATTGCAGGCCGCGATGTTCGGTGTGGGTGTCGGCGTGGGCGATGAAGTCATCTGTCCGTCGCTGACTTACTGGGCTTCCATTCTGCCGGTGTTCTCGCTGCGCGGCACCACGGTGTTTGCCGACGTCGATCCGCAAACGCTTTGTATCGACCCCAAGGATATCGAGCGCCACATCACTCCGCGTACCAAGGCCATCATGGTGGTTCATTACCTGGCGCATCCCTGCGAGATGGACATCATCATGGAAATCGCCAAGCGCCATAACCTCAAGGTGATCGAAGATGTTTCCCACGCCCAGGGCGGTTCCTACAAGGGCAAGAAGCTGGGCACCTGGGGTGATGTTGCGGCGATGTCGCTGATGAGCGGCAAGTCGTTTGCCTGTGGTGAAGCCGGTATTCTGGTGACCGACGACAAGGAAATCTACGAGCGCGCCGTGGCCTGGGGCCATTACGACCGTTTCAACGCCAGCATCGAAAGTGAAAGCGTGAAAGCCTATGCCGGTTTGCCGCTGGGCGGCGTGAAAGGCCGTGTCAACCAGACCAGCGCCGCCATGGGCCGCGTGCAGCTCAAATATTACGACGAGCGTTGCGAAGAAATTCGCAAAGCCATGAACTACTTCTGGGACTTGCTCGAAGGCGTGCCTGGCATTCGTCCGCACCGCGTTGATGAAAGCACCGGCTCCGACATGGGCGGCTGGTATGCGGCGCACGGCCTCTATGTGCCCGAAGAGCTGGGCGGCCTTTCGGTATCCCGTTTCGTGGAAGCCGTCAACGCCGAAGGCGGCACCGCTTCGGCCGGTTGCAACTTTGCTTTGCATTTGCATCCCATGCTCAATGAAGCCGATATCTACAACGAAGGCAAACCCACTCGCAGCGCCCACTCCGACCGCGACCTGAGCCAGTTGGCCGGTAGCCTGCCCAACACCGAGGCCGCCAATGCGCGCTGCTTTGGTATCCCGTGGTTCAAGAAGTTCCGCCCCTCCCAGGTGGAAGAATACGCCAATGCCTTCCGCAAAGTCGCCGAAAACTACGAACTCCTCCTCGAAGGCGATACCAAGGAAGTCGCCGCCGGCCGCAGCGGTTTGACGGCAAGAAGCTAAAAAATTGATCTTGGATCTTTGGCCTTTGGTCTTGGAGGGTAGCGTGAATGTTACACGTTCTCACAAGACCAAAGATCAAAGACCAAAAACCAAATCCCATGCAAAACGAATTAAAAATCGGTCTGGTCGGTCTCGATACTTCGCACGTGGTGGCGTTTACGAAGTTGCTCAATGATAGCAGTTCGGAATACCATGTTCCCGGCGGCACGATTGTGGCGGCGTTTCCGGGTGGTTCTCCCGACTTCGACTTGTCCATTAATCGTGTGGAGGGCTTTACCAGCCAACTCCGCGATGAATATGGCATCGAGATTCTCGATTCGCCTGAAGCAGTCGCGCAAAAATGTGATGCGGTGTTTCTCACCGCCGTGGATGGCCGCGCCCACCTGGAACTCTTCTCGCGCATTGCGCCCTTGGGCAAGCCGACTTTCATCGACAAGCCGTTCACGGTTTCTTCGGCTGATGCCAAAGCTATTGTGGAACTGGCCCGCGAATATAACGTGCCGATCATGAGCTGCTCGTCGCTACGCTATGCCCAGCCGGTTTCGGATTTGTTCGCACAGGTGAGCCGCGAAGAGATTCGCAGCGTCGATGCCTGCGGTCCGATGGCGTTGCAGGAATCGCAGAACAATATTTTCTGGTACGGCATTCACACTGTGGAGATGCTGTTTGCCGCGATGGGCAAAGGCTGCGAGCAGGTTTATGCCGCTCCCGGCGACGGCTATGAACTGCTGACCGGCGTGTGGAAAGATGGCCGCGTCGGTTCGGTGCGTGGCGACCATGCCGCACAACTCAAGTTCAACCTCACGCTTTACACCACCGCCGGTGCAAAGTCGGCCGATGCCTATACCCATGCCAAACCGCCCTACGCCGGGTTGTTGGAACGCGTGTTGCCCTTCCTGCAAGGCGGGGAATCGCCCATCGATATCGAAGAGACGCTGGAGATCATGCGTTTCATCGAAGCCGCCAACGAAAGCCGCGAGAGCGGCGTGCCGGTGAAGCTGTAAAAAAGGTTAGGTAGGGTAGATTGTGAACGGCCACGCATCATATACGATGTGTGGCCGTTTGTTATGCTGAGGTTATTGTGCCTGCATCACAGAAATCGTCTGCCCAAAAAACTGAAACCCTGGTTTCCATACTCAAATCGCAGGTTATCCCGTGCTGGGAACGTTACGGTACCGGGCGCGTAGTAGTGACGGCTCCAACCCTGAAACAGTTCCAGGCCCAACCGTTATCTCCGGCGATACAAACCAGTGTGAAGCGGCGTATCGGCAAGAAGATCAGTGCACGCAGCCGTCGGGTATTCAATAATAAAGGCACCTTTACGGAACAATGGCCGGATGACGACCAGGCGGTTTTTCGTTTCCCCGCCATGGCTTTTGTTTTGAGTGGTGAAGCGAAGTTTCACGTGGCCGATTACCTTATTCATTGTCCGACCTGGCATTTCCTGTTGTTTGCGACCGGGGTGCCTCGTCCCGTCGGCGAACATTATCTCCATTTCAACCTGGGGCAACCGCGCTGCGACGTGTTGTGGCTCTTCGCACCACCGGGAACCGGAGGGGTAGTGGCCTATGTTTGCCACTGTCACGCCAAGCGGCACTGGCACGATGAGTATTCGGTGGTCTACAAGCCGGAGGCCGTTCAGCTCTTTAACTTTCTGATGAGCGAACTGGAAGAGCAATCGGCTCTGCGCCATGAAATCGTCCAGCCAGGGCTGCAAGCCTTCCTGCAACTGTTTCGTGCCGAGATCGAAGAAGAACGCTACTATCAGGTTGGGAAAAGCGCCGCTGAACAAATCGACGGCAGCATTGCCGCGCCCATTGAGCAGGCCCGGCAATATATCAAAATGCACCTCAATAAACCATTGACGGCTGCAGAAATGGCCATGCGCGTTTATATGTCGCGCACCCTGTTTTTGCAACGTTTTTCACAGGAAACCGGAGAAACCTTCCACGCTTATGTCACGCGCGAACGCATGGAAGTCGCCGGCAAGCTGCTGGATAAAGGCTACTGGTCGACGACCCAGATCTGTATTTCCATTGGGCTGCGCCCCACCCAGTTTCGCGCGCAATTCAAACGGCATTTTGGCGTCACTCCCACAGAGTATCGGCAAGGAGAAGGAAAAAGAACAAAACCGTTGCCTAATGAACGATCCCGACGTTAGTTTGGTCAAGGGAGGGGTATACTCTAAAACAAGAAATCATCGTTGTGAAAGTGAGCAAAAAGAGTCTCAAGGGGGAGCCAGCAATGCGGCGAAAAGCATTTACCTTAATCGAACTACTTGTCGTAATAGCCATTATTTCAATACTGGCATCGATTCTCTTTCCAGTTTTTAGTCGTGCCCGTGAAAATGCGCGGCGGTCGAGCTGCATGAGCAACCTCAAGCAGATAGGAATGGGAGTGATGCAATATGTGCAGGATTACGACGAAACTTATCCTGCAACCCGGCGCTATACGACCGGGAGTAGTGGCGCTTATACCTACTGGTATAACGCGATTAATCCTTATGTGGCGAACTACGACGTGTTTCGCTGTCCCTCCAGCTCTTTTGGCAACGGTCCGGCAGCCAATTCCTATGATTGGGGCCTGTTCAATTACGCTTATTTAATGAATGGCAACTACGGCGCCAACCAACTGTTAATGCGCGTTTCCAGCGCCAACGCTAACTATCCCTACATTAAAATGCCGGTCGTGGCATCGGTAGCTACGACGTATATGATCATGGATTATGGCCGGACTGAAGCCACCCCGGCTTGCGCCATTAACTCATTGGGGGCAGGCTGCTATATGCCCGGCATTGGCGTGCTGGGGGCGACCCAGGTGGCTGCCAGTGGCGTAACGCTCTATGACCGCTTCGTGAACGATTTTGAAAGAGGCCGGCACTTCGGTGGGGCGAATGTATTATTTGCCGATGGGCATGTGAAATGGTTGCAGGCGTCTAAAGTGCGAGGCGAGGCACAGAAGATGACGGATGCAAGTTGGGTAGAGAATTCTTCCGTCAGCCACGCCTCGTTCAGGGTTTCTTCGCAATGGAACCCCTGGGTCGATAATCAATAAGCCTTCTTCCATAACACTGTTACTTTCATTCATGATGCTGACACTTCGTTCGACACTGATTTTTTCCGCGTTACTGGCGGCTTGGACACCACTCCTGGCACAAGGCAATACAGGCGATGTTCTACTGACTGCCAACGGAGCACAGAACCCGGAGTTTTCCCTGTATAAGGATGCGCCGATCCTCAAAACCGAAGGGAGCTATTATCCTACTCCGCAATTCGCCGCGCCCCTGCGGGAGTTGGGCGAAACCGGCAGCGTCGATAAACCCATTCCCTTTTCCAAAGGCATAATCACCAATGGCGATTACTCCACCGACTATAAACGCCGTCCCATGCCCTATGCCTACTGGACAGGCCAAAACCTGGCCTCGCTCAATTTCGATTTGGGGCAGGAATATCGCGTTTCTAAAGTGCGGGTCTGTTTGTTGGTGAATTCAAACCAGCATGGTGTGCAAAAACTGAGCGTTTATACGGGAGCGGAACTCCTGGAATCGGGAGTTTCGCCCATGCAGTCAATGACTCCGCGAAACGGTTGGAACGAGTTCGCCATCGGGAAGGAAACCGATAAAATCAAACTCGAATTCACACGCGGGGAAGCGGCGCGCTACATTACGGTTACGGAAGTGGAAATCTGGGGGCAAGCGATTGCAGGTGTATCCCCACGCCCGGCAACGCCTTCGCCCCAGGCGGCAATTTTACCCGGCCAGCGAGCCTTTGATTTTGGCCCGGCCAGCGCTCCGGTTTTTCCGGGATTTCAGCCGGTCGATTTCAAAACCTTCTACAGCAAGGAGCGCGGCTACGGCTGGATTCCATACGCGCAAGGCAAGCGCCGCCCCGAGGGAAGCAAAGGCCTCACCATGGTGCCGGGCCTCATGGAGCGCGATCGGGGCACGGCAAAAACCAGCAATACCAAAGACGACCTGACACGCGATTTCGTGGGAGTGGAGCGTACCTACACTGGCGAAATTACCCAGGAGTTCGCCGTCGATTTGCCTAACGGTAAGTATCAGGTTTTTCTGACTTCCGGTGATCTCGTCTACGGTAACCCCGGCCCGCGCGAAACACTGGTGGAGGCCGAGGAACGCCGTGTGGTGGAGTCGCTCGATTACGATGCCCAGTTCCGCGCCCAGGCTCGTTTTTTGGTGACGGTGAGTGACGGGCAACTGAATCTGCGCTTTTCCGATCCTCGTAACGGTTTCCATCAGGGGTGGACGCTGAGCGGCCTGGTCGTTTTGCCTGTCAATGATGCCGCGCAAACCGAAGCTGCCGGGCAAACCTTGCAAAAAGTGGAAGCACTGCTGAAAACGCAGCGAGGTAGTTTGGCGCCGATGCAATTCACCTCTATCCAGCGCCAGGCCGATACGCCGTTGTTTGCGCTGTCGCCTGAACAAAAAAGCCGGGGCTACTTGCTCTTCGCGCGCGATTGGATGCGCATGGTCTATCCCGATTCCATCCCGTTACAGCGCGAAGTGGAAAATGCAGCGATCAACGTCGCGGCCGCGCCAGGTGAATATGCCACGGCCACGGTGGGAATTTATCCGCTTCAAGGCGCACTCAATGCCACGATAGAAGTGAGCGACCTGGTGAACCAGGAACGGCAAAAAATCGATAAGAGCCGGGTGGAGATGCGCGTCACCGGTTATTTGCCCGAGCGTATGCAGGACCAGCCGAAGACCGCAGGCGATTACACCTACTATCAAATCGGCACCTCCTCCAGCCAGAAAGTCATGGCTAAAGTCCCCAAGATTCTGCGGCCCTACCGGAATGGCATCGAAGTTCCCGAAACCACGCAGCTATGGCTGACCTTCCGGGTGCCCGAAGGAACCAAACCGGGAGTGTATGGTGGCTCGTTGCTCTTCAAGCCTCAAAACCGCCCGCAACAAAGCTTGCCCGTCACCGTAACGGTGTATTCGTTCGAGCTTCTCCAATCCGACCGTATTCAAGGTGTTTATTGGGAGGGAGCGCGGCAAAACCCTGGATACTGGCAAAAAGAACTGGCCGATATGGCCGCGCACGGCATTCGTTCGGTGGTCATCAGCGGATTTGCGCCGTTGGAATTGAAGAAGGAAAACGGCCAGGCAGTGCCGGACTTCTCGCGTCTCGATTCGCTGATGGAGGAAATGAAGAAGCATGGACTCACGGCGTATATACCGTTTTCGACTTATTCCACGCGCACCTTCCTCGGCGCATTTTTACAGGCAAATCCCGATGTGAAAATGTCGCTGGCACAGGCCTATCAACTGGTCGTTGCCCAGGCCCAACAACGTGTTCGTGAAGGCCGGTGGCCGCAAATTCTGTTCTATCCCGTCGATGAAATCGGCAACAGTCAACGGCATCGCGACGAACTGAAGCTCCTGAGCACCCAAATCCGCCAGGCAGCGCCGGATGCCAAGATATATACGACGGCTAACGACTACGCTTCCGGGGTGGAGTATGCCGATTATTTCGATTACCAGAGTGTCAATATCCCCCTGTCGCGCGAGCAGGAGCAAGAGATTCTCAAACGCGGCAAACAATATATGCGCTACGGCAACAGCTACAACGCCAATCCTCGTATCTCACGCACCGTGAGCGGTTACGGTTTCTGGCAGCGCCCGGCGATTGCGATGTATTACTATCACTACCAGCTCGTCATCGGCGATCCTTTGGATGCACTCGACGGCACCGCGCGCGACTTCGTGCTTTCCTACCCCTCGCCCGAAGGCCCGTTGAATTCCATCGACTTCGAAGCGATTCGCGAAGGCAACAACGATCTGCGCTACATCCGCACCATGCAGATGTGGATGGAAAAGGCCCAAAAAGCAGACAAAGCCGCCGCAATGGTGAAAGAAGGCCAAACTATTCTGGATGAGATCACCAACTGCAACCCGGCCTATAACCAGTATGACTTTGCCGGTGTTCCCAATGAGCAATACCACGAATGGCGCAATCGCATGGCGCAGGTCATTATCGGTTTGCAGCGCGCATTAGACAAACCTTGAAGCAAGTGCCCCGCCCGGCACGCAAACGGCCACGTATTCCATCCCGGATGCGTGGCCGTTTGCTATGCTCAAGAGGGGGCTGCATGTCTAAATCGCAAAAAATTGCCGAATCTCACAGTGAACCGTTAATCGGCATTCTCAAGTCGCAGGTCATTCCAAGCTGGGAGCATTACGGCATGGAGCGCCTGGCGGTAACGGCCAACAGCCTGAAGCGATTTCACGACCAGGGTGTTCCCCAGGAGATAAAAACGACCGTCAAGCAGCGCACCGGCAAAAAAACCGCGCCCTACAGCAGGAAACTGTTTAACAATGCCAACATTTTGGTCGAGAAATGGCCGGACGACGATCAGGCGATTTTTCGCTATCCGGCGCTGGTTTTTGTGCTCTCGGGGCAGGCCAGTTTTCATGTGGGCGATTATCTTATCAACTGTCCGGCAGGCCACTTCCTGGCTTTTGCGAAAAGCGTGCCCCGTCCCATCGGTGAAAATTATCCGCCGCTTAATCAAGGCGAGCAATGCGATGTCTTGTGGTTTTTCGCACCACCGGGAACGGGTGGGATGGTAGCCTATATTTGCCGCCGGAATGCTGAGAAGCACTGGCACGATTCCTACCGCGTCGTTTTTCGCCCTGAAGCAGTGCAGTTGTTCAATTTCCTGATGAGCGAACTGGAAGAACACGCCGCGCATCATGCCCAGATCATTCAACCCGGCCTGCAAACCTTTCTGCACTTGTTTTTAAGCGAGCTGCAGGAAGACAGATACCACAGCATCGGTAAGGGCGAAACTCGAAACATCGACCGCCGCATCGAATCGCCCATCGAGCAAGCCCAGGAATACATCAAGCTTCATCTCAACAAACCGCTGACGGCTGCTTTGGTGGCGTCGCAGATTTACATGTCGCGCACACTTTTTTTGCAGAGCTTTGCCAGTGAAACCGGGGAAACCTTTCACTCCTACCTCACTCGCCAACGCATGGAGACGGCAAAAGAGCTTTTGAACAAAGGCTACTGGGCGACAGCCTTCATTTGTGAATCCATCGGGCTGCGGCCCACCCAATTCCGCAACCAGTTCAAGCAGTATTATGGCGTCACTCCCACCCAATATCGGAACACGTTGCCAAAAGTGAACGATATTGTGCAACGCTGAACGATTCCGGCGTTAGTTGGAGTTACCGGAGGGGTATAATTGAAAGGAGTGTCTGGTAGAGTGTTGGCATAAGAGGCACTTCCAGGAGAATTCAAGAATGCGGAAAAAAGCCTTCACCCTCATAGAACTTCTTGTCGTAATAGCTATAATATCAATTTTGGCATCGATCCTATTTCCGGTATTCTCCCGGGCACGCGAAAATGCCCGCAGGACGAGCTGCATGAGCAACCTCAAACAAATTGGGTTGGGGGTCATGCAATATGTGCAAGATTACGATGAAACCTACCCTGCGAGCACCCGCTACATCTCGGGAACTTCGGGTTCTACCCTCTACTGGTATCAAGACATCTTGCCTTATGTGAAGAGCTATGAGCTTTTTCGTTGTCCTTCCAGTAATAGTGGATACGGCGGTGCCGATAGCTCCTACGATTGGGGAGTTTCCGACTATGGTTATGTGAAAGCCGGGAACTACGGTGCCAATCGCGTGGTCATGCGCATCTCCAGCGACGGTAATGCCGCCTATGTGAAAATGCCTTCCGTCGTATCGCCTGCCACCATCTATATGATTATGGATTTTGGCGAGATGAGGATTTCGCCGGTAAGAGCGGTTACCCCGGCAGGGGCCAGCGAATATTTGCCGGGAGCCGGTAGTTTGGGAATTGCCGCACCCACCTCCGGCACTCCCCTCTATGATCGGTTTGTCAGAGATTTTCAGAGTGGGCGTCATTTTGGCGGGGTAAATGTGCTCTATGCCGATGGACACACCAAATGGGTAATCTCATCCGAGGTGTATCGTGAAGCCAAGAAACTCACTGATGGCGGGCTTACATCCACTAATATCGGCCCGACTTCTGCCATCTATCGTATCTCTTCACGCTGGAACCCCTGGGTCGAAAGCCAATAATCATACGTTATCTGCGAACCCGGAGCGTGAGCGACGGGCTGACCTCACAGTTTCGATAGCGTCATCGCTAGCCCGTCGCTCACGCTCCGGGTTCGCAAACTTATCTGACAGAATAATACCCCATGCAAATTCTTCGTACTCTTTCATTGAGCGCCGCCCTCGTGGGGGCGTTGGCCTCATTTGCCGTTGCCCAGAACAAAGACGGCGACTTCCTACTCACGAACAATGGGGCCAACAATCCCGAGTTTTCATCCTATAAGGATGCGCCGCTTCTGAAAACCGAAGGCACTTATTACCCGACTCCAGCCTTTGCGCCGCGTCTGCGCCAGTTGGGCGAGCAGGGCACGTTGAGTAAACCCATCCCCTTTGCCACGGGAATTCTTTCCAATGGTGATTTCACGACCAATGCCACGCGCACGCCGATGCCCTATGCCTACTGGGTGAATGAGAAAAAGGCAACGCTGAATTTCGATTTAGGCGATGACTATCACATCACGAAAGTGCGGGTATCCATCTTAAAAGACGGCCGCATGCACGGCGCGCAGAAAATCGGTATCTATACCGGTGAAGAACTGCTCGAAGCCGGGCAGGTGCCGATGCAGGAAATCGACGCGCAAAACGGCTGGAACGAATTTGTCGTCAATAAACCCGCCGACCAGCTCAAGCTGGAATTCACGCGCGCTGAAAACGCGCGCTTTATCACCGTAACCGAAGTGGAAATCTGGGGACGTAAGCTGGATAACTCGCAGCCCCGTCCCCGTCCTGCGCAAGGCTTTACCCTGAATGAGAAACAGCTTGCCTTCGACTTTGGCCCGGAAGGCTCGCCATTGTTTACCGGCTTTAAGCCGGTGACGACTAAAGACCTTTACACCAAGGAAAGCGGCTATGGCTGGTTCCCTTACGCCAACGGTAAGCGTCGCCCTGAAGGTAATGTGAATACGAAAGCGGCCCCTGGCCTGATGGAGCGCGACCGTGGTGTGGGCGGGCGAGGCGGACGGTGGAACAGTTCCATACCGCGTGACGACCTTTATCGTGAATTTATCGGCGTATCGCGCACCTATACCAGCGACATCACCCAGGAGTTCGGCGTCGATGTGCCCAATGGAAAATACGTGGTCACCCTCACTTCGGGCGACCTGAGTTATGGGCGTCCGGGGCGCCAAAGCATGGTTGTGGAAGCCGAAGGCAAGCGCATTGTCGATTCATTGGTGTACGATAAAAATTATCGCGCTCACACCTCTTTCCAGGTGGAGGTGAAAGACGGCCAGCTTAATTTGCTCTTTACCGATGATCAGCCCAGCTTCCAGCAGGGCTGGACGCTCAGTAGCCTCATCGTTTCTCCGGCTAATAATGCTGCCGAAGTCAAAGCCGCCGCCGACACCTGGGCCAGCGTGTCGCAGATCGTCCAAACCCAGCAGGATGCGACGCCCCGCCTACAGTTAGCCTTTTTCGATTATAAAGAAACCAACAAGCTGTTTCCGCTTTCGGCTGCGCAAACCGCCGCAGGCTACTTGCTCTTCGTGCGTGACTGGATGCGCATGACCTACCCCAACACGGTTCCCCTGCAGCGCGAAGTGGAAAACGCCAAAATCGAATTGGCCGCCGCTCCCACCGAATACGCTTCGGCGACGGTAGGAATCTACCCGCTCAAAGGCGCTTTTAAAGCCACTGTGGAAGTGAGCGACTTGCAAGGCGCGCAGCAGAAAATCGATAAGAGCAACATTGAACTGCGTGTGGTTGGCTATATGCCCGAACGCATCAAGGAAGAACCGCTGACAGCGGGCGACTATACCTACTACGTCTCCGATTCATCGCAAGGCCGCACTGTGATGTCGCACGTGCCCAAAATTCTTCAGCCCTATAAGGGTTCTGTTGAAGTGAGCGAAACCAAACAGCTCTGGCTCACCTTCCAGGTGCCAGCAAACACGAGGCCCGGGCAGTATCAGGGCGCGATTACGGTCAAAGCCGATGGCTTGCCGCCTCAAACAGTGCCGGTTACGCTGACGGTGTATCCGTTCGAACTTCTGCAATCCGACCGCATTCAGGGCGTTTACTGGCTGATCGACGATTACCAGCATCAGGAGGCCGAGTTGGCTAACATGGCTAAGCATGGCATCCGTGCCGTCACCCTCAGTGGGCAAGCACCGCTGGAGTTTCGCCGTGAAGGCGATCAAGTCGTGGTCGATTTTTCCCGGCTCGACCCTCTGATTGAGAAGATTAAAGCCGCAGGGCTCAACGCCTACATTCCTTTCTCGACCGCCTCTTCGCGCGTGATCCTCAACGATTTTCTGCGCGCCAATCCCGATATCAAAATGTCCTCCGGCAATGCCTATAAGCTGGCCGTAGCCCAGTTAGCCGAGCATTCGCGGAAGAATAACTGGCCTGAAGTGCTGTTCTATCCGGTGGATGAAATTGGCGGCGGACAAGGTTCAAGAGATGCGCTCAAATACCTGAGCGGCCTGATTCGCGAAGCCGTGCCGGATGCCAAAATCTATACCACCGTCAACAACTTTGCCGCTGGCCTGGAATGCATGGACTATTTCGACTACGCCACTGTCAATATCCCGCTCACCCGCGAGCAGGAGCAGGTCTTTCTCGATAAGGGCAAGAAATACATGCGCTATGGCAACGGCTACAATTTCAATCCGCGCACCTCGCGCACCCTCAGCGGCTACGGCTTCTGGCAGCGCCCGGCGGTCGCGATGTATTATTACCACTATCGCTATATTGTCGGCGATCCCATGAACCCGCTCGATGGCACCGCGCGCGATTTCGTGCTGACCTATCCTTCACCGGACGGGCCTGTCGATGCCATCGACTTTGAAGCGATTCGCGAGGGCAACAACGATCTGCGCTACATTCGCACCATGCAAGTGTGGATGGAAAAGGCCCAAAAAGCGGGTAAAGCCACGGCAGCGGTGAAAGAAGGCCAAACGATTCTGGATGAAATTACGGGCAGTAACCCGGCCTATAACCAGTATGACCTGGCCGGAGTGCCCAACGAGAAATACCACGAATGGCGCAGCCGCATGGCACAGGTTATCATCGGGTTGCAGCGCGAACTGGGCAATTCATGATGTAGTAAAATCGGAGTCGGTAACTATGTTCGAGGCAAGGCGAACTTCATGTCGATACCGGCTCAGCGCTACGATCAGGAAATTGTCACCGTTTTCACCCAGAAGCTGCTGCCCTGGTGGCAGCGATATGGCCTCACTCACCTGGTAGCGAGTGCGCCGACGCTGCGTGAATTCAAGGCGCAGCCGTTGCCTGAAACCATTCGCACCACGGTGAAGAAGCGGCGCGGCAAGAAAATCGCCGTGCGCGGCCCGCGCGTTTTTGAAAATACCAGCTTCAAAATTGCCCGCTGGCCTGAAGATGGCCAGGAGACGATTCGCTATCCCTCGCTCTGTTGCGTATTGCAGGGCGAGGCCGATTTTCACATAGCCGATTACGTGGTGCATTGCCCGGCCGGGCACTTCATGCTGTTCAATGCCAATGTGCCCCAGCCCGATGGCCAGAGGTCGCACTTTGAATGCGAAGATACCTCACAACGCTACTGCGAGGTGTTGTGGCTGCTGGTGCCTCCCGGAACCAATAACAGCATTTCTTCGTGGATCTGCTATTCGCAGGGCGAGAAACATTGGAGCCGCCGTCTCTTCGATTACTGCCTCATCGAGCGTCTGGAAGTGCTCTCTTTCTATAACGCGTTTATGCGCGAGATTACCGAACAGCCCACCGGCTATCGCGAAATCGCCGAATTGAGCTTCGAGACTTTCCTCCGCTTTTTTGCGCGCGAGCTGGATGAAGGCCGGTTTTCCCACATGGCTTCGCGCAGTGCCGATTTACACGGCACGCCCCATTCCAGCCTGGGAGCCATCGACCTGGCTCTGCGCCATATCGACCGGCATCTCAATCAGAATCTCACCACCCAGAGCGTGGCCGATGCGGTGTATATGTCGCGCTCCAATTTCATCCGCCGCTTCCAACAGGAGACGGGCCAGCCGTTTAATGCCTACCTCACCAAACGCCGCCTCGAAGAAGCCCGACGCCTGCTGGGCGAAGAAATTCTCTCGGTCGAAACCGTCTGCGGCCTGGTGGGCCTGAGTCCTTCGCAATTGCGTTACCTCTTTCAAAGGAACTTCAACCAGTCGCCTTCGCAATTTGCCGCCTTGCAGCAAGGAAGGAACAATTCCGGCGGTGGATAGACAATACAGGCGTTATGCGTGCAAACTCATTGGGTATAAATGTACTACGCAAGAGGCTCTCCGACGATAGGCAGGAGCCGAAAATAAGCGTGGAGGATGAAAATGAGAAAGGCCCAGGCCAAGCTCTTGAAGAATAAGCAAGCGTTTACATTGATAGAATTACTTGTCGTAATTGCTATTATAGCTATACTTGCATCGATTCTGTTCCCGGTGTTTGCCCGGGCGCGTGAAAACGCCCGTCGTGCCAGTTGTCAGAGCAATATGAAACAGTTGGCGCTGGGGTTTCACCAATATTTGCAAGATTACGATGAGCTGTATCCCATCTACAACAGCTCCACTGCACCCGTTGGCTGGGCCGATAAGCTCCAGCCCTATGTGAAAAGCACACAAATTCTTCAATGCCCCAGCGACACCACTGAAGCTCCCGGCGGTGCCACGCCGTGGAACTCCCTGGGCTATACCGACTATGCTTATAACCTGTCGCTGGGGTTCGATAATACCACTTCGGCAGCACGTGGCCTGCATTCGGCGACAGTGACGTTTCCATCGCTCTTAATTCTGTTGGTCGATCAGGGCAGCGATGCGGCGGTTAATAGCCGCGCCTACCATTGGACAGCCGGTGCCGGTTCGTTCAATACCGCCGCCAGCCCGGCGCGTCCGCCGGGGTTGGCCACTTTCCTGGGTGCCAATCCGCAACGCCACCTCGATGGCATGAACTATGCCTTTGCCGATGGGCATGTGAAATGGCTCAAGGCTTCCAACGCCTCGCGCAGTGCTCAGGCTTATAACTGGTGGACGACCAACGCCAACACCCCGGCTTCGGTCGGCAGCCCGACTTTCAACCCGACCCCGTAATTGAAATTATGAATTCATTCACTCGCATTTGTTCGCGCCTGATGTTCCTGGGCGCAGTTGGTATGACGACTCTTTCTTGCACTTCTTCCTCGCAGGCCGCGCCCGAAATCGTGGTGTGGCCGCATCAGGAGAGCAACCGCTTGCATGTCGCCCGCGAAACCACGCAGCCGTTCTATATCATGGCCTATAAGCGTGGCGTAGAGATTATCGGTACCACTGAAGTGGAAATCACCGTGCCCGCGCAATGGCAGGTGTGGCGCGGTAGCGATGCTCCGCCAGGAGCAAGCGATGCGACGCCGCAACTTAAATTGCCGTTGACGCTGCGCACCACCAAGGACACTGCGAACTCCAAAGATTATTCCTCTTCCAACTCGGCCGGAAATGTATTGTTGGTAGCGCGTCCGTTGCCCCAGGCCGGTGAAGCCAGCCTCAAATTGCGTTGGTTGCAAGGTGCCACAGTAATTGCTGAACGCGACGTCGCCCTCGCCCCACTCCAATTAGCGTGGCAACCGCCGCAGGCAACAGGCGATGGCATCACGGCGGGCATGTGGCTCAACGACCCTAAATTTCACACTGAAACGATGGCCGAAGTCTATCGCGGCTTGCGTCGTAGCGGCATTGATTATGTCCTTATTACACGGGAGATGTATCAGCAAAGTAAGGCTGTGCTTCACGAACTGGGCATCAAAGCTTTCATCAATCAGTGGTGGGATTATCATGAGTATGCCCCTGGTACGCCACCTGAAGCGGCCTATTCCACGCTACGCAACGGGACTATCGATCGTAAACGCTGGTCACCCACTTACATGGCCGAAGGCGGACCGGAATTCATTAAGCAAGTCGAAGCTGTCGCTGATGAAATGAACGGCATGGACGGTATCTATGCTTTCATGCTCGATTACGAGCCGGGATTGTTGGGCATCGAAGCCGACTATGGCCCGCAATCGCGCGTAGCATTTGAAAAATACCTGGGCAAGGCGGTTTCTGCCTGGCCTGCCGATGTGCTCCCCAACGGCCAGCACGAAGAAGCCTGGATCAATTTCCGCAACGACCAGAGCGAAGCCTATGTGGGTTGGTTTCAAAAGATCTTCAAGGAACGGGCACCTCGGGTGAAGCTCTCGGTTTCCACCAGCGGAGCCACGCTCACCGCCGCCGACCCCAACCGCCGCCTGGCCGTGACCGATATCACCCAGCTTTCCAATGTCACCGATACGGTTCATCCCCAGCTTTATAGTTGGACTTCACAACTTCCCGCCCAATTGGAGCGCTTCAACGACAAACTCAAATTAGGGCAAACCACCGTGGCCGGTGCTAAAACCGGCGTCTATACGGCGGTAGGAAGCCTGGCCGGGCGCACGGCGCTGGCGAAACCCGAGTATCTGCGCACCCAGATTCTCAACTGGTGGCTGCATGGCGCGCGCGGCTTTGAAACCTGGCAGTATTTCTACGGCGTCGATGGCCGCTACATGGCGATGACCAATGAACTGGCCGCTCTCATCACCTCAGCTGGAAGTCATACCCAGCCGACCGATGAAGCCATTCTCACCATAGGTTCGACCGAAGCCTCGCGCGTGCTGGCGCGCAAATCGGCCGACGGAAAAACTGCCTGGGTGGGCGTGTTCAACCTGGGGCCGAAAGCCCTCGAAATTCCCATCCAGGCCAGTGCCGGGTGGAGCCTCACAGCCGGGGAGAAAGCGTTGGTGCGCATCGAACCGTGGCAGGCGCACTGGGTGAAGTGTATTCAGCAGTAAATCCGGTTTACCTGCCGTTTATGGACCGCCGGCATCCAGCCGGCATTGCTAAGTTTTAAGCCGGCGGTCCATAGGGGCATGCTTTCAATAATAAACCAAACTCAATTGTAAATATTCGCACCCCATAAAGAAGGAATCACATGTCTTCAGCTCTCCTTGAAACGACGCAAAACGAAACATTGGCACTCCACGGAGGCCAGCCCACCATGACGCAAACACTCGCACCCCGCCAACGCTGGGGCGCGCAGGAGCATGCTCAATTGGGCGAGATGCTCGAACAATCGTCACTCTTCTATTTGAACGGGGCGCAAACCAAACTCTTGAAAGAGCGCTTTCATCAGCATTACCCGCTCGATTACATCATGCCCTGTTCTTCAGGCACCGCAGCGCTGCACATCGCGGTGCAGGCAGCAGGCGTAGGGCTGGGTGATGAGGTCATCACCTCGCCCATCACCGATATGGGCAGTGTCATCGGTATTCTCTACCAACAAGGCGTGCCGGTGTTTGCCGATTTGGAACCGCACACCTACAACCTCGATGTTGAAGATGTGCGCCGCAAAATCACACCGCGCACCAAGGCAATAATTGCGGTTCACCTCACCGGCAATCCGTGCGATCTGGACGCATTAAAAGCGCTGTGCGATGAACACGATTTAGTATTGATTGAAGATTGCGCTCAGGCATGGGGCGCGCAATATCGCGGGCGTCCCATCGGCACCGTGGGGCACATTGGCTGCTGGTCGCTCAACGATTTTAAACACATCGGTTGCGGCGATGGCGGCATGGTAGCTTCCAGCGATGAGCGGTTTGGCCCCTTGCTGCAAAAGTTCGGTGACAAATGTTACGACCGCACCGGTGGACAGTTGCCCGCAACGCTCGCCCCCAACTACCGCATCAGCGAACCGCAATCAGCCATTGCCGCCGTGCAGATGGAGAAAATGTGGGACTGGACTCAAACCCGCGCCGATCGTGGCCGTCAGCTCTCGCAATTATTGCAAGATATCCCCGGCATTCACCCGCATTTTGCCGACGAACGCGACCGCTGGACCTGTTGGTTCTACCTGCTGCGCATCGACCCTGAAGTGCTCTCTTGCGATTTGAAAACCTTTGCCCAGGCCCTGGCTGCTGAAGGTTTAGCCGGCCATCCGGGTTATATCGGCACACCCGTTTATAGCTACCCCCTGTTCCAGAACCACCACATTTTTGGTGAACGCTGGCCGGTGAAGGAAATGGGGCTCACCGATATGGATTACACCAAAGTCACTTGCCCCGAAGCCGAAGCCATTCTGGCAACTTGCCTGAAGATTTCCATTGACGAAACCACCACGCCGGAATGGGTGGAAGAGGCGGCGGAAGCGATTCGTAAAGTTGCGGCATTTTACCGCCGGTAACAGTGTGTCAATTCCGTCATACTTGCAGGAAGCAGCGCGGTGCCAAGAGGTGCCGCGCGTTTCCGGTAGGTGAGACAAAACAATGGAATGGGTAATCTTCCAACTCCTTTCCTATGAATGGGCCTTCTGGCTATTTTTTCTAAGCCTGGCATTTCTGGCGTCGTCATACTTCGGCTGGCCTGGCTTATTACTCAGCCTCTTTCTCCTGCCGGGCGTAGTGGGCGGTCTCGATTTCCTATGGATTCGCCACGAAATGAGTCAACCCGGCTGGGCAGGAGATCCTGATATGGATGGCGTTTTCTACTTCGGTGTGCTCTTGCGCATCCTCGTGATCGGCCTGGTATTATTACCAGTTAGCGGCCTGGGACTTTTCCTCCACTTACGTTACATTAAACCTACACTAACCGTTGAATAAAAACATACTTCGTTCGGTTGCCTCCTGTTTTCTGTTTCCTGTCTACTGTTTCCACCTACTCCCCTCATCCCCAAACAAGTAAGATAAACCTTCGTTATGCAACCCAAAAAACTCATCGACACCCACCAACACGTCTTCTGGCATCATCGCAACGATGCCGACCTGGTCGCCGATATGGACGACCACGGCATTGAAAGCGCCTGGCTTTTGACCTGGGAAATCATGTCCTCCGAAGATTCGCCCGGTTATCACCGCGTGCTCAACCCTATCCACCGCCGCGACGACGGCACGCACCCCGGCATTCCGCTGAGCGACTTATTGCTGACCCGCGACCGCTATCCCGATCGCTTCAAAGTGGGCTACTGCCCCCATCCCTGCGTGGGAAATGCCTCTGAGCGACTGCACGCTGCGGTGCGGATGCACGACATCCGTGTCTGCGGCGAGTGGAAGTTCCGCGTGCTGTTCGATGACCCACGTTGCCTGGAACTGTTCCGCACTGCAGGCGAATTGGGGCTGCCAGTCGTGTTGCACCTCGATATTCCCTACATGCTGAACGAAGAGGGTAAAAGCGTCTATATCCCCAGTTGGTATGGCGGCACGGTCGAGAATCTCGAACGCGCCTTGAAGGCGTGCCCCGATACCATCTTCATCGGCCATGCTCCCGGTTTCTGGCGTGAAATTTCCGGTGATTCTCAAACCGTGACGGGTGGCTATCCCACCGGCAAGGTTACGCCCGGGGGACGTCTCTATCGCCTGTTTGAGGAAAACGCCAATCTTTATGCCGACCTTTCAGCCGGGTCGGGTAAACGGGCTTTGTCGCGCGACCCCGAACATGCAGTGCAGTTCGTCACCCAATTCGCCGACCGCCTCCTGTTCGCGCGCGATTATTACGGGCAGGAATTGCATAACTTTTTGCAAACCCTCGACCTGTCGCCGGAAGTGATTGAAAAAGTCTACTGGCAAAATGCTGAGAAATTATTGGTGAAACGCAACTCGTTGCCCAAAGCAGAATTATTGACTTTTGGTTGAATCAGTGAGATTAATACCGCACGTTCCCTGGGGAACGTGCGGTTTTTTGTTGGGGCGATAAAGGGTTTTTATACCAAAGCCCTCAGTTTAAAAATCTAATACCAATCCTGAGAATTAACTTCCTCTGGGTATGCCAGAGAAAACAGAGAACCGACTCTTGAGAGGAGTAAATTGATTTTGTTCTATATCAAAAGCTGTGTTCTGGATCCCCGCCTTCGCGAGGATGACGGGCGTGTTGGATAATCGTCGCCATCAACGCCCGGTTACCTCCCTGTTTCCTGTCTACCTGCCAGGCAGGAAGATAATTTCATTAGTTCTGCTGTTCCCATCTGTGTAATCTGTGTCAATCTGTGGCTAAATAAAAAATAGCGAAAACTTGCGACGAAGTTAGCGGTGCCGAAGGCTTTGCGTGCTATAAACGCCCGGGACTAGATCACCATGGATAGGCTTGTGGGATTGGTATTCCTTTCCGGTATCCTGTATAGGAGAAAGCCATGCGTTTACCCAGCCAGGAAAACTTGATTGAAGTGTTTCGCGATTCGCTGTTAGCGTGGTCGAATAAGGGGGCGCTTCAAGCCACTCTGGCGGGGCCACCGGTTCACCTGCCGGTAGGGGTGCGTGTCATCTCCGGCACGGGCACACCTCTCAAAACCAGGCAAGGCCAGCACGCACGCGGCAAGCTGATTAGCTGGCCTCAGGCCAAGGTGCATGGCAAGCCCAACCCGGTCTTGATTTTTGTATTGGAAGGTGTGGCCGATCTCGATGTGGGCGTGACCGAGCACATGGCGCAAACGGCCTCTGCGCAGGAGGTCTGCGGGGTCTATCAGCTTCGTATGCCCAGCCGGAATGTTCTCATCTATCCGCCCTATGCCCCGGTGAGCGATGGCTCGAGGCCACATGCGGTTTACGATGCCCAGGGCACGTCGCAAGATTCTTCCCTGCTGTGGGTCGATATTATCCCCGAAGGCGCAGTCATTCATGGTTGCCGTACCGTTGCCGGCGAGCATATCGTGGGGCCGTGTGTTTTCATTTTCGACCCTCAACTCTCAGGCTTGATCCGCAACGTCATTGAAGAACTGCAACAATCGGAACCGCGTGAAATTGCTCGGGACATCGCTCATTCACAACTGCGGATTTTACTCTTGCGGATATTGCGGGTGTTGGAACGCCAGCAAAGTGAAGCCGTTCCTGAAGGGATGCTGGTGCAACTGGCGAATACTATTGGCGAGCCTGATGGGCATTCGCTTCAACCGACTGTGCTGGAGCGGGCTTGTGCCTACATCGAAACGCACCTGAACCACGAACTCAACGTCGAAGAGATTGCACGCCAAGCGTTTACCTCACCGGCTCACCTCAATCGCGTTTTTCGCCGTGAACGGCATCAATCCATCATGCAATATGTGAAAGAGCAACGGGTGGAAAAAGCCAAATCGCTGTTGAAAAACACGGTGCTGCCCATCAATACCATCGGACATCACCTGGGCTTTCAAAGCCCGGCCTATTTCGGCCGCATTTTTCGGGAGAGTACAGGGGTTACTCCCATGCAATATCGAAAAACAGGCGCTGGTGATGGGCCTTGAATATAAAAAGATTGGTTTTTTATACTGGATGTTAGATTTTAATATTTTTACAGGTTAGTCAGGCGTAAAAATGCTCCATAATGTGTAAGGTCAGTTACTACGATTGGCCAAAATGGAAAAAGTCGGTGGGAGACTGTGAAATGCACAAGTCGATGAATTATCCTGGCGAGCCACAAACACGGCATCATGGTTTTACCTTGATCGAATTATTGGTTGTCATAGCTATCATTTCAATACTCGCATCCCTCCTGTTTCCGGTTTTTGCCCGGGCGCGGGAGAATGCACGGCGCACCAGTTGCATCAGCAATATGAAGCAGCTTGGCCTGGCGATGATGCAGTATGTGCAGGATAACGACGAGTATTATCCGAATGATGTCCGTGGCACGACGGAGGCCCCGCCCAACGGTTATCAGTGGTATGGCAACAATTGGTATTGGCCAATGGTACTCTATCCCTACTATAAATCGTCGGCCGTATTTGTCTGTCCATCGTCAACCCGTGTCGATATGGTCGGCGGCCAGCCGGCACCTTTTCGTGGGAATTACAGTGCCAATGGCCGTGTCCTGCGAAGCGGCTCCTGGCTACCCCTTAAATCGACTGTCGTTGCTGCGCCGTCTACGGTATATGCGCTGCTGGAGGGCGGTTATGCCAGCCTCTCGCCCGCCAGCGTGGTAGCTCCTTCCGGGCAATGGAACTACCTGCCGGGTACCGGCGTGCTGGGCGTGCCGTATACGGGAACCATCAACACTTTTTTGGAGAGCGACTACCAGAAAGGCCGCCATTTTGGCGGTGTGAACGTGGCTTTTGCCGATGGGCACGTGAAATGGCTGGCCTCGAACGTTGTTCTTGAAGAAGCCCGCAAATGCACCTCCTGCACGGGGAGTAATCCCAACCTTCCCGATGTGGGCGATAGCGCCTGGAACCCTTTCCGAAGCTAATAAAGACTGCGAATCTAACATCGCTAATCAACAATTAACAAGATAGGAAAATGAGAATGAAGAAAACAATATCGACACGTCGTAACCGCACCCCAAAAATCGTATTATCCTGCGCTTTTTTATCCTGCCTGGTTACCATGGGGGCATTGCAGGTGCGCGCCGAGGAAAAACCCGAAAAGCAGATTTTCAATCACGAGTTTGAAAACAGCACCGGCATCTTCTTCTGGCCCAACGGCACTTCGGTCACTCTCGATGCCAAGGAATTTAAATCGGGGAAATCGTCGATTACTTTCACTCCCGATAACCATTACACCGCCTACTGGTATGTCGATGTCGAACCGGGCCAGCGCTATAAGGTTTCGTTCTGGTATCGGGCTGATAAGAAAATACTGGCCCGCAATGGTGTGAGCGTTAGCTTCAACCTGCCCGGCCAGGGCAATGGCAGTGGCGGGCGCACCGAACTCAGCCTGGGCGAAGGAAAAGCCGATAGCCAGTGGCACGAGTTTGAAGCGACCTTCGATGTGCCCGAAAAGGTGACTCGCACGCAGTTTATGCTGAACTTCTTCCGCACTATTGCCACGGTTAATATCGACGACCTGAAATTGACACACGTCGGCCCCACGCCGGAATCGGCCAAGACGGCCAAACCGGCTGCTACTGCGGCAGCCGCGACGGAAGCGTTTAGCAACGGCAATTTCTCGGAAGGCCTGGCGAAATGGTCGCCCTGGTTCAAAGATGGCGAAGCCACGGCCGTGGTCGATAACGAGAATAAGCACGATGGCAAGCCCTCGGTGCGCCTGAGTGGCGAAGCCGGACGTCATATTCTGGCCCAACGTGTGGCGGTCGAGCCTGGTCAGGTGTACACCATCAGCTTCTGGGCACGCACCGAAAACGATACGGTGGGCAATTCCGCCGTGACCTTCGATTTTTCGCCGACCAACGCGGTGCCGCGCCCTTACCAGGGCTTGCCATCGCTCAAGGGTAGTGTCGAGTGGAAGAAGTTCTCGTTCCAGGCCGAAGCCCCGGCCGATGCCAAGTTCGCCTATGTGTGCCTGATTCACGGCGGCGGCACCATCAACTTTGCCGATGTGAAGGTGGAAGCCGATAAATAATACCAATCCTACCCATTAACGTCCTCACTCTTCGGCGTTCATAGCACGCAAAGCCTCCGGCACCGCAAACTTCGTCGCAAGTTTTCGCAATGAACGACACCAAACAGAGAGGAAGCTCGATGCTGATGACAGCCGTAAGCCCGGTAGTTCGTCATCCTCGCGAAAGCGGGGATCCAGTACACGGCTTTTTGATGAGGATAAATATTCTGTAACGTAAGTTATTGCGCATGGTGGCTCCGGCCTCCGTGCCGGAGTGAGTTTCGCATCCCCTCCGGCACGGAGGCCGGAGCCACCAATAGTAGTCTGCCGTTCCAGGAATGATTGGGAAATAAATTGCTTTACAGACTAATAAAGTCAAACCGCTTATCTCGAGATCAGGTTTCCTGTATTCTGGTTCCTGTTTCCTCAGCCACTCATGGATAGACGGTTAATTCATAGGGTTGGTATCAACCGAACTTGCTTCGGAAAGGAAGTTTCCATTGAATTTATCAGTGAAATTATTGGCCGTTTTATCAAGCGTTGCGATGTGTGGCGGGTCAGCCGTGGCGAATAGCAGCGTGGCTGGCCTCCAACACCTGGAAAACGAGCAGCTTCGCGTTACAGTCGATGCGCGCGGCGGGGTGGTTACCTCGCTGGTGGATAAGGCCTCGGCGTGGGACGCAGCCAGGAGCGAAACAGCCACAAAATGGCAGGGGCTGGCCAAGGAACGCATCTATGCGGATGGCTCTAACCGTTTATTCAACGAACCATTGTTGTGGCAGGTAAAAAGCCCGGTTTTACTGCGCGGTCAGGCGAAATTCAACCTGACACCGGCTGTGGGCGCTTCCATCGAAAAAACCGTGAGTTTGGAAAAGGATGCCGTGCGGGTGGATGTGCTTATCGAAGCCGAGCGCGAGGCCGATTTTGCAGTCGGTATCCATAATTTCCTGCCCGGTATCGGCATTGCCGATTCGCAAGGCTTCTGGCATTCCAATGGGCAGAAGGTAGAAAAGTATCGGGAAACCGGCGATCACCATATACCGGTGGCACAGGCCCAGTGGTTTGCCACCGCTTCAAAACAAGCCGGGATATTGGCCGATTTCACCGTTCAAGCCCCGCAGGGGTTGTCCTCTTATCTCGACGCCAACATCAGCACGCTAGAATGGCGTTATCAACCGCAGGGCCGCCAATTGAAGTATTCCTACCGCCTGAAGCCCTTCTCGGCCAAAGCGCCCGTGCCGGAGTTGAAGGCGCATTTCGTGAGCCATGCACAGGTCGCCCCCTCGGACAATTTGCAGCATCCTGTGGGCACCGTGCCGCCGCTCACCACCAAGCGCCCCACGCTGCCGCCCGATCAATCGGGCTATGCCTTTGTGGGCAATATCGAACAGATGGGCTATGTCGCAGCGCAAGCGCCCAGCATGATCTATTTCAAGCCGGTGAACCCCAGCCACCGCCCCGATCTGTTCCTGGCACTGCCTGAAGGCATCGAGCTATTAGGAGGTTTTCGCGGCTTTCAATTCGTCAAACAAGGCCCCACGCAGATTAATGGACAAACATACAACGTAACGCGCATCGTCACCACTCCGGCATCCTCGAAATACACCTTCCTCTGGCGGGCCGATGCCGCTAAAAACTGGGCCGATGGCACAAAGCTGCGCGCCTATTACTGGGGCGAATGGTCGCAGGGCAAGCAAGCACCGGTGGAATTGCCGGTGCAGGTGGTGAAGATTCCCCAGGTGCAGCCGTTCGAAAAGATTCCGGTCTGGATGTCGATTCCCTCCGACCTTTCGGCGATTTGGCCGGATATGGCCGCGCTCAAGCAAGCCGGGTTCAACCATATGGACATTTGGAGCTATGTCCGCAAAGATAGCGAGTTCGAGTGGGGCATGCGGGTGTTGCGTGAATCGCACAATCGCATGAAAAGCTCCGGTATCAAACCCATCGCCTGGATTCGCGAATGGTGGTGGCACGACGCCCGCAAAGAGCCTGAAGGCCAGGCCATGCTCATCGACGGCACGCGGGTGGAAGCGCTCAACCTCTCCTATCGGGGCAAGTATTTCCAGGAACTCATCGAACAGGGCAAACGCCTTATCGACGAGGGCATGTATTTCCATTGCACCGACCCCGAGATTTTCAGCAACGGCGATAAAATCGATTTCTCACCGGCCACGATTGCCGACTTTCGTGAATACCACGGCAAGCAGCTTCCCGGTGTGAAATATGTCAGCCCCATCCGCTTCGAACGCGAACCGGACAAGTATCCCGAGTTGCATCAGTTGTGGAACCAGTTCAAAACCCAGCGTTTTACCGATTTCTTTGCCGACTATCGCGTGGCGATGGAAGCCTACATGAAGGAAAAGGGCATTACAGAATCGTTTCGCTTCATCATCTACAGCACCTATCATCGCGGTTGGGACGGGTTCTACGGCTATGATGACCACCGCCAGTCACCGGTCTACATTCGCACCCTCGAAGACCCGGTGAGCCTGTCGAAAGTCTTCGATTACATCAGCCCCATGCTCTACCTGGATGTGTTTGCGAACTACAAAGACTACGACATGACTTTGGCCTGGAAAGATACCGTTGTGCTGCGGAACTTGGCAAAAGGCTCTCCGGCGCATGTCGCGCCGCTGCTGAGCACGGGGTATCCCTATGTCGATGCTTTCGATAGCGATCTCTCGGCCCGCATGCTCAAAAGCAACATTCTGGAGACGTTTGCCGGGGGTGGCCGGGGCTTTGGTTACTGGGGCGAGTGCCCCATCGACGCGATGGATATGAAAGTCACCGCCGAAGCGGTGCAGATGTTGCGGCCCTACGAAAAGTTGCTTCTGGATGGCGAAGTCTCGCAAAAGATCAAGGCCATAGAGGGCAATGTCTTTGCCCGGCGCATCGAAAGCAAGCGGGGTTCACTGGTGCTGGTGAGCGAATATTCGGAGCAGCCGCTCACTGCGACTATCGAATGCCCTGTGGAAGCGCCCGCCACTGTCATCGACTTGCAGACTAACCGCAAGATCGCCGATATCACGCCGCAAAATCCTCGCTTCCAGGTGAAGCTCAATCAGGATCGGGCGTTGATGTTCTCTGTGGCAAGCGCAGCCGAGTGCAGCGCGTTGAACAATTAATACACTCCGTTGAACAAAAGCAAAAGGCATGAACTAAACTGGGTTCATGCCTTTTGCGCCTCAAATTCGCAAGGAAGTGTTCCTGGCGTTGGAGCAACACATCCTACCGCAACTGCAAAGCCAATCGGTGTTGCAGGTGCCGATCGTGCTGCCTTTTGCGCCCGAAGGCGTGGAGCATTGGCCGGTGGCGGGCAAGCACTTACCGCATCAAGCTCCCGACCCATTGCAGGTGGCGTGGCACTGGCCCCAGGCGCAGATGACGGCGGGGCGCTTTCCTTACATCGGCTTCATTTACGAGGGCGTGGCTGATTATCGTTTTGGCGTTACCACTAAAGCCGCTGCCGAACAGAAGAAACAAAAGTTACCCGCGCCACCGGGCCAGTTCATGGTGCGGCTTCCGGCCCCGGCGGTGGTTTATGTGCCGCCGTTTACTCCCGGCCATAACGGCACCGGGCCGTTTCACGATGCAACCCGCCCCGGCGGTGGCGAGTCGCGGATGCTGTTTCTTTCGGTGATGCACAGCGATATTCGTTTGCATCTGTGCCGGTCGATGCCGGAGGAGATCGTCAGTTCCCATTCCTTGCAAGTACACGACCCGGTGTTGGCGCAAATGGCGCATCTTTACTGGGAAGAACTCAAGGCGAGTGACGGCCAGACATCCCCATCTGCCCAGGCCCAGCTTTTCGTGTTCATGTGCCGTTTGCAGCGCCGCCTTAAAAACCGCAATGTTCCACTGGGAAATTCGGCCTGGGCTGTCACACAAAGCAAGCCGCCAAAGGTGCCTCATGCCGCGAATGAAGAAACCCGCGAATATTGCAGGCGTGCGATGGACTATATCGAAACCCGCCTCAACGGCAAGCTCAGCCGGGCTTCCATTGCTGCCGGGCTGGGTATTTCCCCCGATCACCTGGGGCGAGTGTTTCACAGTGGCATGGGCACCACGGTGATGCGCTATGTGACCGTGCGACGGGTAGAAGCCGCCAAGCTGATATTGCAGGAGGGGCGCGAGAACGTTCACGAAATTGCGGGGCTGGTGGGCTTTGCCAATACCACCGGTTTTTGCGCGGCTTTCAAACGGCAAACCGGGCATAGCCCGATGGCATACCGCCGTAAACACCGGCATACCGATTAAGGAGAAGGGCAGTATCGTTTTCAAATAATAAAATCGTTTTTGAATGACGAATCCCTTGCTGGAATAGGTTTGAGTGACAAGCCTTTGGGGTACAATGAAGTCGGTAAGTATGACGACCTCATTCAGGTGGAATTAAGATGAAACGACAAGGCGACAGAAGAAGAGTAGTTGGTTTTACGTTGATAGAATTATTAGTCGTTATAGCGATAATAGCTATTCTTGCGGCTATTTTGTTCCCCGTGTTCGCCCGCGCCCGTGAAAATGCGCGGCGCACCAGTTGCATGAGCAACCTCAAGCAAATTGGCCTGGGTTTTATCACCTACGCCCAGGATTATGATGAACGTTATCCGTCCGTGAACTGGTCGGGCGGCACCTATCGGTTTCCCAATGGCGACTCTTCCACGGCCAATCCCTGGTATCTCAAAACCTACCCCTATGTGAAAAGCGTGCAGGTCTACAATTGCCCCAGCGCGCCGGAAAACCTCAAGTGGAAAGGCGCCTATCTCGGCGGGCCATTCAGTTACGGAGCTAATCTCGATTTTTTCACCAGCGGCGGTAGCCAGTTGCTGAGCGGCATCGATAAACCGGCGCAAACCGTAATGGTGGTCGATTCCAACTTCCAGTCGATGCAGTCGTTTTTGAATGATGGCGTCGCGCCGTGGTGGAACGTAGACCGGGCGCTGCTCGACCGTCATCTGGAAGGAGCCAACATCGCTTTTGCCGATGGCCATGTCAAGTGGTTCACCTTACAGCGCAACAGCGCTTGCAATCCGCTTTCGGCGAGTTGCCGTGTTATCTCGCCGGGTGTTTCACGGGGCGTTTACTGGCGCGCTGATGGAACGAAATAAAACGAGTGGAAAATTGAGAGTTGATAATGGAAAATGAGGCAACCGTGCGCTGAGGAGATGGCACAAATCTGTTAGGTTCACCCCTCACCCCCGGCCCCTCTCCCAGAACAGGAGAGGGGAGCACGAGCCGCTACACTTCACTCTGCGTGGTGTGCCGGGGGCAGTGCAGCATACCCCCTCGCCCCTTCGGGGAGAGGGCTGGGGTGAGGGGAAAGGACGTTTTAATTTTGCAGCACCTCTCATCCCTCAAAAACAATTAAATTATTCCGATGAAGCTAAAAACCCTATTCAAAAAAGCCGTTGCCGTTACTTTTTTTGCTGTGACCGGTCTGACGTTAACTGCTCCTGCACAGGAAACCGATGGCTATCACATTCCCGTCGTCAATGCCGATTTCGAAGCCGGGATGGAAGGCTGGTCGGTGTGGAAGTCTTTCACCGGCCAGATAACCGCCTTCACCGGCGAGGCGCGCAGTGGGCGGGGTGCGATTCAAGTCGATGCCCGCACGACAAGTAACAATCCGTTAGCCGCCCAAACCGTAAAAGGTCTTCAAGGTGGTGTGACCTATCGCTTGCAAGCCTGGGCCAAACTGGCTCCGGGTTCACCCGGTGCCGAAGGTGCCGTGAAGCTGGAAACCTACAACGCCGAGGGCAAAAACACCGATGGGCAGTATGGCCGCATTGCTATTCCGGCCGATGGGCACTGGCACCCCATCAGCATCGTGCTTTCCACCAAGCCCGATACGGTGCGCGCCGATTTGCTGCTGCGTGTCTATGGCAAAGGCGCGGTGCTGTTCGACGATGTAACGCTGGAAACCACCAGCATTTCGGTGGTGAAGCCGGTGCAAAGCGCGGTGCTGTTAGACGAAGAAACCCGCATTAAATATCTGCTCAAGCTCTATCAGCCCTGGACGGAAGAGAAACTGCCGGTCATGACCGCCACGCTAAGCTCCAAGGCTACGGATTTTTCTCAAACCCTGTCCACGCAAGTGGAAAAAGGCGATGACAACCAGCATTTCTGGGTTACGGTGCCGGTCACGGTTTCTCAACACGACGATTACCAACTGCGCTTTTCCCTGATGCGCGATGGCAAGCGACAGGCTACTCAATACCCGGCCAAGATTTTCACCGCACTCAAAGACCGTAAGCCGGAATACGTCACCGAGAACGGTATCCTGCTGCATCAGGGCAAGCCGTTTTTCCCTATTGGCATGTACCATGTCGGCCATACTGATGCCGGTTATAAGCTTTTGGCCGATAACGGCTTCAACGCTGTGCAGGGATTGGTCGCCAACGACCTGAAACGCACCAAAGACACTCTCGATTGGGCACATAAATACGGCATGGTTGTCGATGTGCCACTTTATGGCCGGGGCCAGGTGGCACAGAACCTGAAAAACTCGTTGGAGAAAATTCGCCTTTTTGCCGATCATCCGGCGGTGCTGAACTGGAAGATTCTCGATGAGCCGGAATATCGCCCGCAGGTTTCCGATGAAATTCCGGCGGTCTACCGCGCCCTCAAAGCCGCCGACCCCAGGCATTCGTTTGAACTCACGCTTAACCGTGCCCCGGAAGTGGAATTCTGGAAACACTTCGCCGATAAAATCCAGATCAACGTCTATCCCGTGCCCAAAGCGCCGCTCACCAACATTGCGGCCTATGCGCAAACCACCATGAAGCACAAAGAGCCGTGGCAGCCGTTCATCTTCGTGGTGCAGTGCGGCTGGACTCCCGATATGGCGACTATGCCCACCGTAGCCCAGGCCCGCAGCATGGTGTATCTGGCGCTCATCGAAGGCGCCAAGGGCATCTTCTGGTATTCGATGTACGATCCCGGCTGGGACCTCACCAAAACCAAATTCTGGCCGGAGATGAAAGCCATCAACGCCGAAATCAAAACGCTTTCGCAGCCGCTGATGTTGGGTGAGGAAGTGAAGGGCATTGAGAGCGATAACAACAAGGTTTACTTCAACGCCTGGAGGCACGAAGGTAAGGTCTATCTGCTGGTGACCAACCCGGAAAGCGAAGCTGGGAATATTACCTTGAAGCTGCCCAAAACGCTGACAGGCAAGAACTTGCGCACGCTGGACGGTCAACCTGTTACGCAGGCGAAAACCGGTGAAATTGCATTGAATTTAGAGGCTATCGATTCGCGTACGCTGGTGATGGAGAGCGAGTGAGTTTTACGCTTACTCCTATTCCGTTTCCACTTCTTGTTGCAGGGTATCAATCGCATTGAGAATTTCAATGAATTTGAGGCCGAAATCGGTGAAGGAATATTCCACACGTGGCGGCACTTCGGGATACGAAACTTTTTCCAGAATGCCAAAGCGCACCATTTTTGCCAAACGTTCGTTGAGCACTTTGGTGGTGAGGCCATCCACGGCGCGGGTCATCGCGCCGGGACGGGTGATGCCTTGCCGCACCAGGGCGATCACCTCCAGTGACCATTTGCATCCCACGATGTTTTCCACCATATACGAAACCGTCGGTTGTTGAGTCGGCAAGGTTAACCTCGAAAATTCGGCCGCTTTTTTAAAAAATGCAGCCGTATGGGGCTTGAAAAACTACCGAAAAGTGCCTACCTTACCGTTTTGTGCCCTCTTGAGCACCGGTTTGGAAGGTTCTATGCTGAAGGTTAAGGAACGCGCTCTCCTTCTCATCTCAGTATATAAAGAGGTATTCCATGAAAGCCAAAGCGATCTTCTACCATGCCGGTTGCCCGGTCTGTGTGACAGCCGAACAGAAACTGGTGACGGCGCTCGATCCGTCGCAATATGATGTCGAAGTTGTGCATCTGGGCGAACAAAAGGCCCGTGTTGCCGAGGCCGAAGCTACCGGGGTCAAGTCGGTTCCTGCGTTGGTCATTGACGGTACTCCGCTGCACATTAACTTCGGAGCCGATTTAGCGGCACTCAAGTCGTAAAATCCGAAGTAGACAGAAAACGGGGAGGCAATTGGGTTGTGAGGTTACGCATTGACATCAACATCCGTTTGTCTTCCCATACTCCGTCTACTGTTTCTTACTATTCTGTAATGTAGGTTATTGCGCATGGTGGCTCCGGCCTCCGTGCCGGAGTGAGTTTCGCATCTCCTCCGGCACGGAGGCCGGAGCCACCAATAGTAGCCTGCCGTTCCAGGAATGGTTGGGAAATAAATTACTTTACAGACTACTTACTTTAAGAACTCAATCTCCGCCAGATAAACCGCTGTTTTCGCCTCATGACTCGAATAGTAACTCATCCACAGCGCGTCTTCACACCACACCAGCCCGGGATAACCGGTATCGCCGCCTGAAGGCAGTTCCAACAGTTGATGAGGCACGGCGTTAACCTCGTCGATTTCCCACAGCATGGTGCGGTGCTTGCCGAGTGTGCTTCTTCCGGCGGCCAGCAGTTTGCCGTTTGGCATGCGCAGCAGCGCCGGGCCGCCGAAGAAAACGCCTAAGTCGCGCACTGTCCACTCGTCAAAAGGTGCTGTGCTCTGGGCCAGTAGTGCAGTGCCCTGGTTGTAGGGCGGAACACTGGTTTGGCCGGGCGCAAGTTCGCGACGAATGAGCGCGGTGGCCACTCCGTTTTCTACCAGGATAGCCGCTTCGTTAGGCTGCTGCGGGTCTTGATACAAGGGGCTTACACGATCCATGTGGATGCCGTCTTTGCTGTGGAAAAAATGCACCCCGGCTTTGGGGTTTTTCTGCTGGGGCGAAAGGCGGCAGCCATAACCGGTGCCATAGAAATGACCTTCATCCCAATCGAAACCCCACAGCCACATGTTCTCCCCGGCAATGGCAACGGGCTTGCTCCAATCGTGGCCGTTCTCGGAAAACCAGGCATAGGTTTGGTGCTTAATTGTTTCGCCGCGATAAGCCGCCGGGCCTACCAGCATGAGGCGGTTATCGGGCGTGATGCCAAAGCGCGCTTCCCGCACATCGGGCAGGGTTTGGTCGGGCGAAGTCAGCAGCGCCGCGCTTTCCCAGGCATTGCCGTCGGGTGAGGTGATAATACGCAAATTTCCATCGAGCGAGACATGGCTTTGGGCTTCGCGAAAGGCGCAAAACCATTGGTCCTGGAAGCGGGTAAGTGCAGTGAAGCCGTTGTGCGGGGCCTGGTCCCAAATTCTTGAGACGCGTTTCAGGTTGGGGGTCATGATGGAGGGAAGGTTTGCTGTGGCGAAGTGTTTTCGATGATGGAAAGTGAGGGCAAACACTCCATTAATACTGCAATCCAGTTGGTGTTTCAACGCAAAACAGCGAGTTTTTTTCTTATTCACTGCCACAGGCTCGGACGATATCGGTGAAAGGGTCCCTTCGCGCAACAGTCTGTTTTATGCAGTAGATTTTACTCTTCTCTCACTAAAATCAAACGGTCGATGAACACAGCCTCTACATCAGGATTTTCCGTAGTGTGAAGCGAATACTGAAAATTACCGGTAGGGATTGTTTGTTCCAGTTCGATGGTTTGGTAAGAGGCATTTTGCACCTCACGTGCCTTAATGGTTTTTTCCGCCACGATACGGTTGGAGTCGAGGAAGTTACGCATTTCGATGCGAAAGATATCGCTATTCGCTTCAACATTCGGCTTGAGCTGAAACTTGAGTATGGCATAAGCCCGCCATGCATCCCCTTTTAGAAGTGCGCTGTAACCGTCGAGATAAGTGTTGGCGTGCCAGACACTGGCCCGACTGAGTTTGATGGCTTTGCCGGTCGAGGCTTGTTGGTCGGGAATAAGTGCCGGTGCATGACGCGCCGTGGTGAAGAGTGCGGCGGGAATGTCGATAATGTCGATGGCACTGTGCGCGGTAAATTGGGGTGGCAGCGGCGCCTCCGGTTCGATATCGGCGGCTATCTTGCTTAAAGCGGTTTGCACGGTATCGCCGTTTTGCCCGAAACTACTCATACCGTGCTTTTTCAGGTTGGCACTAAAGCGTGCGAAGGCCGAAGGCAGGTCTTGCGGGCCAAGAAACGGCTTGTTTTCGTTTGCAGCGATTTTGCGTAGTGCCTTCTGGAATTTCAACCAGCTAAAATCGAGGCTGAGGCGCGTTCTCCCCAGGCGTTGGCGCAGCACTTCGTCATGTGCGACGGCGCTTGCCGCCTGGTCGAAGAGGCGGGTTGATTCATTCATGACTTCCAGCGTCAAAAACGAAAAATCGTAGTTGTAAGTCCCCAGTTTCTTCTCCTGGCTTTGAACGGAACGATGAACCAGGCGCAGGTATTCCCGCAGATATGGCGCAGCCGGGCCGTAGTAGCCGTTCAAAAATTCGTTGATGAGCGCTTCCTGGTCCAAATGCGGGTTCCACAGCAGTTTGGCCGTTAACCAGGCTCGGAGTTGGACGAAATCGCCCACGCCATTGCTGCGGCTATCGGCCTCATAATAAACCGCTGTGACGTGGTTTTGAGCCATGAAACGCAAATCTTGCGCGATAGTTTCCAGGTTGGGATGCGGTAGTAGCGCAAAACGAAAATTCGTGGCGTAATACCAGATAAAGAGACGGGGAGCGACCTCTTTCCAGGCCAGCAGGTTACGGCGAATATCCGCGTTCGCTTCACTATCGAGCGGCTGCGCAGCGTCCAGGTTGATAGGAGCCAGGCGCACGACCACATTGGGGGCCGGTTTGATGTTGGCTGGTGGGGTTTGAGTGAAATGGTAGGCCAGGGTTTCTACTTGAAAATGCGGATACTTTTCCTGAATGCGGGCCGCGACTTTATTCACGAAATCCAATACCATGCCGGTAGTGCCTTCTTTAGCGATTATCGCCATGCTGTCCGGGCAGCGGCAGTAGCCGTTGGAATGGTCGTTTTGGGATATGGAGATATAACCGGCTTCCGAGTTCTGGGCGATGAGTGCCAGTGCGTTTTTCGTCATCTCTTCCAGCACCGCCGGATTGGCCAGGCAGGGATCGACCTGATGGCTGTGTGGCATGCGCGAACTGGCCGTGGCTGGCTGATAGCCCTTTTGTGGGTCGGGATACCATTCCGGGTGCTGCTTAAAATATTTCTCGATCGGCAAGAGCGTGGCGAAGGTGTGAACGAAACCGAGAATGCTGTGATGATTGCCCCAGTCGTCGCCCTGGATTTGATGCTGGCCGTTTTGCCGCAAAATAGTTTGAAATTCGGGGTCTTTTTGCCAGCTTAAACCACTGATGTGTATCTGGCGATAGGCAAACGGCGGGGAGTAGAGCACGTTCTGCGGAGGAATTTTCAATGTGGGCCGATGCGGGATGGTTTTCTCCGTCGCCGTCCACCATCGGCAACCCACGACATCTTCCAGAAACTGATAAACGGCATACAAAGTGCCGCGCGGCCTGTCTCCTGCCAGCACCAGGCCGTCGCCGACCGATTGCATCACAATGGTATCGGGCGCAAGATTCTCCCATTGAATCTGGGGCAGAAGCCGCTTCACCGTAGGTCCGGCACCGATATAGATGACTTGAGGGCTTTGTGTGGCCTGATGCTCTTCCACAACTTCCAGTTGATGGCCGGTAACCTGAGCCAGGTATTTCTGGAGTTGCAGCGCCGCGGTGCGCTCGGCGGGAATGGCGTCTTGTGCCACGGCGATGCGAACCTCGCGATTGATTTCCAGTGCGCTGGCGTGTTCTGTTGTTAATAATAAGGCCAAACCAACTAGTAATAGCAAAAGCGGTTTCATGATTTTGATGGCTTATACCAATCCTACAAATTAAAATTCTAATCCGTCACCGTTCCACAGCACGCAAAGCCTTCAGCTACGCAAACTTCGTCACAAGTTTTCGCAATTAACGACCGCAAAGAGAGGGGTTGGCATTGATGTCTGGTTGCCTTCCTGTATGTTGTCTACCATCTACTACCTACCTGCTGTAAGAGGAGGTTATTTTGTAAAAATGTTATTAGTTGATATACGGATTCCAGTCGCGTGAACAAAAATCACGGGTCGGCACGCCCCAGGTAGGATCGTTGGGGATACAGGCGCCGTTAGTGTTGCCTACCTGGCTAATGCGAGAGCGTGTGGACCATTTTGCATGGCCGTCGGCATAGATGACGTTGGTGCCGTCCAGGTGCCTTACGACGCGCTTCTGGATAGTCGGGTCGCTGTTCCTGGACCAATCGCGTGCATCACGCGGACGGGCGTAATGCGCGTAGTCGCTCTGATAATCCAGGATCATGAATACTTCCGCCGGGCGAGTCACGTCTGCCAGGGAGGGGGGAATGTAGTCTGTTCTCCCGGAATAGAAGGAACTGGTGTAATAGCCCGAAAAAGCCGAGCTGTAACCGTAATTGAGTTGGGGCGGCGGGCCGCTGGAAGGTTGCTGGATAGCCGATGGGCAACGAAAAATCTGAGTGCTTTTAACGTAAGGATAGGTTAAATCCTGCCATGTGACCCATTGGTTCGCCACGTTGGACGAATTGATCTCGGTAAAAGCGTAACCGGGCATGGCGGGGTCGGTTTGCACGACGTTACAGGCCGGTTGTCCGGTGCAGGCAAAGGGGAATTTCTCGTCATAATCCTGGGTATATTGCATGATCCCCAGGCCGATCTGCTTGAGATTGTTCAGGCAACTGGTGCGGCGTGCATTTTCACGGGCGCGGGCAAACACTGGAAATAGAATCGCGGCGAGGATTGATATAATAGCAACAACGACAAGCAGTTCTATGAGCGTGAATCCTCTCCCTTTGAATTGACTGCTTGTGTTCTCGTTGGTGTGTCGCATATGTTTTCTCCTTACAGATAGTTTGTTGGCGAAGGCGGTTTATACACTGGCCATCGCAATGGATTTCGCAGGTGCGGTAGTTTTCCCTGTTTGTAATTCAACCGGTAATGTCAGGCTTTGTATGGAATGTGCCGCCAACGCCTTAATCGCTTCGATACCCATACGACGCATGGGACAACGAATAGTCGTCAAGCCGTAGAGCGAAAGCAACAGGGTTTCGGTGCCGTCGAAACCGGCCACTGAAACATCACCCGGAACATCGTATTGAGCTTCTCTTAATGCGTCGATCATACCGGTTGCGGTTTCATCATTATGGCCAAGCACTGCGGTGCAGCCCAACTCCCGCCAACCATTGTGTAGCCAGAGTTGCATGCCGTCGTAGCCATAGGCAGGATGGTTACGGCCATGTTCCAGCGGCGGTGAATAGGCCAAAGCAGGGTCTTCTTCCAAGTTATGTTCGCGGAGCGCTTCGAGGTAGGCGCGATAACGCGATTGGACTTGCGGCTGATTGGCAAACTGCGATTGATGCATGCGGCCCATATAGCCGATGCGCCGGTGGCCTTGCCCGGCCAGATGGCCCACCAGTTGCCGGATGCCATCGGCTTCGTCGATGGTAATGCTGCTGATGCCGGGTAGTTGAAACAACGTATTCACTATCGGGAGTGAATCGGGGATGAACTGGCGGATATCGTCCCAATTATGATCGGCAGCATGATGGGAAAATTCCTGTTCGCTGAGCACCAGGCCGGCAAGCTCTTGCCAACGAGTAAATTGGGCCGGATCGTCGATGAGCACCATACATTGTCCCTGCTCATAAGCCTGCGAACGCAGGCCCTCCACGAATTGGGAATAGTATTGGAAGCGTTGGGTAAAGTTAGGACTGGCATCCACAAAACCAATCAGCCCGGTGACGGCGCGCGTCTCTTTCTCCCGCACATAGACACCGCTGCCCGAGCGGCGCTCGATCAGTCGCTCGGCTTCGAGTACCTGATAAGTTTTTTCCACCGTGCTGGTGGACACATTGTAAAGTTGCTTCACTTCGAGATAGGACGGTAATGCCTGTCCCGGCAGCCATTCGCCCTGCTCAATCTTGCGGCGAAACTCCTCGGCCAGAAAACGATACTTGGGCTGCCCTGGTGAATGAGTTGAAACAATATTGTCGGGCTGATGAACAGGCATGAAAAACTCCTAAATCGCACCGGAATGGTTTTTTAAAACGGAAAAATCATTCCGGTATGATTTTTAGTATACCCCGAAAACAACCCTTCTAAACCTATTTATGAAAAATAAATGGGCAGAGGCAAACTATTAACCAAACCGCTTCCGATATTCACTGGGCGGCACCTCGAAAGCTTTCTTAAACGCCCGTGAAAACTGCGTCGCATCCGAAAAGCCGCAGGTGTAGGCGATGTCGGTAGCGCTATTAGCGGTGGTGCGCAGCAAAGTTTGAGCATGGCTCAGGCGCAAGTTGCGCAGATACTCACCGGGTGGCACGCCCATTTCCTGCTTGAAGATTTCGGTAAACCGTCCTGGCGAGAGGAACATTTTGGCGGCTAACTGCGGCACTCCGATGTCGTCGGCAAAATGCGCTTCGCAAAAACGCAGCACTTCGGCTAATTCGATATTGCGGTGCGCGGCAATTTTCGGTGCGGTAACGTTCTCCTTCCACTGCCGCGCCAACCCCACCAGCAAGCGGAAAAACAGGATGCGCGCCAGCACCTGTGCTTCGGCCTTTCCCGCTTCGCACTGCTGCAACTCCGCCACGATTTCCTGCAAGCGGGTTTCCACTTCGCCGCGCTCTTGCGGTGCTAAATGCAAGCGGTGTGCATTCCAGTCGGCGCTCTCCACAAACAAACCGCGAAACCCCGGCAGGCTGCGCAAGGCGGCGATTTCATCTTCCTGGAAGAGGCTTATTTGAAAGCAAAACGCATCGGCTGATAAATTCTCGCTGTCGCGATAGGCCACCTCCGAGCCAGGCGGGGTCAGGTAGATATCGCCACGCGCAATGCCGTAAGGATGGCCGTTGATTTCATGCACCCCGCGCCCGCCGTGCACCACGTAGAGCGCGTAATGATCGACGTGCTGATGCAATCCGGTATCGCCAATGGTGCCGTAGAACTGCCGCAGATAAATCAGCGGAATTCGTTGGCGCGCCAGGCGCTCTGCGTAATGTTGCTCGAAATACTCGACCGATAGCACGTCTTTAGCTTGGCATAATTCCGGCGAAAACGTCAAATACTCCGCTGAAATAGGCAAGCGCATTTGCCCTTCGCCCAACCATAATAAAGTCCACGGCGAATCTCTTCGCCCAGGGAGAATAGATTATGTTGACTCCGCAGCAAGTCGCACAGTTTCAGGCCGATGGGTTTCTTAACGGTGGGCAAATTCTCGATGATGCCCAGGTCGATGAACTGCGCGCTGAACTCACTCGCGTCATAGAAAACCACGACAGCCTGGAAAACAAACCCGTGTTGTTTCGCAACCTCAGCGGCAACGAAGCAGCGCCGGTATGGCAAATCGTCAATATCTGGGAAGCCAGCGCGCCCTTTGCGGCTTTGATGAAGCATCCGAAAATCGCCGAGGACATGGTGCAACTCACCGGCGCACAGGAACTGCGCATCTGGCACGATCAGATTCAGTTCAAACCCGCCGAAACCGGCGGCGTGAACTGGTGGCACCAGGACGCACCGCTCTGGCCCATCATCGAACCGATGACCGAAGTTTCGGCCTGGGTGGCCTTAGACGATGTGGATGAAAGCAACGGCTGTATGAGCATGGTGCCGGGTTCGCACTTGTGGGGCAACCAGATCAATTTTCTCAATGGCCTCGACCACGCGAATTTCGATGGTCTGCCGCCGCAATATGAAGGTCACCCCGTTGCCATTAAACGCTGCCCGGTGAAGAAGGGCGAAGTGCATTACCACCATGCGCTTACCTGGCACGGCTCCCACGCCAACACCAGCGGACGCCCGCGCCGCGCTGTGGCGTTGCATTTTATGACCGGCGAGACTCGATTTGTAGCTGCGGGCAACCATGTCATGAAACCGTTTGTCGAAGTGGAAGACGGCCAGTTGATGCGAGGCGCACACTTCCCGCAAATCTATCCTTAAATTTGGAGTGCGGTGACTTGTCACCGCGAGAGCGTATCAATTTCCTTTACGCTTACGCGGCGATGAACCGCCGCACTCCCCACAACTCTATTTTCCAGCTATAGTTGGCACATACCACGTCAAAGTCGCCGAATACTTGGTGCTCTCATAACCTTCACCTTTTTCTTCAGGAGCATTATGATGCGCTACGATGAGATAGTAATTTGCCTCACGTGGTACAAACGAGGCTCGGCCATCCTTATCGGTGATGCGTTCGTAGCGTTTATCGAAATCTTCTTCCAACTGCGTGCCACGCGGAATAAATGAAACAATTTTTCCCGCTAACGGTTTACCTTTCCAGAGGAGTTGCACTTCTAATTTATTTGCTGGCAGCACCGGACTTTGAGGAACGATTTCCAAAGGGTGTCCTAACGCCCGATTGAAACCACGGGGTTGTGGCATCTGGTCGAGTTGTCGGCTGGCCTGGAAAACGGCTTTGGCGCTTTTGATGGAGCGCACCGGCGCATAGGTCATCACCGCTTCGGAAGTGTGGCCCACAATATAGGTACCGGGCTGTGCAGGCGCAAACTTCGTCACCCAAAAACCTTCGCCCTCTTCATGGCCGTTGTCGCGCAGGTTGGGTTTTAAATCATGCACTTTACCATTAGGATCTCTATAAGAGAGGGTTGAGCCATCAAGGTTCACTTTGCCCGCTAACTTGAAATCGCGGTGGTTATTGCCGTGGTTGCCCAGCATCAGGCTCACGTGTACGGCCTCGCCTACACGCGCCAGGTGCGTATTGGTTTCGACCCAGGTATCGTGGGCAAAGGCAGTGGCTGTATAAAGGGCGCTTGTTGCAATGAGGCTAAACGCCCGTAAGAGGTTGGTTTTCATGTTAAATGTTTTGGATGAAGTGAGATCACTTCCAGCGAATGAATTCGCGGCCGGAGAGCCTTCGGCTGAGTGTCCACCTGCGTGGACACGGTGTCCGCGAAGGTGGACACTCGGCGCACAGCGCCCTCCGGCCGCGATTTTAATCGCTGGTTTACTTAAGAAATTTTTGGTTTTGCAGAAGATGCCGCTTCACTCTTCGGCTTAATCTTGGGAATCGTGCAGGCATAAGCCTGTGTCTCTTCCACCGGAACCGGCTTGTCTTCTAATAGGGCATTAATCGCGTTCTCAAGATCGTGCTCTTTGGCTTTGTTCGGCTCGAAAATGCTGTCGTCTACCCGGCCGTGGTAGCGGAGCTTATTCTCTTTGTCGATGAGAAACACTTCGGTGGTGCATTGCACGTTGAAGAGCGACATGATTTTCTGGTCGGCATCCACCACGTTGCGCCACGGGTATTTTTCGGTTTCGACAAGCTCCCGGATTTTGCGCAGCGTATCGTTGGCGTCAGAAAAAACATAGGCCACTTCCACGCCTTGCGGCGAGTATTTCTCGTGAATCGCCTTCATGCGGTTGTTATAAGCTTGCACGCAGGGGCAGGAGAGGTCGGCAAAGAAGAGGAGTTTAAACTTGCCGTCCCAATCGGTCAGCTTAAACGGTTGGCCCTGTGTATCGGTGCCGCCGAATTGCGGCACATCGCCATTCATCTTCACTGTGGTGGTTTTAGCCACCGGTTCCGAGTAAGAGTGCGGCGAGGAAGAAATCACCGACTGAGGAATCGACGATTTCGCTGCTGACGAAGGCTCTTCGGCGATGAAGGTATAAATGAAAATCCCCACGCTGATGACCAGGCCGATGCCGATGGGGATCATCCATACCGGTTGTTTGCGTTTATTCTTGGACATAGGTTCTCCCGCCAATTAATGCTTGGCCAGTTTCAACTTGGTGTTCTTATCCAGGGGCCGGATATTCGTCACTAAAAAGTTACCGTCCTGCATCACCAGATCGAACTGGATTTTTGCACCGGGTTTGAGCGCAAAAGCATCCCGGTAATCCTTCAACGGCAAGGTCATGCGCATGGCGGGCATGAAGTTGGGGATATTCTCGTGGTCGAGCGTAACGGCTGTTTTGTCGCTGTGACGCCTGGGTTTCACGACTTCAACCACCTGGGCGCGCACGTTGCGGTAAACACGCGCAGGGGAATTTCGCTGCTGTTTGTCGCGGTTATGCTGGGCGACGGCGGGAAGAGTAGCTGCGGTATAGATGCCTCCGGCAACGGCGCAGAGGGTGAAGAGAGAGAGAAGTTTTTTCATGATTTTTTAAGTTTAGCTGTTCAAAATGAAAGGCACTGCGGGTTATTGGCTGGTGCAAATTTGAAACGCCTTTTCCCCTCACCCCAGCCCTCTCCCCGAAAGGGGCGAGGGGGTATGCTGCACATATCTCAGCGCGCCACTTAGAGTGAAGCGTTGCGACTCGTGCTCCCCTCTCCTGTTCTGGGAGAGGGGCTGGGGGTGAGGGGAAGGGCCTTTCATTTTTGTGTTACCTTCTTAGCCTGCTGGAAAAGTGTCTCAAGACCCCTGATTCCGTGGGTCAAAGAAACCCTGCAACCCCTGCCCGCTCCGTGGCGGCCATACCTGGCCCCACTTGTGCCATTTCACATGTCCATCGGCATAACCGACGATGAAACCTTCCAGATGCCGGGTAACGGCCACTTCCCGTGGCTGCTGTTTGGTTTCGTCCCAGGTGGCGGTATTCATATATTCGCCCGAGGAACCCTGTTCGGGTAGGCCGGAAATTCCACTGCCTGCTCCCCAACGAAAAGGGTGGAAATGGTCGCCGCCGCCCAGGGCAGTGGGTTCGCCGCGGTTTGATTCGGTGAGTAAAGCCACGGTTGCAGGGGCCTGAATGGCAGAGAGTTTGCCGAACTGCCCGCCGCCAGCCATGTAGGCATTCATTAAATATGAAGTGGTGAAATAATTGGCTCCCGATTCCGGTGTCACCGGCGACTGCCATTTCTGTCCGATGTCGCTGGGGCAGCGGAAAAGCTGGATGCTCTTCATATACGGCTCTGCACCCACGGTCCAGGAATAGTTGGTGTGGCTGGCATCGGGACGGTAGGAGGTGAGCGGCCACGCCTCGTCGTAATCCTGAGTATATTGCAAGAACGCCAAACCGATTTGTTTGACATTACTCAAACAACTGGTGCGCCGGGCGTTTTCACGCGCTTTGGCAAACACCGGAAATAAGATCGCTGCCAGCACTGCTATAATGGCAATGACGACCAAAAGTTCAATTAGGGTGAAACCGCGCTTGACACGCAATTCACCATTTGAGGTAAGCATGAATGATTTCTCCTAAAACTAAAAATATTGTCGCCAACGATGATGATGGCGATGCGACAGGGTGAAGCTTCAGGAAAGGTGGGGAGGGCCGCGCGAGGGAGGTTGGGGCAGGGTTGCCACAGTCGCGCAGAGGGGGGTGGCGGGGACGGCGGTTAAGTGCTCGGTGGCGGGCTTGGGCAGTTCGATAGCCGCGACACTTTGCCACGGCATACCCATCAGCATTTTCGCCAGACAGTTTTCTTCGTGCGCGTCGGGCGTGGCACTGACACTAAACTCGTTATGCGTATGGACGTCTTGGCCCGAAGAAGCTGCGGGAAGCGGGCAGTGCAGCGCCTGGGCACTGCCTTCTGGCGGGCAGCAACTCGTTCCTCCCATGGCGCAGATGTGCCACGTCGGCGCGATGAGCTGCATCAGCGCAAAAAGCGCGACCAGCAATCGCGTGGGCAGGGCGAATTCGCGCTGCACCGAGAGCAGGAGGGGGATACGCATTGTTAAACGCTATCCATTATAGCCGAACCGGCTCGAAGGATTAGAAAAGAAAACCTTATCACATCAAAACGGCGAACATTCAACGTTGAACTTCCAACATCGAACGTTGAAGAGGCAACCGGCCAGGGGCGGCAATGGAAAGTTGAGGATGGAGAATAAGCGGTAACCGGGCAAGGACGTTAAGTGTTGGACGTTGGATGTTCAATGTTGGATGTTCAACGTTCATCTCCTCGCGTGCGGAATAGCCGGGCGAGGGTGATACACTCTTTTCCTCAGATTCATTTTTTACCTTTGCATTTCATCGAGGACTTATTTTGGCAGCATATCAAACCACTACACGCACTCACCGCCTTTCCAACGGCCTGACCATTGTCGGCGAGCCGATGGCCGAGAAGCAGGCTGCGGCCTGGAATTTTCTGATTCCTGCCGGAAGCGCCACCGAACCGGCGCAGCGGGCCGGTATTACCGGAGTGCTTGAAGGAGTCTCCTATCGCGGTGCCGGTGGGCGCAATGCCCGCGAACTGAGCGAAGCCTTCGACGACCTGGGCGTCGATCGCGGCGGTGCGGCCGATGTGGAATATTCCACTTATGGCGGCGCAACCCTGGGCGACTACCTGCCCCCGGTGATGGAACTCTATGCCGATATTCTGCTGCGCCCGCAGTTGCTGCGCGATGATTTCCCGGCTGAAGAGTGGCAGGCCCAGGTCGCCCTGGCGCTGCAATCACTGGAATCGCTCGAAGATGTGCCGGCGCGCAAGATGTTCGAGCAGTTGCGCCTGGCCTACTTCCCCGGCGCTCACGGCCATTCGCCGTTGGGCACCGAAGCCGGGTTGAAGGCCATCACCCTGGCCGATTTGCAGGCCGACCACCAGGCACGCTACAAACCTGAAGGCGCTATTCTGGCGGTAGCGGGCGGTATCGATTTCGATGCCATCGTGGCGCAGGTCGAAACCTTGTTTGCCGGTTGGAGTGGCGCTGCGCCTTCGCCGGGTGAGCCGGTGGCGGTGGAAACCCCTATTTACCAGCACATTACGCAGGAAACCAACCAGCAGCACATCGGCGTGGCCTGGGCGGGCGTGCCTTCCACCAGCGAATTCAACTACGACTATCGCATCGCCATGAGCATCCTCAGCGGCAGCATGGGCGCGCGCCTCTTCACCGAAGTGCGCGAAAAGCGTGGTCTGGTGTATTCGGTTTCAGCTTCGCCCAGCACTTATCGCGGCTGTGGCTACAACATGGCCTATGCCGGAACCACGCCCGAGCGCTCGCAAGAAACCCTCGACGTGCTGCTGGCTGAACTGGTGCGCATCGCCGATGGCGTGACACAGGAAGAAGTCGAGCGTGCCAAGATCGGTATGCTTTCGCGTCTGGTAATGCAAGACGAAAGCTCGCGCGCCCGTGCCGCCGGTATCGCCCGCGACCAGTTCATGCTGGGCCGGGTGCGCTCGCTCGATGAAGTGACCGAAGGCATCAACCGCGTGAGCGTTGATAGCATTCAAAACTTCTACCAGGCCCACCCGCCGCGTGACTTTAGTGTTGTCACCCTCGGCCCAGCCGATTTGAAGATGCCGGAAGCCGTGTAAGTGTGAGGCTGTAAAATCCCTCCACTGGGCTGAGTAGGTGATACAACAATAAAAAGCACTTTCCCCTCACCCCAGCCCTCTCCCCGAAGGGGCGAGGGGGTATGCTGCACATACTTTGACATACTACACAGGGTGAAGCGTAGTGGTTCGTGCTCCCCTCTCCTGTTCTGGGAGAGGGGCTGGGGGTGAGGGGTGAGCCTATCAAATTTGTGTCGCCTTCTCAGTCCCACATTCCAGGGGGAGATGTGAAGAGTAATACCAAATGAAACACGATGATAGGACGCGTTGTCCTAACAATTTTCAGCACTAAGCTCCATGCCCCGCACTACACGGCGTCAGCACGATATCCCACCGGGTCAGCACATTGAACCATCCCCGTTTGCTATCCAGGCGATTGAAAAGGAAGTGTTGCCGCAGTTGCAAAGTGGCCGGCCGACCTATCTGGTAGCGACCGAAAAAGAGCCGCGTGTCGTCACTCTGCCGCCCTGGCCGGGCATGTCCGCGCCGTCGCGCCCGGCCTTAATGCCGGTTATCGATCAATCGAACACTGTTCCCAACCGTTGGCAGAAAGTTTCGTTGATGGGGCTGGTCTATATCATGCGCGGCGATATCGATATGCTGCTGGGGCATCGCCGTGTCACCTGTTACAGCGGCAATTTCGTCTTCCTGCCACCCGGCTGGAGCGACCGCGATTCGACAACGTTGTGGCGGCAGTTGGCCATGGACGAGTGCGATTTGCTGTGGATTTTCGTAAGAGCGCAGGAAGCGTTGCTCCATTTGAACTGGCGTCACGGCACCCAGCGTTGGGGTTCGCGACATCTTTTCATACCCGATAACCGGATGCTTTCGCTCACCGAGCAGTTGCAGGAAGAAATCTCTTGCGACCCGGTGCCGCAGGCCGCGACACAACTGCTCTGGCTCATTTACGACCGTGTTTTGCACAAACTGCGCGCTGGGCAGTTTTGGGCGAACCGGCATCCCTTGAGCGAAATTCCAGGCGCGCAAATCGAGCAACTCGAAGCCATCGGCCCGCGCGCCCAAAAATATGTCGATGCCAACCTGATGGAGCGCATGACACTCGAAAGCGTGGCGCGCGCCGTGTTCACCTCGCGGGTGCGGCTATCGCGTGAGTTCCAACAACACACCGGGGAAACATTCGCGGCCTATCTTATGCGTAGTCGCATCGAGCGTGCCCAACACCTGCTGTCCACCACCACCGATACCGTCAAGGAGGTCGCCTGGCGCACCGGTTTTCCCGATCCCGACTATTTTTGCGCGGCCTTCCGGCGCAAAGTGGGCTGCACGCCCAGCGAGTATCGAAAGAAGATACGGTAAAAAAGATTTTGATACGATTTCTCAGTTTAGGTGTGTTGGATTCAGGGTATGATGGTACATGGAATGTGGATATACAGGATGTTGGAGGACTCAATGAATTCCCGAAACAATGCGAAGTTAACACGTGCTTTTACACTCATCGAGCTTCTGGTCGTTATTGCCATTATAGCAATCCTTGCCGCGATTCTTTTTCCGGTTTTTGCTCGGGCAAGGGACAACGCGCGCCGGACCAGTTGCATGAGTAATTTGAAGCAGATCGGACTGGGCTTCATGCAGTATGCCCAAGACTATGATGAGCGCTATCCGTTACCAATGTGGGAGAGCGCCTCAACGTACACCTCAACGGCCGCTGGCAGCTCCGGCCACACGTTTATTATGCAAAGTCCTGTCGATGCGGGCACTCCCGCCGGCAAGTATGAATTTTCGCCGGGGAGTGGATTCGGTCATTATTACGGCTGGATGGATTTCATCTTTCCCTATGTGAAAAGTGTGCAGATATTTACCTGCCCCTCTTATGCAATAAAAGTGAGCAGCCAGCAAAGAGCTTCAACCCCCAGCTATGGCTACAATGGTTCAATAAGCAATCTGAAGCCCTATCCGTCTCAACCTCCGCTCGCGTTGTCGGCAATAAAATTGTCCTCCCAAACCATCCTTATTATAGAAGCGCCGAGTTTTTACACTCACGTCGATGCGTATGGCCATTCCTACTGTAGTACCAACGGTGCTATAACGCCCGGTGCTGCGATGCATGAGGCGCTATGGCCTCATTTTGCAGGACAAAACGTCACCTTTGCGGATGGACATACCAAATGGGTCAAGCGGGGAGGAAGTGCAGTCTGTCCTACAATTACGACAAGCGACAATGCGGCGGATAAGCTGTGGACGTGGGACCCGGACTATCAATAATGATCGCAACGACACCATCAAAAGCCCTTGTATGGCAATGCAATTGCGCACTGATTAGTTTGTAAAATAAGTTTTTATGTCTTCCTTGTGTATGAACATCGCGCTCTGTCATTCCGAGGCACGAGGAATCTCGTAATAATGAACTAAAACATCTCCCCCTGTCATATAAGTTTTAGGGAGGTGAAATGAGATTCTTCGCTGGCTCAGAATGACAGATTGCAAGGCCAAGTCTGCGAACCGATATTCTCAACATTGGAAGAGTAAAAATTTATTTTACAAACTACTGATACCAATCCCAGATGTTATCTTCCTATACAGTAGGAAGACAGTAGACAGAATATAGGAAACAGGGCGGCAACCGGGGGAATTAAGTCTGAAGTCAAAATGATGAATGATGAAGTAGGCAACCGGACGTTGATGCCAACCTGCGGCCTTCCACGCTCGTCATTCTCGCGAACGCGGGGATCCAGTACACGGTTTGTTGAATAGAACAAAACCAAACCGCTTATTCTCAACCTTACTTCAGCATTCATCATTCAACATTCATCGTTAATATTCATGGCTCAAACCAAACGCCGTCATCGCAAAGTTCCACCGGGGCAGGTGATTGATGCCTCTCCTTTCATCATCCAGGCCATTGAAAAAGAGGTGTTGGCGCAGCTACAGAGTGGGCGGCCTTCATATTTGGTGGCGACCGAAAAAGAGCCGCGCGTCGTTACCCTGCCGCCCTGGCCGGGAGCGACGGCATTATCGCACCCGGCCCTGCTGCCGGTAATTGATAAATCGAGTAGCTTTCCCAATCATTGGCAAAAAGTTTCCCTGCTGGGGCTGGTCTATGTCATGCGCGGCGAGACTGATATCGTGCTGGCAAATCGCCGGGTCACCTGCTACAACGGTAATTTCGTTTTCCTGCCGCACCGATGGAACGAGCGAGGCTCGGAAACGATTCGGAAGGAATTGACCGATGAAGAAAGTGATTCACTGTGGATTTTCGTAAATCCCCAGGAAGTCCTGTTGCATTTGAACTGGCGTCACAATAACCAACTTTTGGGTTCACGGCATCTGTTCATTTCCGATAACCGCATGCTGACGCTCATTGAGCAGTTGCAGGAGGAGATCTCCAACGACCGAGTGTCGCAGGCCGCCACGCAACTGCTCTGGGTCATTTACGACCGGTTGTTGCGCAGACTGCATGCGGGGCAGTTTGTGACCAATCGCCGGACGTTGCGGGAAATTCCCGGCGTGGAGGCCGAACTGGTCGAAGAAATCGGTCCGCGCGCCCAGAAATATATCGATGCCAACCTGATGAACCATATGACACTTGAAATTGTGGCGCGCGCCGTGTTCACCTCACGGGTGCGGCTCTCACGCGAGTTCCAACGCCACACCGGGGAAACGTTTGCCGCCTACCTTTTGCGTAACCGTATTGAGCGCGCCAAGCACATGCTGACCACCACTTCCAGCAGTATTAAGGAGATCGCCTGGCGCACTGGTTTTCCCGATCCCAACTATTTTTGCGTGGCATTCCGGCGCAGGGTGGGGTGTACACCGAGTGAATATCGAAATGAGATACGATAACACGGATTTTGATACGATTTCTCAGTTTGCCGGACTTTATTTCGGGGTATGATGAGTGATAGCTCTTTACAAGAGGAGCGGGGATAGGAGAACCAAATGAATACCGGGCAATACCCACGCAAACAATCGGCATTTACCCTGATAGAACTTCTTGTTGTAATTGCTATTATAGCAATACTGGCGTCCATTCTCTTTCCTGTCTTCGCCCGCGCCAGGGAAAACGCGCGGCGTTCGAGCTGCCAGAGCAATCTCAAGCAACTGGCGCTGAGCACTTTGCAGTATTTCAGCGATTACGACGACCGTATGATGCGTGCGACCTTCAACAACAGCTCCACGCCTTCCAACAACTTTAGCATGATGTCGGAATACATCAGAAGTAACCAGGTGCTGTTTTGCCCCAGCGCGCCCTCCTACCGGGGAACGGCTGGCGGTGCTTACGCCACGCATTACGGTTTTCCGGTCAACTGGGATGGCGGCACCAGGTTTAAGGCGGTGGCCGTGCGTTTGAGCTTGGAGCCAGGCGAGACTTATTACTACAGTCCCTCGGTTTTCAAAACACCGTTATTGATGAACGAAATTCCCGAACCGGCGCGCACCTGCCTGATTGGTGAGACACGTTACTACAACAATAGCTACGAAAATAACGGCTATGGCACCGGTATTTTCGAGGCGACGCGCAAATATCCTTCTGTGGGGCCCGATGTTCCCGACCGTCACCTTGAAGGCTCCAACTATGCCTATCTCGATGGACATGTAAAATGGCATAAAAAAGAAACCATCGATGCCGTCATCGCCCAGCAAAATATCAACGGGGCCGGTTATGGCAATGGCATCACCGAAGCCAATGCTGCTGCCTATCCCATCGTTTTTGCCTGGAGAAGGTAAAGACAAATAAATAACCGCGCCCGTGAGCGAGCGAATTGTTACAACCTCTTATTAACTCTGACTCTCTTTATCCATGACTATTCCTTATGACAAGGCGCTTCGCCATTTTGCCGTTGGTTCGTTGGTGTGTGTTGGTGCAAGCAGTTTTCTTCCTCTGCCAGCACTTGTGGCCGCGCCGCAAGGCAAATCAATTCTGAGACAGTCGCCTTCTCTTGTAAATGCAGAAGCTGTTGAGCTGAAGCTAAAACCGCGCTACAAGCAAAAAATCACCGTGCTCATCGAGGGCAAAACCGGCAAACCGGCCCAACTCACTCTCGAAGCCAAAGACGGCACCTTGCGCGGTCGCAAAGAGCCGCTGGCCGATGCGCTGGTCCATATAAATCTGCGCGCCCCCGATGGGCAGGTGCTCTTCAACGAAGAATATTACATCCGCCCCAATCCCTATTCCTACAAAGGCCAGGAACGCACCGATGTGTTGGCCCGCTGGGACACCTTGTCCCCGGCCAGTGCCCATGAGTTGCGGCTGAAGTTGGTGAGTGAAGAAAGCTCTGTCGCGGTATGGGCCGATGACCGCTTCGTGGGCCGCGTCGGTATGGAAGCTCCGGCCACGGTGCGCGTTGAGGGAATGCCCGGCGCGACGCCTCTTCCCATTGCCGCACCCGCATCGCGTTTCGTGCCCATTGGCCTGCACGGCTACAAACGAGCAGGGCAGGATGATGCGCTGTTGCCGTTTGAACGAGGTAAGTCCCAGAGTATCGGCGGCGTGCCGTTTGCCGCGGCCGCTCCCGGCGAAGTGCTCGATATCGGCCAGAGTCGCTGGCTGGGCGAGAAAGTCGGTCCCGAAGATTATGCCGATACCCAATATTCCCGCAGCAGCTTCGACCGCCGCCCCGACAACGCATTGCTGGCCGTGCCGACCGATGATTACTCGCAGGCGCACATCTTAGCCGCCGTCGATCCCGACCCCAATAAAACCCCCGTTTTATCGTTGGCCTTCACCCGTTTGCTCAACGATAGCGGCGATTCCGGCGGGCGCGGCGATGGCGTGGCCTATTCCACCATCCGCCTCGAACGCAAAAACGGCCGCTGGCCCCAGGGGGTGCGGCAGGTGGGAACGGTGAAAGGCAAAGAGGGGGCTGGACGCGACCAAACCATGCCGCTGCTTCAGGTGACGATTCCCATTCGCAGCGGGGAAATTCCCGATGTCATCGACGAAACCGGCATCGTGCGCGGCCGCTCTACGCAGTATATGGATCTGGAATTGAGCCGCGAACTGCAGCCGGTTCGCACCAAAAACTACAGCACCTTTTCCATCAAACCGGTTGGCAAACCCAGTGCGGCGCTGGTCTATGGCCTCACCCTCGAACGCGCGCCGGTGAAAGTGCGCCTGCGTCCGCGCCAGACGGGGAATATCTTCTCTCAAACCGAAAACGTCGGTTTCGACCTCGCTTTGGAAAACCGCACCGGAGGGCCTTTTGCCGGTAAGGTGCGCTATCAACTGACCGATTTCTACGGCAAGACCATCACCCGCGAGCAAAATGTGCAGGTGCAAAATGTTTCCTCCACTTCCAGCATCGACCTGAAAGAGTGGCCGCTCGGCTGGAACCAGGCGGAAATTACCTTGCTCGATGCCAAAGGCAGCGTGGTGTGGAGTCAACCGACTTCGTTCGCCGTGCTGGCCCCCAATACGCGTCGCGCCGGGCAGGAATCGCCGTATGGAGCCTGGTGGTTTCGCTCCATTCACGGCGGTACCGATTCCACTGCCGAAATCGCCCCGCTCTATCAGCGCATGGGTTTCCGGCATGTGAACCCGGTCGGGGCGGTGCCCAAACCTGAAGGTGCCGTATTAGCCGAGCACGGCCTGAGCCTGAGCACCTTGCCCTATTTGCGCAAAGGCAGTGTGGAAGAGGCGCTGGCACAGCTCGATAACCTGATCGCCAACAACCCCGGCGTCAACCGCGCAATGGTCTTCCACGAGAGCGGTTCGGGCGCAGGCTGGCAGTTTCCGCCAGAGTTCATCGGCAAGGAAAAACCCACGATGAACGAGAAACAGCAGGCTTCTTATGACAACGCTGTGCCTCGCGGCATTGCCTACGCCCGCGCGATCCGCGAAAAATATCCCCACCTCGAACTGGTCGTCGGTAACGGCCCGCTACCGTTTATCTCCGGGCTGATGCAAAACGGCTACCCCAAAGAGCTGGTCGATGCCTGGGGCGATGAAGAAGTGGGGCAGGCCATCATTCCTGAAGCCCCGCCCAACAGCGGCCAGAGCGATTTCTACTGGATTGCGGAATACAGCAAGAAATATGGCTATAACAAGCCGGTGACCACAGCCTACGAGTGGCGCGGGCGCGGCACCAACCCCGGCAACCTCACCGAATTGAAGCAGGCGCAATACTACACCCGCGACGTGCTGCGCGCACTGGCCTATGGCGCAAAAAGTATCAACCCCGGCCTCATCCACGATGCGGGCGATGCCTATTACTACAGCCGCTGGGGTTCGGGCGGCTACACCCGGCGCTATCCGTTGCTCACGCCCAAACCCAGCTACGTGGCGATGGCGGTGCTCACCCAACAGCTCGATCAGGCAAAGTTCGTGCGCGTGCGGGAAACCGATTCTCTCACACTGCATGCGCTGGAGTTCAAGCAAAACGATGAATTTGTCACTGCCTTATGGGTGCCGCGCGGCGAGAAGTCGGTGCGAGTCGGTTTTGCCGATGAAGCCAAGCCCACAATCGTCGATATGAACGGGCGCTCCGTGCCGGTGGCAATGCGCGGACGCCAGGCCACGATTACGGTGAGCGACTCGCCGCTCTACCTGCGTTCAACCGCCCCCGTCGCCGGTTTCAACAGTGGCGTGACGGTTATCGCCGCTCCCAAACTGGCTACCGCAGAAATCGACCTCTCTCATTGGAAGCTCGACACCGCGCCCGATGCCGAATTGGAAACCGCGCACTTCGACTTCCCGCGCCAGATCGGAAGCATCACTGCGCGGCCCGTGGCTGATGACGTGAAGAAAAACGCGCTTGAACTCACGCTGCACTCGCAGCCCGACCTGCCGTGGCCGGTGGAGCGCTACATCACCCTGCGCCCGCAGCAGCCCACACTGCTTGCAGGCCAGCCGGAATCGGTTGGGGTGTGGGTAAAAGGCAATTCCAACTGGGGCCGGGTTTTGTTCGAGCTGCGCGATGCCAAAGGCGAGAAGTTCTTCAGCCTCGGTGCCGGTGACAGTGGCTGGAACCTGGCCGATTGGGAAGGCGAAACCGCCATCAACTTCGATGGTTGGAACTACATCTCCGTCAAGCTGCCCAAAAACTACGCCAGTGGTTTCTACCAGCCCCAGCAGAACAACTGGCGCAGCAGCGGCGGCGATGGCGTGGTCGATTATCCGGTGCAGGTTTCCAAACTGGTGGTGACGATGCGCGATAAAATCGTGCAGGTCGATCGGTTACAGGATGTGAAACAACCCAGTATTCGCCTGTTGGGTTTGGGTGGAAATTAGGCACTGGGAATGATGTTTGGGAGAAGTAGTAAGTTCACCCCTCACCCCCGGCCCCTCTCCCAGAACAGGAGAGGGGAGCGCGAGCCGTCACGCCTTCCCTCTGTGTGGTGCGCTATCGTAAGTGCAGCATACCCCCTCGCCCCTTCGGGGAGAGGGCTGGGGTGAGGGGAAAAGACGTATTAATTTGTGCCGCAATGAAGAACCACGCGCGTAAGCAAGTGGACGAGGTACAGCGTAATGCCAAACGAGCAGGTGCCGGGAAGAGGCAAAAGCCCACCCCCTTCCACTCGCTCACGCGCGTGGTTCTTCACAAGATTTCAAACTGATAAAATCCGCACTCTCTCATGCGCTTTCTCCATTTATCCAGCAGCCTGTTACTCCTTCTTCTCCCCACCCTCGGCTGCGCGCAGGAAACCCTCCCGCCCGATGCCAAAATCACCGGCCAGGTCGAACAAACCGCCGGTTGGGCCACCGCCAAAGCCGCCTCCACCATCACGCTGCCGCTTTCGCCGGTGCAAGATGTCATTCGCATTCGCGGCAAAAGCGGCGCAGAAAAAGCCGGGTTACGCCTGGTTTTTAAAGACGCCAACAAAAAAGCCACAACACTGGCCATCACCACCCAGGAACTGCGCGGCAACTGGGGCAAGCAAAACGGCCAGGTTTTCCCCGATGCCAACCTGCAAGTGAGCTGGCCCGGCGGCAAGGGCGGCATTTTCGTGCGTCCCAAACTCACCCTCTACGGCGATGAAAAACGCGAAGAACTCAGCCAGAAATGGGACACCCTGCCAGCCGCTTCGCAGCACGCCTTCACGCTGGAGCTGCGCCGGAACGGGCAGGATATGCAAATTTGGCTGGACGGCCAGTTTATCGGTGAGATGGCTGCGGCTGGCCCGTTCGTGCAAAGCGAAGCCGCCCTCACACCGGGCGCGGCACTGGCGACGGTGCAAACCGAAAAACAAAGCACCGCTGATGGCAAATTCGCCTTGCCGGTGGCCGATTATGCGATTCCCGGCACGATGAGCGAAGCGCAAATCAAGCTCCTCCCCGATGCCAACCTTCCGGCGGAGCTGGCAGCGGCTCCGGGTAAAAGCATCGCTGTCGCCGGCCTGGGCCGTATTCCGGCTGTCACTATCGATCTCGAAAGCCACACCTGGCGGCGCAGTGCGCTCGACGGCTTGCCCGAAGCCCGCCTTTTCAGCGTACCGTTGGCGACTTATTCCCATATCAACTTACTGTGCGCGGCTGAAGACGACCCCGCGAAAACGCCTTCTTTCACCGTGCGCCTGACGCGCTATGGCCGCAATCGCGGTGATGCGATGGCCGATACCGTGGTGACTTTGCCTTCTGGCAATGGCGGCGCGCAGGCGCGCCGTGTGGGTGAAGTCACCTACGGCACCGCCCGCAAAACCACGCCGCTGTGGCTGGTGCGGGTGCCGCTGAAAAGCGGACAGATTCAGGATTTGATTTACGACGACAAGCTGAAAAACCCCCTTCTGAGCACCCATCGCTATCTCGAAGTGGAACTGCTCGACCCCATGCCGAATGTGGAGGCTTCCGACCAGTTCCCGCCGCTGATGGAAACCAACAACCGCGTCTACACGCCGGGCGGTTCGCCGCATTATCAGTGGAATTTGCGACGCGACCCGGTCACCAAAGTCAAAACCCGGCCCGACGATAAGCAAAGCTCGGTGCATGTCTTCGGTGCGATGCTCGAAGAAAGCCCGGCCTCATTGGAAGTGCGCGCCAACACGCCGCTGCTGATTTTCTACGCCTCCGATCAGCCGGAGCTGCGCGCCAAAGTGGTGGCGCGTAAAGCGGGTACCTATAACGTGTCGTGGCAAATCGCTGATGTAGATGGCCGCATTGTGGCGCAGGGCAAGAAACCACTCAATCTCACGGCCACGCCGGAAGGCGAAACCGTGGCCGTGCCGGTGACGGTCGGCAACGGCTGGTATGCCGTTCGCTTCCAACTCACCGATAGCGCTGGCGAGCCGTTGGTCGAGCATCAAACCTCGTTCGTCTTCCTGCCGCCCGATACGCGCAAGGCCGGTTTTGAATCGCCCTACGGCACCTGGTGGTTCCACTGGGCGCATGGCGGCGAGCCGAATATCGAACTGGTCGGCCCCATGATGCAGCGCGCAGGTCTGCGTCATACCCAGTTGCCCGAAAGCCTGCCGGAATCGGTCACCAAAAAATACGGCGTCTCGGCGTGGATGGTGCCGTGGCGCGGTGTCAATAATAAGCTGCCCCTGGAACAACGCCTGGCCGAGCATGAAGCCTACATCCGCAAATACCTCGAACTGTGGCCCAGTGTCGATAGCATGAAAATCTGGCACGAGAGCAGCTATCACAAGGCTTCGTTCCCCACCGAACTGTGGGGCCAAACCCCGCCGCCGCTCGATGCCGCATCTGAAAAAGCCTGGCAAGACGAAATCACTTACCTCACCGCCTTAGCCAAAATGGTGCGCGAGAAGTTCCCGCAGTTCAAGCTGCAATACGGCAACAGCGGCACCAGCCTCTTCCACATCGCCGAACTGCTGCGCCGCAAGTTTCCGCGCGAATATATCGATAGCATCGCCTCGGAGGACTTAGGTCAGGTCATCATCCCCGAAAGCCCCGGCCTGTATGCGGTGCAGGATTCATGGTATCTACGCGAAACCGCGCGCAAACTGGGCTACGGCGATATTCCGCTCACCGCCTCCTACGAATGGATGGGCCGCCGTGCGCCTTCGGCCGGTTTGAAGAACCAGGCCGAGTGGTACATCCGCGATGCCCTGCATGGCTTGGCCTATGGCTTCGATACCATCGCGCTGGGCACCGTCCACGATGCCGGGGGTGGCTATTACTACTCCATCTGGGGTGCTTCCGGCCTCACCCGCCGCTATCCGGCGATGGAACCACGCCCGGCCTATGCCGCGATTGCCACCCACACCCAGGTGCTCGATGGTGCCAAATTCGAGCGCAACGTGCCCACCGACCGGCTCTCGCTGTATGTGCTGGAATTCAAACGCGGCAATGAGTGGGTCTATGCGCTGTGGACGCCACGCGGCGGACGCGAAGTGAAATTGCAATTGGCCGCCACCGGTGCAAGCCGCTCCATCGACCTCTATGGCCGGGAAAAAGCTGTGCAGGGCAGGGAGGTATCGCTTGCTGTTTCCACTGCGCCGCAGTATCTGGTTTCGCTCTCGCGCTTAACCAACGTGGTAACCGGCAAGCCTGCTTTAGAGACTGCGCCCGCTTCGGCCTTCGTTGTCGAGCCGCTGGAAAAAGCCGACCGCGTCACTTTAGAAAAGCCGCCCCGCTACGCCAACAGCGGCCCTACCGTGCCCCACCTCAAACCGGGCGATTTCGAATTGCGTGAAGTAGTCGATGAAGAAAAAGGCGCTTGCCTGGAACTCGAACTCAAGCCGCAGGCGCAAACCTGGGATTTCGATAACGAATACGTTTTCCTCAAGCTGAACGCCCCGCTCACCGCACCCGGCACCTACAAAAACGCCGGGGTATGGATCAAAGGCAACGGCGGTTGGGGCACGGTGCAGTTCATGGTGAGCGACGGTAAAAGCCCGTTCATGGCTTCGAGCGGCTACTATCCGAGTTGGTCGGGCCAGAACGCCATCAACTTTGAAGGCTGGAATTATTTGAGCTACCCGCTGGAACGCGATTATCGCTGGACGGGTAAAGGCACCGTCACCGGCCTGCTCATCACCATGCCGCGCAAGTCGCTGCATCTCACCGAAGCTAAGCCAGTTCCAGAGTTGAAGATACGGTTAAAGGGTGTGAGTTTGGATTAACCCCTTTTGGAGTGCGGCGACTCGTCGCCGCGAGGGCATAACAGTTAAGTCATCGTTTCAGCGAAGCACCGACACGACGCGGTGACAAGTCACCGCACTCCAAAGGGGAGTCCCTACTTACCTGGAAGGTTTCAACGTTTGACGCTGGCCAGCAGGAAAATCTCATCGAATGTCTCCTGCGGTTCACGGCCGATAAGAAATGAGGCTTTCTGGTCTTTATAATAAGTCCACCCTTGCTGGCATCCAAAACAAATTAAGAGATCGACAGTTTCTCCATTCTTTTCGGCACGGATGCCATGATGAGGTTGAAAACAGGCTGCCGGTTCGCCATTAAAGGCTAAACCTTGATAGGAGGCGTCGATGATTTTCTGCCGGGTGGCTGCATCTTTGAGTTCTGTTTTGCCGTTAACCGGGTAGTCGTGGAATTGTTCCCGATCGTCTTTCTCCTCACTTCGAACAGGCTGGCCTTCCTCCGGAGCAGGAGGCGGCTCGTAGGAGCCATCTATCTGAAAAAGAGTAAAACGGTCACTGTTTTCAAAAATCGCCTGGCTGTTGCCGGGAAAAGCGGAAGCAATCTGCGCCGCCGCGCGTGATGCTGCCATTCTTGTAGAGAGAACCCCCAGGATTAAAACGGCAAGCAGGGCAAAGCCAACCAGCACAAGGCGTTTTTTCATAGTTTCATTTTAGCAGTGAATATCCTATTGGGAGTGCCTGCCTGTATTACTGTTGTTAATCGCGAAAACTCGCGGCGAAGTTAGCGCAGCCGAAGGCTTTGCGTGCTATGAAGACTGGAACACAGAATCCGAGTGAAAACCCATTTGTGCTCTTTGAGCCATCAAAATACACTCTGAGCCAATGCCTTTCGCCCCGCGCATTCGCAAAGAGATGCTTCATGCCCTGGACCGGTTCATCATCCCGGCGCTTGAGGCACAGGCCACCGCTTTATTGACTGCCACGCCGCCGTTCGATTTTTCGGATGTCTCACATCAGGTGCTGCAAAAGGAGTTCTTGCCCGACAAGCCGTTCGCTCCGTTGCAAATCGAGGAGAGCTGGCCCGATGAAATGGTGATGGCGACCCACGCTCCTACTTTCGTTTTTGCCTATGAAGGCACCTGTTACGAACGGGTGGGCGTTACCCGGGCCGCAGCCCTTTCTCTGGCCCCCGCCCAGCGCGAGGCTGCCAATGGGCTTACGGTATTGCAATTGGAAGCCCCGGCCCTGCTGTGCTACCCCGCCTACACCCTGCGTTCTCTGGGGGTGCCGCGCCCCGAAAACGCCCAGGCCGATGGCCGCGCCCTGGGCTGGAAGCTGCTCAGGAATAAACTGCTGATTTACCTCAACCGGCGCGGCCCCATTGAAGAGGTGGGCACCCACCCGCTGGAGATTGAAGGCGAACTGGTGGTGCATGCCAACGAACTCGCGGTGCAACTGATGCAAAGCCCGCAGCAAAGCCACATCGCCCAACAGCAGTATCTGGTGCTGATGCAGCTTTTTCGTGATCACCTGCTCAACCAGAAACCCAACATCCCCAACAGTTCATGGGTGCGTCCTGAAAACTACCTGCCGGTGAATACTGCCAACCTTTCGCCCAAAAACCAGGAGCTTTGTTACCAGGTCATCGAATACATCATCACCAACCTGCACAACCCGCTCTCGCTGCAAGGCATCGCGGCCCGGTTCGGGGTATCGCGGCCTTTTCTCAACACGATTTTTCGCACCAGCCACCAGACCACGCTGATGCGCTACGTCACCCGCATGCGTATCGAAGCCGCCAAGAAAATTCTTACCGAGACGCCCGAACGCATCAACGACATCGCCAGCCTGGTCGGCTTTACCAATGCTTCCAGCTTCAGCGCCGCTTTTCATCGCCAAACCGGGCAAACTCCGGGAGAGTATCGGCAGGGAATAAAAACACTGAAAGATAAATAACCGCCGTTCTTTTCCTTTTGATACATTTTCCTCCCGCCATTTAAGTTTAGGAGAAGAACAACTTGGGTATATATTCTTGTGTTACTCCGTTATTTGGAGATGGAACCATGAAACAAACAGGAGATCGGGCCTTCACCTTAATTGAACTTTTAGTCGTGATTGCTATTATATCAATTCTTGCCGCAATCCTTTTCCCGGTTTTCGCCCGTGCCAGGGAGAATGCCCGGCGCACCGGTTGCCTTTCGAATCTGAAACAATTGGGCCTGGGCATGATTCAATACGCCCAGGACTACGACGAGAAGTTCCCCTCCATCCGTAACCTGCAAACCGGCCAAAACGGCTTCTACAGTTGGGATGCGGCGATCTTTCCCTATGTCAAAAGCAACCAACTCTACATGTGCCCCAGCGTTCCCGACCTCAATACCCGCGCCTATTCCATGAACTGGTGGGTATCGGGAAATGCCCAGTACACGCCGACCTATCCCGACGTGTATACGGCAACACTGGCCTCCATTCCCCGGGCCGCCAACACCGTTTTAATGATTGAAATTGCCACAGTGAACATCGTTCCTACCTCCTACGTTTGTTACAGCTCGACCAATGCTGCCTGCTACGGCAGGCGCAATTCCCAGATTATGGCGTTTGTCCGTGGCGGCACCGGGGTGGGACCGTCCCTGCCCCAGGGCGCCTACACCGGTAACAGCCGCAAGGGTGTTCCTGCCGCTGCCAGCGGTGGTGTGCCCGACCAGAATGGTGTCGGCTCAGGCATTCATATCAACGATACCTACAACGTGCTCTATGCCGATGGGCACGCCAAGAACGTGAAAGCCGGAAGGCCGCCTGCCGATGGTTCTTTTCTCTGGTATCCCGCCAATTAGGCTTACAAAAGATCCGTTACTACTCTGTAAAATAAGTTATTGCGCATGGTGGCTCCGGCCTCCGTGCCGGAGTGAGTTTCGCATCCCCTCCGGCACGGAGGCCGGAGCCACCAATAGTAGTCTGCCGTTCCAGGAATGGTTGGGAAATACATTACCTTACAGACTAGTTACTACTCTGTAAATTAAATATTTTCTTTTCTCGGCGAACGAGTTCTTGATAAGCGTGCGTAGGGGCGCATGGCAATGCGCCCGCAACGTCACACATTCGTCGCTTATACAATCAGGACAATGTCTCGTAGGGGCGTGCGGCGGCACGCCCGGGTGCGTTTTTGTAACGATTCTCTTTTGATGTGGACGTGCCCCCTCCCCCGACGCTCGTGGGCATGGCAGCCCGCTACGAAGTAGGCACCAGCTCAATTGTTGAACAAATGTGTGACGTCGCGGGCTTCACCAACGCCTCCAGTTTTTGCGCCGCTTTCCATCGCCAAACCGGGCAAACACCGAACGAATACCGGCGGCAACAAAAATATCGTAAGAGGAAATAGAAGTGATTATTTTGCCTTTTACAACTTTTTCTTCCTGCCAATCAGGTTTAGGAATGTTTGAAGAGGGGTATATAATCTTGTGTTAATCGGCAGACCGGAACAGGAGATGTCATCATGAAAAAACGCAGTCCCCAGGGCTTTACCCTTATAGAGTTATTAGTTGTTATAGCCATTATTTCAATCCTTGCCGCGATTCTCTTCCCGGTATTCGCCCGGGCGCGCGAGAACGCCCGGCGAGCATCGTGCCAGAACAATTTGAAGCAGATTGCGCTGGGTATCATGCAATATACGCAGGATTACGATGAAACCTATCCGCGCGCCTCGACAATCCTGACCACTACTGGCGCCTACGCCGGTGTGCCCTACGGTTGGGCCGAAGCGATTCAGCCCTACGTGAAGAGCACACAAATTTTACAATGCCCCAGCGAGG
>Ga0209369_1000326_pt1 | contig 82670 bp, 82 predicted proteins | sample EBPBio142010_DNA_FD_185865 | JGI IMG/M metagenome (GOLD analysis project Ga0209369, IMG submission 185865) | Wastewater treatment Type I Accumulibacter community from EBPR Bioreactor in Madison, WI, USA - Reactor 1_10/4/2010_ DNA (SPAdes)... | ecosystem: Engineered > Bioreactor > EBPR >...
TTTTATGATCAATATTTTGGGAGGATTAACAGCCTATTGTTTCTTTCCAAAAAAACCGTCACTCAACTTGAAAAAAGTAAATGACGGTCAATTATTTTTGAACTTCGCTTAACCCGAACTCAGGTTAACATAAGAAAACCAAAAAGAGGCTTTCTTACTGTCGGTCTTAGTAAAAGACGAGATAGAAAATAGCATGGTAACCAATATTTTTAATTTTTATAGAGTTCAGCATGTAGAAAATTTTGATTTGCATATTTCTAATGGTGATGAACTTCGAAGAATTCTGGAAACTAAAGCTAAAATAGAAATCCGCAATCCAAAACAAATGCGGCATCATCATCACTTTCATTCGGGAATAAACTCTGAAGTTAGTTTTGGAAGAAGCTAAGACAATGAAATTATTATAAAATCCGTTTTTTAGCGGATTTTTCACTTTCTAAGTCTTGTCTTTCTTCGCTTTTTTTTCTATTTTCGTAACGAAATGCCTTATTATGGTTTACGATTTAGAGCAAGAAAACAAAGAAATACTTGCACGTTACAAAGATTTAATCTCCAATACTTATCGAACACTTGATGAAGAAAACAACAAACTGATTCGTAAAGCTTTTGATATCGCTTTGGATGCTCATAAAGACCAACGCCGAAAAACGGGTGAACCTTATATTTATCATCCTATTGCCGTTGCTAAAATTGTGGCTGAAGAAATTGGATTGGGCGCAACTTCTATTGCTTGTGCACTTTTACACGACGTAATTGAAGATTCAGAATATACGTATGAAGATTTGAAAAAAATGTTTGGAGAAAAAATTGCCAACATTGTGAATGGACTCACGAAAATTTCCATTATGAATCATCAGAATATTTCGATTCAGAGTGAAAATTATAGAAAATTGCTTTTAACGCTTTCTGAGGATTTCAGAGTTATTCTAATAAAAATTGCAGACCGACTTCATAACATGAGGACATTGGAAAGCATGGCTCCAGATAAGCAGAAAAAAATTGCTTCCGAAACCGTTTATATTTATGCGCCTTTAGCACATCGTTTAGGTTTGTACAACATCAAGTCGGAGCTTGAAGATTTATCTTTAAAATACAACAACCCCGATATTTTTAATGAAATTACCGAAAAACTGGAAATCGCCAAAGATCACCGCGAAAAATATGTTCAGGAATTCACCAAAGAAGTTTCGGAACAGTTGCGCGAAGAAAATCTAAATTTCAGCATTAAAGGTCGTGCAAAAGCCATTTCTTCCATTTACAGAAAAATGCTGAAACAAGGCGTCGCTTTTGAAGAAGTTTTCGACAATTATGCCATTAGAATTATTTATCGTTCTGATGCAAAAAATGAAAAATTTATCGCCTGGAAAATTTATTCCATTGTAACAGATTTGTATCACAGCAACCCTTCCAGAATGAGAGATTGGATTACGCAGCCTCGTTCTACCGGTTATGAAAGTTTGCATTTAACCGTTTTAGGTCCGGATAAAAAGTGGATAGAAGTTCAAATTCGTTCCGAAAGAATGGATGATATTGCCGAAAAAGGAGTTGCAGCACATTATAAATACAAAGAAGGTTTCAGGCAAAGTACCGATGAAAGAAATTTTGAAAAATGGGTTACTGAAATTCGTGAAGTTTTAGAGCAACAACAGGATTTAAGTACTTCCGAACTTTTGGATAACATCAAACTAAACCTTTATTCTAAGGAAGTTTTTGTTTTTACCCCGAAAGGAGAAATTAAAATTTTACCTACAGGTTCTACGGCTTTGGATTTTGCATTTTCGGTGCATTCCGATTTGGGATCAAAATGTTTGGGCGCCAAAGTGAACGGAAAACTGGTTCCTATTTCTTATGTTTTGCAAAATGGAGATCAGGTAGATATTTTATCATCACAAAATCAAAAACCGAAAACCGATTGGTTGGATTTTGTAGTGACATCAAAGGCAAAATCAAAAATAAAAGCTTACTTAAATTCTGAAAAAAACAATTTAGTACAGGACGGAAAAGAACTCTTGCAAAGAAAGCTGAGACATGCAAAACTGAATTTCAATGATGAAGAAATCAACAAAATGCAGAAGTTCTTCAATCTAAAAACTTCACAGGAACTTTTCTTGGCTTTTCAGAATGGAACTCTAGACACAGGTGATATCCGAAAATATTTAGAAAGCAAAAATGTTTTCAATAATATTTTAAATAGATTCCGAAAAACACCTGCAAAAAACACGGTTTTTGAAGAAACTTCAGAGTCCAATTTGGATATGGTCGTTTTTGGAAAAGATGAAGAAAAGCTGAATTATAGCTATGCCAAATGTTGTAACGTAATTCCGGGAGATAAAATTTTTGGATTTATAACCATTTCTGATGGTATTAAAGTACACAGCGAAAACTGTCCAAATGCCATTAATCTTAGAGCGCAATATGATTATCGGGTAATTCCCGCAAAATGGGTAAATGCTGAAAGTTTCAAAAACAGAGTAAAAATTGAAATCGAAGGATTAGACAGATTGGGAATGATTAACGATATTACCCAAGTGATCAGTAATTCGATGAGTATCGATATGAAAAGCATGTCTATTGCTTCCACAGACGGAATTTTTACGGGTACCATTAATTTGGAAGTGAAAAACAAAAACCAATTAGAAGAAACATTTAAAAAACTAAAAAATATTAACGGCGTATCCAAAGTAATTCGTCTGTAAAAAAAATCCATGGAATTAACACAGTATTTTAGAAACTTTTTTCAAAGTAGCCAATCATCGGGAATTATTTTAATTATTTGCGTAGCATTATCCCTTTTAATAGCCAATTCTTCTGCCGGAGAAAGTTTTCATTATTTTCTAAATTCATCATTAGGACCTTATTCTTTAAGCGTTTGGATTAACGACGGTTTAATGGCAGTATTTTTCCTTTTGGTAGGTTTAGAAATTAAGAGGGAAATTATCGAAGGGGAACTTTCCTCTTTTAAAAGCGCTTCATTACCCATTTTTGCCGCTTTGGGCGGAATGTTGGTTCCGGCGTTAATTTATTTTATTTTCAACAGCGGAACAGATTATGCGAAAGGTTGGGGAATTCCTATGGCTACAGATATTGCTTTTTCTTTGGCTATCATTTCGATGTTGGGACGACGAGTTCCGGCTTCTATCAAGATTTTTCTGGCGGCTTTAGCCATTGTCGACGATTTGGGTGCTATTTTGGTTATTGCTATTTTTTACACGGAACAAATTCACTGGAGTTATCTTTTTTTAAGTGCAGGCATTATGTTGCTTCTGGTTTTGTTGAATTATTTTAAAGTGACCAAACATATTTTTTATCTTGTTCCCGGAGCTTTTCTTTGGTATTTCATGCATCATTCCGGAATTCATGCAACCATTGCTGGGGTTTTACTTGCTTTTACCATTCCAACAAATATTTCTAAAGAAGAAATTTCGCCTTTGGAAAAATTGGAAAATAAATTACATTTTCCAGTTAATTTCTTGATTATGCCCATTTTTGCTTTGGCCAATACCAATATTATTTTAAAAAACGGAATGGTGGACGGACTTTTCACCAATTTCGGAATGGGAATTATCGGCGGATTAGTTTTTGGAAAAGTAATCGGAATTACGACTTTCAGTTTTGTAGCAATTAAAATGAAGATCAGTGAAATTCCTTTTAAAAGCAATTGGATTCAAATGTTAGGCGCCGGATTTTTGGCCGGAATTGGTTTTACGATGTCTATTTTTATTGCTTTGCTCTCTTTTAAAGGTCATCCCGAAATTCAGGAAGAAGCCAAATTTACCATTCTTATTGCCTCTGCAATTTCCGGATTTATCGGCTATATTTTGCTGAAATATTTTGGAAGAAAAAAAATAAAACTTTCCGAAAGAACGTTAGCGGAATAATTTTTTTGATGATTAAAATATAATAATGATTTTAGGAAATTCCTTCATTATTTTCTTCCAAATGAAACTGTTCGGTTTCTTTTTTCAATTCATCAGAAATTAATTTTTCGATGCGAATTCTGCGTATAGCAAGGTTCAACTCGTTTCCGAAAAGCAGTAAATAAACATTTACGTTTACCCAAACCATTAATAAAATCATGGTTCCAATAGAGCCGTAAAGCACATTATAACGTGCGAAATTTCTTACATAAATAGCAAAAAGATAAGTGGTAAGAACAAATAAAACGGTGGTTAAAATAGCTCCTGGAATTGCCTGTTTAAATTTGGTGATTTTCACCGTTCCAATCCAGTAGAACAAGGTTAAAAGCAAAAAATAAAATATAGGAAAAGAAACAAAACCGATAATTTTGGAAAGGTTATCCACAAACCAGGAAATATCATAGCTGGGTTTAAGATATTTGAGAACAATTTCTGCCCAATAAACTCCAAAAAGAGATAATAAAACCACACTTATAAAACCTAATGTAATAAAAAATGCCATGATGAATTCTTTTACATCATTTAGTTTTTCATCGGTATTTTCGTTAAATCCGTCAATTAATGCAAAAGTTCCGTTGGTAGCAAAAACAAGCGCTAAAATAATGGTTAAATTACTAATGCTCGTCATATTGGGGATGATGTTGGTTTCGATATAATTTTTAACATCTCCTTCAATTTTTCCCGGGAAAATATTGTGCATCAAAACCTCAAAAATATAAAACTGAAGCTTGTCGTATTGCGGAAGATAGGGTAGAACAGAAAGTAAAAAAAGAATGAAAGGGAAAAGCGAAAAAACGAAATTCCAGGAAATGGCCGCTGCTTTTCTTCCGATTCGGTCTTTAAAAACACCTTGGATGTAGATTTCAAACATTTTCAAAAGAGAAATTCCGAGAAATGGAATATGAATAGCATCCAGAAACTGGTGTATTTTCAAAATAAATTTCGGGGTTTTTACAGCCATTAAAGTATCTTTGCACAACAAATATAAGAAATGCGGATTAATTTGCTGTGTATTGGAAAAACAGATAACAAGGAAATTTCTTCACTCATACAATATTACCAAAACAGACTTCCCAAACATTGGAATTTTGAAATTACAGAAATTCCCGATGTTAAAAATGCAAAAAATATGACACCGGAAATTTTAAAAAAAGAAGAAGCGAAACTTTTTTTAAATTTTATCGAAAACAGCGATGTGACAGTACTTTTAGATGAAAAAGGAAAGCAATTTACCAGCAGAGAATTTTCTTCAAAAATTGAAAACTGGATGAATGCTTCCGTAAAAAAAGTAAACTTTTTAATTGGTGGAGCTTATGGATTTTCCGAGGAAATTTATTCCAGAGCTAATGAGATGATGTCACTTTCAAAAATGACTTTTACCCATCAAATGATCCGTTTATTTTTTGTGGAGCAAATTTACAGGGCCGATCAAATTTTACAGGGAAAACCTTATCATAACGATTAAATTATTTTCCACACTTTTTCAGCAAATCTAAAATCAGATACCTTTCGTAGCCCAATTTCACGGCTTTATCCAAGGTTTCGCAGCCTTCTTTTTCTTTTCCGGTTTCCATTTGCAATTTGGCTTTCGTAAGATAAGCAATGGAAAATTTCGGATCCATTTTTATGGCTTTTTCAACATCGGAAGAAGCTTCCTTATATTTCTTAAGAGCCAAATAAACATCAGCACGATTGTTATAAAGCAAAGATTCCGGTTTTTCGGAAATCAGTTGGTTGTAGTCTTTTAAAGATTCATTTAACCGGCCAACATTTTTTTTGAAAAGCGCATAATTCGTTTTGGCAATAAAATTTTCGGGAGCTGAATTTTGCAAATATTGATAATCTTTTTCGGCCAAATCATTTTTTTTCAAATCTTCATAAACTTTTGCACGAATAAGATAAAGCTCTGCATTTTCAGGATTTATTTCTAAACCTTTTTTAATGATGTCCAAAGCCTTTTCTTTACTTCCTCTTGCTGCGTGCAAAGAACTTAAATTGAGGTAAGTTTCCCCATTTAGAGTATCAAAAATCATGGCCGTTTCATAAGATTTAAAAGCTTCAGCCGTTTTTCCGAGCCTTCTTTGTGAAGTTCCCAAATTGTTAAGATGTTGGGCTTTTAGTTTTGAAATTTTTTCTTTTAGCGCCAAATCTGCATAAGCTTTTTCCGCACATGGGTAGTCTGCTTTTTTCATACATTCATCAGCAATTTTGGTGTCTTGAAGTTGCGCAAAACTTAAAAAAGAAGTACAAAAAATTAAGGGAAAAAATAATTTTTTCATCATTTTTCTTTTTGTTTATTTATTACTTTCCAGCTTAGAGCCGCAAAAAAACCTCCCAACAAAAAACCAACTGCAGCGCCCATTAAAATATCCAAAGGAAAATGTACGCCTAAATAAATTCGGCTGAAAGCAACCACAGATGCCCAAAAAAACAGAAAATAAGGAAATAATCCGAAACGTTCTTTTAGCATTTGCGTCATAAAGGTAGCAATAAAAAATACGTTAGAAGCATGCGCCGAATAAAATCCAAATTGGCCGCCACATTTTACCTCGCGAACCAAACCTTTCAATCCGAGATCATGACAAGGCCGAAATCTCTGGATTCCATTTTTGAAAATTCCGGCTAACTGATCCGAAATTACCAATCCCAAACCAATGAAAATAAGGATATAAATTAAAAATTTGAATTTAAAATTTTTAAAAAGAATAAGGAAAAAAACTAGATAAAGAGGAATCCAAGTCCACTTTTCCGACATCAAAACCCAAAAACGATCAAAACTTGCAGATCCTAAATGATTTAGAAACAGAAAAATTTCTTTGTCTAATTCTATTAATTCATTCATTATTTATCGGCTTACAGGACCTTCGTGGGAATCTTTCAGTTGGTCTTCTTTACTTACTTTTGGTTTTTCATCAAAAACATTAAGCTCATTTTTAATGTTTGAAGTGGGATCAAAATCTTGTGCAGCCTGTTTTACTTTATCAATTTCCCTTTTAATTTCCGAAACAGGATTATCGGTTTCTTTCAGGATTTCTGTTTTGATGTCTTCAACAGCGCCACGCATTTTTCTAACGCCTTGTCCAAGGTCGCGCGCAATTTTCGGTAACCGATCTGGACCAAACAAGACTACAATTGCAAGAGCAATCATCATCATTTCACCAATACTTAATTCCATTTTGCTAAATTATAAAAAAAGTTTTTTCCAAAATTAATTTACCTCAGTTTTCTTATTTCTGTGAAAAACATGATAAACAAAGTACGCACTTGCGGTCATCAACAAAAATCCGAGAAAAAAAGGAGCTCCCGAAAATTTAAAAGGGGCTTCATCATGGGTAAAATAATAAAAAATATTGGTCATTAATGGAGGGCCAATAATGGATGTTAGACTTACCACACTGGTTAAAGCGCCCTGTATATCTCCCTGTTCATTGGCCGGAACTTTTGAAGAAATTACCGATTGTAGCGCAGGTCCGGAAATGCCACCCAAACTATAAATTCCGATAATAGCAAACATCATCCATTCCTTATTAGCAAATGAATACATCAGCATTCCTACAGCATAAAGCACAATTCCGTAAAGAATACTCCGTTGATTCCCCAGTTTTGGATGTATTTTCCGAATTAAATATCCCTGAACAAATGCAGTAAAAGCACCCATAACACCCAATGAAATTCCTACCATTTTTTCGTCCCACTGAAATTCATACATCGTAAAAAATGCCCAGTTGGTTTGTACCGCATGAGCAGCAGTATAAACCAAAAACCAAGCTATCATAAGATATAAAATGGAAGGATATTTTTTTATATTCGCTAAAGTTCCCACAGGATTTGCTCGTTTCCAATCAAAATTTCTGCGGTGATTTTTATCTAAACTTTCGGGAAGAACAAAAATTCCGTAAAGAAAATTCAACAAACATAAAATTCCTGCGGCATAAAAGGGAACTCTGGCTCCATATTGTCCTAAAAGTCCTCCTAAAACAGGACCAATGATAAATCCTAAACCAAACGCAGCACCGATCATTCCAAAATTTTTGGAACGATTGGTTTCGTCTGAAATATCAGCAATATAAGCACTTGCTGTTGTAATACTTGCACCAGTAATTCCGGAAAATATCCTACCTACAAAAAGCCAAAAAATGGTGGGAGCCCAAGCTTGAATAAAAAAATTAAGGGCAAAACCCAAAAGAGAAAATAAAATAACCGGTCTTCTTCCGTATTTATCACTTAAATTTCCTAAAACCGGAGCAAAAAGAAATTGCATCGCAGCATACAAAAAACTGAGCCAACCTCCATATTTTGCTGCTTCAGAAATATCTGCATTTATCAGTTCTTCAATTAATTTTGGAACCACAGGAATAACGATTCCCCAACCCGTGATATCGATAAGAAGCGTAATAAAAATAAAACCTATTGCGGCAGATTTCTGGTTGGTTTTCATGCTGCAAAAATAGGTTTTTCAAAAATAAAACCCTGCTGTTTTGCAAGGCTTTATTTAAAAAAAATAATTAAACTTTTTCGTTTTTTATTTCATCCACAATTTCTGGATTTAAAAGGGTAGAAGTATCTCCGAAACTGTTGAAATCGCCTTCCGCAATTTTTCTTAAAATTCTTCTCATAATTTTACCGGAACGCGTTTTTGGAAGTGCTGAAACAAACTGTATTTTATCCAATTTCGCAATCGGTCCAATGGTTTCGGCAATTAATTGGTTGATTTCTTTTTTCAAATTTTCTCTGTCCCGACTTTCACCTGTTTCTTTTAAAATAACATAGCCATACAATGCATTTCCTTTCACATCATGCGGATAACCAACAATTGCTGATTCTGCTACAGCAGGATGCAAATTGATACTGTCTTCAATGGGTGCAGTTCCTAGATTATGTCCGGAAACAATGATGACATCGTCAACACGACCGGTAATTCTATAGTAGCCAACTTCATCTCTCAAAGCGCCATCTCCAGTAAAATATTTTCCAGGAAAAGCAGAAAAATAAGTTTCTTTATATCGTTGATGATCTCCCCAAATGGTTCTGGCAATTCCCGGCCAAGGAAAACGGATGCACAAACTTCCATCTACTTGGTTTCCCATAATTTCGTTGCGTTTTTCATCCATCAAAACCGGTTGAATTCCCGGAAGCGGAAGCGTTGCGTATGTTGGTTTTGTTGGCGTAACAAACGGAATTGGGGAAATCATCATTCCGCCGGTTTCAGTTTGCCACCAAGTGTCAACAATAGGACATTTTCTTTTTCCCACGTGATCGTTGTACCAATGCCAAGCTTCATCATTGATAGGTTCTCCAACGGAACCTATTACTTTTAAACTTGATAAGTCATGTTTCTCCACCCATTCATAACTTTCTTTTGCTAAAGAACGAATGGCTGTTGGTGCTGTGTAAAACTGATTCACTTTATGTTTTTCAATCACATCCCAAAAACGGTCGGGTTCCGGATATGTTGGAATTCCTTCAAAAATTACCGTTGTTGCGCCATTCAACAATGGTCCATAAACAATATAGGAATGTCCGGTGATCCAACCAATATCAGCAGTACACCAATAGATGTCGTTTTCTTTGTAATTAAAAACATTTTTGAAAGTATAAGCGGTGTAAACCATGTAACCTGCAGTTGTATGCAGCATCCCTTTCGGTTTTCCGGTGGAACCGGAGGTGTAGAGAATGAACAACGGATCTTCTGCATCCATAATTTTTGTAACGAAATCAGAAGAGGCTTTTTCGTAATAATCATCCAACCAAACATCTCTTCCATCCTTCATTTTCACTTCATTTAAAGTTCTTTTTACGACGAGTATTTTTTCCACTGAAGGTGTTTTTTCCACAGCTTCGTCGATGATGCATTTCATATCCAAAACTTTATTTCCACGATAGCTTCCGTCGGAAGTAATGATGAGTTTCGCTTCGCAGTCATTTACTCTGGAAGCAACTGCTGAAGCCGAAAATCCTGCGAAAATTACAGAATGAACGGCACCCATTTTTGCGCAAGCGAGCATTGTAACGGCCAATTCCGGAATCATCGGAAGATAAATACAAACCCGATCTCCTTTTTTTATACCTAATTCGGTTAAAATATTGGCCATTTTGCAAACACGTTCATGCAAATCTTTGTAGGAAATATGTTGGGCTTCTTCTTTAGGATCGTTAGGTTCCCAAATGATGGCGGTTTTTTCGCCGCGTTCTTTCAGATGACGATCCAATGCATTTTTGGTGATGTTTAGTTTCGCACCTTTAAACCATTTTATTTGGGCTTCTTCCATCTTGAAATCCACCACTTTGTTCCAACGTTGATACCAGATAAAATTTTCGTCCGCAATTTTGTCCCAGAATTTCTTCGGGTTTTTGATGGACTTTTTGTATTCTTTGAAGTAAGCAGGTAAATCTTGAATGTGATAGTTTTTCATAACTACTATTTTTATTTAATTTTTTAAATTTATTTTGAATTAAATGTGGTTTATCCTTGATATTGTTTTATTTTTTCCTGAATTTCCTCAATAATTGCTTCATCATCAATTGTGGAAGGAATTTGGAATTCTTTCCCGTCCAAAATCGTTCGGATGAGTTTTCGCAAAATTTTTCCGCTTCGGGTTTTCGGTAATCTTTGGACGATCATCACATTTTTTAGTGAAGCGACAGCGCCAATTTTTTCCCGGACAAGTTGCACAATTTCTTGCTCCACCTGTTTTTCATCGGTTTCAAATCCGGATTTTAGAACTGCAACAGCAAAAGGAATTTGCCCTTTCAATTGATCATCAATTCCAACAACGCAACATTCTGCCACATTTTTGTTGGAAGCCACCACTTCTTCCATTTCCGAGGTGGAAAGTCGATGTCCGGCTACATTAATAACATCATCAACACGACCAGTCACAAAAATATAGCCATCTTCATCTTTTATCGCACCATCACCGGAAAAATAGTAACCCGGAAATTGTGACAAATAACTTTTTTGAAATCTCGGAAAATCATTCCAAATACCTTGCATTGCACCGGGAGCTAACGGAAGTTTGATGACCAAAAAACCTTCGTGATGCGGATCTAATTCATAACCGTTTTCATCAAAAATTTTAATTTCATACCCAGGAATTGGTTTTCCTGCGGAAGCTCTCTTAATTTGAAAATCTTCAAAATGGGTGAGTAAACCTAACATTGGAGAACCACTTTCTGTTTGCCACCAGTGATCAATTGCGGGAATTCCGACATGTTGATCAAACCAATCCAACGTTGCGACATCACATCTTTCACCGGCTAAAAATTGTTTTTTGTAATGGGATAAATTATATTTTTTGATGAATTTACCATAGGGATCTTCTTTTTTGATGGCTCTAATTGCTGTAGGCGCTGTAAACATCGCATTCACCTTATGTTCGGAAATAATTCGCCAAAAAGTTCCTGCATCTGGTGTCATGATAGGTTTTCCTTCGAAAACAATAGTGGTATTTCTGTTAATAAGAGGCGCATAAACCATGTAAGAATGTCCGACTGCCCAACCAAAATCGGAAGCTGCCCAAAAAGTTTCGCCTTCCTGCATTCCGTAATGGTATTTCATGGTGAATTTCAATGCAGTTGCATGTCCACCTGTATCACGAACCACCCCTTTTGGTTTTCCTGTAGTTCCTGATGTATAAAGCAAATACAAAGGATGGGTTGCTTCTACGGGAACATAATCTGCCGGTTCTGCATTTTTCAACAAATTCTCATAATCTAATGTTCCGGGAAAATATTCGTGTTCGTTATCTGCCAGATTTCTGTTATAAACGATAATATGTTCCACCTTATCTTGTGCTAATTCGATGGCTTTTTCCACCAAAGGAAGATACGGAATTCTTTTGGAAATTTCGATTCCAGCAGTTGCGGTAATCAATACTTTTGGTTTGCAGTCGTCGATTCGCGCCACCAATTCTTGCGCAGCAAATCCGCCAAAAACAACATTGTGAATCACGCCAATTCTTGCGCAAGCCAACATGGAAAATAAGGTTTGCGGAATCATCGGCATATAAATTACGGCAGTATCGCCTTTATTTAAGCCTAAATTTTTTAAAGCTCCTGCTAATTTGGAAACTTGCTCTTTCAGCTGGTTGTAGGTGAATTTTTCCTGTTTCCCTGTAACCGGTGAATCGTAAATAACCGCAATTTGGTCGCCAAAACCATCTTCGATATGCTGATCGATACAGAGATACGACATATTTAGTTTGCCGTCTGCAAACCAAGTAGGATATCCGTTTTCGTCTTGGGAAAGAATGGTTTTCGGAAATTCGAACCAACGGATATTTTGGGCTTGTTCCCGCCAAAATTCTTCTTTATGCTGAATGCTTTCTTGATAGAGTTGTTGTGATTTCATACCACTATTTTTTTTTAATTAAATACCTTCTAATTTTCCTGTAAAAGTTCTTGCACCTTTTCTGAAAGTTTTTTGATGGAATAGGGTTTTGTGATATAAGCATCAGCGCCCATTTCCAGCCCTTTTTGGATGTCTTTTTCGCTGGTTTTTGCTGAAAGAAAAATGATTTTTATTTTTTGGAATTTTTCCGTTTTTTTTATTTCCGAAAGCGTGGAATAGCCATCCAAATTCGGCATCATTATATCTAATAAAATCAGATCGGGGATTTGTTCTTTCAACAATTCCAACACTTCGGTTCCGTCTCTTGCGATAAACACTTCGTAGCCTGCTTTTCGGAAGGCGTATTCCAACGTCATCACAATTTTATGTTCGTCATCTGCAATTAAGATCTTTTTCATTTTTTCATTTTTTCATTTTTAAAAATTATGAAGGCAAATTGATTTCGAAAACAACGCCGGTTTCTTTGTTTTTTGCTGCAATTTTTCCTTGGTGTGCAGTGATTATTTTTTTGCAAATCGCCAATCCTAATCCACTTCCCATAGGTTTTCGGATGTTTTGGTTTTTACTTTGGTAGAATTTATCGAAGATAAACTCCAAATCTTCTTCCGGAATATTTTTCCCAGTATTGAAGATGGAAATTCTTATTTGGTCTTCTTTTTTTCTGAATTTTACCTGAATAATGCCTTGTTCCGGCGTAAATTTTACGGCATTTCCCAAAATATTTTGAAAGACTTGGATCATTTTCATTTCATCGTAATTCAAAATTTCATCATCCAAAAGATTGATTTCCGTGTGATGTAATTTTTTTTGTTCCATGAGTTGTTTTAGCGGTTTCAGAGCTTTTTGGTAGGTTTCCAAAATGTTGTTTTCTGAAATTTGTAGGGGCAAAGTTCCAGCTTCCAATTTGTCCAGATACAAAATATCGTTAATGATTTCCGTTAAACGATCGACCTCGGAAATGATGTTTTCCAGAAATTCGGTTTTTATTTCCAAAGGCATTTCGTCATCATCCAAAAGAATTTCGCTGGTGGCACGAATTGCCGTGATTGGAGTGCGCAATTCATGCGCAACCGAGTCCAGAAAATCGTCTTTTTGCTGATCTTTCAAGATGAGATTTTCGTTGGCATTTTGCAGGTCTTCGGACAAATTTTTCAGTTGCAACCCTTGTTCCCGCAGTTGTTTGTTGGTGGAAATATGTTCTTTGGATTCTTCCAAAATTTTCAATACTTCAGGTAGTGAAATTTTGTCTTCTTTGGTTACGCCTTCAATTAAAATTTTTGCGGAAGCGGTACCAATTCTACCACTCAAAAGATTTTCAGAAAACTTTATGAAACGCGCATCAGCAGTATCGGATTCGTCGGAAATATTGTATTTTAAATTGAAAATTTTCAGCGCCTGTTCGGTTTTTTTCTCGCCGAGAAATTTTATCAAAATCTTCTGGATATCAGAAATGTTTGCTGTTCCGCGCCAAATGTAGGCGTTTTCGTGATTGTGGATGTAATCGTTGATGTCCACATACAATTCTGCAAAATTTCTTTCCCGATAATTTCCAATCGTACTCACCGAAACAATACAGTACAAACCCGCATTCACCAGCAAACTCCAGAAAAAAGTATTGGCAATGGGCGATATATAATCAATCTTCAAATAAAATTGCCAGGTGGGGAAATAATTGGGAATAATCAATTCCAAATAACAAATGACAATTCCTGCAATAATTCCGGAAACTGCGCCGTAAAAATTGCCTCTTCGCCAAAAAATGGCGCCAAAAAAGGAAGGCGACAATTGGGCAATCAGCACAAAAGCAATGAGTCCTATTGAAAACAGGGAATTTTCTACAATTAAATATTTATAAAAAACAAACGCCAAAATGATGAGGATTAAAATGCTGAATTTTCGGATGTTTACGATGTTTTTGCTGTTGTCGCTTTCGGAATTTATTTTGAAGGTATTCAACCAACCATACGGAATGATGAGGTTGTTGGAAAGCATGACGGAAAGCGAAATACTGGAAATAATAATCATGGAAATACTGGCACTGAGTCCACCTAAGAAAACTATCGCCGAAATGAACTGATTTCCCATTTTTTGCGGAATAAGGATGGAGTAGAAGTCTGTATTCACACTTTGATCTGCGAAAAGCACATTTCCGCCCCAAGAAATCGGGAACACAAAAAAATTGATGAGCAATAAATATAAGGGAAACAACCAAATGGCGGTTTTGATGTGCTTTTCTTTTCGGTTTTCGATAATGGCGGTGTGAAATTGCCGTGGCAACAAAAAAATTGCAGTCATGGAAAGTAAACATAGCAAAAACCAATTACTACTGCCTTCCAAACCAGCTATGGTATTCAGTTTTTCGAAATCCGGAAGTTGGGAAGCCTGTTTGTACAAATCTTCAAAACCGTTAAAAACGCCATAAACCACAAACAATCCGAGAATAATGAAAAAGATGAGTTTCAACAAACTTTCTATCGCAACAGCTGCAATAATGCCCAATCTTTTTTCCGATGCATCCACATATCTGGTTCCGTAATAGGAGGAAAAAAGAGCGATAATCAAAACTACATAAGTGGCGTTATCGAAGAAAATATTTTCAGAATTTTGGGTTTGGGTCAACAGATGAAAACTCTCGGAAATGGCTTTGATTTGCAAACCGAGATACGGAATAATCGCAAAAAGACAAACAACCGTAACCAAAGCACCTAAAGTACGATGGTTGCCATATCGAAGCGAGATAAAATCGGCAATGCTGCTGATTTTATTCACTCTGGAAATGCGCACAATTTTGGTATTGACAAAAATCCAAGTCGGGATGATGATCACGGGTCCGATGAAAATTGTAAGATATTCCAACCCCGATTTTGCGGCGACACCAATGCTGCCATAATACGTCCACGCAGAACAATACACCGCCAAAGAGAGGGAATAAAAATAGGGATTGTTCAACCAAAAAGAGCCTCTTTTTTTCTCGGCGAAATAAGCGATAAAAAAAAGAATCCCTAAATAGAGAATAACCAATATGAATAAAAACCAACTATTCATCGAATTTTTTGAAAAGTAAAAACGAAGCAAGTGAAGAAAGCAACCAAATTGAAAATAAATACACCAACAGCAACGGCAACCCAAAAATTTCTTTCACCTGATTAAAGAGTAACAAAATCGGCGCATTCAGCAGGATGAACAAAACCAAACTTAAAACCACAAGCTTCTGTTGATGTCTTTTCTTCATTTTTTTAGGTTGAATTTTTAAAAAAAAACAAGGATTGAACAATTCGGCGTTCAATCCCTGTTCAATATAGATGAAATTTACCTTTTATTTTTTGCGTATTCGCCTTGTAATGCATACCAACCGAACATTCCCAAACCACCAACAACAATCGGTAAAAGGATGAACACGATGATGATGCCAAAAACCAAATCTTCTTGTTTTCCGGAAGTTAGTTTCTGAATTCCCAAAACCGTAAGTCCCAGATAGAGAATAAAAGCGGCCAAAACCAGCCAAACAATGCCTAATATTTTTTTTATTGAATCCATTTTTTTGATTTTTAAATTTAATGAAATTTGATTTAAATGTCGTTTCTAATTTTTTTAAAAAATTAATCATTTACTGCTTTGTCTTTTCCGTTAATGTAGATGAGTCCGATGATGAAACAGACACCGGCAACTGCAATCGGATACCACAAACCTTCCAAATACCATTGCGCATGTCCAGCCTCTTTCCCGGAAGTTACTAAATAGGTGGCAACTGCAGGAAGCAAACCTCCGAAAATTCCGTTTCCGATGTGGTAAGGTAGCGACATGGAAGTGTAGCGAATGCGCACCGGAAACATTTCTACTAAAAATGCAGCGATAGGACCATAAACCATGGTTACAAAAATTACTTGGATGAAAACCAGCAAAGCCAGTGTCCATTTCGTATCACTATCAACGGTTTTTGTAATTTTGATTTCCACCTTATCTTTGCCTTTATCATCCAGCATAATTTTTCCGTTTTCTAGGTGTTTGGTTTTAATTTCCTTCACATAACTTCCGTCGGCATAATATTTTTCGCTGGTGTAGATGGAATCAGTTTTTGCCCCTTCCAAAACATTCACAGAAGCTAAGCTGATTGCTTTTTCCGTCAATTCTTGTTTGGCAGAAAAATCCCCAAGTTTAAACATTTTATCATAAATCGGTCGATACGCAAAAATGGCAATGAGCATCCCAATTAGCATAATCGGTTTTCTGCCTACTTTATCGGATAACCAACCGAATAAAACAAACATCGGTGTCCCAACCAAAAGTGCGATTGCCATTAAAGAATCCACCTGTTCTGCATTAATATTCATAACTTTTTGCATGAAACTCATCGCATAAAATTGTCCGGTATACCAAATCACACCTTGTCCCATTACCGCACCGAAAAGTGCAAGTAACACATATTTAAAATTGTATTTGTTTCCGAAAGATTCTTTCAACGGATTGCTGGAAGTTTTTCCTTCTTTTTTCGCTTTGGCAAAAAGCGGCGATTCCTTCATATTTCTTCGGATAATGTAGGAAACTACCACCATTAAAATTGAAATCCAAAATGGAACTCTCCATCCCCAAGAATCGAATTCTTCCGCACTTAAGGAAGTTCTGGTAACCATAATCACAATCAGGGAAACAAATAAACCAACGGTTGCCGTGGTTTGGATCCAGGAAGTCCAATATCCTCTTCGGTGTGGTTGCGCATATTCTGCAACATAAGTTGCAGCGCCACCATATTCACCACCTAAAGCCAAACCTTGTAATAATCTTAAAATTAAAACCAAAACCGGCGCTAAAAATCCGATGGTTTCATAAGAAGGAATACAACCGATGAGAAAGGTGGAAAATCCCATGATTAATAACGTAACCAAGAAGGTGTATTTTCTACCAATCATATCGCCCAATCTTCCGAAAAATAGTGCACCAAAAGGTCTTACTACAAATCCTGCGGCAAAAGTTGCCAACGTGGAGAGAAATGCTGCCGTTGGATTATCTGCCGGGAAAAATTTGGTGGATAAAATCACCGCCAAACTCCCGAAAATATAGAAATCATACCATTCGATTAGCGTACCTAATGAAGATGCCATGATCACGCTCCAGATGGAAGAATTTTTAGTTTTTTCTTCCACATAAGCATCATGTTCTGCCTGATTTTTGAATTGCTGACTCATAATTATTTATTTTTTTTGAATTAAATTAAAATTGGGAAATCGGTGTTTTTACAAATACACCATCGCTTGCACAGAAACGGTATTGGCTTTCTTCTCGCCAAATTTTTGATGGGCGTATTCCACCGTTAATTTAGAATTATGCCCGCTGAAATAGGCATTGGCACCAATTCCCATTCTATTTTTTTTGTCGGAAGTAGCATCATAAGAAAAATGATCGTACAAAACATAAGGCTGGAAGCGGGTTTTTGTTTTATCTCCCGGCAAAACATAACCAACATGGGCATAAATCATGCTTCCGGTTCCGTAAACATTGTATAAATAATTTTTTCCGTAATCATTGTTTTGGTAACTTGCATAAGCAGTAATTGCAGAACCATTGTCCCCAATTGGAGAATCGTAAAAAGCATCTACTGCAAAAAGATTTACATTTTCACCTTTCAATTCATTATTTTCCATAATTACGGCACCTTTAGGATCGGCAAAAAATCCGGCACCGATGTTGAAGACTTTTTTGGTTCCTAAATAACTTCCCACTTTAAAGGGCAAAAGATTGGATTCCACATCTAAAAAATTGTAGGCAAAATATCCTGTGAAATTTTTACCGGCATCTTTGCCCAACAATCTTTTTCCACCATACACAGCAGCACCACCTTCTTCCGGAGTTCTGGCATCCAAACCATTGGTAATGGATTCGTTCACGGAAACCTGGTATTGCAATTTTCCGAAATTTCCTTTTCCAAAAATTCCGACGTGTCTTGCAAACTGGTCGGAAAGTCCCAAAGTAGACCAAGACTCCCGATTGTTATCCAAGGTCATGATATTCAGCGTTCCTTGGCTGTTTAATCGGGAAATTCCGTTGAAATAATGCAAACCGGCTCCTAAAGTAAAAGATTTGGTAATGTTGTATTGCGCCCAATCATCATGCATAAAAATTTGAGTACCATCACCTTTTCCGGTGGGACTCATCGTGGAAGCGCCCAAACTATTTAAACCGAAATGTGTAAGTACCATAAATTTCGGACTGATTTGAGCATACATTAAAACTCTTGCTCTGCGTAATTGGAAGGTAGTTTTTTCTTCATTTGCTGCGGCTGCATCGGTATAATTTACTTGACCTTGAGCCCAAGCAATTACCCGGAAATATTTGCTTCCATCTTCGTTCAGTTTTACTTTTAATCCATCGCCGTAATCCGGTGAACCCTGAGCAAAATAGAAATTAGAAATCAATGAAATTCCTAACAATAGATAAGATTTTTTCATAAATATTAATTTTTTTTAGGTTTAATTTGAAAACTCTAAATTGAAAAGAAATATCTATTGAAAAAAAATGGAATATATATATGTGTAAAGAATATAGTTATAAGGTATTATTTCCGGAAACGTTCCCATTTTATCATCATGTATTTATCACCAAACTCCGTAATTATTAGGCCAAAACCTTTAATATTTTCTTCATTTTGGATGAAATCTACCAATTCATTTTGTTTAAAAACTTTATACAATGGATGAAATTCGGAATGTGAAGGTCTTTTAATATTATATTTTTTGATCCAGGAACTAATGGTAACATGTGAAACCCCAATAATTCTCTCAATCTCGCGATACGAAAGTCCTTCCAGATACAGTTGCAATGCTTTCGTTACAAAATAACTGTCAATTTGTTTTCCTAATTTTTTTACGGTGAAATAATAGTGGCAATCTTTACATAAGAATCTTTGTCTTTCATTTACAATACCGCTTTTTACCACATTTTTTTGTTGGCATTTCGGACAAGAATTAGGCATAACTATATTTTTTAAGCAAATATATAATAAATTAGCAATCATTTTTAATTCATACTATTTAGAATCATTTAAAATAAAAATACTATTTTTGTTAAACAATTATTAAAAATTTTTAAAAATGAAAAAGAATATTCTAGCTATTCTTGCAGTTTCTGCACTTACATTAACTTCTTGCAAAAAAGAAGCAACAGCTACCACTACATCAACGGATTCTACAGCAACAGCACAAACTTCAGTTCCTGTTGATGGTACAGCTTTTAATATTGCTTCAGGGGAATCTAAAGTGGAATGGGAAGGTGGAAAAGTTACCGGTGATAAACATACAGGTACTATTAACATAAAAGAAGGAAAATTAGTTACCAATGAAGGGAAATTGGTGGATGGAACTGTAGTTTTTGATATGACATCTATTGCATCGACAGATATTACAGATGCAGAAATGAAAGGAAAATTGGAAGGACACCTAAAAGGTCTTAACGAGGAGGGAAAAGACGATTTCTTTAACGTTAATAGTTATCCAACCGCAACTTTAGATATCACAAACGTAACAGAAGAAAATGGAAAAACAATGGTGGAAGGAAACCTTGATTTAAAAGGTAAAACCGACGTTGTGAAATTCCCAGCAACCATTACGGAAGATGCAAACGGAGTGAAATTGGTTACTGACGAATTTACCATCGACAGAACAAAATGGGGAGTAAATTATGGTTCAGGAACCAAAATTGAAAACCTTGCCGCTGATAAAGTTATTAAAGACGAAATAAAACTGAAAGCCTCATTAACCGCAAAAAAATAAAAACTAAAAATTTTATTCTTAAAAGTGCATCATCATTTGATGCACTTTTTTTGTAAAAAATAGAAGATTTCACTTTTATAATTCATAAAAAATTGTATCTTTGCACCCAATGGAAACATTGAAAAACACATTTCCGGTTTTGAATTTATTAGGCAGTTTTGCCGACAACAACAATATTTTTATATAAAACGAAGTCTTTGGGGCTTCGTTTTTTTTTATATTTTTTTTGAAAAAATGCTGAACATTTCACAACATTCTGAAGAACAGATCTTAAAAATACTGGAAGAAGCCATTGAATTTTCTAATGGAAAAATTTTGAAAGCAAAAACTGAGATTTTTGTATCAAATCTATTTTTTGAAAACAGTACACGAACTAAAACCAGCTTTGAAGTAGCGGAAAGAAAATTAGGATTTAGCGTAATTCCATTCGATATATCTACAAGTTCGGTAAAAAAAGGAGAATCTTTGTATGACACCGTGAAAACTTTAGAAAGTTTGGGAATGGATTTGGTAGTGATCCGACATCAACAAAACGAGTTTTACAAAGAATTAGAAAACATCCAAATTCCCATTATCAACGGAGGAGACGGAACAGGAAACCATCCTTCCCAAACGATATTGGATTTAATGACCATTTATCAGGAATTTGGGACTTTTAAAAATTTGAAAATCTGTATTGCCGGTGATGTAAAACACAGTCGTGTTGCCAATTCAGCACATCAAGCATTAGAGAAATTGGGGGCAACTGTTTATTTTTCCGGTCCGGAAATTTGGTTTGATAAATCTACCGAAAATTTCAAAAATTTAGATGATATTATTGAAGAAATAGATGTATTGATGTTACTCAGAATTCAACATGAAAGACATGACCATCAATCTTCCTATACGGCAGATGAATATTTGCAAAAATTCGGTTTAACGAAAAATCGTGAAACGAAAATGAAAAAATCTGCCATTATCATGCATCCAGCTCCAATCAATCGAGGTGTAGAAATTGATACCGATTTGGTGGAATGTGAGCGTTCCAGAATTTTCAAACAAATGCAAAATGGTGTTTTTGCAAGAATGGCCATTTTGAAAAAAACATTAGAAGAAAAAGGAGTTGAGTTTAAATAATTGTAAAAAGTACAATGTACCACGTACAAAGTACTTCAATTTTTAAAAATAAAATTACATTGTACTTTGTACATATTACATTTTACAAAAATGACACAGCAAAAAAAGAAATTAATCCTCGAAACTGGCGAAATTTTCCACGGAAAAGGTTTCGGAGCGAATCAGGAAACAGAAGGTGAAGTAGTCTTTAATACAGGAATGACAGGGTATCAGGAACTGATTTCCGATCCCAGTTATTGCGGACAAATTGTTTGCATGACTTATCCTTTAATTGGAAATTACGGCATCAACCGTGATGATTACGAAAGCATTGAACCAGCAATCAAAGGTCTAATTGTAAAAGAAGTTTGTGAATTTCCTTCCAATTTCAGAAGTCAGATGTCTTTGGATGAATTTTTTCAAAAGAAAAATATTTCCGGAATTTCTGAAATTGATACCCGAAGATTAACCCGGGTTTTGCGCGATAAAGGCGTAGTAAAAGGAAAAATAGTAAATTTCGATACGGTTGAAAATTTAGCGATTGAAGATTTAAAATCCAAAAATCTCCCAATCAATCAAGTAGAAACTGTTTCTACAAAAACATCGTATGCAAGTCCGGGAAGAGGTTTTAAAGTGGTTTTGGTAGATTTCGGTTCCAAATTGGGAATTATCCGCGAACTTTCGCAAAGAAATTGCGACGTCATCGTTGTTTCGCAAAATACCACTGCAGAAGAAATTTTACTTATGTATCCTGACGGAATTATGCTTTCCAACGGACCTGGAGATCCTGAAGACGTAAAAGGCGCTTCTGAAATGATAAATGGTTTACTGGGAAAAGTTCCAATTTTTGGAATTTGCTTGGGACATCAATTGATTTCTTTGGCATGTGGAGCGAAAACTTATAAATTAAAATTCGGACATCGTGGAGGAAATCATCCCGTTTTAGATTTGGAAAAAAATACGGTGGCGATAACTTCTCAAAACCATGGTTATGCAGTAGATCAGGAAAGTTTAAAAAATACAGATTTAGTTGAAACGCACATCGCTTTAAACGACCGTACCAACGAAGGTGTAAAACACAAAATACATCCATGCTTTTCTGTGCAATATCATCCAGAAGCAAGTCCGGGTCCTGAAGATGCCAATTACCTTTTTGATGAGTTTATTGAGTTGATGGAGAATTTTAAGAGCCGAGAACCGAGAATCAAGAATCAAGACTATGCATAATTTTGAAAAATTAATTTTTGGGCAAAAGTCAATCTCGCTTGCAAAAGAAATCTATATTGCTTGTAAAGAATTAAGTTCAGATGAAAAATTCGGATTGGCCTACCAAATGAAAAGAAGTGCAGTTTCGATACCTTCTAACATTGCAGAAGGAAGTGGTAGAAATAACAATAAAGAATTCAATCATTTTCTCGCAATCGCCTTAGGATCCTCAAACACAGCTAATTTATCTAAAGAGCTTAATCATTTAACAGAAGATTCTGTTAATAAAATTCTATCTGATTTAATTGAAATTCAGAAAATGATATACGGTTTTAAACAAAATCTAAAATAAGAAAGTCTTGAATCTTGGTTCTCGGCTCTCGAATCTAAAATAAAAATGAAACGAACAGACATAAAAACCATTTTAGTAATAGGAAGCGGACCGATTATCATCGGACAAGCCGCAGAATTCGATTATGCAGGAACACAAGCCTGTTTATCATTACGTGAAGAAGGCTACAAAGTCATCCTCATCAATTCCAATCCGGCAACCATTATGACTGATGTGGAAATCGCCGACAAAGTTTATATAGAACCCATTTCTTTAGAATTTGTAAGTCATATCATCCGAAAAGAACGTCCGGATGCTCTGCTGCCAACTTTGGGCGGACAAACCGGACTGAATATGGCGGTAGAATTAGAAAAATCCGGAATTTTGGAAGAATGCAAAGTAGAAGTTTTAGGAACCAAACTTTCCGCCATCAACAGAGCGGAAGACAGAGACTTATTCCGCGAATTGATGCGTGAATTAAATGAACCGGTTCCGGAATCTGATATTGTTTCCACTGTTGAAGCAGCTTTAAAATTTGCCGAGAAAATAGGTTATCCCGTTATCGTAAGACCTGCTTTTACGATGGGTGGAACCGGAGGTGGAATTGCCTCTACTGAAACTGAATTGAAAGAAATTGCAGAACTTGGGTTAAAACATTCTCCTGTAACACAATGTTTAATTGAAAGATCCATCGCTGGTTTCAAAGAAATTGAATACGAAGTAATGCGTGATGCAAACGACAATGCCATTGTAGTTTGTAATATGGAAAATATTGATCCTGTGGGTGTTCATACAGGTGATTCTATTGTTGTTGCTCCTTCACAAACGCTTTCAGACAGAGAATATCAGTTACTGAGAAATGCATCTTTAAAAATTATTAGAGCTTTAGGAATTGAAGGAGGATGCAACGTACAGTTAGCTTTGGATCCACATTCTTTCAATTATTATATTATTGAAGTAAACCCAAGAGTTTCTAGAAGTTCGGCTTTGGCAAGTAAAGCAACCGGTTATCCAATTGCAAAAATTGCGGCAAAAATTGCAGTAGGTTTAACTTTAGATGAAATCAAAAATCCAGTTACTGAAACTTCTTATGCTTGTTTTGAACCTGCTTTGGATTATGTAGTCACTAAATTTCCAAGATTTCCTTTCGATAAATTTGAAACTGCAGACCGCCGACTTTCAACCCAAATGAAAGCAACAGGTGAGGTAATGGCGATCGGTAGAAATTTTGAAGAATCTTTGCAGAAAGCCATCCGTTCTTTGGAAACCGGAATCCGTCATTTAGGTTTAAAAACGAAAGATGCGGAAGCATTAACACCGGAGGATATTGAAAGAAGAATCCGTGTTTGTGATGATGAAAGATTGTTTATTATTGGAGATGCACTGAGAAAAGGTTACGACTGGGAACAAATTGTAGAATGGAGCAAAATTGATAAATTCTTCATCTGGAAAATTAAAAAACTCATTGATTTTGAAGGAGCGTTGCTAGAGCTTAAATCTCTAACAACGCTTGAACAAATTGAATTGGTAAAACAAGCCAAAAAACTCGGTTTTTCGGATGTAAATATTGCTCATCTTTGGGGAATTTCTCAACGTGAAGTTTTTGCTTTCCGAAAAGAAAACAGAATTATGCCGGTGTATAAAATGGTGGATACTTGTGCTGCTGAGTTTGAAAGTGAAACCCCATATTTCTACGGAACCTACGAAGAAGAAAACGAAAGTATAGTTTCTAATAAAGAAAAAATTATTGTTTTAGGTTCAGGTCCTATTAGAATTGGACAAGGTGTAGAATTCGATTATGCAACCGTTCATTCGGTTTGGGCCATTAAAGAAATGGGTTACGAAGCCATTATCATCAATAATAATCCGGAAACCGTTTCCACAGATTTTTCGATTTCGGATAAATTATATTTCGAGCCTTTAACGGAAGAAGATGTAATGAATATCATCGAACTCGAAAAACCAAAAGGTGTTGTAGTACAGTTCGGAGGTCAAACTGCCATCAACTTAGCCGATAAATTGGCTTCTCATGGAGTTCCAATTTTGGGAACTTCACTAGAAGATTTAGACAGAGCCGAAAACCGAAATAAATTTGAAGCCACACTTCAGGAATTGGGAATTCCGCAACCCGTTGGTAAAACGTGTTTCACGAAAGATGAAGCGCTGAAAATTGCTGCTGAAATTGGTTATCCTGTTTTGGTTCGTCCAAGTTACGTTTTGGGAGGACGCGCGATGGAAATTGTATATTCTGACGCAGAACTGGCTCATTATATGGAATTTGCGGTGCACATTAATCCGGAACATCCGATTTTGATCGACAAATATATGGTTGGAAAAGAAGTGGAAGTTGACGCAATTTGCGATGGTGAAACCGTTGTAATTCCTGGAATTATGGAGCATATCGAAAGAGCAGGAGTGCATTCCGGTGACTCGATTGCGGTTTATCCACCACAAAATATCAACGAAAAATGTATGAAAGATCTCGTTGATTATACCGAAAAACTAGCCAAAGGATTGAATGTCATTGGTTTGATGAATATTCAGTATGTTTTGTTTGAAAATCAGGTGTACGTTATTGAGGTCAATCCACGTTCATCCAGAACCGTTCCTTTTCTTTCAAAAATTACCGATGTTCCGATGGCGAATTTGGCTACTAAAGCCATTCTTGGAGCAAAACTGAAAGATTTAGGCTACGAAAACGGATTGGTTCCTGAAAAAGAAGGCGTTTTTGTAAAAGTTCCGGTTTTCTCTTTCTCAAAATTAACGAAAGTTGATATTTCTCTCGGTCCGGAAATGAAATCTACCGGAGAAGTAATGGGGAAAGACAGTACTTTGGAAAAAGCGCTATACAAAGGATTTATTGCCGCTGGAAGAAAAGTTCCGACACATGGTGCCATTCTCTTCACTGTTGCCGATAAACACAAAGAAGAAGCAGCAGTTTTTGCCAAGCGTTTCCACGATGTTGGTTTCAGAATTTGGGCAACTGAAGGAACGGCGAAATATTTTGAAGAGCAGGGAATTCCGGTAAAAATTGGTTATAAAATCGGCGAGGAAGACGTGAATTTGATAGACCTCATTCAAAAAGGAAAAGTTCAATATGTGGTAAATACTACTACCAAAGGAAAGCAAGCCGAAAGAGACGGTTTCCAAATCCGAAGAATGTCCGTGGAAAATGGTGTCCCTTGTTTAACTTCAATGGATACGGTTGAAGCAATTTTAAAAGTTGTGGAAAGCATGAGTTTTAAAATGGAGGCGATGTAAATTTCGATACTTTTATATTTTAAAAACGGATTATAAGTCCGTTTTTTTATTTAAAAATACTTGTCAATTTTTCGGTTGCAATTTCAAACAGCTTCCTATAACTTTGAACCATAAATTATTTAAAAATGAATATCACTCCTGAAATAATGTTTAAAGCATCTTGTGATAAAAACCAAGATTTTGAAGGCGTTTTTTGGATGGGTGTAAAAACAACCGGAATTTTTTGTAGGCCGACTTGTACAGCCAGAAAACCAAAATTCGAAAATGTAGAATTTTTTGAGAATGCAAAAGAGGCCATGCAAAAGGGATATCGTCCGTGTAAAATTTGTAAACCTTTGGAAATTCCTGATAAAACACCGTTGGAAATTCAAAAAATTTTGGATGAATTATCATCGAATCCTTCTTTAAAAATCAAAGATCAAGATTTAATAGAAAAAGGGATTGAACCTGCCAATATTAGAAGATGGTTTCAAAAGAATTATGGTTTTACTTTTCATGAATTTCAACGAAATTTCAAATTAAATTCCGCTTTCAAAAAAATAAATTCTGGCGAAAATGTCATTAATATAGCGCTGGATATGGGTTATGAAAGCTTAAGTGGTTTCAGCGAAAGTTTTAAAAATATTTTCGGAAAATCACCAAAAAATGTAAAAAGCCAAAAAGTATTGGATTTAAAAAGAATCGAAACGCCGATAGGAACCATGATTGCATGCGCTAATGAAGAGGGAATTTGTGTGTTAGAGTTTTCCGACAGAAAATCTTTGAGCAAAGGATTGGAGGAAATTTCAAAACATTTTAACGCCAATATTATTCCTGGAGAAAACCGCCATTTTAAAATTTTAGAAAAAGAATTATCTGAATACTTTGATGGAAAAAGAAAAGAATTTACCGTTTCTCTTGCTCCCGTTGGAACCGATTTCCAGAAAAACGTTTGGGAAGTTTTAAAAAAAATTCCTTACGGAACGACAAAAAGTTATCAGGAACAGGCGAAAATTCTCGGAAATGCAAAAGCAGTGCGTGCGGTGGCAAATGCAAATGGTTTAAATAAAATTTCAATCATCATCCCTTGTCATCGTGTGATCGGAACCAATGGAAAACTCACCGGTTATGGTGGAGGAATTTGGCGAAAACAAAAATTATTGGAATTGGAAAAAGCCATTTTGTTTTAATTGTTGTTCAAAAAAAATAAAATTATGAAAAAATATAAAATTCAAAAGTCACCGTTTATTGTTCCTACAAACGATGGCAAAATCATCGAAGAAATTTGGGGAAATTCCACCGGAAATTCTGAAATTTCAATCGCTCACATGATTGCGCCTCCAAATTGGGCAGAACCCCATCAAAATCCTCAATTTGATGAATTCACCTATATTATTTCAGGAAGAAAACAATTCGAAATTGATGCTGAAACGGTTGTTCTGGAAAAGGGACAAAGTATATTGATTCAAAAAGGAGCAAGAATTCAATACAGCAATCCATTCGACGAAAATTGCGAATATTTGTCTATTTGTCTTCCTGCTTTTTCAATGGAGTTGGTGAACCGCGAAGATTAAATTTTCACTCCAATTTTGGACAGTTCATCAGCTAAATCAGTATTTTCAGTAATATGAATAGTTAAAAATCCCAAAGATTTTGCGACCTCAATATTTTTAAAATTATCATCAATAAATACGGATTCTTCAGCTTTAATAGCATAACGATCCAGCAAAACCTTCCAAATTTCAGGATTGGGTTTTATTAATTTTTCTTCCCCTGAAACCACAATTTTTCCGTCAAATAGTTCAAAAAAATCATAATTTTCCAAAGCATAAGGAAAGGTTTCATGAGACCAATTCGTCAAACCAAAAAGTTGATATTCGGTTTTAGCTAATCTCCTTAAAACTTCCACATTTTGGGGAATATCAGATTTCAACATGGTGCTCCAATTGTCGTAATAAGCGCGGATTTCTTTTTCCCATTCCGGAAACTTGGCTACCTGTATTTCTGTTCCTTCTGCTAAAGTTCTTCCGCGATCTTGTTCCGCATTCCATTCATCTACCGCAATATTTTTCAAGAAAAACTCCATTTTTTCGTCATCTTTAAAATAATCTTTGAAAAAATATCGGGGATTCCAATCCATTACAACACCTCCGAAATCGAAAATGATGTTTTTTATTGGGCTGGAAGAGGGGAGCTGGAAATTGGATGTTTCTGACATACAATCTAAAAATTTAAAGGTTCAAAAATATAACTTCCTTCTGAAAATCTTGCAAAAATATGCTGAATTCCGTTGCTCAAAATGATTTGCTGTGCACCAATCACGGAATTATATCTTGCGGTTTGTTCAAAGGTTTTTTCTGTGAGTTTTATACTTGGTGCTTTACATTCCACCAAAATTTTGGGAAGTGTTTTTTCGGTAATTAGTAAATCGATTCTTTTCGTTAAACCGTTTAATTCAATTTTTTTTTCAGAAATTAAAGCTGATGCGGAATATCCTTTTGTTTTTAAAAAATGATGAATCCAGTGTTGACGCACCCATTCTTCAGGAGTCAGCAAAAGCCAGGTTTTGCGTGGCAAATCATAAATAAAAAATTTATCTTTGTCTTTCTTGAATTTAAAATCAAATTGCTCAGAGAAATTCAGTTTCGGAAGCTCCATTAACTATGAAAGAATTAAGTTCGATCCTCAAAAATATCAAAAATAAAACACTTCAACCCGTTTATTTTTTCCATGGTGAAGAACCTTATTTTATAGATGTTGCCACAAAATCCTTCGAAAACGATGTTTTGAGTGAAGACGAAAAAGCTTTTGGACAAACCGTGGTTTACGGAAAAGATACCAATATGGCTGAAATTATTTCTTCAGCACAGCAATTCCCCATGTTTGGAGAAATGAATTTAATTGTTGTTAAAGAAGCACAGGATTTAAAGTTCAGTGAAGAAGAAAGAATTATTTTAGAAAATTATATTGCGAATCCGGTTCTGACAACGGTGTTGGTTTTTGCTCATAAATACAAGAAATTTCCGGCAACAACCAAAGTTTCAAAATTACTTTCCGCCAACGAAATGCTTTTTTACAGTGAACCTGTGAAAGAACAAAATTTAGCAAAATGGATAAGTGAAGAATGTAAATCGCTGGGTTTAAATACCGCACCTAATATTTCACAACTTTTAGCAGAATATTTGGGAAACAATCTTTCCAGAATTTCCAATGAACTCCAAAAATTACACCTCATTTTAAAAGAAGGCGAAATTCTCGACGGAAACATCGTGGAAACGCATATCGGAATCAGTAAGGAGTTTAATGTTTTTGAATTGATCAAAGCACTCTCTGTAAAAGATTCGGAAAAATCCATGAAAATAGCTTACTACATGGGAAAAAGCGAAAAAAATAATCCTTTTGTATTAACCATAGGGAATTTATATAATTTTTTCTCGAACCTTACTATTGCACATGCGATTTCTGCAAGAGATTCCAGAACCATTCAAACTTCGGTAGGCGCCAATTATTATCAGGCTTTAGATTTAGCGAATGCAGTTAAATTTTACAGCTTAAAACACAGCACAAGGATTATTTCTATTCTTCGTGAAATGGATTTAAAAGGAAAAGGTTTAGGTGCCGCCAATATGGAAACTCCGGAACTCATGAAAGAATTGGTTTTCAAAATTTTAAATGTGGATAAAACCAAAGTAAAAGTTTAGCCAGCTGTTTCCCGAATCAAAAAAAGCAAAAAAAAACAATTTTTTGGATATGATCATCATTGAAAAAATTCATCTTCAAAAAATTTTGTACTCAAAAATATTTCCCGATTTTTGAACCTTTAAATTTTTAAAAATAATCTATCAATACAATGGAAAATAATATTTTAGACTGTGTAATCATTGGTTCTGGACCCAGCGGATTTACCGCAGCAATTTATGCAGCAAGAGCCGATCTAAAACCGCAACTTTATACCGGTCTTGAACCTGGCGGACAATTAACCACCACAACAGAAGTTGATAATTTCCCGGGTTATCCGCAAGGAATTACCGGTCCCGAAATGATGATGGATTTGCAAAAGCAAGCGGAAAGATTCGATACCAAAGTTTTTTATGAAATGATTACCAAAGCAGAATTTTCCAATGAAATTGGAGGAATCCACAAACTTTGGGCAGGAAATAAAGAAATTTCTGCAAAATCCGTAATTATTTCAACCGGTGCAACTGCAAAATATCTTGGTTTGGATGATGAAAAAAAATACAGTGGAGGTGGAGTTTCGGCTTGTGCCACTTGTGACGGATTTTTTTATAAAGGAAAAGATGTTATTGTCGTTGGAGGTGGAGATACTGCAGCTGAAGAAGCTACTTATTTGGCAAAACTTTGCAGAAAAGTAACCCTGTTGGTTCGCAAAAATGAATTTAGAGCTTCGAAAGCAATGATTCACCGCGTAGAAAATACTCCCAATATTGAAGTGAAATTTCACCATGAATTGACAGGAATTGAAGGTGAAAATAATTTGGTGGAAAGAGCCGTGGTTATCAACAACCAAACTCAGGAAATTTCAAAAATTGAAGTTCACGGAATTTTTATTGCCATTGGTCACAAACCCAATACAGAAATTTTCAAAGAACAAATTACGACAGATGAAAATGGGTATATAGTTACTGAAAAAGGTTCAACTAAAACCAATTTGCCTGGTGTTTTTGCAGCAGGTGATGTTCAGGATCACATTTACCGACAAGCCATTACAGCAGCAGGTTCCGGTTGTATGGCTGCTATGGATGCCGAAAAATATTTAGCGGAATTACCTTAATTTGAAAAACCTTATTTACATATTTTTAGGAGGTGGATTAGGAAGTGTTTTGCGCTTCCTAATTTCGAATTATACCCAAAAATTTTGGACGATAAATGCCTTTCCTATAGGAACATTAATTGTGAATTTATTGGGTTGTTTTCTTATCGGACTTTTTTCCTCCCATTTTTTAAAAGACGATCAAAATTTGAAATTTTTACTGATTGTCGGATTTTGCGGAGGTTTCACCACATTCTCTACTTTTTCAGCGGAAAATTTCACACTTTACCAAAATGAAAACTATGGAATTTTGCTTTTATACATCTTTTTAAGCGTTTTTCTGGGTTTTCTTGCCGTAATTTTAGGATATCAAATCAATAAATTGTAATTTTTTCTTCTGATATTAAGTCTTTTAAAAGATTTTTATAAAAATAATTTGGTCAAAATATAAAAGCGCTTTATATTTGCACCACTCAAAAACAGAAATACTGTTTTTTGGAGAGTTGGCAGAGTGGTCGATTGCGGCAGTCTTGAAAACTGTTGACTGTAACAGGTCCGGGGGTTCGAATCCCTCACTCTCCGCAAAAATTTTAAAACCGTTGATTTTTTCAGCGGTTTTTTTATTTTTTTATATTTCTCAAATGCTATATTTTATACTAATATTTTTTATATTTGTTGTTATAAAATTTATCAATGTCTATTTTATCCGATAATATGCGCTATTTAAGAGCGCAACTCCAATTTTCGCAACAAAAAGTTGCCGATAATCTGATCATTACACGAGGAAGATATGCGAAATATGAAGACGGCGCTTCAGAACCGCCCATTGAAATTTTATTGAAAATTTCAAAATATTTTAAAATCAGTATAGATTTGCTGGTTTCTATCGATATCAGAAAATATCCTTTAGATGAAATCATCAAACTTCCCGATAACCGAATTGTGTTGCCCATAAAAGTAGATACTTCGGGAGAAAACCGAATCGAAATTATTCCGCACAAAGCAAGCATGGGCTATTTAAGCGGTTATAGCGATCCGGAATACATAGAAAATCTGCAACAAATTCATCTTCCATTTTTAATCAACGGAAAATTTCGGGCTTTTCCTGCCAGTGGAGATTCTATGCCGCCATTTCGTGACGGCACCTATATTGTGGGGAAATATATAGAAACCACGGAAGATTTAAAAAATAACAAAACTTATATTTTCGTCACCCGAAACGAAGGAATCGTTTACAAAAGACTGGTAAAAAAACGGGAAAAGAGTATTGAGGTAAGTTCTGATAATGCTTTTTATGAGCCTTATGAAATTCCTATGATGGATATTTTAGAAATTTGGGAATTTGCCAGCAGTATTTCTACGGAAGAATTTGAACCGGAACAGTTTAGCTCAAGCCAAATTACGACAATGATTAACGACCTAAAAATCGACATTAAAAAACTGGAAAATAAACTTTCAGAAAAGCAATAATTTGAGCATCAAAATTTTACCTTTAAATATTCAACAAAAACTAATTTCACTTTTGAATTAAAACTTAATTTCCTATTTTTGACCAATGGAAAACTTCATCGTATCTGCAAGAAAATACCGCCCACAAGAGTTTGATACTGTTGTTGGGCAACAACATATTACAGATACTTTGGAACACGCTATCGAAAACAGCCAGTTAGCGCAAGCCATGCTTTTTTGCGGACCAAGAGGTGTAGGAAAAACAACTTGTGCAAGAATTTTAGCCCGTAAAATTAACGAAAAAGACGGCTCAACTTCGGAAGATGGTTTTGCTTACAATATACATGAACTGGATGCAGCTTCTAATAATGGAGTAGAGCATATTCGTGAACTTACGGAACAAATTCGTTTTGCTCCGCAAGTTGGAAAATATAAAGTATATATTATTGATGAGGTTCACATGCTGAGCCAAGCAGCCTTCAATGCTTTTTTAAAAACTTTGGAAGAACCGCCAGCTCACGCAATATTTATCTTAGCAACAACGGAAAAACATAAAATTATTCCTACGATTTTATCGAGATGTCAGATTTTTGATTTTAAAAGAATTACGATTGAGGACATTCAGGAACATTTAAGGAAAATTGCAGAGAAAGAATCCGTAAAATATGAAGATGATGCTTTATACTTAATTGCCCAAAAAGCAGATGGAGCATTAAGAGATGCGCTTTCCATTTTCGACCGTCTTTCCACTTTTACCCAGAAAAATATTACGCTTGAAAAAGCTGCGGAAGTGCTCAATATTTTAGATTACGATCAATATCTAAACATTGTAGATTTAGCACACCAAAATAATATTCCCGAAACGCTGAGAAGTTTCAACGAAATTGTAAAAAAAGGATTTGATCCTCATATTTTTATTGCCGGTTTGGGAAGTCATTTTAGGGATCTAATGATGGCACAAAATGCTTCAACGCTTAATTTAATTGAAGTGGGCGAAAAAACCAAAGCCAAATTTGGTGAACAAAGTAAAAACTGGACTCCACAACAACTTATTGACGCCATTGAAATCTGCAACCATGCAGACATCAATTACAAAAATTCTAAAAATCCTCGTCTTACCGTAGAAATTGCGTTAATGCAAATCGCGAGTTTAACAGCAAATGGAGCGGAAGTTAAAAAAAAAAGTTCTTGATTTTAGCACCTCTGCTTAAAGAAATTTTAAAAGAACTGATCCAAAAAACGGAAGAAAAAAAAGAAAATTCCACATTTCCGGAATCAAAAGCTGAAATACCAGAAATAAAAATAGCAGTTTCCCCCATATTTTCTTCCAAAGAAAATACAAAATCCCGTTTCAGCATTAGTGCAAAACTGGATAAAAAAGAAGAAATTTCTGAAAACAATCTTCCCCTTCAAAATACAGAAGAACTTCCAAATAACCATTTCACCGAAACGGATTTGCAAACTGAATGGAAAAAATTTTTAGAAGAAATTCAGAAAAATGACATCGTCATTTACAATGCAATTTCCGGATTTCAACTTAATAAAGTGGATGAAAACACCATTTGTATCCATTATCCTTCAGACACAGCCAAAGCGGAATTCGATAAAGTAAGCACCGATTTTTTTAATAAATTTAAACATAAAGTCAATCATTTCAGAATTGAGATTCAGTATAAAAACAGTTTCAGTAAAATGAAAAAAGAAGTGGTAACAAAAAGAACCATTTTTGAAAAATATGTAGAAATAAACCCCGTTTTAAAAGATTTGGACGATTTGTTTAAATTTGATTTTAATTAAAAAAAGTAGCTGAAAACTCGAAGATGGAATTACAAAACCTTAATAATAGTTGGATCAAAAATTTCCCGCATCCTTTCATTATTGCGGGACCTTGCAGCGCAGAAAGCGAAAAACAAATGCTGGAAACTGCTGAAAGAATAAAAAAAACGGAAATTATTGCCCCTGTTTTTCGTGCCGGAATTTGGAAACCTCGTACCAAACCTAATGGTTTTGAAGGAGTAGGAGCAATTGGTTTGCAATGGCTGCAAAACGTAAAAGAAGAGTTCGGCTTTAAAACAGCCACAGAAGTCGCCACAAAACATCACGTGGAAGCTGCTTTAGAAGCGGATGTGGATATTCTGTGGATTGGCGCACGTTCTACCGTAAATCCTTTTACCGTACAGGAAATTGCAGAAGCTTTAGCCGGAACAAAAAAAATAATTTTAGTAAAAAATCCTGTAAATCCGGATTTAGCTTTATGGATTGGTGCTTTAGAACGACTTTTATCTCAGGGAATTGAAAATATAGGCGTAATACATCGTGGATTTTCCACTTACCAAAAAACAAAATACAGAAATGTCCCCAATTGGCAAATTGCATTAGATTTTAAAAATCAATTTCCAAATATTCCCATAATTGTAGATCCTTCCCACATTTGCGGAAATCGAATAAATTTGGCTTCCGTAACGCAAGAAGCCATGAATATGGGATATCATGGTGCTATGATTGAAACGCACTGTAATCCTGATGAAGCATGGAGCGACGCAAAACAACAAATTACCCCTGAAATTTTAGCAGAACTTCTAAGAAATTTAAAAATTCGAAACACTGATATTTCAAAAATTGATAGTGAAGTTGGCGGTTACAGAACTTTAATTTCTGATATTGATTTTCAATTGATAGAATTACTTTCGCAAAGAATGAAAATTTCTGAAAAAATCGGTCAACTGAAAATGGAAAACAATACAGTGATTTTTCAGCCGGAAAGATGGAATATGGTGCAGGAATATGCCAACCAAAAAGCTTCTGAAGCGGGAATGTCGCCGGAATTTATCGAGAAAATTTTTAAATCCATCCATGAGCAATCCATTGAAGTTCAGAATAACATTATGATTGATCCAAAACTGTGAAAGGACTCATCACCAAATCAACCGGAAGTTGGTATCAAGTAATGGAATTTGATACTGAAAAATTCTATGAAGCCCGGATTCGAGGGAAATTTAAACTGATTAAAACACGCCTGACAAATCCTCTTGCAGTGGGAGATCACGTAGAATTTGAATTGGAACAGGATGATATTGCCTGGATTACGAAAATTGAGTCTCGTAAAAATTACCTGATTCGAAAATCGGTAAACCTCTCAAAAGAAGCGCATATTATTGCCTCTAATATTGATGTGGCCTGCTTTATTTACACCTTAAAATTTCCGGAAACTTCTTTGGGATTTTTAGATCGTTTTTTGGCTTGTTGTGAAGCTTACAATATTATTCCACTCATTTTATTCAATAAAACTGATTTGCTGAATGAAGATGAATTGGAAATTATTGAAAATATTTCCAGTCTTTATGAAAATATAGGTTATAAAACCCTTAAAACTTCTTCTGTTTCAGGGGAAAATTTAGAAATTCTTAGAGAAGAAATTAAAGATAAAGTTTCGGTATTTTTTGGACATTCAGGATGCGGGAAATCAACACTGGTTAATGCTTTACAACCCAATTTAAATTTGAAAACCGGTGAAATTTCTGATGTCCATTTAAAAGGAAAACATACCACAACGTTTGCGCAAATGCATTTTTGGAAATTTGGCGGAAGTGTTATCGATACTCCTGGAGTTCGGGAATTTGCGATGATTGATGTGGAAAAAGAAGAAATTCAGCATTATTTTCCGGAAATTTTTGAAACGGGGCGTGAATGCAAATTCCACAATTGTTTACATATTAATGAGCCTAAATGCGCCGTTTTGCAAAATTTAGAATCGGGCGAAATTGAAGAAACCCGTTATATTACTTACTTGAAATTAATGGAAGAAGCGGAAGAAATCAATCAAAAATAAATTTTCATCTCTTCAGTAGAATCAATTTTTCTATTTGTCTAAAAACATTTTATAATAAAAAACCTCCAATTTCGCAATTGGAGGTAAAAACTAATAACCATGAAAACTCAAATTAAACATGAGAATCGAAATAATTTAAACAACAAATGTGCCAAATATTTCGAAGAATTTCTCAGTTAGAATTTCCAATACAAATATAGAAACATTTTTGTAATTTTGCACTACAAAAAAAATAATATTTATGTCAGGTAATTTAACTTTTACAATGATTAAGCCCGATGCTGTTGAAGATGGACATATTGGAGCTATTCTTGGAAAGATTTCAGAGGCAGGTTTCGGAATTAAAGCGATGAAACTTACACAACTTACGGTAGATGATGCAAAAAAATTCTACGAAATTCATAGTGAAAGACCATTCTACGGAGAATTGGTTGAATTTATGAGCAGAGGTCCTATTGTAGCCGCTGTTTTAGAAAAAGAAAATGCAGTTGAAGATTTCAGAACGCTTATTGGAGCTACAAATCCTGAAAATGCCGCAGAAGGAACTATCAGAAAAATGTTTGCAAGATCGGTAGGAGAAAATGCTGTTCACGGTTCTGATTCTGATGAAAATGCACTTATTGAAGCACAGTTTCATTTTTCCGGAAGAGAAATTTTCTAGAAATTATTGATAAAAATGATAAGTCCGAAAAATTTCGGACTTTTTTTTATTTCTTATTCTGAATGGCTTCATCAATGTCCGGTGAAGCATCAGTTCTGCTTATAAAATGGGTTGTTCCGTGTTTTTTCTTTATTATGTTTGCCCATAGAATCCCTACGGTAATTCCTAAAAGCAAACAAAACGCAAAAAGATAATTTCCTAAAGTTTCATTCTCTAAAGAAAATTTCAGAATAACCCCAATAATTCCAAAAAGTAGTGTTGGCGAAAGAACAATCTTAAACCAATTGATCCATTCAATTCCGTTTTCAAAATTTGAAAGTTTTTCCTGTTCCATTTTTTTTGTTTAAAGCTACATTAAATTTTCAACATTTCAATGGTTTTTTCAGGATCAGAAGTGGAGAAAACAGCATTTCCTGCCACTAAAACATCAGCTCCGGAGTCAAAAAGTTTTGAAGCATTTTCTAAATTTACGCCTCCATCTACTTCAATTAACGCTGTAGAATTGTTCGACAAAATTAAATCTTTGGTTTCGGCGATTTTCTTGTAGGTATTATCAATAAATTTTTGCCCACCAAATCCTGGATTTACACTCATCAATAAAACCAAATCTACTTCCGAAATAATATCTTCCAAAAGCAAAACCGGTGTTGAAGGATTTAAAACCACGCCAGCTTTTGCGCCTTTATCTTGAATAAAATTGATGGTTCTATGAATATGAGTACAAGCTTCATAATGCACCGAAACCAAATCTGCACCAGCATTGACGAATTCTTCTACATATTTTTCCGGTTCTACAATCATCAAATGAACGTCCACAAATTTTTTCGCATGCTGCTGAATGGTTTTCATCACGGGAAATCCGAAAGAGATATTCGGAACAAATCTTCCGTCCATTACATCAATATGAAACCAGTCTGCCTGGCTTCGGTTCAGCATTTCGATATCGCGCTGTAAATTTCCAAAATCTGCAGAAAGCAGGGAAGGAGCGATAAGTTTCGTTTTCATTTTTTACTTTTTATTTACAATTTTTACTTATTCTCGAACAGTTTTTCTGCAATTTCAGTGGGATGAATATGCCCAGAATCCAAAATCATCTTCCATTGTCCTTTTTTATTTTTTTGCCAAATGCTGACATACTGATAATATTCTGTAATATCTTTTGACCCGTCATTATAGATGGTTTTGGAAATTCCATACGTGTAACCTAAATCTTTTGATTTTGAAACCACTGCTTTTTGAGGTAACCAATATGAATATTTTGAAAAGGAGAAAAAATCAATAATTTTTTTTCTGTCTGTAATCGGAAGTTTATTATCTGTAATGAATTCGGCTTTCTCTGCTAAGAATTTTTCGAAGGCTATTTTCGCACCTTTTTCCTTGGCCATTTCTGCAAATTCGGTATCAATTTTTAAAAGCTCTTTTTCCGCTGAAGATTGAGAAAAGGAAAACAAAAATGAAAATAAAATAAACAGCTGAATAATTTTTTTCATGATTTAATGGTATTTCAATTTCATTGTTGGTTTTATTTTCAGCAAAGTTTCATAAATAAGCTGTATTACATTTGCTACATCTTCCTTAGCAACCATCTCTACTGTTGTGTGCATATAACGAAGTGGCAAAGAAATGAGCGCACTTGGAACACCGCCGTTGGAATGGGCAAAAGCATCGGTATCTGTTCCTGTAGCTCTGCTTGCAGCAGCTCTTTGATATGGAATTTTTTTAGATTTTGCTGTTTCAACAATCAGTTCACGGATATTATGATGAACACTTGGTGCAAAGAAAATAACCGGACCTTCACCGCATTTTTGATCTCCCTCTTTCTTTTTTTCAATCATGGGTGTTGTCGTATCATGCGTAACATCTGTAACAATGGCAATATTTGGTTTTATCGTATCTGAAATCATATCAGCTCCGTAAAGTCCAACTTCTTCCTGAACCGAGTTGGTAATATACAAACCAAAAGGTAATTTTTTCTTATTTTCTTTCAGCAAACGAGCAACTTCAGCAATCATAAAGCCGCCAATTCTGTTATCCAAAGCTCGGCAAACAAAGTAACGGTCGTTCAGTTCGAAAAATTCATCAGGATAAGTGATCATACAACCCACTTCTATTCCTAGATCCTGAACTTCTTTTTTAGAAGTTGCTCCACAATCAATAAAAATATTTTCAATTTTCGGAACAGGCTCATTTTGGTTCGCACTTCTGGTATGAATAGCTGGCCATCCAAAAACACCTTTCACAATTCCTTTTTCACCATGGATATGAACCACTTTTGATGGCGCAATAGTTTGGTCTGAACCTCCGTTTCGGATAACATAAATCAAACCATCATCTGTAATATAATTAACGTACCAGGAAATTTCATCTGCATGCGCTTCAATAACGACTTTGAATTCAGCTTCAGGATTGATAATTCCGTAACAGGTTCCATAATGGTCTATTTCAATTTTATCGACATAAGGTTCGATATAATTCATCCAGATTTTTTGTCCGGCTTGTTCATAACCAGTTGGAGAAGAAGTATTAAGATAATTTTCTAAAAATTTTATTGATTTATTGTTAAACTTCATATAAAAAGGAATGGTTTTTGGTGATAGAAAATCGTTCAAAAAAGTGAGTAAAAATAATGAAATTATATAAAACCCTTGCTATTTTCCTTTTATTTATTAGCGCATTTTATAGCGCACAAATTAAGGATTCCGTAATTGCAAGACCTTTAAACCAATATCCTCCCGAACTTTTACAAACCGACGAATACGGAAATAAGTTTTATTACGACGAAGTTCAAAAAGCTAAAATTTATGAAATAAATGGTGAAACAGTTGTTGTGATGGACGAGTTGGTTTTAGCGAACAAACCCCGTTTTAATAATCAGCTCGACAGAAATTATTTTTATTTTTTGAATAAAAAATTATACAATGTATATCCTTATTTTTTGAAAGCTTTGTCTCAGTATCGGGAAATTCAAAAAACGATGAGCAGTTTGGATCGGGAAGATCAAAGAAAATATTCTCGAAAAAGACAAGCTGAATTAGCAGATCAATACGAAAAATCTTTAAGAAATCTTACGACAACGGAAGGAAGAATTTTTGCAAAATTAATGAATCGTGCTACCGATAAAACGGTTTTCGAAATCATTAAAGAACTTCGTGGAGGTTGGAGCGCATTTTGGTGGAATGTAAAAGGAAATATTGCTGATGTTGATATAAAAACACCTTATAATCCGCATTTGGACAGAACAGATCAGTTTTTAGAATCGCTTCTTATTTCTAATTGGAATTCCGGTTATCTGCAACCTTATCCCGGACATCAAAGTTTTAAAATAAGCAAATAAAAAAATCCTGTGTTTTTACAGGATTTTTTCTTTCAATTTTTCGAAAGCGATTTTATCTATTGGAAGTGGAAACGGATTTTCAGTAGTATCAATAGAAATCCAGTCAATTTTCTCGATACAAGGATCTAAAATAATAAATTCCGTTTCGTCCAAAATTTCTGCGATATAATATAGTGTAAGAAGCTGTTCATTTTCTCTGAATCTGGAAACCAAAAAATCTTCTTGCGTGTAAAGATGTTCCACAATTCTGATTTTCGCATTCAGTTCTTCTTCAAATTCACGATGAAGACAATCTAAAACACCTTCACCAAATTCTAAACCACCACCAGGAAGTTTCATTAATTGTTGGCCTGCATATTCCTCGTGAAGAACCAAAACTTTACGATCTTTTACAACGGCAGCATAAACTCGGATGTTGATTTTATCAATCATTAAAAATATTTTTGAATTTTAAAAATAGAAAAAAATATTTAAAACTTACTTTTTCCATGCATTCATCATTTCACGTTTTCCGGGAGGACCAGGCTTTTTCATTACTTCAAAATCCAATTCTTTCAAAATTCTGCGAACACTTCCTTTTGCAGAATAGGTTGTTAGTAAGCCTTGTTTTGCCATTTTATTAGTAACCATTTCGAAAAGAGGTTTTTCCCACAAATCAGGTTGAACTCTGGCACCAAAACAATCAAAATAAACAAGATTTATGGGTGGTAATTCCATATTTTCTAAGTCAAAAAAGTCACATTGAATTTTTTTCAGGTAAAAATTTGGTAGAATTTCGCTGGAGTTTTCCCATGGAGTTGCGTGAATTTTGTGATAATGATTGTTTAAATCTGCGTTATCAAAAATTTCATCATAGCCCAAATTGGCAACTTCAGAATCATTTATGGGATATTTTTCCAGCGCAAAATAATTGATAACATGATTTTTATCAGTTTTTAAAAATTCATTAATTGTTACCAAAACGTTAAGACCAGTTCCAAAACCGAGTTCAAGAATATTAATTTCGCAATTATTTACCAATTTTAATCCATTTTCGATAAATACATGTTGTGCTTCCTGTAAAGCACCGTGATGTGAATGATAACTTTCATTTAAATTACTGATAAACAAAGTTTTACTCCCGTCATTAGTGGTTCTAATTTCTCTTTCCAAGTATTTTTTTTTCAAAATTAAACTAAAATTTTCATATTTAAAAAATTATGTTATATTTGTGTAATACCAATTAAAATTTCAAAAATGATAATTCAAAAAACTGAAAATCCAAGAATTTCAACCTTTGATCCAAATAATTTTTCTTTCGGAAATACTTTTATAGACCACATGGTGATTTGTGAATACGAAGATGGAAAATGGGGAGAAGTGAAAGTAATGCCTTATGGTCCACTTCCTTTTACTCCGGCAATGATGGGTGTAAATTATGGACAGGCTTGCTTTGAAGGAATGAAGGCTTATAAAGATAAAGACGGCCAGGTTTTTCTTTTCCGTCCTGAAAAGAATTTTGAAAGATTCAATAAATCATCGAAAAGACTTGCCATTCCCGAAGTTACTGAAGAAATTTTCTTGGAAGGTTTAAGAGCTTTAGTAGATTTAGATAGAGATTGGATTCCTCAAGGAGAAGGAAACTCGTTGTATATACGTCCTGTTGTTTTTGCTACAGAAGAAGCTTTAAAAGCAAGAATTTCTTCAAAATATATGTTTGCGATTGTTGCTACACCAGCAAAAAGTTATTATACGGCTCCTGTTTCTGTTTTAATTTCCGATTATTATTCTCGTTCAGCAAATGGAGGAGTAGGTTTTGCAAAAGCTGCAGGAAATTATGCAGGTGCTTTTTATCCTACACAATTGGCCAATGAACAAGGTTATGAACAGGTAATTTGGACTGATGACACTACGCACGAATATTTCGAAGAAAGTGGAACGATGAATGTTTTTGTAAGAATCAACGATACCATTATTACCCCTAAAACTTCAGAAAAAATTCTTGATGGTGTTACCAGAGACAGTTTTATTCAATTAGCTAAGAAAAGAGGTTTCAATATTGAAATTCGTGATGTTAGCGTTAAAGAAGTGGTTGATGCACAAAAAAGTGGAGAACTGAAAGAAATTTGGGGTGTTGGAACCGCTGTGGTAACTTCAAGATTTGAAGCTATTGGTTACAAAGGTGAAAAACTGCAACTTCCAAGTTTAAATTCGGAAGAAAGTTATGCCGAAATTCTAAAAAATGATTTGGTTAATATCCAAACCAACCAAGCTGAAGACCCTTTTGGATGGAGAGTTTTGGTTGAAAAGAAAATTTTGGAAACCGTATAATCCCACCTAAAAAATAAAGAAAAGCCCGATATTATTATCCGGCTTTTTTTTATGCGCTGAAATCCTTATTTTCGCAACGTTTTATGAGAATTGTCCTATTATTTTGTTTTATCGCGGTTAGCTGTTCTAAAGAGCAGGTTGTTCACGCTCCTGCAGGAATGTCTGAACAGCAAAATGCATTAAAAGTTTCAAAAGACCGAGCTAGAGGTTTAAATGAACTTGAAAGAAAACAAATTGAAAGTTGGATTTCCAAACAAAATGAAAAATTTTATCCAATGCCGTTAAATTATTGGGTAAATATTGAAAATCTTCACCAAAGAAACCCACGTAAAAGTGATGAAAAAATCACCTACATGTATGAAATTTCTGATTTTTTTGGTACTAAAATTTATGAAAAACCAAAAGGCTATCAAGAGGTAACCTTAGCAAAATTTCCCAATGATATAAAAGCGGTGGAAGATGCTTTAAGATTTCTAAAATCTTCGGAAGAAGCTACTTTATTAGTTCCCTCCGTTTTAGCTTATGGAACCTATGGTGATGGTGATAGAATTAGCCACGATTTACCTTTAATTATAAAACTAAAAGTATTGCAATAAAATGTTAAGAAAAAATTTAATTTTTGCAGCAACCAGTATTCTCTTTGTGAGCTGCACCCCAATTTATAAAAAAATGAATATAGACAAACAAACTTACGAAGGTCTTAATGACGGTCTTTACGCAAATTTTCAAACCACAAAAGGCAACATGATTGTAAAATTTGAAGATGAAAAATCTCCGGTTACCGTGGCTAATTTTGTTGGACTTGCAGAAGGAAAAATTGACAATAAAGCGAAAGCGAAAGGAGTTCCTTTCTATGACGGAACTATTTTTCACCGTGTGATTGAAAATTTTATGATTCAAGGTGGAGATCCAAAAGGAACAGGAATGGGAGATCCAGGCTATAAATTTGACGACGAAAAAAACGATCTAAAACATACAGGAATTGGAATTCTTTCTATGGCGAATTCAGGACCTAATTCTAATGGTTCACAATTTTTCATTACACAAGTTGCCACTCCTTGGTTAGACGGAAAACACACCATTTTTGGAAAAGTGGTGAATGGAGTAGAAGTTATTGATACCATTGCAAAAGTGGAAAAAGGAGCACAAGACAAACCGAAAACTGATGTTGTTTTGGAAAAAGTTTCGATTTTTAGTAAAGGTGATCAATACAAAAATTATGATGCTGCTAAAGTTTTCAATGATGGAAAAGGAAAATTAGCCGAGAAAAATAAAGCTTTCGCTGAAAAAGAAGCTGCTGAAAAGAAGAAAAAAGAAGAAGAATTCAAAGCGAATCAGGAAAAAATGGCGAATGAAATGGCGGAAGGAATGCAAAAAACAGCTTCAGGATTATATTATAAAATTACTAAAGCCAATCCTTCCGGAAAAGCGCCAAAAGCCGGGGAAAATGTAGCAGTACATTATGCCGGAAAATTGGTTGACGGAACAGAATTCGACAATTCTTTTAAAAGAGGAGAACCTATTGAATTTCCTGTAGGAACTGGACGTGTAATCAAAGGCTGGGACGAAGGAATTATGATGTTGAAAGAAGGTGAAACAGCTACTTTCCTTATTCCTGCAGATTTAGGTTACGGAGCAAGAGGAGCTGGAGGTGTAATCCCTGCAAATGCTTGGTTGGTTTTTGATGTTGAGTTGGTTAAAGTAAACTAAAAAATTAAAATCAATAAAATATAGCTCGGAGAAATCCGAGCTTTTTTTATTCTAAATATTGAAAATATTAATTCTTTACCAATTTTTATCAATCATAAAAACCAATTGTGTCATCGTAACAGATCCTAAATTCAGTTCGCGGCGGTTTACTTTATCAAAAGTATCTTCATTGGTATGATGAATATCAAAATATCGCTGCATATCCGGAACCAATTCGGCTAAAGGAACTCCCATTTTTTTTAAAGGAAGAATGTCTTGTCCAGCATATTCTTGATCAAAATCGTAAACTCCATAAGGAAGAAAAAGGTTTTTCCAAGTGAAAATTTGTTTTCTGCGTTGCGGAATCATATCCAGAGAAATTCCTCTTGGGGAATAACCACCAGCATCACTTTCTATAGCAAAAAGATGTGGTTCCTGAGACTTTTGAACTTGTGCTGCATAAGTTTCTCCACCATGAACTCCATTTTCTTCATTAGCGTACAAAACCACACGAATGGTATGATTATTTTTGATTCCCAAAGCTTTAAAAGCCCGTAAAACTTCCAAACAATGAACAACTCCGGCTCCGTTATCATGCGCTCCTTCCGAAATATCCCAGGAATCTAAATGTGCCGCCACAACAATCACTTTTTTATCTTTATTTCCCGGAATTTCACCAATCACATTATGATTGATTCTTTCACCCGAAGTTGTGGTTGTGGTATTTATTTTTCCGAAAATTTTTTGTTTTTTTAATAAATTTTCCAATTCATCTGCACTTTTTGCACCAATGGTTAATGCCGGAATTTTCTTTTTATCATCCTGATCGTAATACATACTTCCCGTATGCGGAATATCATCAAAAGCGGAAGTTGCTGATCTTGTAATGACCGCTTTTGCTCCTTTTCTGCTAACAATGGATGGAGTAGACCAACGGTATTTTCCGGCAATGGTGTAAGCATCTGCAGGATTTACAAAAGTTTGGTCGAAAGGAAAATTAAAAAAAATAATTTTATCTTTTACATCAACACTTGAAAGTTTATTGAATTCTGTTAAATCTTTTACAAATAAAATTTGACCTTCCAAATCTTTTCCATCCGTACCTTCTGAGCCTCCCAAAGCCAGCGCTTTTATATTTTTCCATTTTCCATCTTGTGTTTTTATCTGGAAAGATTCTCTGCCTCTTATCCATACAGGAACCGTCACTTTCTGTTTCCAAATATTTTCAGCACCAGCTTCTTTTAATTTTTTTTCTGCCCATTCTACCGCTTTATCATAAGATGGGGAAGAACTGAAACGGGGACCAATTCCTTTGGTAAGTTCCCGAAGATTTTCGTAAGCATTGCTGTTAACCAAAATTTCATCTGATATTTTTTTAAATTCTGTTTTAAAATCAAATTTAGGTATTACCGGTTTTCTCCGGGCTTGGGAAAATAAAATTCCGCCCAGAAAGAGCGGAAGTATGAGAAGTATTTTTTTCATTCAGTCTTACTTTTCAGGAAACCAAATTTAATAAAATTATTTCATGTCGTACATGACCAATGCCGTAATCAATTTGGGTTCAATATACGTGCATTTTGGAGGCATGCTGATTTTTTGATCAGAAATTTTAATCATATCATTAAAACTTACCGGATGAATTCCAAACCCTACAACCCCAGATCCGCCATCTACTTTTTCTTTTAATTTTAAAATTCCGTCAACCGAAGAGTTTCCTTTTACATAAACAATTTTTTCGGAACTGTCCGTATCTTCAATTTTCAGCAGGTCTTTCAAAATATATTTATCAAAAAGATGATGATCCAAATTATCCAAAGACATTTCCTGGGAACGCAAATCGTGTTTTACGTGAAGTGAGTAAAATTTACCTTCCAAATACATCGATATATGAAATTTTTGGGAGGGATAATAAGGCGTTTCTCCTTTTTCGTGAATGAGGAATGATTTTTCTAAAGCCTTTAAAAATTCCTGAGGTTTCATTCCGTTCAAGTCTTTTACCAAGCGGTTATAATCATTAATTTTTATAGATTGGTTGGAAACGATAAAACTGTAAACAAAATTGTAACCTTCGTTGCCATTTTGTTTTTTATTTTTTTCTGAAAGATTTTTTGCATTAAGCGCTGTAGAGCCAATTCGGTGATGACCATCTGCAATGTAAAAAGCATCCACCTGATCCAAAACTTCTTTAAACTGCTGCATTTTCAAACGGTTGTCGATTTTCCATATTTTATGTCGAATTCCTTTTGAATCGGTATAATTAAGAATGGGAACATTCTTCTCTTCATGGTTCATCAAAAGTTCCACTTTCGAGTTTGAAGGATAAGTTAACAAAACCGGTTCTGCCTGTACCTGAACTTTTTCAAGATAATGCGCTAATTTTTCCTTTTTTTGGGGAATAGTGCTTTCATGACGTTTAATTTTCCCGGATTTAAAATCTTCGACGCTTACCAAACCCAAAAGTCCACGAAAAATGGTTTTATTGGGCATAATTTGTTCATAAAGATAATAGGAAGAAGGATCCTGAACCAATTTTTTATCTTCTAAAAACTCTTCATAATTGCTTCTAATTTTGCGGAGATTACGATCGATATCTTTAGACTTACTGCAGACGTAAGGCTTTATCATCTGTACATAAGAGGAATCTTCCTGCGCTTTTTTATCTATTTCTTCCTGTGAAAAATTATCCAAAGGATGGGTAGGAAAACAGTCGATAAAATCGTCATTTGGTCTTATCCCACGAAAAGGTTTAAAAGTTGGCATAATTTATTTTTTCATTTGTATTTCTAAAATTTGCATGGCAAGTTCTGTTCCTATTTTTTCTTGCGCATCCAGTGTATTTCCTCCTAAATGTGGAGATAATGAAAGTGAAGGATTCATTAAAAGTGGCAATTCCGGTTGGGGTTCATTTTCAAAAACATCCAATGCTGCTCCAGCCACTTTTCCGGATTCTATAAAATCCAGTAAACTTACTTCATTAATAACGCCGCCACGAGCAGTATTCACGATAAAAATGCCGTCTTTCATTTTTTCAAATTGTGGTGAATCGATGATATATTCTGTCGTTTTTGGTGTATTTAAAGTTAAAAAATCTAAATCTTTCAAAAACTCATCCATGTTATTGATAGAGGTAATTTCGAAATTTACTTTTTGACCATCAAAAAAATCTAAAGTAAGAGTTTCGGTTTTCGGTTTTCTCGTTAAAACTTTCACCTTCATTCCTAAAGAAATTCCCATTTTTACGACTTCTTTACCAATGCCTCCAAAACCTATAACGCCTAGATTTTTCCCTTGTAATTCTACTGCGTTTGTATAAGATTTTTTAAGATTATTAAACTGTGATTCACCTTCTAAAGGCATCATTCTATTGGACTCGTGAAGAAATCTGGCTAAAGCAAAAAAATGGGCAAAAACCATTTCAGCCACTGATCTTGAGGAAGCATTTGGAGTATTAATGATTTCAATTCCTTTACTTTTCGCATATTCTACATCAATATTATCCATTCCAACACCGCCTCTTCCAATAATTTTTAAAGATGGACAAGCATCAATTAAATCCTGACGAACTTTTGTAGCGCTCCTAACCAAAAGAACATCAACTTTATTTTCGTTGATGAAATTTTCAAGTTGTTCTTGGGCAACTCTGTGTTCCAAAAATTCTATTCCATTATCAATCAGAAGATTTTTTCCGGATTTTGAAATTCCGTCATTTGCTAAAACTTTCATGCTTTTTTATTAAGTTATGGAGTCGTTAAATAGCCTTTTGTAAAATGCCAAATTACGATTTGCAGTTTTATTTTTTTTAATTTTTTACGAAATTGATTTCATTACATCCACTAAAACCTGTACACTTTCAATAGGTAAAGCATTGTATAAACTGGCTCTATAACCGCCTAAACTTCTGTGACCGTTTAAACCGTTAATTCCTGCAGATTTCCAAGCGTTATCAAAAGCTTCTTTTTTGCTTTCATCTAATAATTTAAAAGAAACATTCATCAATGAACGATCTTCTGGAGCACAAAAACTTTCAAATAAAGGGTTTCTGTCAATTTCCTCATAAAGCAATTTTGCTTTGGCTTCATTTCTCGTTTCTGCAGCAGCAATTCCACCATTATTTTCCAAATGTTGAAGGGTTAAAAGTGAAGCATAAACCGGGAAAACAGGAGGTGTATTAAACATCGATTCTTTTGCAATATGTAAAGACCAATCCAGGTAAGATGGGATATCTCTTCCTGTGTTTCCAAGAATTTCTTTTTTAACCACTACTAAAGTAACTCCGGCTGGACCCATATTTTTTTGAGCTCCTGCATAAATAACATCAAATTTTGAAAAATCTAATTCGCGGGAAAATATATCGGAACTCATATCGCAAACCATTAAAGTATCTACTTCTGGAAAGGATTTCATTTGAGTACCATAAATGGTATTGTTAGAAGTACAGTGAAAATAATCATATTCTGAACCTACTTTATAATCTTTAGGAATGAAGGAATAATTCTGTTCTTTTGAAGAGCCTACTACATCAACATTTCCGATTTTTTTCGCTTCTTTAATCGCTCCAGCTGCCCAAGTTCCCGTATCGGTATAAGCTGCTTTTCCACCTAATTTCATCAAATTAAAAGGAACCATCAAAAACTGCAAACTGGCACCACCTCCAAGATAAAGAACTTCATAATCGTCTCCAAGATTCAATAGACGTTTAACAATAGCTCTGGCTTCATCCATTACCGCAACGAAATCTTTGCTACGGTGGGAAATTTCCAAAAGTGAAAGTCCGATTCCGTTAAAATCTAAAATAGCTTCTGCCGATTTTTGAAAAACTTCTTGAGGTAAAATACAAGGTCCTGCGCTGAAATTGTGTTTTTTCATGGTAGAAAATTTGAAAAAAATTATATTTTGTTATTGATTTTTTTAAGTAAAAAGACCCCATGAAAAATGAGGTCAAATAGTATTATTCGTTATGTAAAAATGCTTTTTTAGCGAGTAAGCTTTCTTCAGATTCTACATGATCTTCATCCGGAACACAGCAATCTACAGGACAAACTGCCGCACATTGCGGTTCTTCGTGAAAACCTTTACATTCCGTACATTTATCTGTAACAATAAAATAAACATCGTCACTTACAGGTTCTTGCGGTGCATCTGCATCCACCGTTAAACCCGATTTCATTGTCACTAAACCTACTAAAGAGGTTCCATCTGAAGCTTTCCAATCTACAGCACCTTCATAAATAGCATTATTAGGGCATTCTGGTTCACAAGCGCCACAGTTAATACATTCATCAGTTATTTTGATTGCCATTGCTGATTTTTTATTTTTAAATTTGCACAAAATTACAAAAAAACTGTCAATTTTTCATTAAAAATGAACACAGAAAAACAAATTTTAGGGCTGATAAAACTCAGCGATTTTCTAAATAATTTCTTAAAAAACACTCCCGAAAATTATAGTGAATTAGAAAATGAATTTGCATTATTATTAAGGAAATCGGAAATAGAAAATCCATGGTTTACCCAGGAAAATCAAAAATTTGCACTTCAACAATGGAATAAGCTTTTAACAAAAGAAAATCTTGAAAATTGGTTAAAAGAATATCGAATCTCAAAAAATCCTAAAAGGGTAGGACTGATATTAGCAGGAAACATTCCCATGGTAGGATTTCATGATGTTCTATCGGTGATTTTGAGCGGCAATATTCCTTTAATTAAATTGTCTTCCAAGGACAAACAAATTTTACCTTTTTTACTTAGCCAATGGAATAAATTTTCTCAAGGAAATATCCAATATGAATTTGTTGAAAAATTACAAAATTTTGATGCCGTAATTGCTACAGGAAGCAATAATACAGCGCGATATTTGGAGTATTATTTTAAAGATTCTCTAAGCATTATCCGCAAAAACAGAACTTCTCTTGCGGTTTTAAAAGGTGATGAAACGGATGAAGAATTACAACTTTTGTCGCACGATATTTTTCGTTATTTTGGATTAGGATGCCGAAATGTAACCCGACTTTTTATCCCAAAAGAAATGAAGCTAGATCGACTTTTTGAAAATTTTATGGATTTCAGTGAAGTGATTAATCATAACGCTTATGCTAATAATTACGATTACAATAAAGCGATTTATCTATTGAATCAAGATCAGTTTTGGGACAATAATTTCGTGATGCTGAAAGAGGATGAAAGTTTATTTTCTCCTTTATCAGTACTGAATTTCAGCCGTTATGAAGACATTTCCGAAGTGCAAGAATTTCTAAAAAACAATGAAGAAAACATTCAATGTATTGTGGCAAAACCAGAACTTGGACTGAACTCTGAAAATTTTGGAGAAGCACAGAATCCAGGATTATCAACTTATGCAGATCATGTGGATACGATGCGGTTTTTGGAGGTGATTTGATTTCGCACGGATTTTCACAGATTTTTTTTGGACAATTTCTCTCGCAGATTTAGCGGATTTAGCAGATTTATTTTTGAATTAGTGGCACAATTCTCTCACATTTTTTCGGTTCGAATCTGCTGAATCAGCTCGATCAGCGAGAATTTGAAAAAGGAATGTGCGAGTCAAAAGTTATCATGGATTTTCACAGATTTTTTTTTGAGAAAATTCTCTCTCAGATTTTGCGGATTGAGCAGATTTATTTCGTACATTCTTAAGGACAATTTCTCGAAGATAAAACGGATTTCGTCCATTTCTATGGTACAAATCTGCTGAATCTGCTAAATCAGCGAGAGCATTATAATAAAAAATGTGCGAGACAAAAGTTCCGCACATTTTTATAAATTTCTTGGAAATTACTGCTTGTCAATACTTCCCAAAACTTTTTGCGAAAAAGCGTTTAAAGCATCACGATCACTCATTCCGTTCTTTACAGAATTATGAACTTCCAAAGCGCCGCAAATATCGGTAATCATTTCGCCAACAACATTTAAATCTTCTTCCGTCGTTCCTCGAAATTCTGAAAAACTTTCCAAAACCTCTAAAGCTATTTCCAAATTTTCCGGCGTTTGATTTTGATAAAACTGTCTGATAATTGGGATCTTCATCTTTTATTTTAATTCGTTAAATAAATTAATCAAACTTTCCTGTTGGTTGCTTTGAACCTGGTTTACCAATTCGCCGTTTTTAAAAATCGCAAATGTCGGCAAATTATCTACAGTAGCCATTTTTCTGCTTTCCGGAAGTTTTTCCGCATCAACATAATAAAACGGAATTTCTTCGTTTTCCGCAGCCAGTTTTTTGAATTTCGGTTTCATAATACGGCAGTTTCCACACCAAGTTGCTCCATACTGAACGACCACTTTTTCGTTATTTTTTACAATTTCCTGTAAAGTATCTTCTTTTAATTCTGTGTACATTTTTTTAAAAAATTTCAAAAAAAAGAGGCTTGAAAAATCAAACCTCTTCTATATTAATTAAGTGATAAATATTCTGCGGTTGATTTTCTGTCGGCTTTCATTGCTGTTTTTCCCTCTTCCCAGTTTGCCGGACAAACTTCTCCGTGTTTTTGTACGTGCGTATAAGCATCAATCATTCTTAAAAATTCTTTTACATTTCTTCCTAAAGGCATATCATTTATCGATTCGTGAAAAATTTTCCCCGTTTCATCGATCAAATAAGTTGCTCTGTACGTTACGTTAGAACCGCTGAAAGTTTCGTTTCCTTCTTCATCATATTCAAAATCTTGATCAACAATTCCTAAAGTATTTGCCAATTGTCTGTGTGTATCAGCCAAAAGCGGATAAGTTACACCTTCAATTCCTCCGTTTTCTTTTGCGGTATTTAACCATGCAAAATGAACTTCGTTTGTATCGCAAGATGCACCAATTACTTTAGTATTTCTTTTTTCAAATTCTCCTAAAGCTTCCTGAAAAGCGTGAAGTTCGGTTGGACAAACGAATGTAAAATCTTTTGGATACCAAAAAAGTAAAACTTTTTGTTGGTTATTTACTGCTTCTTCAAAAATGTTGATTCTAAGATCATCACCCATTTCAGACATTGCGTCTACCGTGATGTTTGGAAATTTTCTACCTACTAATGACATAATATTTTTGTTTAAATTTTTCTGAAGCAAAGATAATCATGTTTTATCTATCGGGAAATAATTTTTGATAAATAAAAACTATTGAATGTATTTATGAATTTGACAAAATCTATATCAAAAAAATATAAAATATGAATTAAGTAATTTTTACTTTTTCCAAGCAATTTTTTATTCTTTTCATCGCTTCTCTCAAATCATTTTCCGAAGCGGCATAAGAAAAACGAACACATTCCGGACTTCCAAAAGAAACACCTCCAACTGAGCCAACATGGGCTTCATCCAACAAAAACATGGCAAAATCATCAGAATTTTCTATGAATTTTCCGTTTAAATTTTTTCCGATATAATAGGAAATTTCAGGAAAAAAATAAAATGCAGATTTTGGTAAAAGAACTTTAAAACCTGGAATTTCTTTCATTAAATCGTAAACAATATCACGTCTTTTTCGAAATTCGTCAATCATATACCGATATTCTGAAGGATCAGTATTTAAGGCTGTGATTGCTGCTCTTTGTGCTACTGTATTAGCTCCACTAGTCATCTGTCCCTGAATTTTTTCGCAAGCTTTTGCCAACCATTCCGGACAAGCAGAATAACCAATTCTCCAACCTGTCATTGCATAACCTTTAGACATTCCGTTTACAATGGCTACTTGTTCATAAATTTCTGGAAAAATCGCAATAGAACGGTGCTTTGTTTCATAATTGGTGAACTCATAAATTTCATCAGAAATCACTGTTACTTGTGGATTTTTCTCTATTACTTTTGCTAAAGACTGCAATTCATCATACGTATAATAACTTCCTGATGGATTGCAAGGTGAACTGTACAAAATAGCTTTGGTTTTTGGTGTTATGGCTTCCTGAAGCTGTTCTGCCGAAATTTTAAAATCATTCACATAAGAGGTTTTAATGAAAATCGATTTTCCGCCCATCATTTTTACCATTTCATCATAACTTACCCAAAATGGAACTGGCAAAATCACTTCATCACCATCGTTGATAATTGCTGCCAAAATATTTAAAATACTTTGTTTTGCACCGTTAGAAACACAAATTTGCGTTGGTTTATATTCTAAATCATTATCTCTTTTCAGTTTTTTTGAAATAGCCTGTCGTAATTCTAAAAAACCAGGAACCGGAGAATAATGACTGTAGTTTTCATTAATGGCATCAAAAGCAGTCTGTTTTATGTTATCGGGAACATCAAAATCGGGTTCTCCAAGCGTTAAACTAATCACATCAATACCTGCAGCTTTCATTTCGCGGGCTTTGTTACTCATTACAAAAGTTTGAGAATAACCTAATCTTTTAATTCTTTCCGATAATTTATCCATAAATTTTAGCTTTCGAGCAAATATAAAGTTTTAATTAATTATTTTGAATTGAAAATCTTTAAAACTATTTTTGTAAAATATACCTTAAAAATGTCTGTAGAACTCATTTTAAAATATTTTCCTGAAATTTCGGAAATTCAAAAATCTCAATTTGTAAAATTGGAAAATCTCTACAACGAATGGAATGAAAAAATCAACGTTATTTCCAGAAAAGATATGCAGTCGTTGTACGAAAAACACATTCTTCATTCGCTTGGAATTGCGAAAGTGATGGAATTTTCACCAGGAACAAAAGTTTTGGATATTGGAACTGGAGGAGGATTTCCGGGAATACCGCTGGCGATTTTATTTCCACAAGCTCATTTTACTTTGATAGATTCTATTGGAAAAAAAATCACGGTTGTAAATGCTGTTTCAGAAGGTATTGATTTAAAAAATTTAACCGCCATCCATGGAAGAGCTGAAAAACTGAAAGAAAAATTTCATTTTGTGGTAAGTCGAGCTGTTACACAAATGCCGGAATTTCTTCGTTGGTTAAAAGGAAAATTTGAAAAAGAACAATTCAACCCAAAACACAATGGTGTTTTATATCTAAAAGGTGGAGATTTAGCGGAAGAATTAGCTGGTTTAAGATGCGAGATTTTCAATTTAAAAAATTATTTTCAAGAAGAATTTTACGACACCAAAAAAGTCGTTTATTTATCTAAAGGAAATTTCAATTCCTGATTTTACTTTTTCCTATTGATCTTATCTAATGAATTATTAATCAAAAAATTAAAAATGAAAAATTTATTTAAAATAGCCTCTTTATCTGCACTTTGTTTTCTGTTTGCAAGTTGTGAAGAGGAAAGATACGGCAACGAAATCCAAAGTGTCGATAAAATTGCGATAGACAGTATCAAAATTGTAAACGATACCATGGATGTATTTTCTGTTCAAAGTATTCAAACTTTTTCAAATTACGCTTCCGGTTGTCAAGGATTTTACGATTATGACTATGTTCGTGATGGTTTTACAAGAACAGTTACGACTTATCAATATAACGTTGATGGACCCTGTACGATGGCTACACATACCGAAAAAAGCCAATTCAATTTTCAGCCACAACAAATTGGAACTTATACTTTCAAATTTTGGAAAGGAGGTACAGATTACATCACCCAAACTATTGTGGTAAAATAATGAGGAAAGCAACAGTTTTATTTATTGCATTATTGTTGTCTCAATTATTTTTCGCTCAGAAAATTTATTGGAATGAGAGCAGAAAATTAACTTGGGACGATTTTCAGGCTAAGAAAAACTTAGGAGGAAATCCACTTACAGTTGCTTTTGCGTATTGCGGATTACAATATCATGTCAAACGTTCAACAAATCCAAAATATCCGGTATCTATAGACGTTAAAAGTAGTTTTATTGTTGACAAATCCTGGAAAAAATCAGATTCGGTTACTGCAGAAGTTCTGAAACATGAACAAAACCATTTCGACATCACTGAAATTTATGCCCGAAAACTTCGGAAATTTGTGAAAGAGAAAATTAAAACATCGGGAGATTATGACCGGTATTTTAAGAAAGGTTACCAAAAAATATACGACGAATACAGAGCTTTTCAGGAAACTTATGATCGGGAAACCCAAAACAGCATCAACAAAGAAAAGCAGAAATTTTATAACGAATTAGTCGCACAATTGTTGAACGATTTAAAAGCTTATCAATAGTTGAAATTTTTAGAAAATATTTTTACGGAGTTACTTCATCAAAACCGTGATTTATCGGGGTTTAACATTATTCTGCCAGGAAAAAGACCCATTGTTTTTATTCGCAGAATTCTGGAAGAAAAAAAATATTCAGGATTTCTACCTGATTTTTTTACTATTGAAGATTTAATAAATGAAATTTCAGGAAAACAGGAAATAAAAGGAATTTCACTTTGGCTGTTTGCTTTTGAGGTTTATAATAGTTTGACTATTAATCCTAAAGATGATTTTTCAAATTTCTTGAAATGGTTTCCCACCTTACAGAAAGATTGGGACGATATGTTGAAATTTTCTAATAGTGATGCGGAAATTCTTCAATATATGTTTGATGAAGAACGCATTAAAGTATGGGCAGAAAATTTAATTCCAGATGAAGAAGTTCCGAGAAAAAAATATTTGAATTTCTGGAAAAACATGAATGTTTTTTTACCGGTTGTTTTAAAGCAAAAACTTCAGGAAAAAAATTGGGCAACTTCCGGAATGATTCACGAAGAAGCACGTCAAAAAATTGAAAAATTTGCAGAAAAAACTCAGAAACAATTTATTTTCTGTGGGTTCAATGCATTTACTCCGGTAGAAGAAAAATTGGTAAAATCGCTTTTACAATGGGATAAAGCGCAAGTTTTTTTTCAAGCCGATTCGTATTACATGAACGATTTACGACAAGAATCCGGAAAATTTCTTCGCGACTACAAAAATTGGAAAGAGTTTAATGAAAGTCGTGAATTTAATTGGATTGGGAACGATTTTTCGAAAGAAAAAAACATTAAAGTTTTTGAAGCCTCAGGAAATATTGCCCAAACTAAAATTCTTCCAGAAATTATTGAAAATATTAAGAATGATAACGAAGAACTTTCCGATACTGCGGTTGTTTTGCTGGACGAAAATTTACTTCCGGCAACTCTGGATGCACTAAAAAATGTGGAAAACCTCAATATAACGATGGGTTTTCCTTTAAAAAATTTGAGTTTCAGTAATGCGGTAAAACATCTTTTTCATCTTCAAAAGCAGTTGGAGAAAAGAGATTCAACTTACTATTATAACGATATTTTTCCCATTTTAGAAGAAATTCCTGCGAATGAAAATGATAAAAATTTAATAACCAATTTTAAAAATTTTATTGAGGAACGTAATATTGTTTATATCTCAAAATCTAAAATTGACGAATATCTTTCGGAATTAAGCTATTTCTCACTTTTGAAAAAAGCGAGTTCAGGAAAAGTTTTTTTAAGAGAATTCATTGAGTTTTGTAAAAATTTAAAATTTTATGACATTGATGATATTCAATATGAAAATATTTCTCATTTTGAAAATGTCTCTAAATTGATTATCAATTATTTGGAACCTTATTCTATTGATATCAATATCGAAACGTTAGAATCTTTAGTTAATCAGTTAGTGAATTCCGAAACCATTGATTTTCAGGGAGAGCCTTTACGAGGATTACAAATTATGGGACTTTTGGAAACCAGATTGCTGAATTTCAAAAATGTCATCATGCTTTCGGTGAATGAAGGTAAACTTCCGCTGGGAAATTCTCAAAATACTTATCTTCCTATTGATGTAAGAAATCATTTTGGATTGCATACTTATCAGGAAAACGACAGTATTTATGCCTATCATTTTTACCGATTATTGCAGGAAGCAGAAAACATTTCTTTGTTGTACAATGCTTTGGGAAGTGGTGTAAATACGGGTGAAAAAAGCCGTTTTATAACACAGATTGAAATGGAAAGTTCACATAAAATTCAGCATATCATTATCGAAAATACTTCTGAACCTGTTTCTGAAGAAAATATCGTGATTGAGAAAACATCTTCCGTTTTACAAAAACTTGAAAAATGGAAAGAAAGAGTTTCAGCTACTCATCTCACCAGTTATTTGTATAACCCTGTAGATTTTTATCTGAATAAAGTTTTGAACACTCGCGAAACCAACGAAATTGAAGAAGAATTATCGGTAAGAAATTACGGAAATTTAGTTCATTATTCACTTCAAGTAATTTACGAAAAACTTGTTGGCAAATTTCTACTAGAAAGTGATTTAGAAAATTCAATTAAAGGAATAGATCAAGCGATTGAAATTGCGATTCAAAACCTAAAACATCAACCTGAATTTTATGAAAAGGGGATGAACTTCATTCATAAATCCATCGCTAAAAAAGTAATTCATGATATTTTAAATTATGATTTACAACTCATAAAATCCGGAAATTCTTTGAAAATTTTAGCTCTGGAAAGCAATTTTGAAAATGTAGAATTCTTCCTGAACGAAGAAAAAACAGAGAAAGTTAATTTCTACGGATTTATCGACCGCATTGATGAACTTAACGGAAACATCCGAATTATCGATTATAAAACCGCAAAAACCAAAGATTTAAAACTGAAAATTGAAGATAAAAATATCGAAGATTATTTGTTAAGTGATGCTAAAAAACAGGCGATTCAATTGTGTATTTATAATTATGTAGCCGAAAAAATGGCCGAATTTTCAGGAAAAGAAATCCAAAACGGAATCTGGAGTTTTGCAGAAGTAAACAGGGGAGTTGTTCCTTTGGAATTTGTGAAAGGAGATTTGCAAGATGCGATGATTTCTATCAAAAATATAATTTTAGAAATCTTGAATCCGGAAATTCCGTTTGAGGAGAAAAAGAAAGTGGAGTATAGCTAACTCCACTTTTTTATTTTTTAGATTTTTTATATCTCTTTTCCATAAACCACCAATTCCAAAAAGAATAAAGAAAACCAAAAGGAATCCATGATAAAGCCATATAAAAAATGTAGTTCCATTTATCAGGATTTTCCCGATCAATAAAATAGGTCATTATCCCATTTACTACAGCCATGATTACTCCAAAAGCAATTCCGTGAGTAAGAATAAATTTTGTTTTTCCTTTTGATCGGGTTTCTTCCCAATTTTTTCTTTCGGATTCGGTCATTTAAAAAAATGCGTTAATTCCGGTTACATCCAAACCTGTAATTAATAGATGAATATCGTGGGTTCCTTCATAAGTAATAACCGATTCCAAATTTGCAGCGTGTCTCATCATCGGAAATTCTCCCATAATTCCCATTCCACCCAACATTTGTCGGCTTTCTCTTGCGATGTCAATAGAAATTTTTACATTATTTCTTTTCGCCATCGAAATTTGCGCAGGTGAAGCTTTATGAGCATTTTTCAAATTTCCGAGTTGCAAACAAAGCAATTGCGCTTTTGTAATTTCGGTTAAAAATTCGGCTAATTTCTTTTGCTGAAGCTGGAAAGAAGCAATGGGTTTTCCAAATTGTTTTCTTTCTTTAGAATATTGTAAAGCGGTACAATAGCAATCAATGGCTGCACCAATAACGCCCCACGAAATTCCGTAACGAGCTGAATTTAAACAAGAAAGAGGTCCTTTTAATCCTTCAACTTTTGGAAGCATATTTTCTTTTGGAACTTTTACATTTGCAAAAACCAATTCCCCAGTCTTGGAAGCTCTTAAACTCCATTTGTTGTGCGTTTCTGGTGTAGTAAATCCTTCCATTCCACGTTCTACAATTAATCCGCGAACTTTTCCGTCTTCACCTTTTGCCCAAACAACAGCGATGTCACAAAGTGGAGCATTGGTAATCCACATTTTAGCACCATTCAACAAATAATAATCTCCTTTATCTTCGTAATGCGTTTCCATGGAACTTGGATCAGAACCATGATTTGGTTCCGTTAAACCAAAAGCTCCAATCATATCTCCGGAAGCTAATTTTGGTAAAAATTTTCTTTTTTGTTCTTCAGAACCAAATTCATTGATAGGAAACATCACCAAAGAACTCTGTACTGAAGCTGCAGAACGAACAGCGGAATCTCCTCTTTCCAATTCCTGCATTATTAAACCGTAAGATATTTGATCCAAACCTGCACCTCCATATTCTTCAGGTATATAAGGTCCTAAAGCACCAATATTTCCCAATTCTTTCATCAAACCCGGAATATCAGTATGATTTTGCGCTGCATCATCAATTTTTGGCATTACAAAACTTTCTACCCAATCTCTAACAGATTGACGTATAAGTAAGTGTTCTTCAGTTAGTAACGCATCCATTCCATAATAATCCGGAATACTGTTCAAAGGATAATAAGACATACTTTTTAGTTTGCTCCAATGTACGTTTTTTCAAAATTTTGAGAAAATTTATTGTGATTTTTACAAAAAAAAAGAGAACCAAATTTCTTTGATTCTCCTCTCTATGAATAATTTTCTACTAATTTGTAGCTTTATCAATCTCATTTTTGGCATCATGAGCGGCATCTTTTGTAGCATCCCAAGCATCATCTGCCCAATTTTTTGTTTTATCCCAAGCGTCAGCAACGGCATCTTTAGTATCTTCCCAAGCGTCAGAAATGTTGGCTTTAGCTCTTTCTGTCCAACCTTCAGCAGTTGGTTCTAAATTTTTTTCGCGTTGTTCACGGATATAATCTCTCGCTCTGTCTGCATAATTATCAATTTTCCACTGTGCTTTGTCGATTGCATTTTCAGCTCTGTTTAAATTCTGATTGTCCATAATGTTTTGTTTTAAATTAAAAATTTTGTGATTTTTTGTAAGACATTGGCAACAAGATTTATTCCTACCATACGTTAACATTATGTTAAATATAATCTATATGGAAATTATGTAAATTTGATTTCTAAATTATAATAATAATGGAAATTATAAGATGCAGTTGGTGCGAAAAAGATGATTTATACAGAAAATATCATGATGAAGAGTGGGGAAAACCTGTTTATGACGACCAGACAATTTTTGAGTTCCTGGTTTTAGAAAGTTTTCAAGCAGGATTGAGTTGGTACACTATTTTGAAAAAAAGAGAAAATTTTAAAAAAGCTTTCGATCAATTCAACTATAAAAAAATTGCAAAATATTCTGAAGAAAAAGTAGAAACGTTGATGCAAAACGAAGGCATCATCAGAAACCGACTAAAAATTTTGGCAACCATTAATAATGCTCAAAAATTTCAGGCAATTCAGAAAGAATTTGGAAGTTTTTCAAAGTATATTTGGGGTTTTGTAAACCACCAACCTATCATCAATTTTCCAAAAAATTTGAAAGAAGTTCCAGCTACCACAGAAATTTCAGATCAATTATCCAAAGATTTAAAAAAACGCGGATTTAAATTTCTCGGTTCTACGGTAGTTTATGCGCACATGCAAGCTACAGGAATGGTTTGCGATCATTTGGTAGATTGTCATTCAAAAAAATAAAAAGGCTTCTGAAATACAGAAGCCTTTTTTTATTTTACGATTCTTTCAAGTACCCATTCAATCATCATTTTCTCTGAGGCGTGATGATCAGCTGCAAATTCTCCACGACGACGATTGGCAATGATGCAGTTCACCGTCAAGGCTTGATGACCTAAAAGTTTTGAAAGCCCATAGATGGCGGAAGTTTCCATTTCGAAGTTGGAAACGCCTAAATCATTTAAAGTTTCTAAAAATTGATCATCCAAAGCTTTTAATCGCAATTGTCTTCCTTGCGGCGCATAAAATCCAGGAAAAGTAGCTGTATTTCCATGGTATTTTGCATCTTTATAGTAATCTGAAATATCTTCTGCCGAATCCGAAAAATACAGCATTGATTTTATTTTTTCGTAAGGGAATTTTTCCAAAAAATTTTTTGAAAATTCATTCTCAAATTCATAATCACTGTAAAAATGGAGCAAGCCATCCAAACCGACCACATTTTGTGTCACCAGCATATTATCTACTTCAATATCAGGATTTACGCTTCCGCAAGTTCCCAAACGAAAAAGTTGTAAAGATTTTTTTTCTTCTTTGAATTCTTTTTCCTTCAAATCGATATTTACCAAAGCATCCAGTTCGTTCATCACGATGTCGATGTTTTCGGTTCCAATTCCTGAAGACATTACCGTAATTCTTTCGCCTCGCAAAGTTCCGGTATGGGTGTAAAATTCTCTTTTATTTTTTTTGATTTCAATTTTATCAAAATATTTGGAAACTTTGGGGACACGATCCGGATCTCCTACTAATATTATTTTTTCGGCAATATCTTCCGGTAAAAGATTCAGGTGGTAAACACTTCCGTCTTCATTAAGAACCAATTCTGATGCAGCTAATTTATTAATCATCGTTTTTTATTTTTTTTAAATTAAAATCCCTCAAAAAAATGAGGGAGTTAAAGATATAAAGTTTTTGGAAACTGAAAAATGAAGTTTAAAATTATCCGCCAACACGCTTCGTTTTATAACCCATTTCCTGAAGAATTTTCATGATTTTATCTCGGTTATCTCCTTGAATAATGATGGTTCCGTCCTTTTCTGAACCACCAATTCCGAGTGTGGTTTTTATTTTTTTTGAAATTTCCTTTAAATCTTCATCATTGCCTTCAAACCCTTCGATTAAAGTCACCGGTTTTCCATTTCTTCCTTTTTTTTCAAATTTACAGACAAGCGGTTCTTTTTGCACAAATTTTTCTACGGGCATTACAAATTCCTGTTCTTCATGATCCGGAAAAAGGTTTTTCAATTGATCTCTTAAATCCATGATTCAAAAATAAAAATTATTTGATGAATTTAAAATTAAATAATCACCAAATGAATGGAAATATAACTTTCCCTTTTCGTAAATTTGTATTTCAAAACAAAATAAATGTCAAAAAAAGCCATATTAGCCATTCTTGATGGATGGGGAATTGCCACAAATCCTGAAGTTTCTGCCATAGATCAAGCGAATACGCCGTTCATCGATTCCTGTTACCAAAAATTTCCACATACCACTTTGGAAGCCAGCGGAATTGCGGTTGGACTTCCATTCGGACAAATGGGAAATTCCGAAGTAGGACACATGAATTTGGGAGCGGGAAGAGTGGTCTATCAAAATTTGGTAAAATTGAATATGGCCGTTGAAAACGCTACTTTAGGAAAAGAAAATGTTATCACACAAGCTTTTGAATATGCCAAACTAAACAACAAAAAATTGCATTTTATTGGACTTTGTTCGGATGGTGGAGTTCACTCTCATATCAATCATTTAAAAGGGTTATTAACTGCCGCTCATGAATTTGGATTGAATGATAATGTTTTTGTTCACGCTTTTACCGATGGAAGAGATTGCGATCCGCATTCCGGAAAAAGTTTTATTGAAGATTTGTTGAATCACATGAACGAAACTACCGGAAAATTGGCGACGATTATCGGAAGATATTACGCAATGGATCGTGACAGAAGATGGGAACGTGTAAAATTGGCTTATGATGTAATGGTAAACGGAATTGGTGAAGAAACGCATCATCCAATTGAAGCCATTCAGAAATCTTATGAAGCAGAAATTACCGATGAATTTATAAAACCAATTGTTTGTTTAGGCCAAAGCAATCTTCCAGTAGCAAAAATTGAAAATGGTGACGTTGTTTTCTGTTTTAATTTTAGAACAGACAGAGGTCGGGAAATTACAGAAGTGCTTTGTCAAAAAGATTTTCCGGAATTCGGAATGCATCATCTGAATTTGTATTATGCCACGATGACGAATTACGATAAGGAATTCAAAAATGTGAAAGTGGTTTTTGATGAAGAAGTGTTAAAAGGAACTTTGGGTGAAATTTTGGAAAGAAACGGAAAATCCCAAATCCGTGTTGCAGAAACAGAAAAATATCCGCACGTAACGTTTTTCTTTTCAGGAGGTCGTGAAGATGAATTTATGAATGAAAGAAGAATTCTTTGTCCAAGTCCGAAAGATGTTCCGACCTACGATTTCAAACCCGAAATGTCGGCTTATGATATCACAGAAAAAATTCTTCCCGAAATTGAAAATGAAACTGCAGATTTTATTTGTTTAAATTTTGCAAATACGGATATGGTTGGTCATACCGGCGTTTTTGAAGCTGCCGTAAAAGCTGCAGAAGCGGTTGATCACTGTATTGAAAAAGTGGCAACTGCCGGTTTTGAACATGGTTATACGGTTTTTATTCTCGCAGATCACGGAAATTCGGATGTAATGATGAATGAAGACGGAAGTCCAAACACCCAACATTCCACAAATTTAGTTCCTTTGATTGTGATGGATAAAGAAAGGATTTGGAATTTAAAACCCGGAAAATTAGGAGATATAGCGCCTTCTATTTTAACCGTAATGGGAATTGAGGTTCCGGAAATTATGACGGGAGATATTTTAGTAAGTTAAAATTAACATAAAGCAAAAAATCATTTATTATGCTTAAAATAATAATGATATCTTTGCATTCAACATTTTTTTATGTACAATAAATTAGTAAGGCTTGAGGTGATGAAAACTTTGAGCAAAGAAGTAGGAGGTTTTATCGATAAATATTTAACGCCTGTTGAAAAAATCTGGCAGCCATCAGATTTTCTACCAGATCCTTCAAGTGATGATTTTAAGCATGATTTAGAAGAAATTCAAACTTTCGCTCATGAAATGGAGTACGATGTTTTCGTTACTTTGATTGGAGATTGCATCACCGAAGAAGCTCTTCCAAGTTACGAAAGTTGGATTATGGGCATTGATGGAGTTGAGCAAGAAGACCGCCAAAATACTTGGGCACAATGGGTAAGAAATTGGACAGCTGAAGAAAACAGACACGGAGATTTGCTCAATAAATATTTGTATTTGTGTGGTCGTGTCAATATGCGTGAAATGGAAATCACGACGCAATATTTAATCCAGGATGGTTTTGATTTGGGAACTTCTATGGATCCGTATCGAAATTTTGTGTACACCAGTTTTCAGGAAACGGCAACCAATATTTCGCACCGTAGAGTAGGAACTTTCGCTAAGCAAAGCGGAAATAAAAAATTAGCGAAAATGTGTGCCGTAATTGCGGCTGATGAAGCAAGACACGCTAAAGCCTACAAAAATTTTGTAGAAAGAATTTTTGATTTAGATCCTTCGGAAATGATGCTCGCTTTTGAAGACATGATGAAGAAAAAAATCGTCATGCCTGCTCATTTAATGCGAGAAAGTGGTCAAAAAGCGGGAGAACTTTGGGAACATTTTTCCGATGCAGCGCAACGTTGTATGGTTTATACCGCACAAGATTATATTGATATTTTTAAGGATTTGTTGGCGGAATGGAAAATTGAACATATTGATGGTTTAACGGAACAAGCTCAAAAAGCACAGGAATATTTGATGAAACTTCCAGGAAGATTACAAAGAGTAACAGACAGAATGTCAGCACCGGATCACCAATATGAATTTAAATGGGTAAAATCTTAATGAAGTAGCGAGAATTATATTGAAGAGCGTTGTTTTACATCGCTCTTTTATTTTATATCTTTGCCAAATTCTTTAAAGCACTGAAAGATGAATAACAGCAAAAAATTAGCGATAGATTTTGACGGAACTATTGTTGATGACGCTTATCCGGGAATTGGAAAACCAAAAACGTTTGTTTTCGAAACTTTGAAAAAATTGCAAAGTGATGGACACCGTTTAATTCTTTGGACGTATCGACATGGAAAAACACTTGACGAAGCCGTAGAATTCTGCAAAAAATACGGTATTGAATTTTATGCGGTAAATTCCAGTTTTGAAGGCGAAGTTTTTGATTCCGAAAATGCTTCAAGAAAAATAGATGCCGATCTTTTTATTGATGACCGGAATTTAGGAGGATTTCCTGGTTGGGGTGAAATTTATAATATCATCAACCAAAGAATTGAATTTCGTGTAGATGGTGGTGAAGTTTTGGCGTATTCGAAATTAAAAAAAGAAAAGAAAAAAGGACTTTTTTGGTAAAATACCCAATGTAAGGTATATCAAGTTTTCATTGCAGCAATACCTTTGTATCACTAACTTAAACATTTAATGAAATGAAAACTTTAAAAACTTTCTTTTACATCTTTTTAGGATGTGTATTATTAGGATTAACTTCCTGTAACAATGATGATGACAATGGAGGTAGCTCTGTAAATCCTGGTCAGGCAATTGTAAATGCTAATATGACGGGTGCGTTAAATAAAAATTTTAAAGCCGATGCCGCCACCAGTACTTGTGTGAATATGCAAGGTTTAATTATGATTGTAGGTACTAAAGTGGAAAGCGGAACAACTGTTTCGACATTCTCTATTTCTCTTCCTCAGGGAATTGCTGTAGGAACTTACACAGCAAATCAATTGGAAGATATGACGTTGCCTGGAACTTTCACTTATATCGACGCTTCAAATAATGCTGTTGGTTATGTAGCCGGTGTTGAAGATAACAACAACTTTTCTGTAAAAATTACAAAATCTGAAACAGGAAAATTAGAAGGAACTTTCGAAGGTGAAATGTTAAATACAGAAGCTCAGAAAATCAATGTAACAGGTGATTTTAAGGCAGCTTATTAAAATCACAAAATCTTAATTTCAGCCTGCAGAATTTTGTCTGCAAGCTTTTTTTTATCTTTGCAGCTATGATTCAACTAAAATCACTGGAAGAACTGCGGTTAATGCGTGAAAGTGCACAATTGGTTTCCAAAACTTTGGGAATTGCTGCCAAAGAAATTAAACCCGGAGTTACCACCAATCATATTGATAAAATTTGTGCAGAGTTTATTCGCGATAATGGCGGGGAACCTGCATTTTTAGGAATGTACGGTTTTCCGAAACATTTGTGTATTTCTCCTAATGCTGAGGTCGTACATGGAATTCCAAACGATAAACCACTTGTTGAAGGTGACATTCTTTCGGTAGACTGTGGTGTTTATATGAATGGTTTTTATGGAGATCATGCGTATTCTTTTGAAGTAGGTGAAGTGGCACTTGAAACAAAAAAATTATTGAAAATCACGAAAGAATCTTTGTACAAAGGTATTGAACAGTGTGTTCGTGGAAAAAGAGTAGGAGATATTTCTAATGCTATTCAAACTTACTGCGAAAGTCATGGTTATGGAGTTGTACGGGAATTGGTTGGTCATGGTTTAGGGCGAAAAATGCATGAGGATCCGCAAGTTCCAAATTACGGCAGAAAAGGCAGCGGAAAAGTATTAAAAGACGGAATTTCACTGGCTATTGAACCGATGATTAATATGGGAACTCACGAAGTAATTTTCCATAAAGATGGCTGGACAGTAACATCAAAGGATAATTCACCATCTGCACATTTTGAACACGACGTTTGTATTATTAATGGAAAACCTGTTTTACTTTCTACTTTCAAATATATTTATGAAGCTTTAGGAATTGAAAGTGATGAGGAGAAACCGTTTACTATGGATTTCTAATGGGAATTTTAAAAACAGTTTTGAATAAAATTCCGCGTCCATTGCTCATTAATTTAAGCATTGCTGCACGTCCTCTGATTGATTTTTACTTCAAAGGAACAAATTTTGTAGATCCCATCAACGGAAAATCTTACCGGAAATTTCTTCCTTACGGATACGGAAAACAGCGACCAAATGCGCTTTCTCCGGGAACTTTAAGTTTGGAAAGACACCGCCAAATGTGGCTGTATCTTCAAAACGAAACCGATTTTTTTACCAAAAATTATAAAGTTTTACATATCGCTCCGGAACAGGAATTTTTGAGAAAATTCAAAAAAATGAAAAATCTGGATTATACTTCAGCTGATTTATTTTCGCCAATTGTCGATGTAAAAGCCGATATTTTAGATTTACCTTTTGAAACTGAAAGTTTCGATGTGGTTTTTTGCAATCATGTTTTGGAGCATATCATTGATGATAAAAAAGCCATGTCCGAATTGTATCGCGTGATGAAAAAGGGAGGTTGGGGAATTTTCCAAGTTCCTATGAAAAATTCTTTAGAGATATCTTATGAAGATTTTTCCATTACCGATCCAAAAGAAAGGCAAAAACATTTCGGGCAATACGACCATGTTCGTTGGTATGGTTTGGATTATTTCGATCGTTTAAGAAGTGTCGGTTTTGAAACTGTTCCCCTTTATTATTCCCAAAAATTCTCAAAGGAAAACATCAAAAAATTGGGCTTGATGGAAAATGAAATTCTTCCTGTTGTTTTCAAAATATAGTTTTTTATTTCTTGATAAATTTAAAGTTTTCGGTATTGTTAACGGCAATAACATAATTTCCGGGCGCCAACGAACTGATGTTGATGTCAATCTTCTTTTCAATATTGCTCAATTTTCTCAAAACTACTTTTCCAACAGTATCATAGATTACTATTTGTGAATGTTCTTGAAGATTTTTGAGTGTCACCGATTCTGATGCAGGGTTTGGAAATAGAACAATATCTTTACTCTTCTCAAAATCTATAACGCTCAAAATAGCTGAAAAATAGTGTATCTCGTTTCCCGCAGGATTGGTTATTATCATATTTTTTTTTGTAGCATTTGCTGTAACAACGTAAGTAAAATTTCCAGAAGTTGGCATTGTAAAAAAGTTACAGTTTAATTGTGAAAACTGGTTAACCTGACCCTGATCTCCGTCATAAACTGCCAAGGTGCAGGCTGCGGAGCTTTTTGTAAAAGTGGGATTAGCAGTGTCGAAAACAAAATCTCCCATCATCGTATTGAAAAATCCGGCTGTAATATTCGGGGAAGTGCTGTTAGGAAAAAAATTAGTAGACTGGGAGTATGGCATTGCAGGTGGAAAATAAGTTTGTCCTCCATACACAATTTTAGTGATTTGCCAGTTTGTATTCAGCAAATCGGCAGATTGGGCTTTAAGAAGCAGTGCAATTATTAATGCAAGCCCAGAAAATAGTTTTGTTTTCATTTTGTTTTTTTGTGAAGTTACAAATTCCTTTTATAAAATACAGAATTAATACCTTTGCAAAACTTTAAACATTAAACCATAAACCTTTGAACAATCATAAAGCAGGATTTGTAAATATAGTAGGAAAACCAAACGCCGGAAAATCAACGCTTTTGAACGCTTTGATGGGCGAAAAACTCGCTATTGTAACTCAAAAAGCACAAACAACTCGTCATAGAATTTTCGGGATTTATAATGAAGAAGATTTGCAAATCGTTTTCTCGGACACTCCTGGAGTTTTGGATCCCAAATATGGATTGCAGGAAAAGATGATGGATTTTGTAAAAGATTCTTTGCAAGATGCCGATGTTTTTCTTTTCATTGTAGACATTTTAGACAAATCTGAACCTAATGAATTTTTAATAGATAAGTTAAATAAAATTCCGATTCCCGTACTTATTTTAGTGAATAAAATTGATGCTTCCAATCAACAAGATTTGGAAAAAGCGATGGAATTATGGCATGAGCGAATTCCTAAAGCTGAAATTTTACCGATTTCTGCCCTCAAAAATTTCAATACAGAAATTATTCTTCCCAAACTAAAATCTTTACTTCCGAAAAATCCACCCTATTACGATAAGGATCAGTTTACCGATAAACCCGAACGTTTTTTTGTGAACGAAGCCATCCGTGAAAAAATTCTTCTGAATTACGAAAAAGAAATTCCATACGCTGTGGAAGTGGTTACAGAACAGTTTAAAGAAAAAGAAGGAATTATTTTCATCGATTCCATTATTTATGTAGAAAGAGATACGCAAAAAGGAATTATTATCGGCCACAAAGGAGAAGCGATTAAAAAAGTAGGTACAGAAGCAAGGTTGGATTTAGAGAAATTTTTTGCTAAAAAAATTCATCTCAATTTGTTTGTGAAGGTGAAAAAAGATTGGCGAAAAAACGACAGAGATTTAAAAAATTTCGGTTACCGCTAAAGGAAATTTTCAGAAATGGCGTTATATAAAGGATTTTTAATAGATTTGTGTATAATTTCATTGAGATGAATTATTTTACTTCCATAAAAACCATTCCTACAGTTAAAAATTCTGTAATGCTTTTGGTAAGGCTTTTTATTGGTATATCCATGATCTTACTTCACGGTTTACCGAAAATTGAAAAATATTTTGCAAGCGGAGAAATCCAGTTTTTTGATTTTCTTGGAATAGGAGTCACAGCAACTTTAATATTAGCCATAATTATAGAAATTGGATGTTCTATTTTAATAATGCTGGGACTTTTCACAAGAATTGCTGCCGTTTTATTAATTTTCACCATGCTGGTTGCGGCTTTTGGATCCCATTTTTCTGATGGATTTAAAATAATGGAAAGCAGTTTACTTTACCTTACTATTTATTCTTTAATTTGGGCTTTTGGTCCAGGAGATTTTTCTGTTGATGCGATGATCAGCAAAAGAAGAGAATCCAGATGGTAAGTTTTTTCTTTAAAAAATAATTTAAGCAGCATTTGAGCTGCTTTTTTTGTTGAAATTGATTATTTTCGTGAAAAATCAAAACAATGAAAATTTTAAAAATTTCTGTTATTTTTCTTTTAAGTTCTTTCAATTTTAATGCACAAGAAAACATCACCTATCAAAAACCATCACCGGAAATTCTACAGTTGGCAGATTACGAAAGACCACCTTCCGTGATGATGAACAGTAAAAAAGACTGGCTAATTTTCACATACCGAAATACCTATAAATCCTTAGACGAACTGAATCAGCAAGAAATGAAATTGGCAGGACTTCGGGTCAATCCAATCACCAATATTTCCAGTACGGTAACATATATTACCAATTTGAAAATCAGAAAATTTAATGATAAAACAGAAACGCAAGTAAAAGGACTGCCTTCGAATGCTAAAATTTCGAATATTTCTTTTTCACCAGACGAAAAAAAATTAGCTTTTACCCATACCACAGCAAAAGGAGTGGAGCTTTGGATTTTAAATCTTGAAACCGCTACAGCCAAAAAGCTAACTCCAGATCATTTGAATGCCAATTTGGGATCACCATTTGTTTGGTACCGAGATTCTGAAAATTTTCTGGTAAAAGTAATTCCACAAAACAGGGCAGCTTTGTTAGATTCCAGCAAAGATTTACCAACAGGACCCATTGTTTCCACGGCGGATGGAAAAGTTTCTCAAAACAGAACTTACCAGGATTTGTTAAAAAATCCACAAGATGAGCAAAATTTTGAAACCCTAATTAAATCTGAGCTTTACAAAATCGATATTTTCGGAAATTCACAAAAATTTAAAGACGCAGATATTTATGCAGGAAATTCCTTTTCACCAGACGGAAAATATTTAATGTTAACAACGATTAAAAAACCCTATTCTTATATTGTTCCTTTAAGTCGTTTTCCAATGACTTCATCGGTTTATGATGTTAAAGGAAATTTTATAAAAACGGTAAATGAAGTTCCTTTAAACGAAATTATGCCTAAAGGTTTTTCTTCCGTAAGAACAGGAAAAAGAAGCATGAACTGGCGAGATGATAAACCTTCAACATTAGTTTATGCGGAGGCTTTGGATGGAGGAGATCAAGCAAAAAGTGCAGATTTTCGAGATGAAATTTTCACTTGGGAAGCACCGTTTAACAATAATCCGGTTTCATTATTTAAAACCAAACAACGTTATGGTGGTGTAAGTTGGTCCAACTCCAACTATGCTATTGTTGCAGATAGTTGGTATGATACCCGAAATACAAAATCTTATTTAATTAATTTAAAAGACGGCAGTTCAAAAATTGTTGAAGACCGAAATTATCAGGATGTTTATACCGATCCTGGAACATTTAACACCACAAAAAATGAATTTGGAAAATCGGTTATTGATATTGAAAACGGAAAAGCTTATTTAATCGGAGAAGGTTTTACAAAAGAGGGACAAAAGCCTTTTGTTGATGAAGTGGACATGAACAGTTTAAGCAAAAAAAGAATTTATACTTCTTCATTACAGAATTCAAAGGAAGATATTTTGGATATTTTGGATAAGAAAAAAGGAGAAATTTTGGTAGTACAGGAATCACCAACTGCATTTCCAAACTATTTCAAAAGAACCATGAAAAACGGAAAAACAACTGCTGTAACCAATTTCGCAAATCCTTTTTCAAGTTTAGGGAATGTTTACAAAGAAGTGATTTCATATAAAAGAAATGATGGAGTACAACTTACAGGGACTCTTTATTTGCCGGCAAATTACGACAGAAAAACGAAAAAAGAGAAACTTCCGCTTTTAATTTGGGCTTATCCTGCAGAATATAAAGACAAAAATACGGCTGGACAAAACACCAAAAATGCCAATGAATTTACGTATCCCTATTATGGATCTTTTGTTTATTGGGTAACGAAAGGCTACGCCGTTTTGGATGATGCTGCATTTCCTATTATTGGTGAAGGAAAAACGGAACCCAATGATTCTTTTATTCCACAATTAATTGCCAACGGAAAAGCTGCTATTGATGCTTTGGATAAACTGGGTTATATAGACCCTACAAAAGTTGCTGTTGGTGGACACTCTTATGGTGCTTTTATGACGGCAAATCTTTTAACACATTCCAATGATTATGCTTGTGGAATTGCAAGAAGTGGGGCCTATAATAGAACGTTAACTCCTTTTGGTTTCCAAAGTGAACAAAGAAATTATTGGGACAACCCAACACTTTACAACACGATGTCACCCTTTATGAATGCCGAAAAAATGAAAAAACCAATGTTGTTGATTCATGGAGATGCAGATAATAATCCTGGAACATTTACTTTACAGACAGAGAGATATTTTCAGGCTTTAAAAAATCTAGGAGCTCCGGTAAGAATGGTGCTTTTGCCGAAAGAATCTCACGGTTATGCCGCTAAAGAAAGTATCTTACATGTTTTATGGGAACAAGATCAGTTTTTGGAAAAATGTTTGAAAAAATAATAGAAAAACCTCCATTTGGAGGATTTTTTTTTTATAAAACGCGGTCACTAAAAATTTTAAAAAATGTGTACTGTTTTATAGTATATTAGCAAATAATTTATTATATTAGCAAATAATTTATTAACCACAAAATTCTTCATGATGAAATCCAATTTCATTAATTATATACCTTTATTGGTATTTTTTTTATTTAGTAAAAATTTTCAAGGACAGGTTGCTGTAAACGAAATTATGTCTACCAATCTGAATGTTTTAGCTGATGAAGATGGTGATTATAATGACTGGATTGAAATTTATAATTATGGAACAACAACTATTGATTTAACCGGATACGGATTAAGTGATGCAGCAGCAACGCCCTACAAATGGATATTTCCAGGAGTTACGATAGCGCCCAATCAATATCTTTTAATATGGGCTTCGGATAAAAACAGAACCGTTGTAGGACAACCCCTGCATACCAATTTTAAAATTGGTGCTGGTGGAGAACCTATTTCTTTAACTTCTCCCGACGGTAATTCATCCAACATCGCACCTTCTATAGCTTTAAGCAATAATGTTTCTTACGGAAGACAACCTGATGGAACAGGTTCTTGGTTATATTTTTATACTTCAACACCTGGTTTTTCCAATACTGGAACAGGACTTACCGAACTTTTAAATCCACCCGTATTTTCACATAATTCCGGTTTATATTCTCAAAATTTTAATCTTTCTTTAAGTCATCCAAATCCAAATGCTACAATTGTTTATACTTTGGATGGTTCCGAACCTAACATCAATAATCTTAGCGGAACCTCATTTCACTATAAAAATGCATATAAACTTGAACCAACTGATGTAGTAGGTCCATTATTAACCGATTCTTATATTTCAAAAACCTATACTTCACCTATTGCGATTTCAGATAATTCTTCCCAACCCAATAAGTTATCAAATAAAAATACAAGACAAGATCCTCTCTATGTTCCCACAAATCCTGTAAGAAAAGGTAATGTTGTTAGAGCAAGAGCGTATGTAAACGGCGTCCCTTCGGGAATTATTTCTAAAACTTTTTTTGTTTGGAGCGGAGGAAATCCTTACCAACTTCCTGTAATCTCATTACAAATTCAAGAAGATAAACTCTTTGATTACCAAAATGGAATTTATACCGCAGGTAAAGATTTTGATGATTGGAGAACAGCAAATCCTGACAGTAACCAATGGTACAGACCTGAATGGTGTAATTACTGGAGAAGCGGAGATTTATGGGAATTTCCTGCAAATTTCGAATATTTCGCAGCGGGAAGTTTAACGCCAATATTAAATATAAAAAGTGGTTTTAGAATTCATGGAAATAATTCTCGAGCCAATGCTATAAAAAGTTTAAGACTTTATGCCAGAAGCGATTATAATGATATTGATGTTTTTGAACATCAGTTTTTTGATGAAAAAATACCCAATGCGGTAAATCCTACCAACAATCTTTATAAAAGATTAATGTTAAGAGCTGAAGGTTCCGGCGGTCCTGTAGCATACGATGTTGTTTTTAATCGTGCGATGCAACCTTTTTTCAATGGAATTACCCGTATAAAACCTGCTATCCATTTTATTAACGGAGAATATTGGGGAATTACGGCACTTCGGGACAGAATGGATAAATACCATTATGTCAATAATTTCGGTCTTAATGCAGACGATGTAATACAAATAGAATGTACAGGAAGCAATTGTAATTTAGATGAAGGAACTAATACTGATTATCAATCATTTATTGATTTTCAGAATTTCATCATCATGAATAATATGGCAGATAATAATAACTACCAGCAAGTTGTAAACCAAATGGATATTGATTCCTTTATCGATCATATCCTTATTGAAATATTTGCTGCCAACGACAGTTATGAAAGAACGTTTTGGAAATCCAGAACTACAGGAACATCTCCTTATGCCGACGGAAAATGGAGACTGATGGTAAAAGATTTTGAATCTTCTTTAAAAACTAATACCAATTGGTTACAATATTGGGCAAACAACATTTCACCAACGGAATCATTCCTCAATCATTTATTAGATAACGCAGATTTTAAAAATAAATTTATTACGCGTTTTGCAGACTTACTGAACTCTGCGTTTACAACCACACGTTTTCAAAATATTGTTAACACCACTTTTAATGAAGTAGCACCCTACTTAGTTGAAGATACCAACCGATTTCCAAGGTTAAATTTTTATACCAATATCAATAAACAAAATCTTATAAATTGGGGAGCAACAAGACCCAATATCCAAAGAGAACAAATTCGAAATTATTTTAACATAACCAATAATATTAACATACAGTTAAATATTTCCAATAACTCAGCGGGAATTATTAAAATAAATACAATAAAAATAGATCCAGAAACACCTGGGATAGTACAAAACCCTTATCCTTGGACCGGAATTTATTTCAGCGGAATTCCTATTACCCTTGAAGCAATTGCAAAAGATGGATATGTATTTAGTCATTGGTCTGGAGACATTTCCGGAACAAATCCTTCCATTACTTTTACGCCAACTTCTAACATGTCGGTAACTGCTAATTATTCACCAATTGCTCCAACTGATCAAGTGGTTTATTTTTGGATGATGGATAGCTCAATTCCTAATGATACTCCATTAACTACTTTGAATTCTACGTATGCTAATAATTCTTTAAGTGCGGCAGTCAATTATATTTCTTGTTTAACGGGATATCCTTTTAACAGTGCTCATGCAAGCTGGAGAAAAGCATCCTTGGAAAGAAAAAATGTTCCGACACCATTAAATTATCATCCGGAAGCCAATAACAACCAAGCTTATGTTAGTGGAAATATGAGAGGTTTACAAATAAAACAACCTTTCAGAAATGGGAGTAACGAAAATATGATGGAGTTTATTTTGCCTACAACCGGTTTGTTTGATGTAAAATTTTCTTTAGCCATAAAATCGGATGGTGCTGCAGAAACTTTAATTATGGAATATTGGGATGGAAACCAATGGACAAATACCGGAGTTGCTAATAATCAAACTACAATCGGGGTCGATTTTTCTGTAAAAAATTTCGATTTTACCCCTATTGTTTTCGCAAATAATAATCCTACCTTCAAAATAAGATTGAGGTTTGATGGTGCCGACATGATATCGGATACAGGAAAAGCGGTTCATCTCAATAATATTGCTCTGGAAGGAAAATCTGCAGCTTTGGGAACGCATAACGTTTCAAATAAAGAAATATTTCTAAAAGTATTTCCCAATCCTGCCCACAACTTTGCGAATATCATTTCTTCAGAAATTATTAAAAATCTTGTTCTGTATAATAGCTTAGGACAAAAAATTAATGAAAAAAATCCTGAAAAAAGCGAAGATACCATTAATTTAGAAAAATTGGAACCAGGCGTTTATTTCCTAAAAATAAAAACCGCTGATAAGGAGAAAACACTGAAACTAATAAAAAATTAATTTAAAAAACTAAAAAGGTACTGGCTATTGCAGTACCTTTTTTAATATTTTTTAAAAAATCAATTTTTTAGAATTCTCTTTTCCGAAAGTTTTAGAAATCTCATGACCAAAAGAACTGCAGAAATCGTCAATCCTAAACCAAGCGCTATCCACATTCCAAAAGCTCCCATTTTCATCGTTACACACAGAAAATACCCCAATGGAATGGTAATAATCCAATAAGCAACAAAAGTAATTATTGACGGAATTTTCACATCCTGAAGTCCACGCAAAGCGCCAAGAGCTGTTACTTGAATTCCATCCGAAAGTTGAAATAACGCAGCAATAATCATGAGTTTTGAAGCCAAAGCAATTACTTCAAAATCTTCTTTTTTGGTGAAAAAAGTAGGTAAAATATTTTTCCCTGCAATAAATACAGTACCACAAAAAGCCATAAAAATTAAAGTAATTTTCAAATTGTTAATTCCGACATTTCGAACCGCAACAAAGTTTTTTTCTCCTAATTTTCTCCCAACCATTACGGTTGAAGCCACACTAAAACCAATACAAAGATTAAATGTAAAGCTCGCCATACTCAAAGCAATTTGATGCGAAGCGATATCTCTTGCAGAAATTAATCCGCAAATAAAAGCAGCTCCTGCAAAAGCAGTAACTTCAAAAAACATTTGAAGCGCTGTTGGCAAACCAATTTTAATCATTTTATGAAACATGGATTTCGAAAATTTGGAAATTTGTAACGAAAATTCCTGAATGTATTTTTGGGTGGTGGAATGATTTAGCAAAATAAAATACAGAAAAACCATCATAAAAATTCTGGCTATTAAAGTGGCCAATGCAGAACCTATTACACCCATAGGTTCCAAACCAAACATTCCTTTGATAAACACGTAATTTAAAATAATATTTATCGCATTTCCTGCAATGGTGGCTTTTGTTACCCCAATAGTATAAGAAAGACCTTCAGAAACTTCCCTTAAAGTTTGAAAAGCCATAAAAGGAATCATCGTTACTGCCATAATCGATAAAAAAGAAATGGTATCCGGAATAATTTCTTCAGGTTGCTCCATATAATAGAGGAGTGGAAGCGCCAAAAGAAGTAAAGTCATCAAAAGAATTCCGATTCCCACATTAATTAAAAATCCATGTCTAAAAACAGAATTTATCCTTTCATGTTTGTGACGAGCATGAGCCTGAGAAACCAAGGGCGGAATTGCAAATGAAAATCCCAAAGCCAAAACAAAAATGGAGAAAAAAACAGCATTTCCCAACGATACCGAAGCTAAAGCCTGGGCTCCCAATAATTTTCCAACAATAATATTATCAAAAAGATTCACAGAAACCTGCCCAACTTGTGTTACCATTACGGGTAAAGCCACTTTTAAGGTTTCATTTGTATAATCTTTATTTAGGAATTTCATAAAAAAAGTTTGCCGCAAAATTACGGCAAACTAATTTCATTATTTATTTTATTAATAAGATTTATTTTCTTACAAAACTGGCGACATCTTCTGCAGTTACCGGATTTCCCCCTAAAATCACTAATCGTTCAACCACATTTCTTAATTCACGAATATTTCCTGTCCAAGCAAAATTTTGTAAAGTTTCGATAGCTTTTGGTTCAAAAATTTTAGGTGCATTACCCTGTTCATCAGCAATCATTTTGGTAAAATGTTCCACCAATTCCGGAATATCATCTTTACGCTCATCCAAAGGCGGAACATAAATTTCGATTACAGAAAGTCGGTGATAAAGGTCTTCGCGAAATTTTCCCGCTTCAATTTCTTTCTGCATATTTTTATTGGTGGCAGCCAGAACTCTTACATCCACTTTTATTTCCTTGTCGCTTCCTACTGGTGAAACCTTGCTTTCTTGCAAAGCACGCAAAACTTTAGCTTGGGCCACTAAAGACATATCTCCAATTTCATCCAGAAAAATAGTTCCATTATTGGCAAGTTCAAATTTCCCCTGTTTGTCTTTTATAGCTCCCGTAAATGAACCTTTTACATGACCAAAAAGTTCAGATTCTATTAATTCTGAAGGAATGGCAGCACAGTTTACTTCCACCATAGGACCCTTAGATCTTTCACTTTGTGCATGAATGGAATGAGCCACCAATTCTTTTCCGGCTCCATTAGGACCGGTAATTAAAACTCTGGCATCAGAAGCAGCCACTTTATCGATCATTTCCTGAATTTTCTTTAAAGGTGCAGAACTTCCGATCATTTGATATTTTTTGTTCACTTTTTTCTTCAGGGTAGTATTTTCTTTCTGAAGATTTGAATTATTTTTTACCAAATTCCTTTTATCTACAGCATTTTTAACACTGGTTAAAAGTCGGTTAATATCAATCGGTTTTGCAATAAAATCATAAGCTCCTTCTTTTAGAGAACTTACTGCAGTATCAATATCTGCATGTCCGGAAATCATAACGAAAGTACTGTCCGGTTTTATCTGCAGTGTTTGCTTCATAAAATCGGTTCCGTTCAGTTTGGGCATTTTGATATCGGATATAATAAGGTCAAAATCTTCTTTTTCAACCAATTTTAATCCCTCTAAACCATCTTCAGCTAGGGAAATTTCATAATTTTCATCAGATAAGATGCTGTGAAGTACTCCAGATATGGCTTTATCGTCTTCGACGATTAAGATTTTCGACATAAAAAAAATTTAGGTGTAAAAATATAAAAAACGTGATGGAATCTACAAAAATTATTCCTAAAAAACAGATTTATGAAACATCATAATTTCGGTTTCCAAAAATGGCAGAACCAACACGAACTGAATTGGCGCCACATTCTATCGCTATAAGGAAGTCATCGCTCATACCCATAGATAAAATTTCTAATTTTTTTTGTTTTGAAAGTTGATCAAAAAAAATTTTCAAAAATCGAAATTCTCTTTTTACTTGCTCTTGATCTTCCGTAAATGTAGCCATGCCCATTAAACCGGTGATTTCAATATGAGGAAATTCACCATTTAAATATTTTGAAAAAAGTTCGTTTGCTTCAGAAATTTCCAAACCAAATTTAGTATCTTCTTCGGCAATTTTTATCTGAAGTAAAACTTTAATTATACGGTTGTATTTCTCTGCCTGTTTGTTTATTTCACTCAATAATTTTTCAGAATCTACACTTTGTATGGTATCTATAAATTCTGCAATATATTTCACTTTATTGGTTTGAAGATGTCCAATTAAATGCCATTGTATATCTTTTGGAAGAAGTGGATATTTTTCAACCAGTTCCTGAACTTTATTTTCACCAAAAACTTTCTGTCCCAAATCATAAACCCATTTTATTTTTTCAACAGGATGGGTTTTCGAAACGGCTACCAAATGAACTTCATTGGGAAGTTGAGAAATAATTTTATTAAAATTTTCAGTAATAGAGGAGAAATCTGACATAATTTTTAAAGAATAAACAATTTCAAAGATACTCCAATTAAAAAAATAAAAAAAAATTAAAATCTTTTTTTATGAATTTAACTAAAGAATGATAATAGTAATTAAATTAGGAAAAGAAAACTTTTTTTTAAAATATTTCAGATGATTATATTTGTAAACTTTCTATTTTATAATAAGCACAACTGATAGTTAGGAGCCGGCTTTAAAACCGGTTTTTTTATGAAATTATTTTTTCTTTTAATAATTTCATTCCTTCAGAAGCAGAACATGAGAAACAGTTTTCAGATTTTGTGTAAGCATTGGGTAAATTGGGATCAATAACATAAATTTCACAGTTTTCCGGAACATAGTGAATTAAACTTGCAGCGGGATAAACCTGCATAGAAGTTCCGATAACCAAGAAAATATCTGCTTTGGAAGCAATTTTTGTGGCATTTTCCATTTCGGGAACCATCTCTCCAAACCAAACAATATGAGGTCGTAATTGAATGCCTTCAAAATTCAAATCCCCCAAATTCAAATCATTTTCCCAAGGAATTATTTTTGAATCTGAATTTATTGGACGCACTTTTTTAAGTTCACCGTGCAGATGCAAAACTTTTGTAGAACCTGCTCTTTCGTGTAAATCGTCCACATTTTGGGTGATGATATCCACCTGGAAATCTTTTTCTAGTTCAGCTAAAATTTGGTGCGCTTTGTTGGGTTCAACTTCTTTTAATTGACGCCTTCTTGCGTTATAAAAATCCAAAACCAATTGCGGATTTTTCTCAAAACCTTCAGGACTTGCGACGTCTTCCAAACGGTGATTTTCCCATAAACCATCTGCATCACGAAAGGTTTTAATGCCACTTTCTGCCGAAATTCCGGCACCGGATAAAACAACTAATCTCTTTTTCATGGTTAGAAGATACAAAATTTAAAAACCCTTTCAAAATTAAAAAGAAAGGGTTGATTTTTAAATTTCAAAAAAATTATTATTTTGAAAATTCTTCAATAGTTCTTGCATTAAAAGCAGGCAAATCTTCCGGACTTCGGCTTGTGGTCAAATTACCATCAGTTACTACTTCTTCATCAATCCATTCAGCGCCTGCATTTTTCAAATCTTTAGAAATAGCTTTATAGGAAGTCATCTTTTTATTTTTTAAAACTTCAGCATCTATTAAGGTTTGGGGTCCGTGACAAATTGCAGCAACAGGTTTGTTATCATTAAAAAAACTTTTTACAAATTCTACCGCATTTTTATCGGCACGAACGGCATCAGGATTTAAAACACCTCCAGGTAAAAACAATGCATCATACGATAAAGATTTAGCTTCTTCCACCGTTTTATCCACTTTTACGGAGTTGGACCATTCATGACCTTTCATCGCTTTTATTTCACCTGATTTTAATGAAATAATTTCTATGGTGGCTCCTTCGTCTTTTAAGGCTTTTAATGGTTCTTCAAGCTCAGATTGTTCATATCCATCTGCAGCTAAAAACGCAATTTTTTTGTTCGAAAGTTTCATATTTTTTAATTTTTAAATTAGGTTTTGATTGATGCAAGAATGTAACCAAAAAAATTAAGAATCTATCTAAAATTTATTTGATCCTAATTTTTTTAACACCTAAGTTGAGTAAAATTGAAAATAAAAGAAAAAATAAATCCAAAAATCTTAGGTGATTTATGTGTTTGAAATAAATCTATACAGACTCCGAATTTAATTTTTTATACTCTTTTAAACGGACATTATTCAATCTCAAAGCATTCAAAATCACGGAAACCGAGGAAAAACTCATAGCTGCAGCAGCAATCATCGGACTGAGCAAAATTCCGAAAAACGGAAACAGCAAACCTGTTGCAACGGGAATTCCTATCGTATTGTAGATAAATGCGAAAAATAAATTTTGTTTCATATTTTTCAACACTTTTTCGCTTAAGATTTTCGATTTTGCCACACCCAAAATATCACCTTTCAAAAGCGTAATTCCTGCACTTTCAATGGCAGCATCACTTCCTGTTCCCATCGCAATTCCGACGTTGGCTTGCGCTAAAGCAGGTGCATCGTTGATTCCATCTCCGGTCATGGCTACGATTTTTCCTTCTTTTTGCAGTTTTTTTATTTCGTTCATTTTATCTTCTGGAAGACAGTTTGCGAAATAGTTGCCGATACCGAGTTCATTTGCTACTGTTTTTGCAGTCGTTTCGTTATCGCCGGTCATCATGATGATTTCGATTTTTTGCGATTTTAAATATTCGATGGATTTTTTTGCAGAATTTTTTATTGGGTCGGAAAATGCTAAAAATCCCAAAACTTTTTCGTCTTTTGCGAGATACGAAATCGTTTTGGCTTGGTTTTCTTTTTCGTTGATTTTTTGTTTTAATATTTCCGGAATTTCTATTTTAAATTCTTGCAAAAGTTTTTCGTTTCCGAGTAAAACATCGTTTCCATTAATTGTCCCTTTCACGCCTTTTCCCGAAATATTTTCAAAATTTTCAACTTTCTCTGTTTGTATATTTCTCTCTTTAATATTTTCTAAAACCGCTTTTGAAAGTGGATGTTCGGAATTGGAATTTAATGAAGCGGTTAATTTTAAAATTTCATCTTTCGAATTTGTATTGTGTGTTTCTATGTTGGTTAAGCTCGGTTTTCCTTCGGTTAAAGTTCCGGTTTTGTCGGTAATTAACACTTCAATTTTATGCATTTCTTCCAAGGCTTCGGCATTTTTAATAAGAATTCCATTTTGTGCGCCTTTCCCAATTCCGACCATTAGACTCATCGGTGTTGCCAAACCTAAAGCGCACGGACAAGCCACGATAAGAACGGCAACTGCATTTACAAAACCGTAACTCATCCCATTTTCGCCACCGAAAATACTCCACAAAATAAAAGTAAGAACCGCAACAGAAATCACGGTCGGAACAAAAATTTTGGAAATTTTATCTGCCAATTTTTGGATGGGTGCTTTGCTTCGGCTGGCTTCATTCACCATTTTGATGATTTGCGCCAAAACCGTTTCGTTGCCCACTTTTTCGGCTTTCATGAGAAAAGTCCCATTTCCGTTGATGGTTCCGGAAGTTACTTTGTCGTCCAATTTTTTTTCGACGGGAATTGGTTCTCCGGTAATCATGCTTTCATCCACATTGGAATTTCCTTCGATAATTTTTCCATCTACTGGAATTTTTTCGCCGGGTTTTACTTTCAAAATATTTCCGATTTTTACCTCTTCCAAAGATATTTTCTTTTCTAAATTATTGTGTATTAAATTGGCAGTTTCGGGAGAAAGATTCATTAAAGCTTCAATGGCTTTTCCTGTTTTTTGATGGGCTTTTGCTTCCAAAAGTTGTCCCATAATTACCAAAGTTAAAATCACGCAAACTGCCTCAAAATAAAGCGGAATTTTCCCGTCATGCAAAAAATCGTGCGGAAGAAAATCCGGAAAAAACAATGCAAAAACACTGAAAATAAACGCTGCGGAAACGCCCAAAGCAATAAGCGAAAACATGTTGAGATTCCAGGTTTTAAAGGAAAAAAAGCCACGTTTCATGAGAAACCAACCTGCATAAAAAAGAACGGGAAGTGTTAAAATAAGTTCCAAAATCCCTTGTGCTTGGTGCGAAATTCCCCAATCGATAAACATTCCCCCCATGGAAAGAATGAAAACGGGAAGGGTAAAAGCAATCGCAATCCAAAATTTTTTCTGAAGAATATTTAAATTTTCATCTTTTTCATTTTCTGAATTTTTACCCGGAATTTTCACCAAATCCATTCCGCACACCGGACATCCAACGTTGGAATCATACACTTTGTCGCCTTCGCAAAACATGGGACAATAATATTTTCCAGATTCGAGATTCGACAGTTCGACTTTGTTCGGTGTGACAGTTTTGTGATTTTCTATTTTTGAATGTTGATAATTTTCTTGATTCTCGGTTCTTGTATCTTGATTCTTCTCTTCAATCGGAACCAAAAACATTTTGCAAACGGGACATCTTTCACCTTGTTTGAAATAGACTTTTTCACCTTCACATTCCATCGGACAATAATAAACGGAACTTGGTGAGACCCGTTCTTGCGGTGGTAATTGTTTGTGATTAGAAGGATTTTCGG
>Ga0209369_1000327_pt1 | contig 81566 bp, 59 predicted proteins | sample EBPBio142010_DNA_FD_185865 | JGI IMG/M metagenome (GOLD analysis project Ga0209369, IMG submission 185865) | Wastewater treatment Type I Accumulibacter community from EBPR Bioreactor in Madison, WI, USA - Reactor 1_10/4/2010_ DNA (SPAdes)... | ecosystem: Engineered > Bioreactor > EBPR >...
CGATTTCATCCACGAACAAGCCTCCGACGCCCGGGTCTATGTCGTCACACATCTCCAACCGGGGTTATTCGGAGCTGTTGACGTGTGGTGTGTGCCCGAATCGATGTACGATAAAAAGTTGGCCGCGGAAAGAATCGCTGCCGGTGACGAGATTTGGATCTACGAGAATTTTCTCTACTTGATCGATGTCGACATCACCCCGTTCAAACTACGCAGCTACCCCTGGACTTTACATCGTCAGAATATCACCGGTTTGGAATGGTGGGCCATCACCCACTGGGCCAAAGACCCTTACATCAACACCAGTCAGGGAACACTCGCCAATGGAAACGGTTTTCTGCTCTACCCCAACCATGAAGATAAAAATGAACCGATCAGCTCTATCCGGTGGGAAGCCTATCGCGATGGCATGGACGATCACGACTATTTGACCATTCTGGCCAGCCGTTGGGATGAAGTCCGCGCCAAGGCTAATAATAACGCTGCCCTGCCCACCGGTTGCGAAATTACCGCCACATTTTCCAACAAACTTTTCGTCTCGGATTTCGTGCCGCATATTGACGTGGAGCAGTTAAGCGAAGCCCGCCGTGAAGTTGCGCAAACAATAGAACAACTTGCCGCAAAACCCGAGACCATCGGACAAATGGCAGAGCGGTTGATGAAAAAATAAGTAGCCCCGTAAAATGCAAAAAACTCTCCGCCACCTGTTGGCGGGGAGCTTTTTGTCTTCATTTATTTCAGGCTTGTTCTCCAAATAATCGTGGCGCAACCAGTTGTAGAAAATTCTCACCCATTTTCTTATATCCTTCGGCTGTGGGATGAACCTCATCAACGGTGAAAAGCGCCATATCGTGACTCAAAAGTTCCAGACCATCAACATAGAAGACATTCTCATCCCCACAGCTTTTGAGTGCCTCCACCGCATCGTGAACCGCTTGCCGATAATCGGGCAAAGTCATTTCGACGAGGTTGGTTTTACCGCTTTCATCGTAGCCCTTGCAGTAAATCGGCGACATAATCGCCATCGGTGTAGTCGGGTGTTTCTCACGAATGATACGCGCAAAGCCAATCACCGATGAACCGAAGGTGCGTGCATTCATTGAACTGCCACCACAGATGTTGATACCGGCGCCAAATGAGATGTAATCAGCAGGCATATCGCGCATCTCGCAGGCGATGAGAGCATCGAGGTGATCGTGACCGCCAAAACCCAAATTGACGTGATTGAAATCGTAAGCCCGCGCGACTATGGCGGGCCAGGTGAATGAAGGCGAGGCCGCCTCACGGCAATGGGTGATCGAGCTGCCGTAAGTTATCCAGCGTGGACGCTCATCGTGATAGGGTGCCAGAGATGCACCCTCTTCAATCTCCAACTGCTGCAAGGCGAAATCGCCGCGTTGCGGGAGCCACAGTTCCAGCAACTTTTCGCCCTCGGGAATATTGTTGAAAGCGAAGCTATCTTGCGCCGCCAGATCGACCGTGCCGAAAAGCTCACGATTCACATATAAGTCCAGCTTTTGGTTATCATCAGCACGCAACAGTTTTCCGCTTAACGCACGCGTATCAGAAATAATCGCCAGGCGAATTCCGGCTTGTGTTGAAGCCCGTTGGGCAAGATCAACGTGAAAAAGCGCTTTTTGCGCAAAAGGAATACGCCACGGACGGGTGTATTCCTCAGTCTGCTCTAAAGAAACGTGGCCGTGCCAGGAAAGGCGCGGATCATCGTGAGGGATAATCATAGTCTGTTTATACAACATTGAGAGCGAATTATGTGTGTCGTTATCCGGCTATTTTTTCATTTTTAGATCCGTAGAATGCTGAGGGCGATTTCCCGAAGTTGCGCCGGAACATCACTGTAAATGCGCTATGGCTGGTATAGCCGCAATCCAGGGCGATATCGATGATTCGTTCACCGCCGGCAACCCTGCGCAGCGCATAAAGCAGCCTTGCCTGTTCGCGCCAGCGCGAAAAACTCATACCGGTTTCCTTGAGAAAGAGGCGATGCACCGTTTTGGCCGTAACACCCACTTGCTGCGCCCACTGCTCTGCCGTTGAAGCATTGGAAGGATCATCAATCAGCGCTTCACAGATTGAACGAATACGGACATCGCCGGGCACAGGAAGATGTAACGGCAGCACGTTCGATACCCGTAACTCTTCGAGCAACAAACGCATGACCAAATCATCGCGGCCGCCCCTGGCATAATCGCGTTGTATTCGGGTGGCCGCCACGATGAGTTCCTTCAATAGCGGAGAAACATCAATCACACAGGTTTCGGACGGCAGGGTTTTGATTCTCATCGCGTCGATAAAGACAGTGCGCACTTTCACTTCGCCCGACATCTTGACCTCGTGCCTCATCCCTGCCGTGAGCCAGAGCGCCTGATTGGGAGGAACGACCCACGTCCCCACAGAAGCATGTATGGTCATGACGCCTTCAATCGCATACAGTAACTGGCCGCGGGGATGAGAGTGCCAGCCGGTCGAACTGCCGTCCGGCCAATTGACGTCCATTGCCAACATCGCACGCTCTGTATCGTGGTAATCGAGGTGCTTTTTGAAAAGCTCTTCAATCATGTCTCAAATTCTACAATAAAGGTCATTTCAGCGTGATACAGACTCTCAAGTAGTGCTTAGACTCAATTTCATCGAAGACCTGCTTTACCAGCATTTTTTCCGCATGGCCGACCGCGGCGGGCCGATGGGGAAATCCCTGGGTGCTTCGATTAATCAAGAAGTTGAAGAGCTTAGCAATGAACACAACAACGTCCACATTCACGCGGCCGCAACCGTATATGGCTGTGCTGCTGGTCTTGAGCATGACGCATTTGCTCAACGACCTGATCCAATCCTTAATTCCTGCCGTGTACCCGATTATCAAGGAATCCTACGCACTCGACTTTGTGCGTATCGGGATGATTACAATGACATTCCAGGTTGCCGGTTCGTTATTACAACCGGTGATCGGGTTCTATACCGATCGCTATCCGGCACCCTATTCCACCGTTATCGGCATGGTTTTTACCTTGACCGGTCTGGTCAGCCTGGCATTTGCTTCGAGCTACAATTTCATCCTGGTTTCTGTGGCGCTCATTGGCATTGGATCGTCGATTTTCCACCCTGAGGCGACCCGCATGGCTCGCTATGCTTCTGGTGGCCGCCAGGGATTGGCTCAGGGCCTTTTCCAGGTGGGAGGACAGGCAGGAGGCGCTTTAGGGCCAATATTCGCCGCGCTGGTGATCGTGCCCTGGGGACAGCCCAGCCTGGCATGGTTTGCCATCGTCGCTCTGTTGGCTATGGTATTAATGAGTTGGACAGCAAGCCAACACGCAGCTATTAGTGAGAATTTCGCTGCCCTGAAGTCTTCGGTTACAGCGGGCAATACGCAGCATAACCTACTGGAACCACGCAAAGTCGCCATTGGGCTGATCGTACTGACTCTGTTGATGTTTTCCAAAAACGCCTACGTGGAAAGCTTTCGGTCGTTTTACACTTTCTACCTCATCGACCGTTTCGGCCTCTCGATTCCCGCGTCACAGATGATGCTGTTCATTTTCCTGTTCTCCTCGGCAATCGGTGCCTTGCTGGGTGGCATCGTGGGAGACAAAATCGGACGTTACCGCATCATCTGGATTTCCATCCTGGGGCCGCTGCCGCTCACATTACTGCTGCCCTATGCCAACCTGTTCTGGACAGGGACGTTGACGGTTTTCATCAATCTGATCATGGCGAGCGCCTTTGCTTCCATCCTGATTTATGCCATGGACCTCATGCCCAACCGCATTGGCTTGATTGGTGGAATGTTCTACGGCCTCTATTTCGGCCTCGGTGGTATTGCAGCAGCGGGATTGGGTAGCCTGGCAGATACGTATGGTATCGCTACCGTATATCGCTTTTGCTCTTTCCTGCCTCTGGTCGGTTTATTAACGGTATTCTTGCCTAAAATCGAAGCTGCCTTGCCAAAGAAAGAATAAATAATATGGCCGTGCCAATTTTGGCACGGCCATATTATTTGGTCTTCTCCGACATTTTAGAAAAGCTTGTTCAATAGGGTTTTAGTCGTCTCAACGATCTGGTCGCCAGCCGATGCATCGAGTCCGCTCGACGGCGCACACCATGTTTCGTAGCCACCGCGTTCAAACGCCTTAGCGGTGGGAACATAGCCGATATAACCGTCGGTCAGTTCGCTGATGAAAGTGACCCTTGCCGGAGATGCTTCTTGGATCTCCAAACCGAATTCCACAAATAATTCCGCCGGGTTGGTGCATAGCACGGCATCGCCAATGCGCAGTGCATTAACGCGCGATTCAACCGGGCTGCGCGTCTCGATATGCTGGGGCCATTCACGCTCGGCTTTTTCGTAATAAGGGTTGCCGGGCGAACGGGGATAAGTCGGTTCACCTTCTTGAGGCCACGCCCGGAGCGGAATACCGATGGCAGCATGTTCCAGCTTGAGCACCGGCTCTTCCATTGGTGTGAGGGCGGAAGCGATGACTTTCGAAGCTTCTCCGGCGAGATACAGACCTGACCGCTCCAATCCTTCATCACCACGCCAGGGATGCGAAGGATCGACTGGATCGAGAATGCTGGGCGCAGTGTTGCCGGCCGCACCGGTGAGGTAGATTACCGCCACCGATTCGCCCAGGATTCTCTGCAAATGCCTACGCACCGCACCAGGCACATCGGCGCTGTAAACACTGGCACTTTCGATGGAATTGGGGTGGGTTGCAAACTCCACCAACACGCCGGTGATTTCACCGGAGGCATTGCGAGTAAAGAGAACCGGCAAGGCCGGGTCGCGCGGGCCTTCCATGCCTATAAAGTCTTCCAATTCCGAATGGCCATACATTCTGGAAGTTCCATCGGCAAACATGGCGCGGCGATTCCAGCCCATCTGCTCCATATGCCCGCAACCTGCAAATACTTCCACTGGTTCCAGCGCTGCTAACGCTTGCTCTGCACTTTCCAGAATAGCCACTTGCAAAGATTCGACAAACTCCGGCACGGCCGTTTCCATTAAGAGCGACGTAGCAGCAGGCGCATCGTGAGTATGAGTCGCATGAAGGATGAGGCTACCTGCAGGCAAGCCGGTGCGTTTGGCCCATTCCTGTTGCATGGCATCAACCAGCCACACTTCCATCATACAGATATCGGCAGCAACCAACACTACAGTTTGGTCGGCCTGGCGCATTGCCATGGCGTGGCTTTGTAATGGGTCGCGTGCGCCGGTCGCCAGGCGCTGTTTCATTTGGCCTAATAGGGGTAGACCCGGTTCGGGAGTAAAATCGGCCTGCGAATATCCGGCAAAAAATTGGGATTTCATGATAAAGCAAGAGAGGACTTTAGTTAGCGAAAGCTATTTATAGAAATGCGACTCACAATTCATCGCCTCAGCGATATAAATTTTATCCGCAATTCTATGCGATCTCTGCTATTCTACCCGACTCACTCTTCTCGTCCATTCGACAAGTTGCTATAAACCTTTCTAATTCTGCTATTTGAATATCGCTCTACAAAGACTTCGCCTCACCACTGTATTTTTGTTGCCGTCAGGTAATGTAGAAGTAAACTTGGGGGGATGGTGACAGCAGCTACACACAACTTTCGGCCATATCTCGCTCTATTTCTGACCACGCAACTAAATTTTTCCCCAAAAAGGAATAGAAGTGAACCATTTCATGACAGTCCAAAAATAAATTTTCAAATGTATGCAAATTTGCACAGAGCTGAGGCATAAAAAATATTTTTCAGCACGGCAGAAAATTGAAGTATAATCAGAAAGAGTTATTGTCCTTAATCAAAGCAAAGAGATACTATTTAGGGATTTTATAGATAGCAGCACCCAATACTTTTACAAAAGGCAGTCGTCTGGAAACGATATCGAAAAAAGGATGAATCCAATGCCTCTTCCCTCTAAAGTAGAAAAACAAAGACATATTCACGGCTTTACCCTTATCGAGCTCTTAGTCGTCATTGCTATCATATGTATCCTGGCAGCAATCCTTTTTCCTGTCTTCGCCCGCGCCCGTGAAAACGCCCGGCGCACTTCTTGTCTGAACAATATTAAACAAATGAGCCTGGGCATGCTGCAATACGCACAGGACTATGACGAACGGTATCATGGAGCCAGCCGCATGACTTCTCCTCCTACTCCTGCTATTCTGATTTATCCCGGGGTAGGATGGGCTGGTGCAATATATCCTTATGTCAAGAGCGCGCAAGTATATAAATGTCCCAATGACGTGAATAACGGGAGTGGAGCAAACGTACCAGTATCGTATGCTTTTAACTACTATTCCGCCTCAACCCCGCTGGCAACTCACGAATATCCTGCACTTGGCATCCTTTTTAGTGAAATTTCAGGGGCCAGTGTGAATGTAGCCGATCCATTAGAGACCGGTTCGCCTACTTACTCCGCAATCGACAACGGACAAATTCTCCTCTGGGCCAATTCTGCAGGTGCTATTCAGTGTTGTAATTTGCCGGGCGCTACAATTTATCATACAAGGGGTGCCGGAGTTCTTGATCACCTGAAAGGTCGCATGGACGATTCAGATGAACCAGGGCCAAAACCGACACAACCTCGCCACTATAACGGTGCCAATTATGCCTTTATGGATGGTCATGCCAAATGGGTTCGTCCGCAAGCCGTACGCTCTTTCAACTATAGCTACGGCCCAGTCCCGCCCGGCCATGCCTACATTACAGCTTCGGATTCAACCGGAGCGGCTTATTATAGCGGCCAGTAATTATTAAATCTATTCCTATGCCTCTCCGCACGCGCCGCTACCTGTCGTTAGGCTTGCTCGCCGCTATTGCTTTATCATCAGGAAGTTGTCATTACACAACAGCCACACCGGCATCGCAGCCAGGAACCTATTCCCATATCCGAGATGTCATCTATGGGCGCAAACACGGTCTGTCGCTCACGATGGACGTGCTCACACCACGTCAAAATGCCAACGGCACGGCTGTCATTTGGATTGTGAGCGGTGCCTGGTTTTCAACGCCCGAAGCAATCTCCACGGATATTTCACAAACCGTCATTAATAGCCTTATCGCACGGGGCTATACCGTTTTTGCCGTTTTCCACAGCAGTCAACCTAAATTCAACATTCCAGAAATGATTCCGGACTTATACCGTGCTGTCCGCTATATCCGCTATCACGCCACGGATTATGGCATTAATCCAGACTCCATTGGTATGATAGGAGCTTCGTCCGGCGGTCATCTCGCCCTAATGGAAAGCATGAGTGCCAAGGACAGTAATAATCCCACAACACAAGATCCCGTCGAGCGCGTTTCAAGCCGCGTGCAAGCCGTGGCTTGCTTCTTTCCGCCTACCGATTTCCTGAATTACGGACAACAAGGTGTCGATGCACTTGGGCGCGGCCGTTTGAAAGGCTTCTCGGCAGCTTTTAATTTTCATCAAAGAGATAAGAAAAAGAGGCAGCAAATTGGTTGGGTCATTTCACCGATAAACCACGTGACTTTCGATGACCCGCCCACACTTATTATTCATGGCAGCAACGATGACCTGGTGCCACTACAGCAATCTGAAACAATGGTTGCCAAACTTAAGGCAGCAGGTGTTCCTACCCGGCTCATCATCAAACCGCAAGCGGGCCACGGCTGGCCCGAACTACAAAAAGACATGCCAGCAGTGGCCAAGTGGTTTGATCAATATTTGTTGCCACATTGATCTTTAGTCAATGCCATGAACTTCAATTCGCAAACCCGGAGCGTAAGCGACGGGCACGGGTAAAGAGCAGCAGTTTGGTTTTACCCTGAACAAAAAGCTGTGTACTGGATCCCCGCAGAACAGCAAGTGTGAATGCAGGAGTCAGAATTATGAGCGGTAAACGGTCGTCGTTACCCCCCGGTTGCCTACTTCTGCATTCATCATTCACACTTCTGGCTTAACACCCTGGTTACCTCCCTGTTTCCTGTATTCTGTTTACTGTCTACCTACTATAGAGGAAGATAATATCTGGGATTGGTATTACAGGAATTTACCCTCAACTAAATTTTGCCTGGATAACAAGGACTTCCTCTCTCAACTGAAAAAAGAGGTCGAGTAGTTGTGGATCGAAATGCCGACCCCTTTCTTCGCGCATAATGTCCCAGGCGACTTCGTTGCTAAAAACTTCTTTATAAGGGCGCTCGTTCGTCAGGGCGTCGAAGACATCGGCTATAGCACAAATACGTCCCCATAAGGGAATGTTTGAACCAGACCACCCGTTAGGATAACCGGTGCCATCCCATTTCTCATGGTGCGAAAGCGCAATAATTTCCCCGGCTTGCAATAGTTTTGAAGAGGAGCCTCTCAGGATACGCGCGCCAATAGTGGTATGCTCCTTCATAATAGCCCATTCTTCAGGAGTTAACTTGCTGGGCTTGAGCAAGATAGCATCAGGAATGCCTAATTTCCCCACATCATGCATTGGGCTGGCCGCACAAATGATTTCGATTTCCTCTGGCGGTAATTGAAGATGCTTGGCCATCAAGCCACAGTAATTGCCAACCCGCCGAATATGCATTGCCGTGGCCGAGTCTTTATACTCCGATGCCACGGCAAGACGATAAATTGTATCCAGGTGGGCTTTGTCGGCTTCAGACTGGGCTATCGTGACATCTTCCAGGGCTTGCTGAAGCGAACGGGTGCGCTGCTTGACGGTTTCTTCCAGTTCTTCCTTATGTCGTTTAATGCCGTCTTGCGCTTCTTTCATCTTAAGAAGCGAATTGATACGGGTTTGCAATTCAACTTTATCGATGGGTTTGGTGATAAAATCGTTAGCCCCGGCCTCTACTGCGCGCAACCGATCTTCCATACTGGTGAGAGCCGTCACCATGACGATCGGCAGGTCGTTAGTCACCGGATTTTGACGGATGGCACGAGTTACCTCGAAACCATTCATGCCCGGCATCATGACATCGAGTAGCACCAGGTCAGGTATTTGCAACGAGTCGGAGCCGTGCAATCGCGTTAAAGCGCTTAATCCATCATGCACGATTTCTGTCTGGTGCCCAAAACTTTCGAGGTGGGCTTCAACTAATTCACAATTGGCTTCTTCGTCGTCTACAATCAAAATTAATTTTGATTGTAGGTTAACTTCGCTACTTTTCCGGCTCGCAATATTAACCCCGATAAAATGGGTGACCATCTTCAAGAACTTTCTCGTATCGATGGGTTTGGCCAGATAGCCGTTACAACCTGCCTGGAATGCCTTGGCTTCATCGCCGGACATGGCATGGGCCGTCATGACGATAATCGGAATATCTTTAGTGGCAGGGTCTTGCTTGAGAATTCGAACCGCAGTTAATCCATCCATACCCGGCAGGCTTACATCCATCAGTATCAGATGGGGCTGCTCGGACTTTGCTAATTCTATTCCCGTTTCCGCCTGGGTTGCGCCAAGCGCAGTGCAACCGGCCTCTTCCAGTAGCGCAGTTGCCAGTTCCATATTCATCGCATTGTCTTCAACAACTAATACTTTCTCTGCGATCATTTTTTTCCTCTATCATTAATAAATTAAGGCTTTACGAGTTAGATTGCATAATATTGAGCTTGGCTAACTCATGTAATAAGTTTTCCTTCCCTGCCTTAGGTACGATGGCACGAACATGACAATCGAGCTGCCGTCGCTCTTCTTCGGTAATATCTTTGGCTGTAAAAATAAATATGGGAATATCTTTAGCTTGCGGGTGCTCTCGTAAACGATGCACGACGTCAAAGCCGGTGATTTGCGGCATGATTAAGTCGAGGATAATAAGATCCGGCAATTTTTCCTCGGCCAACCTGATTCCCTCTCGTCCACTCAAGGCTGTCAGCACTTCGCATTCCATACTCTCCAAAGTGGTGGAGAGAGCTTCTACATTGAGAGGTTCGTCATCAACCACTAAAACCGTAACCAGCGGCTTTTGCGTTTTTCTGCGAGCCTGATGCACCGATTCAATCAGATGTTCACGCTTGACCGGCTTCACAAAATATTCTATCGCTCCCATACTGAAGCCTAATTCGCGGTTTTCAGTAATGGAAACGATGATGATGGGTATTGTACGCGTATCGGGTCGCGACTTTAACTCAGTCAGGACATTCCATCCATCTTTTTTTGGAAGGAAAATATCAAGAACGATGGCATGTGGATTTAGCTCGCGTGCCATGTGAATCGCCTGTTCACCGTCCACTGCGTGTGCCACTGCATAACCGGCTTCGGAAAGATAATGGGTGAACAATTCACTCGCTTGCCTTTCATCTTCAACCACCAACACAACAGGCCGGGTGTCACCATCGGAAGGATAGGCACGTTCCGGGATGGACAAAGTGTTGAAAGGTCGATTTTTTTCCGATTCTACGCTCAACGGTAATTCAAAGGCAAAAGTGCTGCCGCTGCCTTCAGTGCCTTTGCTTTCAACCCAAATCCGTCCGCCGTGCAGCTCTACAAAGCGTTGAGTAAGAGTCAGGCCCAGCCCCGTTCCCTGTTGCTGCCGACCGTAGGTAGAATCGACTTGCTCAAATTCACCAAAAATACGCGCCTGATCTTCCGGTTTAATACCGATGCCGGAATCACTCACCGCCAATTGAATGCCCGGCTTGCCATTGCTGAGAGTCGTCTGACGCGCCTTTACGCAAACTTTGCCGCCATCTGGAGTGAACTTGATTGCGTTACTCAAAAGATTGTAAAGAATCTGCTTAAACTTAGATTCATCTGCCATGAGTGCGGGTAAGCCTGGCTCTATCTCCACTTCAAGCTCAATACGCTTCTTGCTTGCCAGTGTTTTAACGATCGTGACAACATTACCCAAAGTCGCAGCCACGTTGACCGACACCAGATCTAAAGCAACATGACCCGATTCAATTTTTGAGAGGTCCAGAATATCGTTGATGAGTTGGAGAAGATGCCGTCCACTACTCAAGACATTGCCGATATATTTTTCTTGACGTACGTTGAGTTCGCCAAAAGTCTTATCTTCCAATATCTCTGAAAAACCAATAATCGCGTTAAGGGGCGTGCGCAGTTCATGGCTCATGTTCGCCAGGAACTCACTTTTAGCCTGGTCGGCGGCTTCAGCGGCTTCTTTCGCTTGCTGAAGTGCCATCTCCGCATGAGTGCGCTCCGTGATCTCGTTTTCCAGCTCACGATTGGTTTTTGAAAGTTCCTTAGTGTTTCGGGTCAGCATAATCGAAAGCCCAATGGCCAGCAAAATAGCAAAGCCACCACCCAACACCAAAACGACCTGATTTAAGGTCTGGAACTGCTGCATCTTTTGCATATGTAACAAAAGTTGCTCAGATGAAGTCCGGTTAATATCTTTGACCAGGGCATACATAGCCTCGGTATAAGGCTTACCCTGTTTGGCGACACTAAGCACGATATCTGGGTCAACCCGTTTATCCGCATTCGCACGCCATTCCTTCTCTAACGGCTCGAAATAGACCTTAACCCATTTATCATAAGTGCTGCGAAGTCTTTGTAACCGTTCCTGCTGCACGGGGCTACTGGCCGTCATCTTTTTGGCTTCGTCCCAATGCCGCAGAAAATCTTTCTGGCCCTGGAACAAAGGAGGCAAAAACTCCATTTCACCGGTGATGACAAAACCACGCGCGGCGATATCCATGTTAATAAGGCCTTCACGTAACGCCTGGGTTTCCACCAGAACCTGATAAGAATGCTCTCTCCAGGAATTTGCTTCCGCCATCTTCCAGAAGCTCAGGAAGGCGACACAGACCAGAACCACCAGAATCAGGATTATGGCCCCAAAACCAAGATAAAGTTTCTTAAAAATACTCACGTTACTCTTCTTTTACGGGATATTTGTCGTTATTACATATCTACTTACCCTGGTGCAACGCGTTATACCATATGCCGTGAGACAATTTAGTAAAACATTAAACTGAAGTATCATTTTACACATTAATACCCAATTAGTGATAGTTTTTTTCTGACATAAAAGCATACCGAGTTAAAAAATTTTATTTGCAAATGATTTCATAAACAATAGTCCGGCCATTTTCTTCCATACATAGCCAAAGAGTCGTTTTGACGTTAGGTTAAGTTTGCACACCAAACCACAGCCAAAACGACTCCATGTCTCAGTTCATGATAGCCCCGGTGTTGCGCGCAATGGATATTCCTCTGCCACAGCATTCATCATCCACCTGTTTTCTCTCTGGCTCTCAATACATGGCCGTTTCAATTATGCCAACCTGAGCCGCTACAGCAATTTTCATGAACGCACTTTCCGTCGCTGGTTTGCCAAAGGCTTTGATTGGCTGGAGTTCAATCAGCGACTCCTCACCATCATGATACCGCCAACCCATCAACTCATCATCGCCATGGATGCCTCCTTCATTCCTAACCGGGGCTGGACCGCTTCTTCAACGGCTGTGCCTCGCGGGTGGAAAAAGGACTGGAAACATCCACCGTGGCGCTGGTGGATGTCACTGCCAACACGGCTTACGGCTTGTCGGCCCGTCAAACACCGGCCAGCAAAAACGCTACAGAGAAAGAACCCCAGGGCAATCACGCCTCGACTTCTATTTGCAACATCTGCGCGAGGTGTGCCACCTCTATACCGGATCACAGAAGGAACGAGGCCGACGCCGAGTGCTGGAAGAAGTTGAATTTGGTGCTTTGGCAGGATGAAGGTGAGATCGAGAAAGGAACCCATCTTTTTACAGCCGTGGTGATTCATAACTCGCTCAAACGCCAGATAAAAGTTGTTTTATTGGAACGCACGACTAGCAGAAGACAAGCCGTATCTTGCTTTTCAGCACCGACCTCAGCTTGAGCGGAGAGCAACTCGTGACTTTTTACCGGGCACGGTTCCAGATCGAGTTTCTGTTCCGGGATGCCAAAGGAAGCATGGGACTCACTCATTGCCAGTCGCGTCAGGCTAAAGCAATTGACTTTCATTGGAATGCTGCGTTGTGCGCTCTCAATCTCGCTAAATGGCAGGAGGAAAGGTGCGCCAAACAACAGCGCTTTTCGGCACAATCATGCAAACAAAGAAACGGCAACCAACGATTGTTGGAGGTATTTATTACGAGGTTAGGTCTCGATTTGAACACAATTAAATACTATCCCGAATACCAAATCCTATGTCATTACGGCGTTATCGCCCCCTAAAAATGACAGGAGTATTGTTACTATGGAACGCTTCAGCAAACCAGCGAAGTATTGTTAGTAAATTAATGCCAAAGCTGGGAGACAAAATGTCTACCCAACAGGTGAATAGAATGTCTTACGATGAGCCGCCGCGGCACCCAGAAGGTGCCTTGTATAAACCAAGCGAAGAAAGCCCTGAAGTTGGCCATACATATGGGAGTGGCCCATTGAACAGCGCCGAAAAAAGCTCCTGTTCTCCATTCTTATGAAAACAAGAGCTTTTTTGGGAATTTGACTTTAGCCGTTGATAATCTCTCCACCGTTGGGATGCAGCACTTGTCCCGTTATATAACTCGAATCGTCACTGGCAAGAAAAACAAAACAATTAGCGACTTCCTCGGGTTCGCCGGGGCGCTGCATCGGTGTATCGCCTCCAAAAGTTTCGACTTTTTCTTTCGGGAAAGTCGAAGGAATGAGAGGTGTCCAGATTGGTCCCGGCGCTACGGCATTGACACGAATGCCTTTCTTGACCAGGTTTTGCGACAGGCTGCGTGTAAAGGCAACAATCGCCCCCTTGGTGCTGGAATAATCCAACAATTCCGGGCTGCCTCGATAGGCGGTGACGCTCGTGGTATTGATGATAACGGCTTTTTCCTTGAAGACAGACAAGGCTGCCTTCACCAGATAGAACATCGAAAAACAGTTGGTGCGAAATGTTTTTTCTAACTGCTCGGCCGAAATATCAGTGATGGATTCCTGCGGATGCTGCTCTGCAGCATTATTCACCAGTATGTCTAACTTGCCGAATTCCGTAATAGTTTGTTCCACCAATTTTCGGCAGTGGGCTTCTTCACCGATATCTCCGGCCAAGAGGAGGCATTTCCGGCCATGCTCTTCGACCATCTCACGAGTTATTGCAGCATCGTCATCTTCGCAGAGATAGGAGATAACGACATCGGCACCTTCTTTGGCAAATGCAATCGCCACTGCCCTGCCAATTCCGGAATCACCGCCTGTAATCAAGGCAACCCTACCCTGCAATTTACCGGCTGCTTTATAATTTTCGTCATCGGCCACAGGGGCAGGAGTCATCTCTTCTTCGCTGCCCGGCCGGTGATCCTGTTGTTGTGGTGGGAGAGTTTTTTTGGTTTCTTCTGTTTTAGACATGCTCGCTCCTGAAGAAAATATGAATTTGCATTACTCTTCTTCATCCGCTGCCTGAGTATTAATAGAGAGGGCGAGCCCCGTTAAATTCTCGTCGGTGACTTTTTCCTCTTCCAGCGTTTGGCCCAACAGTTCTTTCATCTCGTTGAGGCCAAGTGTTTTTGCCCAGGTGCAGACCGCACCGTAGGAAGCGATTTCGTAATGCTCGATTTTCTGGGCGGCAGCAATCAGCATCGCATCCATCGCTTCAGGCTCGGCGTCTTCTTCCATCATTTCTTCGCCTTCTTCGATAAGCCCCTGCATTGCTTTGCACGCCTTGGCACGTGGCTTTTTATCCAACATGGCAAATGCCTCTTCCAAACGAGTCACATGTTCTTGGGTTTGGGCGCGGTGGGTTTCAAATGCTTCTTTCAATTCAGCACTACTGGATTTCTTTGCCATTTTGGGCAATGCGCGCAAAAGTTGTTTCTCGGCGCTCAGCAAATCGCGCAATTCTTCCTGCAACACATCGGTCAAGTTTTTAATAGCCATTGTTTTCTCCGTAAATATTTTGTGAAGTATTTTTGAAAATTTAATTCTGTTTTGTCCGTAAATAACGGCAAGAGCTGAAATTCAATTCTTGCCGTTATTTAAGCTTTGCGAGCCCATCCCTTGAGAAAATGGAAAAGATAAATTTTCATCTGCCTCTCCCCGGCGCCAATGCAAATTTTTCTTTCCCAATGCATAGTTCTCTTTAATCGATAGAACCTTCACTGCGCTGAGGCTCATCATCTAATTCAGCTTCAATCTCCTCATCTTCTTCATCCATCTCCGCTTCCAACTGGTCTTGAAGATCTGCATCTTCTTCAATACCGGAACTCTCCGCTTCGTTATCATCCTGGCCGACAATTTCTTCAATGACCTCGTCATCGTCGGCCTCATCATCCATTCCGTTTTCCGCGAAGGAAGGATCGGAAGAATATTCACTTCTGGCACCTGAGGTATCAGGTTCAGTTTCCGTATTGTTTAACCCGTTACGGTTATCTACCCGGGCCGGGTCGTCCGCATCGAGAGCAAAGGTTGCATCGCTATCGTCATTGCGCTCTGTTTCTTTGATATCGGGACGAAAGGGTTGGTCTTGTTCGTGAATGTGTGTCATGGCGTTCTCCTTGAATTTAAATTTCCAACATGTAGTTAAACGATGGCAGTTGCAGGGCTTTGGGAAGGCTCGACCGGTTTATGTTCATGGGCAAATTGCTTTACCTTACCGGATGCACCCGTTTCCCAGGGCTTGAGAACCACTTTGATGCAGCCATCTTCTTTCTGCTTGAAGGTTTCATAGGCCTGGGGGGCCAAATCGAGGGGCAAAATATGGGTAATCACGAACGAAGGATCGATTTTTCCACCCTCAATCAATTCGAGCAGTGGCTGCAGATAACGCTGCACATGAGTCTGGCCCGACTTCATCGTCAGTCCTTTGCTCACAAAGGCACCCAGAGGAATCTTGTCGCCGAAACCGGCATACACCCCCGGAACCGATACATATCCGCCCTTACGGCAAGCCTGGATGCACTGGCGCAAAACATTAGGCCGGTCGGTCGCCATACGCAACCCCATTTTGATCCAGTCGTAAATCATGCCGGGGTCGGTGCCGTGAGCTTCCATTCCCACAGCATCCATGCACGAGTCTGGGCCACGCCCGCTTGTCATGCTCTTCAACTGGTCGAATAAGTTGATTTCATTGCCCTCAACATCCTCGTGGTCGTATTGGAAGTTGATCGTTTGAGCGCCGGCTTCAGCGGCCATTTCCAGGCGTTCTTCGATATTATCGATGACGATCACCTCTTCCGCTCCCAATAAAAAAGCGCATCGAATGGCCATTTGCCCCACAGGTCCCGCTCCCCAAATCGCTACCGTGTCGCCCGGCTGGATATTACAGTTTTCAGCAGCCATATAACCGGTGGGGAAAATATCCGAGAGGAACAAAGCCTGTTCATCTGTCAGCCGTTCAGGAACCTTAATAGGCCCGACATCCGCAAACGGCACGCGCAAATATTGGGCTTGTCCACCTGCGTATCCGCCCATCATGTGGGAATAGCCGAATAAGCCAGCCGGAGCCGCTCCATACAGCTTTTCTCCGATTTCGTAATTAGGATTTGAATTATCGCAGGCGGAGTACAATGTTTTCTTGCAAAAAAAGCATTCACCACAAGCAATTGTAAAAGGCACTACCACTCGGTCGCCAACTTGTAGGTTGGTCACTTCCGGCCCTACTTCAACGACTTCACCCATCGGTTCATGGCCGAGAATATCGCCTTGTTTCATGGTTTGAATCAGTCCATCGTAGAGATGAAGATCCGAACCGCAAATAGCAGTCGAAGTGACTTTGATGATGGCATCGCGCGGATGCTCGATTCGTGGATCGGATACATTTTCGACATCGACCCGGTGTTTACCATTCCAAACTAAAGCCTTCATTAAGCCCTCCTGGATTACAATATCGCATCTCGCAATTCTTTAGCCACGCAAAGTTCAAATGAGTTCTTTATCGAACACATATCTTCAATCTATTGCTACGCTTACTCGCTATCCGCTGCAAATGTAGACTATAAATGCCTCATCGAATAAAGCGACCCAATTCCATGCAAACGCCTACAGAACAGCCTGCCATCGAACAAACACAGACGACTCCTGCCATGCAAGCTGAGCCGGAGCCTTCGGCTATCGATGAAACCGATACCGACGTTCCGACCGTGGGGAAATTGCCTGCTCTACCCGTTGTCGGCCTGGGCGGGTCGGCCGGAGCAATTGAAGCGTTAGCTGAGTTTTTTCAGGCCATGCCAAACGATAGCGGCATGGCCTTCGTGATCGTTATTCACCTCGCGCCTGATCAAGACAGTGCTTTACCAAAGTTACTCCAAAACGTCACATCAATGCGGGTTGTCGAGGTCACTCAAACTATTAAGATCGAATCCAACTGCGTCTACGTCATCCCACCGAATGCGCACCTTTCGATGACCAGCGAGCAAATCTGTCTTTTGCCTCTCAAACAGCCTTATGGAAAACGTATCGCGGTCGACCTGCTCTTTCGTGCCCTGGCCGACACCCATGCCACTCATGCCATCGGCATCGTATTGTCGGGAGCTGATGGTGACGGTTCCATTGGTGTAAAACGCATCAAAGAACGTGGTGGTTTGACCATCGCCCAGGAACCCACGCAAGCTCTTCTCGATTCGATGCCGCGTTCGGCCATCGCGACCGGCATGGTGGACTGGATTTTGCCCGTAAACCAGATGCCGTCAAAACTCCTTTCACACCGTGAAAACGAAAAGCGCCTGCGTCTTCCTTCCAATAGCCCAATGTCTTCAACCAAAGCCAAGGATAAAGAAAAGAACTCGGCTGCCTCATCGGATGAAGCAGCACTGCGGGAAGTCTTTTTACTTTTACGAGCGAGAACGGGTCACGACTTCACTCATTACAAAAGAGCCACGATCTTGCGCCGCATTGGCCGGCGCCTCCAGGTTAACGGGCTGCCCGATATTCCGACTTATCTCGAATACCTGCGCGCCAGCCCCGGCGAAGCCGGAGCGCTGTTACATGATTTGTTGATTAGCGTCACGAATTTCTTTCGCGACCCTAAAGCTTTTGCAGCTCTGCAGCAGGCGGTGCCGCGCTTGTTCAAAGATAAAAAAAGCAGCGACCAGGTGCGTGTCTGGGTTGCCGGCTGCGCTACCGGGGAAGAAGCTTATTCCGTAGCCATCATTTTGGCGGAATATGCGGCCAAGCTCGATTCGCCGCCTTCCATTCTCATTTTCGCAACGGATCTCAACGGCGAAGCCATCCAAACCGCTCGCGAAGGTTGTTACCCGGAAACCATCACCGCCGATGTTTCAGCGGAGCGCCTCGAACGTTTCTTCACCCAGGAGCCAGGTTGCTATCGGATACGCAAAGAAATTCGTGAGATCGTCTTGTTCGCGGTGCATAACATCATTAAAGATTCGCCATTCTCCCACCTCGACCTCATTACCTGTCGTAACCTCTTGATTTATCTCAATCGCCAGGCCCAACAACGCACCTTTGAGGTTTTTCATTACGCGCTTCAACCCAAAGGCCTTCTATTCCTCGGCGTTTCCGAATCGGCAGAGGGCTTTGCCAACCTTTTCACTTCACAGAATAAGAAGCATCGCCTTTATACCAGACGTGCCACCGTTGGGCGCACTTTGCCGCAACTTCCCGTTTCACGGCAGGCTTCTATCAAAGGCTCGTCCCGCTCTGTTGATTCTTCAGGATTTCTCGATCTCGCCAATACCGACGATTCCACATCCCTCTTGCCGGGAACCGCCTCCGCTTCACAGCGAAATAGCGGCAGCTTCAGTGATTTGCATCTTAAACTCCTCGAACGCTTTGCACCGCCTTCCATCCTGGTGAATGAAGAATACGATATTCTTCATTTCTCCGAAAATGCTGGGCGCTTCCTGCTGCACACCGGCGGCTATGTTTCTTCCAACTTGCTGAAAGCCGTTCATCCCTCATTGCGCCTGGAATTAAGCGCCGCTCTTTTTTCGGCAACCCAGAAAAAAGAAGACGTGCAAGTTATGGCTGTTCCGCTGGAAAATCCGGACGACAATACCGTTAAATATGTCAACCTGCGTGTGCGTCCGGTGCTGGATAACGGCCGGGCAACGCATGTCCTATTTCTGGTGCTCTTCGAAGAAGTGAGCGCCACTCCCGACGCCCCGACCTCTATCGCCAGGATCGAACCCATATCGCATCGGCTCCATGAAGAGATACAACATCTAAAAACCAGCCTGCATGCTACGGTAGAACAATACGAAGCAACTGTCGAAGAGCTCAAAGCTTCCAACGAAGAATTGCAGGCGATGAACGAAGAGGCCCGTTCGACGGCCGAGGAACTCGAAACCGGCAAGGAAGAATTACAATCGGTCAATGAAGAGATCATTGCCATCAACTCCGAACTCAAAAGCAATGTTGAAGATTTGGCGCAGGCCAATAGCGACATGCAAAATTTGATGGTTTCCAGTGAAATCGCCACCATTTTTCTCGATCGCGATTTCCTCATCAAGCGCTATACCCCTCGTGCCGCCCAAATTTTCAATTTGATTCCCACCGATACCGACCGTCCAATCTCACACATTACTCATTGCCTGGACTACCCTGCCCTGACTTCGGACGTGAAACAAGTGCTGGCCGAGCTTAAAACCATCGAGCGCGAAGTTCAGACTGTTGAAGGCGACTGGTTCCTGGCTCGCTTGCTGCCCTATCGCACGGAGAATAAATATGTCAACGGCGTCATCTTAACTCTGATCGATACCACGCAAAGAAAGCGAATTGAAGCCGATTTAATTTCGCGTGGAGAGGAACTACAACGGGCTAATGAGTCCTTGAGCGTGTCGGAAGAGAAATATCGCTCACTCTTCAGCATGATGGACGAAGCTTTTTGCGTCATCGAAGTAATTTTTAATAACGCAAATAAACCTATCGACTATCGTTTTCTGGAATGCAATCCGGCTTTTGAACGCCAGACCGGTTTGAAAGACGTTATCAATAAAACCGTTCGGGAAATCATTCCCAGTATTGAAAGCAAATGGATTGAAGAATACGGTAACATCGCTCTTACCGGGCAAGGGCATCGCTTCAATACCTGTATCGGTGGACTGGACAACCGCTGGTACGATGGTTACGCATTTCGATTGGGCGACGACAGCAGCCGTAGAGTCGCCGTAATTTTCAATGAAATCACCCACCGCAAACGGGCCGAACATAACACAACCTTTTTAACCGGCGTCACCGACAAACTGGCACTGGCCACCACTATTGACGAAATGATGCAGGAGATCGGTGCCGGTATCGATAGTCACCTCAATATTACGGCATGTGCTTTTTTTGAGATTAGCCAGACCAACGACGAGGCCGTCGCAACTTACGATTGGCATCGCTCGAATACCCCGCATATCCGCGGAAGTTACCGCATCAGTGATTTTTTCACCAGAGAATTCAGGCAGCGGTTTTGCTCTGGAGAGTCTTTAATCGTCAACAATATCTTTACCGATTCACGTGTCATCGCAGAAAATTACGAAGCTCTTAATGCCGCTTCATTCATTAGTGTGCCGGTCGCATTCGATGGCGAATGGCATTTTTCGTTTGCCGTATTCGATGCGGCTCCCAGGAATTGGCGCAGTGACGAAATAGAATTGATGCGTGAGGTTACCACTCGCGTTTGGGCAGGAATTGAACGACGTCGTGGCGAAGAAGCCTTGCGGGAATCAGAAGAACGTTTACGTCTTTCCATTGAAGCATCGAATGCTTTTACCTGGGAAATTAATGTTCAAACCAACCAAAGTAAATTTTCGGCCAATGTACGCGATGTCCTCGGTTTTATGCTACCCGCGGATACTCGTGAAATTTTTGCCCTTATTCACCCGCGTGACAACCAAAACGTACTCAGGGAAGCCACGCTGGCTATCCAGGGTAAAAAACAACTGGAGGTTGAACATCGTATCATCAATCCGCAAAACAACGAGATTATTTGGGTAAGAGTGCAGGGAGTATTTATCAAGGAAGAGCAATCCTCTTCCTCCCGTCTTTTAGGTATCACACAAAATATTACAACCCGCAAAAAAATGGAAGAAGAACTCAGTAAAAGTGAAGAACGCTATCGTGTCTTCATTGAGGGAATTGAAGACTACGCCATTTTCCTGACTGATCTGGAAGCCAATATCACCTTCTGGAACAGTGGTGTCGAGCGCTTGCTGGGATATAGTGAAGAAGAGTTTATTGGTCAGCCAGCCTCCATCATTTTCACCCCGGCCGACCGTGCAGCCGGTATCCTGGAACGCGAACAAAAGTTAGCCTTGCAAACCGGCCGCGCGCCCGACGAACGTTGGTTTATCCGCAAAGACGGCAGCCTTTTCTACGCCAGCAGCGTCATGATTACCCTGCGCGACGAAGGCGGCAACATCCGTGGTTACGCCAAAATTCTGCGCGACATGACCGACCGGAAAAAGATGGAAGAGGAGCTCGAAGCCCGGGTGCAGGAACGCACGCAGGAACTGGTAGATCTCAATAACGAACTCTCCATCGAAAGCGCACAACGCCTGGAACTCGAACGCACCCGCCAGCAGTTGTTGGAACGCGTTGTCAGCACACAGGAAGAAGAACGTTTGCGCATCTCCCGCGAATTACACGACCAGATGGGACAACAACTCACGGCATTGCTTTTAGGACTCAAATCGCTTCCCTCAGCGCTGGATACAACCGGAGCCACTGATATTTCTCCCCGCCTGGAATCGCTGCAGACTTTAACCAGCGATTTAATGGATCAGGTTCACAATTTGGCCTGGGAATTGCGTCCCGCTGCCCTTGATAACCTTGGCCTTGAGGCCGCTGTGCGGCAGTATGCCAAGCAATGGTCCAAGGAAAATAATGTCAGCATCGATTTTATCAGCCGGGGTATCACTCATGATAAACGTTTATCATCCCTGATAGAGACAACGCTATACCGTGTGATTCAAGAATCGCTCACCAATGTTCAACGTCATGCGCAGGCCAGGCACGTCAGTATTTTGTTGGAGCGCATTCACAATTTTGTGATTGCAATTATTGAAGATGATGGGCGAGGGTTCGATCCTGAAGAAACACAGGCAAAAGCAAGTAATGGAACTTTTGAACGCCTGGGATTGATTGGCATGAAAGAGCGCATGGAACTCGTTGGTGGTACTTTAACGATAGAATCGACAATCAATGCAGGGACGTCAATTTATGCCCGCGTGCCGATTGGCTTTGAAGCTAATGAATGAAGGGAGACAATGCCTGAAAATCATTCCGAAAATCTTAAATTTATAAATATGGTGTGATTATGCCGAACTCTGCCTATCGTTCCATTCCTGTAAATGAGTTTTCCAGCCGACAATTACGGATTCTCTTAGTCGATGACCATGCCGTGGTCCGGGAAGGCTTGCATATGCTTATCAGCGCCCAATCCAACATGGAAATTGTTGGGGAGGCTAATGACGGTAGTTCCGTAGTCCAATTAGCTAAAGACCTCCAACCAGATGTCGTTGTCATGGATATTTCCATGCCTGGTGTTAACGGAGTTCAAGCGACAGAACGCCTGAAAGCAGCCCATCCCAATATTAAAATCGTCGTCCTGAGTAGCTATTCCGATGAAGCCCATATCCGTCAGGCGCTAGCCTCAGGAGCCTCCAGTTACGTACTCAAGCGCACCATCGCCGAAGAACTCATCCGCGCCATACGCACAGTGGCAACCGGTGGTGTATACATCGATCCCTCCATTGCCGGTATGATTGCTCATGGCTATGCCAACGTTTTACCGGAAGGTAAAAACGCCGACAGCTTAAGTAAGCGTGAGCATGAGGTTCTCATTGATGTTGCCTACGGCTACACCAATAAGGAAATCGCCGACCGTCTGTTTATGAGTGTCAAAACGGTCGAAGGCCATAAAGCCCGCATTCGAGAGAAGCTCAATCTCGCCACCCGCGCCGAAATTGTTCGCTACGCCCTGAACCAGGGTTGGCTCCAGGACGACTAATTTTAAAAACTAAGGGAATTCCCTTGGTGTAAGCGCTATTTAACCCCGTTCAAAGGAGTGGCACACAAATTTAAACTCCTACTGTTTTAGAAAGAGTGATATGTCATATTGATCCTAAAACAGGAGAATGCAATGCCCCTGCGAGACTCTCTCGGAGAAAACCAAACTGACAGTCACCGATTTACGATTAAGGAATATTCAAAAATACATCGTATGCCTCTGTGGAAGCAGCCCGAAGAATCCTCCCTGCCGGACCATATTCAAAAAACAGCTTCATCTATCCCTGGTATTCGCTCACGAAACAAAATACTTTCGGCATTGCCTGAAAGTATTCTCACGTGCTTCACCCCTCATTTTCAGCGTGTACTCATCCATCAAGACGATATTCTGCATCGCAAAGATAAAAAAACCAAATACGTCTACTTCATCGAAAACGGTATGATTTCTCTGGTCGTAGGCAACGAGGATGGTCCAAGAATTGAAGCAGCGGTGGTTGGCAGTGAAGGCATGATCGGCGCCTTGCCTCTTTGGGAAAATTCTCCCAGCTTCCATAGTGCCGTAGTGCAAATGCCGGGAAAAGCGCTACGGCTGCCGTTAAAAGTTTTCCAGGAAGAATGGAAGCACAATGCCCATTTGCAGGAATCGGTTTTTAATTATTCCAATTTTCTGATGGCGCAAATTGCACAAACGGCCTTGTGTGGGCGCTTGCATTCTGTTGAGGAGCGCTTGAATCGTTGGCTGCTCACCTCTCGCGATCGCATGGAATCGGACATCCTTGAGTTGACACACGATCACATCGCCCAGATGCTGGGAACACGCCGTCCCAGTATCACAATTGCCCTGGGTTCATTACAACAGGCCAATGTCATCGAATGCAAACGTGGCCAAATCATCATCAAGAACGGCACACAACTCGAAAAAACTGCTTGCGAGTGCTACCGGATTTTGCAAAGCCAATTCCAGTGCTCCAAAGAGTAATTCGCACTTGTGCCCTACCGTTACCGGAAACAATCCGACGCATGTTTAGATTTGTCCGCTGTTTGACATTCGTCGCTTTTCGACAATCATGAGAGGCACTGAACTTGCTCATTACGACAGCCGCGTAGATTGTTTTGGCATCATGCCAACACCGGATATTCAATACTGATTCTATTTACAATAAGTGTAATCTAATTCAGGGGGGATAGTATGGGATTCATTTCTACAAAGACACACGGAATATCGGACTGTCTGGTGGTTCTCGCTTTTTTGGTTGCGCCTCGAATATTTCACTTTGACGTGCATCTGGTTTCGTTAATGGCGATTTTAGCAGGAGTAGTCGTATGTTATAGCTTGCTGACTCGTTATGAGTGGGGAATTGTATCTCTCATTCCCACACGGCTGCATCTCATTTTTGATTGCTTGATAGGCACAGGAATGTTCTTTCTGCCACTTTTCACCAACGTTTCACTTCGCCAGGGTTATTTACTAATAGCCTTCGGTATTTTCTTTATTTTTTGCGCTCTGCTCACTCCCACTCGCTCTTCACGCGAGAAAAAGCGTTTTAAAAATTCCCTACGCGCACGCAAAATGGCATGAAGCATCGCCCAAACTACCTGAGCCAGGAAACAGTTTTTGTATGGAAAAACATCTCTTAATGCCTCTCAGGGAAATTAACATTATTGAATGTTTCTCAACGAACATTGATAACGCTAATCGCGAGTTCAGGGAATCAAATTTGCTTCATTTCTTAGAAATTCGCTCTTGATTTAGAGGGAATACAATAATGAAAAAAGACAAAAACAAGCAGGAGCAATCGATGCCTCTAAATCACAGTGCCGCAGAAAAAGAACTGCAATCGTTTTACGGGAAAGAAGAAACCGGCTTAAAGTTAGAGCGATCGACTTTAAGCATTGAAAAATGGATTGACATCAACGTGCAATTGCTCTTCGAAGCAGTAAGAAAAGAGGCTCGCTCTCCCGAACGAGAATAAGGAGATAATTCCATGGCTCGATGTGAGACTTGTGGTAACGATTACGATAAGACTTTCCAAATCGTAATTAATGGTCAAACACATACTTTTGATTCCTTCGAATGCGCCATTCATAAATTAGCGCCTACTTGCGCGCACTGTGCCCAGCATTCAGGCGTACAAGGAATAAATGATCGTATTGGAGATTAGAACAGAATTTCAATTGAGCACGCAACTTATCCACATATTCTGGAATATATCGAGGTTCTATTCGCAATGATATTTCCGTCGTCTCTGGCAATTCGCACAGTGAGCCGTTTGCAACTGCTGCTGCCCGGGCAGCTAGTCCATACAAAAGTCTCGAACCAATCCAGCATCTGCTGGGTTGGTTCTTTTTATTTTCGGCAAAGACGGTTTCATTGCTGCGCTACCCGCATTCGGTAGCGTCGGCAGATAATATTATCTATACGCCATTTTTCAATAATACTGCGGGCTTCCCGCAGTCCAACGAACCACTTCCTGATTCAAGCACTCATCCCTAAAGCGGCCATTGAAGCTTTCGATATAGCCGTTTCGAGGAGCGAACTTGCGAAAAGTAAATGATTTACTTTTCCCTACATTCACAAAAGAAGAGCCGTCCCTGAAGAACCGCGCGCGTGAGCGAGCCGGGTTCGGGAAGCCTCTTGCCAGGCCCAGAAAAGCCAGAGAAGTAAAAATGATGGTTACCCACTTGCTCACGCGCGCGGTTCTTCAGGTAAGCGAACAAACTACTAACACCCAGGCGCTATTGCGATACGTTGAGAGAAAGCAGTGAGCTTTCTCTTTTTAAATCGCTTTTTCGGATTCTGGATCGAACAAATGAATGGCGTCGATATCGAGAGCTACTTCGATATCCCGTCCCATCTCCGGATGGCTGGCCGGATCGACGGCGGCCTGCAGCGCCGTATCACCGCTCTTGAGAAACAGGATATTCTGCGCACCCATCGGCTCGACCACTTCTACATTCAACGTCACCTTGCTCTGGTTCTTTCCTGCCGAGGGCGGAACCAATGCGGCATCGTAGATATTTTCGGGGCGAATACCGAGCACAATTTCTTTTCCGACAAACTCTTTAGCCTGTGGGTGCGCAGAAAGCGAGAGCGGAACCTGCACAAAACCCAGATCGACTTTGTAATCTCCACCCGAATTCACCACATGACCGTGCAGGAAGTTCATCGACGGCGTGCCCAGAAAGCCCGCTACGAACATATTGGCCGGGTGCTTATAAAGCTCCATCGGCGTATCACACTGCTGCAATTCGCCGCCCTTCATCACGGCGATGCGCTGGCCCATGGTCATGGCTTCCACCTGATCGTGGGTTACATACACCGTCGTCACTCCCAGACGGCGATGTAGCTTCACCAGTTCAGCACGGGTTTGCACACGCAGCTTGGCATCGAGGTTGGAGAGCGGTTCGTCCATCAAGAAGACGCTGGGCTGACGCACCACGGCACGTCCTAAAGCAACGCGTTGGCGCTGGCCGCCCGAAAGTTGGGAGGGTTTACGATTCAGCAAATGTTCCAGGTCAAGCTGGCGGGCTGCTTCGCGGACGCGCGCGTCAATATCGGCGGCGACTTCACGCGCCTTGGCACGGTCGGTTAGGCGCCTTAAAAATGGCGGCATCTCGCGGAGCTTGAGGCCGAACGCCATGTTGTCGTAAACCGACATGTGCGGATAGAGGGCGTAGTTCTGGAACACCATCGCAATATCGCGGTCGCGGGCCAACACGTCGTTGACCAGACGATTGCCGATGCGCATTTCACCGCTGGTGATTTCTTCCAATCCAGCAATCATGCGCAACGCCGTGGTTTTGCCGCAACCCGAAGGGCCCACCAGCACCAGAAACTCGCCGTCGCGAATTTCCAGGTTGAGATTGCGCACCGCATAGACTTCGTGCTTGCTTTTGGGGTCGGTATAGATTTTGTTGATGTTTTTTAATTCAACCTGAGCCATATTGTTCCTGTTACTTAGCCTTTAACGCCAGACGTCACCACGCCTTCCACGAAGTATTTCTGCGAGAAGAAGAAAAGAATAATTACCGGCAACAGCACCGCAACGCTGGCCGCCATCATCAAATGATATTCCGTGCCATGCAAGCCCTTGAAAGCGCTCAAGCCCAGCGCCAGGGTTTTATTTTCTTCGCTTTGCGTATAAATCAACGGACCGAGAAAGTCGTTCCAGTGTCCCATGAACGAGAAAAGTGCCACAGCAGTGAGCGCCGGTTTGGAAAGTGGCAAAATCACATGGCGATAAATGCCAAAACTGCCACATCCGTCAATACGTGCTGCATCTTCCAATTCGGTGGGAATGGTCAGGAAGAACTGACGCAGCAAGAAGATGAAGAACGCTCCACCGCCGAAGAACGCCGGCACGATAAGCGGCTTGAGCGAATCGATCCAGCCCGGAATGGTGAACATGATGAAGGTTGGAATCATCGTCACCTGGCCGGGCAGCATCATGGTCGCCAGCACCATCACGAAAAGCGCGTCTCGTCCGGGGAATTTAAGCCGGGCGAAGGCAAACGCCACCAATGAAGCCGAGACTGTCTGCCCAATCACGCACATAATCGAAATGATAAGCGTGTTCTTCAGAAAGGTAGCAAAAGGCAGCACGGTGAGCGCTTCGTTGTAGTTGCTCCATGCCGGTTGCATGGGGATGAACGGGCGATTGCGATCGAGCACCAGTTCGCCCGGTGTAAGCGAAGTGCCAACCATCCACAAGAACGGAAACGCGAAGAGAATCGAGAAACCGATCAGCAGAATATAAACCGTGATTTTGTTGATTCGTTTGGTATGTTCAACCATAGTGCACCCACCTTTTTGCCATCCGCATTTGAATGACAGTCAATACCAACACGATTGCAAACAGCAGCCAGGCCATCGCCGAAGCGTAGCCCATATCGAAATAGACGAACGCGCGATTAAACAAATAATAAACGTAAAACATCGTCGAGTTGCTGGGGCCGCCGCGCGTCAGCACGAACGCCTGAGCGAACACCTGCAAGCAGCCGATGGTGGCGATGATCACGTTGAAGAAAATCGTCGGCGAAAGCATCGGCAACGTCACATTGCGAAACTGCGACCACGGCCTTGCGCCGTCGATACTGGCGGCTTCGTAAAGCTGTCCCGGAATGCCCTGCAGACCGGCCAGAAAGATCAGCATGGTACTACCGACCGCCCAGGTGCCCATTATGACCAGGGCCACCTTACTCCATGCCGGGTCCATCAGCCAGCCGGGCGGATTTTCCATGAAGTTACGCAGGAAGCGATTCAACAAACCAGCTTGCGGCTCGAAAATGTTGCCCCACAGCAGGAAGGTCGCCACGCCGCTGGTGAGCGAAGGCAAATAGAAGATGGTGCGAAAAATCGGCATCGCTTTCACCTTCTGGTTGAGCAGGAGTGCCAACCCCAGCGCCACGATGATGTGGAGCGGAATCGAAAGCGCCGCGTAGTAAACGGTGTTGGCCAGTGCCTTAAGCAGCAGCGGGTCGTTGAAGAGCTGTTTATAGTTCGCCAGCCCGACCCATTTGGCGGGGCTGATGACGTCCCATTTCATGAATGAGAGCACCAGCGAAGCGATAATCGGCCCCGCAGTGAAGAGAATAAACCCGATGATCCACGGCGAAAGGAACAGCATCGCTTCGAGCGTTTGCGTGCGCTGGCGACGCCGGGGGCCGGGAGCATTCACCACCGCATCGGCTATGACGAGATCGGGAGCAGGATTCGTTGACATAGGATGAATCTTCGACTCAGTAAAATTTTACAACGCTTTGGATTGCAGAATCTGATTGACGCGCGACGTGAACTCGGTGCAGACCTCTTTGGGCGTAGCCAGCCCCAAAAACGCATCGTGCAGACGGTTCATCGCCGCTTCATAGTCGGCATACTGCGGCGGGAACGGAGCCTGTCTTGCATAGGAAATAGCGTCCAGGAAGAACAGGTCGTTGGCCGGGGCCTTCGGGTCTTCGCGGTTACGCACCGCGTTTTCGGCAGCTTCTTTATAGGCCGGTAACGCATTACCCGCTTCCAGGTTGATGGCCGCTCCCACTTCATTGGAAAGAAACTTGAGCAGTTCATACGATTCTTCCGGATAAGGCGTATCCCGGTAGATGCAGTTGGCGCCCCAGATGAAGGTGGTCGCCTGACGCTTGCCGGTCGGCATAGGGGCAACATCCCACTCGAAGGCCAATCCCTTCTTGCGCAGGAAGCGCTTATAAGCGAAGCGGCTATCGGCAATCATAGCGGCGCGGCGTGCCATGAACTGCTCCTGGAAGCCTTGTCCCATGCTCTGCTCGGAAGTAGGCGCAACACCCTCTTTCAGAGAGAGGTCGATATAGAACTTCAGCCCTTCAATCGCTTCCGGGCTGTCCATGGTGCAGGTTTGGGCATCGGGGGTGAATAGTTCACCGCCGTTGTTCCACACCCAGGTCGGCCAGCGGTTGTAGGCGTTGGGGTTGGTGGTGCCCCACTGGTCGATATAGCCGTCTTTATCGGTATCGAGGGTGAAGGCTTTGCACTTTTCGAGATAATCTTCCACTGTCCAGTCGGGAGTGGGATATTTGACCTTGTGCTTATCGAACATATCCTTGTTATAGAACATGATGATGGTCGAAAAGTCGGTGGGCAGACCAACAAGCTTGCCGTTCACGGTCAGGCCGTCGAGCAGTTTCTGGTAAAAATCGCTCCGCTTGATTTCGTCATCGCGTGCCAGGAAGTCGTCGATCGGCATGGCAATGCCTTTATTGGCATAAAACGGAAAGTTGGTCTGCGTGACGTGGAAGATATCCGGCGCCATTTTACCGGCAATCAGGGTGAGTAGCTTGGCATCGTAACCGGCATCGCCCAGGCTGCTGTTGACGCGCACCTTGATTTTGGGGAACTTCTTCTCGAATGCAGGCACCAGCTTGTTCTGGTAGAGTTCGTTGAACTCCGGCGAAGAAGGGGTATAGAAATCGAGAATCAGCTTGCCGTCGACGAAGCGTTCGCGTTGATTACAACCGCTTAAAAGGCCACTGCCACCCGCAAGCATCGCTCCTGCAGCCAAACCCAAAAATCCGCGACGCGTTAGAAAATTTGTCATGTGTAAGAGAAACGAATCGGACTTGTTAAACCGGTTAACAAACTGTGTTGATGATATTATACCTGAACGCGAGAGATCGTCGAAATAATAATATTTGCACGAAATTTATGGAGGAGTCTCAAAGTCACTCTTCGCCTTTATTATCAACTGGTTGCGATCACAAGTAAAGGAGTTTTTATATTGACGGCTTCCGCTGGTATCTGATTGGCATCGCTGGCCGTTTCAAACAAAGTTGCTTTTGTCGCGCTCGATTGAATTGCCACTTTATAGCCCGCCTGCAGCTTGAGCGAGGCCAATTCCGTGAATTTGATACCGCGCTTTTCCAATTCGGTTTCGTTATAGATACCAGCTCTGAGCGCCACCGAACGTTCTGTGAAGTTGGGGCCATTGTAGACGGTAACAACTCCCGGCGAAATGCCATAAACACTTTCCAGCATTCCGTCGGCATAACGCCCGCCCAACACGCGCTGGCTGAGCGTATCGAAATGCGGATCATTCTTTGGCAAATTGATGGAAGTCAGTCCCTGGGAAGTCACAAAACCGCTACGCGGAACATGCTGGGCAATTTGCTGAATTGCGGCGTTGACCCGCATCCCGCGCCCTTTCCAAATGCCGACTTCACCGGCGATAAAGACTGCTTCGGGTGCATTTAAATCGGCTCGAAGGCTGGCAACCAGTTTTTCTAATTCTGCCGGATAGAGAGCGGCGGCTTGCACGCCGTTATCGCCTTCGCCCTGATGCCAGAGGATGCCTTTTAGCTGGGCACCGGGGCTGGCTTCGAGCGCGGCTTTGGTGCGTGCAATCGCTTCTTCATAGAGATTGAAATCGTTTTCGCCTTCATATCCTTTTTGCCACCAGCTAATGCGTGTCCCGCCGCGTGCATTCGATACGATACCGATTTTACGTCCGGTATATTCGGCGACTTTCCGGCCAAAGGTATAACCGGAATTCAGGCTGTTCACCCGCAGACGCGATTCGACTGTCGAATAACGATTCATGCCGTGCGCCGTATTCGTCGCCTTCTCCCACTGCGCCAGGCTATTGAAGAGCAATACATTTTCCAGGGGGACTTGATCCAATTCCCCAATAGGAGCACAACCCGCCATATTGGATTGGCCGATCATCAAATAAATGTCTTGAATTCCAGGCTTTTCAACGACCAACGCTGTTTCTGGTGGGGCCACTTTCGACGGAACGGTTTGGGCCTGAGTCCATAGTGGAGCTATGGCAAATGAGCAGAATAATGCGAGTAAAGAAAAGGGATGTTTCATTATTGGATTGGTTGCAGGCTCACAGTTTGATCGCTGGATGAAAAAGCGGCCTTTCCATTTTGCACCGAAACAGCAGCAAAGGTGCCGCTCATCTTCAAAACGCCGTCCGGTGTGCTAATTTCCAAATTCTGCGGAGTGGCAGATACAACAACGTAATCGCGTGAATGCGCCGTCTCGATTTGCAAAGCCACAACTTCGGCATTCGCCCCAGGGACGGTCAGGTGTTGCACATTCTGCACAAAAGCATTACCGGGCACATGGCCTTCAAAGAGTGAAACGAAAGCACTGGTTTCCGCTTTTTCCGTGCGCCGCACGATATAGGGTAAAGTAGCTCCCCGGTCTGTGTTGCGATGATCGCGCTGTCCCCAACCATCGCCCACGAAAGTTGTTTCATCGCTTTGCGGCAAGTTCCAGGCGGTGAATTCCATTTGTGGACTGATATCCCAAACCGCGCGCCACACTGGCTTTTCATTCTGTGTCAGTTGCCGCAAGTTTTTCAGGTCGTAGAGCTTTTGGCTACTCGTTGCGACAGGCACGTCGGCTTTAAACTTTGTGTTGGGGCCGTGATAAACAAAGTCTTGCGTCTTACCACCGCGCGCCCAAAACACATCGACTGCATAATTGCGGCCGTTGCCGTGATCGATCAAAGTGCCGGCTCTTTCATAGGTTAAAGCCTGGGCATAAGCCGTCGATGCAGCCCGCATGGCTTTCACTTGCGGCGTGGTCAGGAAATATTTCACCTCGCCGCCGCGCGCGGCAGTGACCTGCTCGGTTTCATCAATCAATACGGTGTTATGCGCAAAGGTTCGGCTGGTGTTGCCACGGTCCGGATGATCCCACAAATAACCCAGATCGGAGAGCAGCTCATAACCTTGCTTCCAGTAGTATAAATTGAGACTATCCCGATGATGATGCCCGCCCCAATGACTGGCTGAGAGTGTGAGCAAACTTTCGCGTCCATCCTCTCCACTGCGCATAAAACCGATACGTAGCTCCGGCAACACGTTATCGACTAACTTTAACGGTGGCACCTGGCGGTTTTCGCGTCCCGGCTCCGCCAGATAGATGGCCACGGCCGGTTCGATATTATTCCAATCACCTTTAAGAACGGCTTTGAGCAAAGCCAGGTATTCCGGCTTTTCAGGGAAGGCCGCTGCCAGTGTTTCTGCATGGCGCACGGAAAGCGCACTGGTGGTATAGGAATCGGCAAAGGGCGGATAACGCAAGTCACCTTGCAGGGTTTTCACCATTGCTTCCCACACCTTACCGTAATTGGAATCGCGGTAAGGGTCGTAATTGTCGAAACGTTTACCCTTCGCATCGCGATAACCCGGCGGGTCGGTATAGCCGCGCAGGGCCTGCACGAAGTCGAGGATTCGCCCCAAAGTCATCAACGCATAGGCAGGCGATTCCGGCGTGCTGCCATCGGGCAGGAACCAGTCGTTCACGGTCAGGTCGAAGCCTTCGATACCAAAGCGCACCAACTCCGGCTCGCCCACCACCATGCCGACCATCGCCACTGCCGAACGGTTGCCGACCGATTTATTATTAATTTTCTTATCGGCAATCATATGATGCGTACTCTCCAGAAGAAGATCACGCTCAATGGCGAGCCGGTCACTATCGGAATAAAGCTCTTTTCCTGCACTACGCGCGTTGCGGGTCAGGTCGTAAGCCGTCACCAGAGGAATGACAAAGAGGCTTTCACTGCCGTTGCCCCCTACTCGTCCCGCCACCCAGAATTCGACATGAATAGCGCGGTCGGGCTTATTAGGAGGCACGACCAGTTCATCCTGCGGCAGTTTTCCGATATTGTCGGAAGCGATACGTGGGTCCATATCCATGTATTCGCCATAACCGGTATGAAGCAGCCAATTGGGATAGACCTGTGCAAAACGCAACAAAATGGCGCGGGCAGCAACCGCATATCTCTCTTCACCACTCAGGGCATAGACCTGCCCCAACCGCGAAGCCAGCCCCGCCATCCATTCGGCTTTGCGGTTGCGGATAATTCCGGTCATACTGGGGCGGGTCACGCCTTTATAAGTGAAGAGTTTAAAAGGTTCACCGCCCATGAAGGTCAGCGTCTGCGGCTTTCCCCACGTGGTTTGCAACGTGACGTTTTCAGGATATTTTTCGTTGGGAAAAACTGTCGCACAAACGTTGCAGGTGATAACATCGGGGTTTTGCGGTTCCCATTTCCAGTTGCCATGTGGCAAAAATGGCTTCTTTAAATCGCGACAGGCCGGGCATGGCGTGAAGCCGCTGCTGCCGGGCGTGGTTTCCGTGATCATCCGTTCAAGGTAGGCCGCATCGATGCGCGGCAGCCACGAATCGGTTTGTTGCTGGAGTGATTTAAGATAATCCTGCGCCCAGGTGTAGCGTTTAAGATTTTCCCTGGCTCGTTCTATGTCACCGGATTTAATGGCCCCAATCTGGGGAGAAACAGTCGTTCGATATTTCTGCCAGTTGGGCCAGGTGCTTGCGGCGTCACTCTGCGCTGACAATGGAACTAACAATAAAGTAACAACAACCCCCAGAATGATGGCGAAACGACACAGCATCCTTGCTCCTTATCCCTGTTATTTAATGTAGTTTAGTTCTGGGTATCATTGGCCGGATTCCAGGCACCGTACTGCGTAGGAGCTGTTTTCAGGTACTCGCGAAGCAGAACTTGTGATTTGAGCCATTTCGCATGACCGTCGGCAAAAGCCACATTCACACCATTGAAATGGCGTCCACTCATGCAATCGTTCTGATACGCAGTTGTCGCAGTGCATGTAGCTGCAGTCAGCCCTTTGATCTCACCCACTCCGGGTAAATAAGAATTACTGGTAGGGTTATTGATATATGTCATCAATGTTCGGTAAGTGCCGTAGTCCAGAATCATGTAAGTGTTGGCTGCTGCTACAATGGAAGCCATTTTAACTGGGTCCGGCGTATTATAACTCACCATGATATTAGGATTGACTCCATAATTACCGTTGCGAACGTCCGTACTTGAAGATGAAGGACAAAGGAAAACCTGCTTGCTCTTTGTGTATGGCAAGATGAGATCGTCCCAATAATCAATGGTGGTCGATGAACTGACACAGCCAGTATATTTACACTGTGAGTTTCGCAGGTACGTTTCATCGTAATCCTGCGCATACATCATCGTGCCCAGGCCCATCTGCTTGACATTACTCAAACAGCTCGTGCGCCGGGCATTTTCGCGTGCCCTGGCAAAAACCGGAAAGAGAATCGCTGCCAGAATAGCTATAATAGCTATAACAACAAGCAACTCTATCAGAGTAAAGCCACTACGAACTTTCCGCGGCATTTTAGCTAAGTCTTTGGAACCTTGTGTATTCATTTCATTCCCCCTAAACCATTATTTTTCCAACAGATTATTCGTAAATCGAGCGGGTATCCGTTCGATTCGCGGTTCGTGTTCACCGTTTGGGTCTGCCAATTTTTCCTGCAAAAGCTGATAGGCACGCCTTCCCACTTCAACTTCATCGATCATCACGACGGTTGCATCGGTCCGCAGGGCATCTACGTCGGCTTGCAGGCTGGCAAAAACCAGAAGATGAAAGTCGCGCCCGGGCTGCAAACCACAGCGCTGCGCTTCAATGATCGCCGTGTAGCCATGATTGGCACTATAGGCAATGACCACTTGCGGCGGTTGCTTCGCAAACATCTCGCGAATCTGTTCACGAAGAGAGAAGCGTGAAGCTGGAATGAGCCACGACTGATTCCACTCCAGACGATTTTCCAGAATGAAGTCACGAAAACACGCAAAACGTTCCCGGTTGGCGGGGCGTTTCGTGCTGATACCGATAAAAGCATAGCGCTCAAAGCCCTTCTCCTTACAGGCTTCGAGGTATTCACGCATCGCCGGACGTGTATCGCCGTAGATGCTGTCGGCGCTGATAATTTGATGAGAACTACCCACAATCGCGATAGGGAGTTGCTGGGAAACCCCATGGATGAAGTTGGCCTCTTCCAGGGAATAGGGATATTCAACGTAGCTCACGCCATTGAAAAGCACACCTTCCACTTCGCGCTCTTCTAACGTGCGCAAAAACGAGTTCACGCTCGGCAACGAAAAATGAGACAGCATGGTGTTATGCACCATGCCGTCGCCAGCCACCTCTTCAATACCTTCTAAAAGGCAAAGCGAGATATTCTTCAGCCCGGCGTTAAATGTCACCAATTCAACATTCTTGTTTTTAGGGGCTGTGATTGAAGATTGAATGAAAATACCACGACGAGGCAAAATCTTGACGATGCCTTCTTCTTCCAGGTCGCGTAGAGCACGGGAAATCGTAAAGTGATTTACTCCCAGTTCACTGCTCAACTGGCGCAACGAAGGAAGTGTCTCGCTCTCTTCCTGGCGGCAACGCTCACGCAAGGTTTCGCGGACGCGCTCGTAAAGCAAGGACTTATCGAGAACTACCTCAGAAGTGCTCATGATACTTCCATTGTAACACAGGTTAGCATTCTGTCAATAAAATATTACAGATTATTTTTTATTGATACAAAAACCATAACAGAATGATTGAAGGGGCTAAATTGGTTTTGTTGAGAGAGGCATTCGTGTTACAGGCTGCCAGGCGGGAATTTGGCCGTAGCGATGCAATGTTTGCGCCACCGCCTGTTCTCGTAGCCAGTAGCGCAACTCCACCCGCCCCACACTTGTCAGTGGCGCATTAATCCAGTTCAGCCCGGCGTGATATGCAGCCCACAGCACTTCTTCCGGCGGTGTTGCCACGGTTCTCAGGAACTCTGCCTGTGTGCCCAGTTGGGCAAGGCGTTCTATAAATTCCCCTTCGCTTTCCTCGGTTTGCAGACTGACGTGCAAAGGCGTACCGGTCAACTGTGCCGCATATTGTGCTTTTGCAATGACGGTTTCGTCTTCATTTTTCAAACGCAAAACGACGCCACGTGCAGGGCGATAGCACAATACGTTGCTTTCACTGCGAAGATGGGAAGGATCGTGATTTTGCGAAAAATAATCGTCCCAGGCCTGCTGATATGAAGTGCGGAAATTCGTTGTCCCTTCCTCTTTCAAATGGCAAAAATTAAAGACATAGTTCGGCCCGCCTGCTTTGGCACCGGGGCCAATCGACGATGCTTTCCAACCGCCAAAGGGCTGGCGTTGCACAATGGCTCCGGTTATCGGCCGATTAATATAAAGGTTTCCGGCCTGCACTCTTTCGCGCCAGAGTGCTATTTCGGCAGGATCGAGCGAATGCAATCCTGCCGTTAGCCCGAATCTGGTGGCGTTTTGCCATTCGATAGCCTGTTCCAGGTTTGTGGCTCGCATCACCCCCAACACCGGACCGAAACATTCGGTCTGGTGAAACCAGGAACCGGGTGCCACTCCTATTTTAATTCCGGGACTCCAGGCACACTTGTTATTCGCGATTTGCCGTGGTTCCAGCAGCCATTCTTCGCCTTTATCCAGAGTTGTTAAGGCACGCAAAAGAGCATCGCCAGGCGGTTGCACGGTTGGCGTTACGATACTCCGCAAATCGGTTGACTCACCTACAGAGAGGCTGGCTGCGGCATCGCACAGTTGACGCCGGAAATCGGGCGAGTCGTAAACCTCCGCCTCGACAATGGCCAGGCTGGCTGCCGAGCACTTTTGCCCCGAATGGCTAAACGCCGATTTCACCAGATCGCGAATCGCTAATTCGCGGTCGGCCTGAGCAGTGATAACAATAGCGTTCTTCCCCGAAGTTTCCGCAAAGAGTGGCAGCGCGGGCCGCCATTCCTGAAACTTTCTTGCCGTTTCAATAGAACCGGTGAGGATAACCGCAGCAACACGGGAATCGCAAATTAAAGCCTGCCCCTGAGTTCCATCGGCGCACGGAAAAAACTGAAGCACTTCTCGCGGCACCCCGGCATTCCAAAGTTGACATGCCAGCAGATAGCCGACCTCAATCACTTCGGGAGCGGGTTTGAAAATCACACTGTTGCCCGCCATTAAAGCAGCCAGCACGCCCCCGGCTGGAATGGCATAAGGAAAATTCCAGGGGGGAGCCACTACCACGATGCCTAGGGCTTTGGCGGCAGCGCCGCCGGGAATTTCGTGCCGGGAGTAGTAGCGTGCAAAATCAATTGCTTCGCTCACTTCGACATCGGCTTCGCCAATGGCTTTCCCGGCAGTGGCACGCATACAAGCGATGGCGGCAAATCGTTCATCACTCATTCGTTGCGCAACGCGCCGCAAAACGATGGCACGTCCCTCAATGCCACGGCTTTCCCATTCTCGCTGTGCCGTTTGTCCGGTTCGGAGAACGGTTTCCAGTTCTTCTTCTTCCGGCAAGGCAAGCGGACGCCGATTGTCGATGCTATTTTCCAGCTTTTGGCGCACTATGGCCTGTGTCCAGTCGGAATCGGGGTCATTGCGAAATTGCTCCGTCATAGCCGCATCGAACGCCGGTTTCAGGCGACGGGAAACGGCAGAAACTTCATCCCTGCGTTCCCAGCCGGTAACAAATGCTTCCACCTGTTTTTTCCAGGCTGGTGAGTGAGGGGTAAGGCCAAACAAATCATGCAGGAAATTCTGGGGGGCCGTGTTTTCATCCAGCCGCCGGATTAAATAAGACAAAGCCGATAGAAAATCATCGGGATGCACGGCAGGTGCATACAGCAATAAGCCGTTGGCCGCTTCGCGCACAGCCCGTGCCTGCTGATTGGCCATGCCTTCGAGCATTTCGATTTCGATAGCCTCTTTATTTCCACACTTTTCCCGGAGTTCCAACGCAAGCGCAACATCGAAAAGGTTATGACTGGCTACTCCCAGCCGCACTACTGCCAAATTTTCGGGACGGCAACCGAACTCCAGCATGCGGCGATAATTGGCATCGGTTTCGGCTTTGGTGGCATAGGTCGCCGGGTTCCAGCCGTGCTGCTCGGCTTCAACTTGCTCCATTGCCAGGTTGGCACCCTTCACCAGGCGAATTTTTATCGGCACGCCTCCCCGCTTCACACGCTCACGCGACCAGGCTACCAATTCTTGCTGCACTTGCCAGGAATCGGGAATATAGGCTTGCAGAGCCACTCCCGAAGACATTTTCAGGAATTCCGGTTCGTCCAGGGTTTCGCGAAAAGCGGTCACCGTAATCATCAGGTCGCGATACTCTTCCATATCGAGGTTGATGAATTTATCGATGGGCATAGCCGCTCGATAGAGCACACGCAGACGCTTTTTGATTTCATCGATTGTTTGCTCCCAGGCGACAAGATTCACCTGGGAAAAGATCGCCGTGATTTTGACCGAGACATAATCGACCTGGGGAAGAAACAGATGTTCGAGAATCGTTGCCAAGCGGCGGGAAGCCTCTTCTTCTCCTAAAACCGCTTCGCCCAACAGGTTGAGATTGACACGATACCCATCGGCATTGCGCTCTTGCAAGTAACGATTTAACGATTGCGCATTACTGTTGATAATGACCCTCTGCGCTTCACGCCGCATCCGCGCTGCTACCAGCGGCATAACGATACTGGGCACCAATCGACTGCCCTGTGCGCCTACTGCCATTAAAGCCCGGTCGATAAGCCGGGGATAGCCGGGCAAACCAAACACTGCCAACAACCGACGCCAACGCCTTGCCTGCACGAGTGGCTGTTCACTCCGGAAAACCTCATCGACCATCGCAAATAAAAAAGCCTTGCCACGGTCATCATTCATCAGTCGCGCCATCTCAGCCGCGCTACGCCGCTCCCCGCTATTTTGCAATGCGTGCGAACGTTGCAAAAGCAATGCGGCACGGGCGGTAACTTCACTCACGTTCAACAAATCAGACGATAACGAACGCACCGATGGATTTTCAGGTTTATTTTCGAGCATAGTAAGCGCGATAGCCCTATCTCCCGACAAAAGTTTTTGTTGGAATCTCCTCTCTTATTGTTGATGCGGTAATACAGCCATCCAATTCCGTGCCGAACCTTACCCTCTTTTAAGACACCTCCACAAACAAAAATAAGGCGGGCGCAACAGATATCTGTTGCGCCCGCCTTGTTACCGATATTGATCGTATGAGTCGTTAACCACAGATTGACACAGATTGTGGGCACAGAGCCGTTGCAACGTCTCATCTCGCCATTCTTGGGCGGAGTGTGTCAGCTTATCGCGATCTCACCCCCTCATCTGTGTAATCTGTGTCAATCTGTGGCTAATTTTAAATTGCGAAAATTTGCGACGAAGTTGGCGTAGCCGAAGGCTTTGCGTGCTATAAAAACGAAAATATGAGGATGTTAAGGTATTACATCTACTTTTCTACTTCGCCTAATTCGCCACCCGGAAGAACACGGCGAGTTTCTGTTTGGACCGGCGCTTTGGTCGCCAAACGCGGTCCGGTGAACAGGAAGCTGGGACGAATTAAGCCACCCAGGCCAATTTCATTCGCGGCGCTGTTGCGAACGATTTGAATTGCCAACAGGTTATCGCCAGTACGAATTTCATCCGTTAAATCGAAGACTGCCGGTTTGGAAAATCCGCGTCCGCTCGAACCGATGTAGCTGCCATTGAGGTAGACCCGTGCTTCATCCTCGAAGCCACCGATGAACAAACCAACCGGTTTATTGGTAGCATCGAATTTAAAGTGGTGCCGATACCACACCGCACCTTCCCGCAGACCGCCCAGCCCCTGGGCATCCCAGGTGCTGGAAAATGTTTTGGTCTTAGTAAAGCGTTGATCGCTGATTTCGGGGCGTTGATAATTCAAGCGATTGCCCACCATATTGGGGTCGAACGCCGTAGGAAGTTCGTCGGGTAGCTTTTCGATCATACGATATTGCCCACTGGAATATTTCAACCCCTGATCGACAAACTGCTGAATATAGCGCTTCAAATAGGCAGGAGCTTCATTTGAAACCATATCGGAGTTAACATCATAAACACTTTGCCAGTGCGTTATCATGGCATCGTAATCGGCCTTAGCGCCCGCGAAATCGCAGTTATTGGCAGAGTTCCAATACTTGAGATACAACCGTAAGGCTTCAACGCCGGAGACGAAATAACCCACCCGCGTTTTCTCTTCCTGGCTCTTGGCCAACTGCAGCGCCGTGTCCATATCCTTTTTCGCAGATGTAACAAAATCCTCATCGAAAGCTAAAGGATAACCCCAGTAGGAACCGGCTTCCTGTCCGGCTTCGTGTTGCACTTGAGTGAGGCGCAGGAAATATTTTTCCATCGGCTCAGCGCCCGCGCCAAAGGCTTTCACACAGTATTCATGCAGTAGCTTCTTCCAATCCTGCTTCGAGTTCCAGGCCAGCTTCATGAACACGTAATCGCTGGGTGCCAGCACCCCCCACTGTTTGGTCGCTTCCACATTGAGACCGAGGACGTTTTGCGTTTTATAAAACGGGATTTCCTCACCCCAAATTTTGAGTTTGGAATAAGGCAACATATTTTCGGCCAGGTTCCAGTTATAACCACGATAAACCAAAGGGTTGCCCTGCTCGCGCGAGAGTCTACCCCACTGCTCTACCACGTCTTTATAATAGACTTGGGTTTTCGAGGTCGTATCGAGCAGCGAATGCAAACGCGAGAAATTAATCGGCGCGAAAATTTGCACGTAACGTGGATGGGGTTTATAGCGCAGCGGAAAGTCGGCGTGGGTCGAATAGGAATAACAGCCCAGATAGACATTGGGGTACTCGTCGCCTAATTTTTCGAAGATGCGGTTTGCCAGCAGCACCAGTTCATCGGTGCGATCGACCTCGCCGACAATCGGGTCGATGCGCCCCGAACCCGCCGCCAGCGATTCCGAGGAAAGCGAATATCCCAACCCGTCGGCGGGGCCGATGGGAAAACCGGCGGGCTTATCTTTAGGCCAACCGTTTTTGGCATAGGCATCGCGAATATCCTGAGCCATCAGTTCAATCACGCGGGGATGGGTGGTTTCAAGCTGCGGGCCGCGCCGAACCAGGGTGCCGTTCGTATCACGCACCAACGCCAGCATGGTAGGGTCTTTTTCGATTTCGTCTTTATGGATTTTGGTGAACTTATCCCAGTAATGCCCAGCGGTCTGATTGGCTAATAGATTGTAACGCCCTGCCCTCTGGCGGCGCGACCAACCCTCAAAGCGCGCCGCTTCTTCTGGTTTGCGCGGTTGCGGATATCCGCGATACCACAAACGACGCAAGAGAAAATCGGGAGCCTGCGATTCATCGAGACGATTGATTTCAACCGTTGGCTTGCGAGGAATGATCTCACCGATTTCGCCAGGCAACACCCAATCGCAGCCAAGCTTTTCCAACACATCCATCACACCGAAAAGAGTTCCTTCGTCGCTTTGCCCGCCGATCAAAAGAAGATCGCCTTTATTGAGTAAACGATATCCTTCCTGCGACTCGACCGTTTTTTGCGGAGCAGCTCCCAACTTGACGGCTAAATCGCCCAGCACGATCGCCGGAGCTTTTACGTTTCGTACATCGTCGGTTTCGATAATTTCAAGTTTCGCCCCGCTCATCTTTTCCAGATGATAGTTCAGCTCGCGCACTGCTGTCGCCAGTGCCGCTTCAGGTTGGGGGCGCCTTGCTTTGAGGTCGGGTTTGGGTAATGGAGAAATATAAACTTTCGCGACTGCCGTGCCGTCTTTCACCAAAGTCACAGCCTGGGCCGAGAGGGGAAATATCAAAGATGTGCCGATTGTAAATAACAGTTTTTTTGCCTTCGACTTTAACATTAAACAAGCTCCTGGAAATCTTTTCATACGGAGATAAATAACATGTTTTGAATTTCTATCTTCGCATGAAAAATACTCTTTGTGTTCTAAAAATAAAAAAATGCTACGGCGAATCAGCCAGGACCACTTCTTCGGGAAGCAATAGGTTTGCCACCGAAGAAGAAATTAAATTCGGCACCGACATGAGTTCGATTCCTCCCGCGTGATTGTAGATTCTCCACATCTTACCGTCTTGCCCTGTTGGTACCGGGATATTGAAATAACCGACTTGCGTGCAGTTGTATTGAACCGTATTGCTGGAATCCCGAATAGTTTGGGAACCATCCAAGACAGCTCTCGCATTGTAGCCACGCACATGAGATGTATTTTTAGGCACGTAGAAATACTGAGTCCAACGGCCGCTGATACTCATAGCTGAATAGGGCTTCCAGGTTAAAGCATGGTTTGAAGGAGAAGAGATTCTGGTGCCGCCCATGTTGTCCGAAACCGTTACCGTGTGCAGGCCAGCCGTCGCAAAATTTACGGTGTAATCGTAATCGGTTGTATCGGGCGGCACTGAAAAAGTCGCCAACGGTGTAACCGATGTATTGGCCCCGACAAACACCTTGACGCTCACATTTCCCCTGTCGGTATAAATTTGCCCTCCCCTCACCCGTAATGTCATCTGCGAAGGAGCCGTAGGAGCCCATGTATAGAAGGTATGCTGTCCGCGTATCATCGGTAAACCTCCGCCACTGCCACTCAGGCCAAGAGGTGTGGCTGGCACCAATACATCACTATAGGTTTGCGGCATCCAGCGCGAAATAGTGATGGTAGCCGTCGCAGTGTTACTCGCAGTATCGTGGGCGGTAACCGTAATGACGTTTACTCCCGATTGCAGGGCAATGGCGCTGGCCAACCAGGCGGTCGTGCCAGTCGCCGTGCCGCTGCCGCCGCGATCGTTACTCCATGTCACCTGTGAGATACCAACAATACTACTTGCAATGCCTTCAAGAGTAATGGTAGCGGCTCCCGTTTCATAGCTTGTTGCTGTGGTGGGAACTTCAATGTCAATTTGTGGCGGTGGTATGTTCCGGGTGATAGTTATCGTGTCGGTTGTCGTATTACCGATGGAGTCGCTCACCGATATGGTTACGATATTTTCGCCAGCTTCCAATGCGACTGCGTCAATCGACCAGTTCGCCACACCGGTTGCCGTACCATTTCCGCCGCGATTGTTATTCCAAATGACATTTGCCAGCGGCAAACTGCTGCTTGCCGTGCCCGCAATTGTTATCGAGCTTGCACTCGTGCTGTAAGTGGCTGCCGTTGTTGGAGTATCGATCGTTAGCACCGGTGGCGACGGCCCATCGGCCTGCACTACCTCGCGCGGCAGCAAGAGTTCGGCAACAGAGCGAGCGTAATAATTGGGCACTGTCATCAGCACCTTGCTACCGACGGCATTGCGCAATCTCCACACTTTGCCATCCTGTCCCGGCGGCACGGCTACACTGAAATAGCCGTTGGGAGTATTCGTAAAGTTGTGTCTCTGAACATTATTCGAATCCAGCATTTCATCGTTGGGTGTGGAACCGGCTGCCCCCGAACTCCAACCGGCTACGATCGTAGTGCCTTTCGGGACATAAAAATAGACCGTATAACGGCCGCTTCCCAGGCCACCCGGAGACGTAGTCCATGTCAATGGATGCGGATATGTGCCGGTATTGGTGATTCTGGTGCCACCCTTGGCGTCGGAAATGTTGATCCGATGCAAGCCGTTGAAAGGAGTGTCGAAATCGTAAGGATTCATGACTCCTGCAGGCGGCACCGGCACGTCAATGGTATCAACAATGCCACCCAGTGCATTCTCACGCGCATAAAGTTCAAGGAGTGATGGTTTGCTGGCAGTTACGTATCCCGCTCCCACGCTCAACTCAATGGGGGAAGTGAGATTCGGCCCTTCAACCCAGGTAAATAATTTATGGCTGCCACGAAAAGTAGGAAAGTTTCCGTTGCTTGAGGGCTGGATCAGGCTTAATGGCTCGGCAGGAATGAGATCTTCGGTGAATGTAACCGGAGTCCAGGGTAACGGCGGATTATTGGCGATGCCATCAAGGAGAAATTGTTCGATATCAGTTTCGCCATACTCTCCACCTTGTTTGCAGGGATTGGTGCTCTCCCCTATTCCAAAACCGCAGCCAGTCGGTGTTGTTACGGCACTGTCGTTATTATCGGCTTCTCGCCACAAGGAATAGGAACTCACCATATGGTGATGGCGAATGCGATAACTGAAATTCAACAGCTCTTCGAAATAGGCCTGGCGTGCGACAGGATCGCCCGAACTCGAATAAAGGTAATACAATTCGACATAGCGCGTATACAGTATTAAATCGTTGATGCGGTGTTTGGTGGCGGTATTTACCTGCGCATTGAGGGCTTGTTGCAATGCGCCATACATGCGGCCGACCAGGTCGGGGCTGAGTAAGGGACGGCTGGTGCTATCGATGAGCGTATAGAACTGGTTCATCGGTCCCTGGGCGCCATCGAAGCATTTATCAATAAATTCAGTTCGCAGTGCCCCCGCATTACCCACTTCGCCGATATCCCACAAAGCACGGGCTTGCAAATTGTTGCCCAGCATGGCCGGACCCCAGTTAGTGCCCGACTCGGCGTTCATGAAACGCGCACCGTTGTTATAAAACTTGGGAATACTATTGACCAGATAAGGTATATTGCCCCCTGCAGGCTGGCCGGGGAGGTCGTGATCCCACTCCCATACCGCATAATATTCCCGCACACCAATCGTTGCGCCCTGCCCTTTCCATCCGGCCATTAATTGATCGACCGTATAACCTCCGGGAACAAACGATGTTGCCACATTGACGACAACCTTAGGACTAACTGAAACCGTCGGTGGCGCAGCATGCTGATTATAAGCATACATACCCACGAATTTGCCGCTGGGAATCGCTGCTGCGACTTCATTGGCTAATTTAGCCTGCCTTGTGCTAATGCTCCCATAGGCTGCGCATACGCTGCACTGGCACCAACCGCCACCGTCACTGGGTCGGATAGAAACCGAACTCAGCGCAGGGTTAGCCGTGAATTGTGCCACTGCATCGTCAATAATCAACTGGCGCAAACCCGCGTTAGAAAGGCAAAACTTGGCATTGCCGGAAGAGGGCGCAACTCGCACACCGTTAATTTCGGCCATATATTCGGGATGCGCCTGCAACTCAGCTAAATTCCTTTGAATAATGCCGCCGTAAGCATGGCCGGAATTAATAGTAAGGCCGCGTGCAACACGATTGCGCTCCTTCCACTCCGCATAAGCTGCCGAGGTATCGCTCCAGTAACCGTAATGTGCCCAGATGTAGCGGTCGAGATAATCTGGCGAATCGGCCTTGTCGATATCGATAACAAGCTCGGGTTCCGAAGGGATGATTTCCCAATGCGGGTCGGGAACATAATACCGGTAGCCGAGTTGATAGAGCAATTCCCAGATTGCATTGGTCACCGCTAAATCCGTAGCACCGGCAACCCATACGCCATCGCCATGGGAGCGCAGGGCATACTCTTCCCGCTTTGTCGCATCTGCCGGGCTGAAATGCGAGCCGTCGAAAGGCCAGGTTGTAAAATCACTCCCTACCCCAACAGCTATGCCGATACTACCGTCCCCTGTCTGCACGGGAACAGTAGTTCCTAAAATCTGCGATAATTTCCCGGCTAACTTATGAGCAGCGCTGACCACTCCCGGACTCGCGCCTGGGCTATGAATGACCGGGGCAACTATTCCCCCGCTTTTAACTACTTCAAACGGCACGGCATTAGCCACACCAACATTCCCTATTATTAAGATAACGATGAATGCAACTAATAGCAGTAGTTTATTGCAATATTGCCGGTATTTACCCGGCAATACTGCAAGACAGCCATGTAATGCGTTATAACCTTGTCTCATCATCGTTAACCTCACATGGATTAGTTTTGAAGCCAAGACTATAGAACTGGTTTACTTCTTTTCCACAGACCTACCTTGCCGCTTCAACCACTTCCCTGGGCAATAGCAACTCATCGGCGCTCCGCGCCAGATACGGCGGCACCGTCATTAAACCAATTTGTCCGCCAATCGATTCGAACATCCAGAGCTTACCGTCTTGCCCGGCTTCGACGGGAATGGAAAAGTAGCTGTTTTTGGGCGGATAGCTGAAAACAACCTTACCGTCGCTATTATGAATCTTACCGTCGCCATAGGCAAAACCACCCACATATTTGGTGCCCCTGGGCACGTAGAAATAAAGATTCCAACGGTTGCCAAAACCCGTAGTGCGTCCCAGCGCCGAGCGCACCACGACCGGGGTTCCCGGCGGAAGCTGCAACTGGGTTCCCATCATACGGTCACTACCACGCACACAATAAAGACCGGCTTTGGGAATGGTAAAGGAAATGTCATGTAGCTCTGTATCTGGCGGCACTTCTTTCGTTTCGATGGGCACCGGAGCCAGCAAGTCTTCTTCACCCTCTTCTTCTACGTTTGGATCGCCGACGATGTCTTCGCCGTGGAAAAGCAGAACTTTAGCTGAGCCGCGCGAGTTATAGACTGTTCCGGCGCGGGCCTGAAGGGTGAGTGTTCCGGGAGTATCCATCCACACCCAGTATTCCTGCGAACCTCGCCAACGGGTGAAGCTTTGAGGGGCACGCGATGTGAGATTCAATGCTTTGGCCGATACCAGATTCAAGCTAAAATCTACCGGCTCGAAATCCAGCAGTTTGTTGTTTTCAACTCCGGTTTTTACAATTTCCTGAATCTGCTCGGAGGTGAAAACAGCATCCTGCTTCCAGGGATTCACCGGTTTTCCGGCTTTATCTTTCTCCGGCTTTTGCCAGTGTGCCTCCGCTGGAATATTGACGCTTTTATCGCGAAAACCAGTGCGATAAATCGCCAGGCTATGCAACATGTGCGTATCGCGAATGCGGTAGGCAAAACGAATCACATCTTCATAACTCTTCTGCCGCTCTTCCTTGGTGGCAGCGGTATATTTAAGATAGAGTTCGATATAGCGGGTATATAATGCCAGGTCGTCGATACGATTGCGCACCTGCAGGTCCGTGGTCTGGGCATAGGCCGCCTGCAAGGAGCGATAGAGGCGACCAACATAATCGTCGCTCAGGGGGCGCGATTTTGCATTGCCAATACCGTTCAAGAGGCCATAAACCTCCCGCATCGGTTCCTTGGCTGTGCCGAAGCTCTTATCGAGGAAATCTTCGATGAGCGCAGGAACGTTTTTAGCTTCATCCACATCCCATAGTATGCGGCCAGCCAGATAATAGCCTAAACCGTTTGGCCCCCAGTTATCGCTCGACTCGGCGCTCATGAAGCGCGCACCGTTGGCATAGAAATGGGGAATAGTTTGAACTATATATTCCGGCTTCCCGGCACGTGCGCCAAAGGGCAGGTCTTTATCCCAGTGGATGATGGAATAATATTCGCGCATACCGATGGTCGCGCCCTGCTTTTGCCAGCCTTCGATTAATTGATCGACCGTGAACCCACCCGAAATAAAAGCCGTGGCAACACTGACCACGACATTGGGATTGACCCGAATCGAAGGCGGCGGCGAATGTTTGTTGTAGGCATAGAAGCCGACATATTTACCAGGATATTTTTTGTTGACGGCTTCAGCGACATTATTTGCCAGCAGTGTTACGCGGTCAGACACGCTGCCGATTTTTTGTTCTTCGGGCGAATCTCCCCAATGACTGCCATCGTTGGGATCGATTGAAACCGAATCGAGTTCGGGATTCTTTTCAAAGGAATTCAGGGCATCGTTCACAACTAACTGGCGTAAACCGGGGTTGGCAACATTGAACTGCGGTGCCTGGGCCGCACGGGCCGAACTGAGATCGACCGGTTTGCCGTTGACCGGTGCCAGGTAATCGGGATTCGCCACAAACTCGGCTTTATTGCGGCTGATGATTCCCGCATTGGCATGTCCGGTGTTCAGCGCGATGCCTGAAACGGCGCGGTTTTTCCGGCTCCATTCCCCCATACGGCGACCGTTTTCCGGCCAGGTGCCGTAAGTAAACCAGATGCGCCGGGCATAGTAATCGGGTTTTTGCTGTTCGTCAATCGCAATGGCGAGGTTAGGGTTATTGGGCACAACCTCCCAGTGCGCACCGGGGAAAAATTGACGATATCCCAACCGATAAAGAAAATCCCAGACGGCATGCTCCACGGCAAGATCGGTCGCGCCGACGAGCCATACCCCACCGGTATGGGAGCGCAACAGATACTCTTCACGTCGTGTCAGGTCATCGGGAGCGAAGCTGCTTTGCAAGCCTAAAAGCGGAAACTCCTCTGCGGTGCCCAGGGCAATCCCGCTTTTACCGTCTCCGGTCTTCACTTCGAAAGCAGCATCGGAGATACGGCCAAGATAACCGGCCAAAGTTTTCGCGAGTTCTTTGTTTTTATCGGAGGCGGCGGCAGAAACCACAATCGACTGTAATGCCTGCTTATTTGCGCTCAAAGTAACGCGCGGTATTGAAGCTGCCTTGATTTCGGGTTTAGCTTCTACTGGAATTTGTTGACTGCAACCGGCCACAAGAGCAGAGAGAACACTCATTGTCTTAAAGAGTTTGCCGTTCCAGCCTGTGATATAGAGGTTATTCATAAGCCTTGTTTGCGTTTAGGCGATCTTTTATCACTACTCGGTAGTTGGGCCAAAATTCCCTGCCGTTCCCTTGGCTGCCTCAGCCAGGATGGCCGTATTTTTGTGCCATTTAACATGACCATCGGCATAGCCGACAACGTTTCCCTCAAAATGTCGCCCGTTTTCACAATCCGGAGCCAACTCACGTACAAATGCCGACGCATGCGAAGCTAATGCCGCGCAACTTTTTCCTGCGGAACCCCCACCTGGCAAGTAATAGGCATTTGTGTAGGCAGCTTTGGATACTTCAGTGACAAGAAAAGATTGGTTGCCAAATTCCAGGAACATGATTTTTGATGCCGGGACATTAATGGCGGCAGCCTTCAAGGCACTTGTCGCAGTGACCCTGGTAATATGCGAACTAATACCATAGTTCCCGTTAATCATTGTGCTGAGTTGGTGGTCGGTATCGGGCCAAAGCGCAGGGTCCATCCCCGCAGACATTTTTGAACTGGGACAATAATAGACCTGATGTGATTTGGTATAGGGATGGAGCAACTGCGTCCAGAAAATAATACCAACGCTGGCAGTGTCATATAACACCTCACCATCAGGCCCCGGCACACCAAGAGGCACATTATATTCCCGCAAAGGATAAGTTTCATCGTAATCCTGTAAATACTGCATGACTCCCAAACCGATTTGCTTGAGATTACTGATACAGGAAGTTCGGCGCGCATTCTCCCTGGCTCGAGCGAAGACAGGGAATAAAATCGCTGCGAGTAATGCGATAATAGCTATGACGACCAATAATTCAATGAGAGTAAATGCTTTGATTTTACGCATGGGAACATTCCTTGTATTTTTTTGCTTGGTGAACTGCTATTCTAACTCTATTATGCCCTGTCTCAGTTGCTCTCAAACGATTATTTTATACTTTTTATTGATATTTCTATTCAATCATTGATTTTTCGAACCTATTTTTATCCCTCACTAATTCCATTCTCATCCAAATTGTAAAAACCTTCCGGTAACCAGCGATATTCCAGTTTTTCCAGCAACGCGGCTTCCTGGGCATGATGGAGAAAGCGGATATAGGCCCGGTAATTCGTCGCCAGGCTTTTTACGTTCGGCTGAGGCAAAACCCAGCCAATACTATCGGTGAGTTCTTCCAGCGCCACCATGCCTAACCGCAGAAAATCTTCATCTCCACTCAGTTCATAGCCGATCGCCATGCCCTGCACGCACGGCACACGCACCGATTGTCCTTCGCGGTAAGTTTGCCACCAGGCGGTTTTCAAACGCAACAAGAAATCGGTCAACCACTGCGTCAATGGTTGATGCTGTTTTAACCGGGCATAAAGATAAAGTCCTTCCACCATGCTGGCATAGCCAAAGAAACTATCGGCAATTTGTCTGTCCATATGATGGCGCGGATTAACACCCGATAAATTGACCGGAGTTTTACAATCATCCCGGTCAAAAGCGATGAGATAATCGACAAACTCGTCTAACTGTTGCCAGAAGCGAGGTTCGTTCGTTATATCGGCTAAATGTATCAAAGCGAGGACGGGCCAACCCACTTCACGGTTGAAAGCTTTTAATAATTGGCCACGCACCGGGTCCTGAAAATTCCTGAGGATGGTGTCGCCCAGCTTAATCGCGACTTCGAGTGCATCGCCATCACCGCTCAGACAATAGTATTCCAGCAGGCCTTGTGTCCACATATGGCTGGGATAAGCACTTGCCATATTGTGCAGCGCCGAATGCGCCGGAGAACCGTGATGCTGCCAGGGATCGTCACTATAATGCACGAAATCGACTTCGATATTATGCCGGGCAAACTGGCGCAGATGAGTCCATAAGTCGGAGCGCTGATTGCGCATTAACTCGATGCACAACGCATGAATAGCGTCATATTCATTATTCGACCATACCGATTCAAACCGCTCATCACCAGCCCACTCCGCTCCTTCCGGATGGGTGCGCAACATTTCGCCCGGCGGCGTGGCAATACCTTCCCGAAGCGGCACCCGGCCTGCCGCGCGGTATCCCTCCTGATAGGAGGGTTGGGAAATATCAGCCTGCACTAACCGGTCTTCGATGGTATCCCCAAGATTGAACATATCCTGCGGGGTTTTAAGTCGCACCGTGCGGCGGAGAAATTTTTCAAAACGCAGATTGCGCCCCGGTTCCAAGACTTTGCTTTGCTCGAACGCATCACACTGCCGGAACCATTGCGAGTTCACGACGGCACGGCCTTCGTGGTGCAATGCTTGTAACGAGCTGGAGATGGCAGAGGCGTTCGCTTCCTCCGGTTTTATAAATCCCAACGTTAGAGTTTGGCGCCTTGAACGTCCCTGCGGCAGCTTAAGAATTCCCGCTGCTTTAGGCCACATATCCAGCCCCAGACTGTTGCCTTCGCTCCAAATTCTGCCGGGACGCATATCGACGAATTCATGCATCTGCATATAAACGCCGAGATCATCGTTTTGCAATCCCAGCCACGAATCGGTATCGATTACGATGGGTTGGAGATAGGGTGGATACTGCTCGTCGTCCTGCATCATTGCCCAATCTTCGATGTAAGGCGAGGTGCGCGATTTATCGACACGAATTGCTACGGGATGAGTATTTTTCACTTCGCGCGACACACAGAATATGCCATGGCGTTTCTGTTGGAAATGACGATGAAGAATGCCACTCAACTGAGGCCGAAACACTACCTGGATCTCTTCAATTTCCAATTCCGGCATACCCGGTTCGAGGTGAAAGAATTGATAATCGAGGCGCAGCGCCTGCCACCCTGCCCACAACTCCACATCAAGACGATAATGGAGGCAGCGTTGGCCCTGAGCCGTGTAGTGGGCGCCTTCAATGCGCACACGAGCGCGATGCGGCGAAGATTCCAGAACGGCAATGGTGCGGCTTTGCTCAAAGCGCGAAGACGCCTCGCCAACACGCAATTCAAAATCACCGGCATTTTCCAATAAATTTGTGCCGTTGACCAAAAGTTCGGAAATCGGCCCAGAGCCTTCGCGTGATAATCGCGCTTGCAGAAAACCATTATTGAGAGTGACACCGGCGGCCGTTTCATGAATTCGGACAGGTTGTTCCGATTGATTGTAGCCCTGACCTTTGCCGCCAGAGTTTAAAACGACCTGATGCTCTCCGGTTAACTGAGCTTTAAAAGCCAACAATGCCCAACGCACCGAACCATCCGGCCAATTTATTAAGGGACGAGCTGAGACAGCGTCAGCATGACCAGCAGGACTTAACAATTCTACGAAAGTGGTTTCAAAAAGCTGTCCCGGCGTAAATGGAACCCCCAACGTAACAGGCCAACCATTTTCAGGAGAACCGGCACTTATCATATCGATCAATGGCAGTTTTTGTGACATATTGGGAGAAAATCAACAGTCTCTACATCGGCTTCAAATAGTTCCACATGCTGGGCTGACTGCCGGTGCAAGTGATGGCGGATGAAATGGTATTGCAGTTGCGTGCCTGTTGATAGACAGCTTTAGAGGTCATCCACTTGACGTGGCCGTCGACAAAGAGGACGTTGACCCCATCAAAGTGGCGGCCGGAACGACAATCTTTGGGAGCAGCAGCATCGCAAGTGATGCTGGGCGAAACCGTTTCCACGCCCGGCAAATAGCGCCAGTCGTCGGTTGCCAGCAAGTCGGGGCGGAGCGAGAAGGTGGACCAATCAATAGCCAGCAAAGTAGCGGCTGGCATGACCAGTTCGTTTTCATGCCGTGCGGTCGTCACTACCATTTGGTTTGCTCCGTAGTTATATTCGCGCACCGAATTGCCAAACCGCGAAGGGCAAAGCATAATCTGCATGCTCTTCACATAAGGGCGCAAAAACTCCTGCCAGCGAAAACGGCTGGTGCCATCACTATGAGTGGTCCGCGTTTCTGCCCCGAATGAACTGGGGCCGGGAGAAGGATAGGCCACATCAACAGCAGAAAACCTGCTGTCATTATCCTGGAGATACTGCATAAAACCCAGACCAATCTGTTTAAGATTGCTCTGGCAAGACGAGCGCCTGGCATTTTCACGCGCACGCGCAAACACCGGAAACAGGATAGCCGCAAGTAAAGCGATAATAGCTATAACAACTAATAGCTCAATCAATGTGAATCCTTTGTGCTTTTGCATGAATGCACTCCCATAGATTTTAACGACATCATTTGCGTTGCTTCTTGCACTGCCTCTCATTATGCCCGGTTAAACGTTAATCTAAACGTGAATTTTCCGCATTTTATTGATTTTTCGAGCCAATCATTGATTTATCGAATCTTTTTTTACGTCATACCCCGTATTGCTCTAATCCCGCAGTCGAAATTCTCCGGGAGTGACTTCATAATAGCGCAGAAAAATCCGGCTAAAATGCTCGGCTTGCGGATAGCCGCACAGCACACCGATACGCTTCACCGGCAGGTCGGTCGTCTTAAGCAGTGAACAAGCACGTTCCAGACGGCGCTGGGTGAGGTAGCGCACCGGAGACATTTTTTGTTCCTGGTAGAACAGCCGGTTCAGTTGTGAACGAGAGACAAAGGCATGAGCGGCGATATGGTCGATGGTGATCTTCTGGCTTAAATGGGCTTCGATGAAGGAATACGCCCGTTGCAACGGAGTGTTGATATGGCCTGTCGCGTGCTGCGTCGTTGTCAGGCTGCTTTCTTCCTCCAGCGCATTGCGTGCTTCCATCAAACCCCGCTTGCAGTGCAATAACAACACGGTGAGATATTGGCGCGCCAGTTCATCGCTTACGGGAGAAGTCGCTTGCAACTCTTCCAGCAAATAGTCGGCAATCGACATCAGTCTCGGTTCATTTAAAAAGTACGACCTTGTCGAGGTGTGGTGCTCGCCTTGCGTGGTACACATGTGAAAAGTCAGGCCGGCCGGCATGAGGTGAAACCACAGCAGGCGCGAATAGGCGTCACGGATATTGGGCCGCTCCCAGTGAGGCCGGCTGCCATCAGAAATGGGTGTTTCCGGCGGGATGATAAAGAAACTTTCTGCAGGAAGCGATGCGACGTAATAACCGTATTTCGTGGGCAAATTGGGATGTTGTGCCGTCATCCCTCGTGTCACTCCAATCCGGTAATCGGCTTCCCCTTCAACCACCCACATCAAGGTAGGATAACGGGTTGAGTTGTAACCATGCTCGACCCATTGCGTCACCTTGGTGACATTACGAGTCTTACGATGCATCGGCAATAACGGCGCGACATGCGGCGTCACGCGCACGCTGCCCGAATTCGTAAACGGCGGCAGGGCAAAACAAAGAGGGGCGCTCCGGTTCTCCACTCCCGGAAGAATGCGGGTTTGGATCAGTGTAAGCAACATTTTGCGCGACAGTGCCTCAACCATAGAACGCTTAGTTTAGTACCGATGCCCTACTCCGAAAATCCTGCGGAAAGCTTTCCTTATAACAACGCCAAGCAAATAAAAGCAAGCTTTGTCCCCAAACTTGCTCTATGTAGGAATTATCCATGAGGAGGCAAACAGTATGAAACGAGTCGTCATCGTGGGAATGGGGTTTGGTGGCCTGGAAACGGCGCGCCACCTGGCCAATAGCGGGTTGGACGTTTTGGTGCTCGACCGGCACAACTATCATTTGTTCCAACCCCTGCTCTACCAGGTCGCTACCGCAGAACTCAACGTAGAAGCCATCGCCTACCCGGTTCGCGCTATTGTGCGTCACTGGAAAAACGTTCGTTTCCGTATGTGCGAGGTGCAAGGCCTCGACATTGAAAAACGCGAAGTACTCATCACCAGCGAAGAAGGCGATGATCGTATTGAGTACGACTACCTCGTCGTCGCCGCGGGTAGCGCGACGAACTTCTTCGGCAACACGGAGATTATGGATCATGCCTTCGATCTCAAGCTCCTCAACGATGCCATCCACCTTCGCAACCAGATTCTCAGTGTTTACGAGCGCGCACTGTTGGAGAAAGACGATGCCATCCGGCGCGCATTGATGACTTTCGTAGTGGTCGGCGGCGGTCCCACAGGAGTGGAGTTTTCCGGCGCGCTCTCGGAACTGGCCCATAACGTCCTGGCAAAAGATTTTCATAGCTTGCCAGTCAATGAAACCCGCATCGTGCTGGTAGAGTCGAGCGATCATATCCTCACACCGTTTCCTCCCAATTTGCGGGAATACGCCCTCAAGCGCTTGCAAAGCATGAACGTCGAGGTGGTGCTCAACAATCGGGTTACAGGAGCCACTCACGACAAGGTATTTCTGAACGATGGTAGTGAGATTCATTCATACACTCTCTTCTGGGCCGCCGGTGTCAGTGCTGCCCCCATCGCCGAAGCGGTTCCCGTCACCAAGGCACGCGGCGGGCGCATTCCGGTCGAACCCGACTTAAGCGTGAAAGAGCATCCCGAAATTTTCGTGATCGGCGATCTGATGTATCTCGAACAAGACGGCGCTCCCCTGCCCATGGTGGCCCCGGTCGCCATGCAAGGCGGTAAATACGCGGCACACCGGATTCTGGCAAAAGAACAAAATAAAACCAGTGAGCCGTTTCGCTACTTCGATAAAGGCTCCATGGCCGTCATCGGCCGCAACGCCGCCGTTGCCATCAGCAAAGGGCTAAAAATGAAAGGCTTCATCGCCTGGGTGGCCTGGCTATTTTTACACGTGTATTACCTCATCGGTTTTCGCAACCGTGTCATGACTTTGATGTCGTGGGCACACAACTACGCGTTCTACGACCGGCAAGTGCGTTTGATTACGCGACCCGGAGCAAAACACAAAGATTGAAATATTTTTATCGGCCACGTCATACCGGCTTGCGCCGGTATGACGTGATGCCAGATTTTCCAGTTAAAAAGGAGTAAATTTGCTGTCTCTATCGTTCACGACCCAACACAGCGACAGCGCTGGGGTCAAGGTCGGTGGCAAAGGCCCTCGCTTTTAAATTTTGAGCCAGTTGTTGGTCCAGCAAAAGCACTTTATCGTATTGCGGTGAACTCTCAGTGGGTATTGAACCGTCGGTGGTGTAATAGATTTTGGCACCGGGCGTTAAAGTGGTGAGCGTAATACGAATTTGATTTCCCTGGGCTGCGGTTTCAACGATAGGCATGGCGGTGCGGCCAATGCGATATCCGGTCAGTTCCTGAGCTTTTGGCAAATAATAGCGGTCGTAGAAGTGGGGTTCATCGCCTTTTTCTTTCCACAAAGTGTGTAGCTGGTCTAACACTTTATAGTAATTCGGATAAGAAAAACCAAGATGGTCGCGGCCATTATAGACGGCATCCACCAGTGCTTTCCGCTCGCCCATTTCCTTACCATCTTTGTCAAACCATTTATCGCCTTTTGTTACTCCCAGATTATTGGTCCTGCGAAACATGGAGGTGACATACCGGGGGAATTGCCAATCTTCTCCCGTCTTGGTCTCCTCTCCCTCCGCCATGTAATTAAACGTGGCATAGGTATAGAGAAAGGGTTTAAATTGCGCGATTGCCTGACCTGACTGGTGGAAACTATCGTGAACGATGATGGTTCCGTCGGGGAATAATTCGCGCAGCATCCGTATCTCTTTATAAGCGAGCAGCCAATCGGCGCTGGGCAGGCCATCGCTGTAAACGCCATCTATTCCATATTTTTCCTTAAATTGGCGCACGCCATCAATGTAGACTGCGGCATCACGCGAGGGGGTCCAATAAGCACTCATATACGTAACGCTCCGGCCACCGATTTCGCGGATTTTTTGCATGTGGTCGCGCATTTCTTTCTCATCGTAGGGTTCATAGTAATTAGAATAACTATGCCCCCAGGTTAAAGGGATAAAATCCCAGAGTAGCCAATTATTGACGTAAGGAACCTTTTGATCGTAAACGGAAAGCGGGTAGTCGCGCCGAATCAATTTCCAGCCCGATTTGAACGATTCTTCCCATGGATAGGGTCTTGGCGGAAAGACGCTGGTGCAAAGCAATTCTCCCGGTGAAGTGACCCATTGAGCTTCCCAATGAGGCTCCGCTTTACCGGTGTTGTCGAAGTCGTGCTCTGCGTATTTCGCGAAGGCCAGGTCGGGGGTTAATAATGCGGATTGCGGACTTCTGCCCGTTCCCATCGGAATGTAAGGATTGACGGTAATGCCGCCAAAATCGTCGGTGCTGAATAAATGGCCGCGTGCATAACGGTTAAAGTCGCCACCCAACAAATTCGTGAGCTTCATGGTGAGCTCACGTTGCGGACTGATTGCCATCATTGAATCGCCTTGAATTCCGATGGTGAGATAATCATTGGTAAGCACGCAGACATCGTCCGTTTTTTTGTCGATTTGCAAACCGGCAAGACTGATCGAAGAATGCCATCTCGCCAATGCGCGCGGAAACTCAATCCGCTGGCTGGCAAGGATGGTGTTGTTCCGGGTGTCGAAATCGAAAGTTGCTCCGGTCGTATTGACGACAATATGCCCGTTGTTTTCCGTTGCCGATTCCACGCGCATCGGCAACTTGCCGGGGCTGCCCGGAAAAGTAACGCCTTCGCCACGTGCCAGGGGCGTAAGCGATTTTGCCGGTAATTCTACGAAAGTGAAGTCAGCGATGCGAAACTCGGCGGGGGGAGCAAAGTGCCCCCATCCCATAAAAATACTGGCGCGCGCTTCATGAATCTGCGTGTCATCGGGCACATCGACTTCCCACTCTAATCGCTCCCAACCATCCGGCCCCTGTGTTTTGGCGGGTGCGCCAAACAAACGGCGGGGTTCCAGACGAATGCTTTTGGCATTGAAAAAACGCATGCTAAGACTGGCCTCAACCAGCTTGCGCGGAAAATCTGTTTTCACCAGCGCCGAAACAAGGTAAGAGCGATTGCGTTTAACGGCAAAACCCTGTTTGCTCCAAATCTCACGACGAAAAATCTTCGATTCGGGCGGGGTGTCAAATTCCAATTTATAACTGCCAAACTGCTGATAAGTTTGCTCGAAGACAGCACGTGTCCCCGGCCAATCCTGCCACTCCGCACCGGGCTTTGTCAGATCGAAATTTTCAGGACGGATAATTCTGCCACCACGTGGCTCGACACGCAGCGATTGGAGAACTTCCTGCGGTGCGAGAGGTGGATTATCTGCCGCTATTGCAGCGGGCATCATCATGATGAAAGCAGCAAGTATCGTTAATACAGTAAGTAGTTTATTAGTATTCATAAATGTTATTCTCCAAATAACGTTTACCGTTTTCGGTTTATTTTTTAGTAGGTTTGAGTGCGGCGTTGTTGCACAAATACAAAATTGCAAACGCTGAACCAAAAATAGAATTCATCATTCATCGCTCATTATTACTCTCGATCTTCCTTCCCCACCCCTCCCTGAGGGAGGCAAGTTTTAAGCCTACCGCCAGCAATTAACTCATCTCAGGATTCCAGGCGCTGAGGTGGCGAGTAGCTGCTACTTGATATTTATTCGCTGCATCTACCAAAACACTCGATTTCAACCATTTGGCATGCCCATCCGCAAAAGCAACATTAACTCCTCCAAAGTGTCGCCCGCTCTTACAATCAGACACCCTATTCCATGTCGTAATCGCGGTTACAGCGCAGGTTTTCCCGCCGTCACCCATTCCCGGCAAATAATCCCAATCGGTTCCGTTTGCCAGATAAACATTAGCAACACGAGCGTAATGAATGCCGTAATCCATCACCATATAAACGCTTGAAGCAGATTGTATCTGGGCTACTTTCATTTGATTTGTGGTGGAATAAACTCCACCCGAAAAAACCAGAACCAAATAATTCGCGCCATAATTTCCATTTAATAAACCTGATGAATAACCTGACGGACACTGAAATATTTGCGTGCTTTTAACGTATGGTTGTATGCTGTCTGTCCACTTCCGGCTAGCCTCGTCGTAATTTATCGACATCGGATAAGTTTCATCATAATCCTGCACATATTGCATAATCCCTAAACCGATTTGCCTCACATTACTCAAACAACTGGTGCGCCGAGCATTTTCCCGTGCGCGTGCAAACGCTGGGAATAGAATAGCCGCTAATATTGAAATTATCGCTATTACAACTAAAAGCTCAATCAAGGTAAAACCTTGTTTCGTTGGCCAGTAAGCCCGCTGCATAAAACGATTCATTTGAAAGCTCCTGTAATTTTCCAATGACATGATTAATTATGCCCGGGACACTGACCGGCAAAACGCTTTTTTTTAAAATATTTCAATCGCTTTATTACTTCAATTATTCATGTATTAGGTGTATTAATCATGACTGAATTCTGTTGGCGGTATTTTGTAGGAGAAACGCCGTATTTATGAATGAAAGCCTCAATAAAGGAAGACGTATGTACAAAACCAACGCGGTAGCCAATTTGCATAACGTTGTGTGAGGAGTGAAGCAGCAGCACACGGCTGTACTCCAGACGGCGATTCCAGACAAACCGCATGATAGGTTGTTTATGATACCGATGGAAAAGCCGGTTTAGCTGAGATACGGACAGCCGTGTATGCATGGCTATTTTTTCCGCACTCAGTTTTCTGCTATGCAGATTTGCGTCTATGTAATCCACCGCGCGTTGCACTTGAAGCTCAGGGTTCATCGGTGGGGCAAGGTCGCCCAAACCGTTATCTCCTTTTTGCGAAACCGGTGTAACGCCATCTTTAAGGCTACGCATCATATAACGAAAAAGGACTGACAAGTGTAAATATGTCATCGCCACATAATCGGAAGGACAATTCGTCATTTCGCTCAGGATGTTTCGGGTAAGCGGAAAGAGATGGCCGCTGGGAATAAAGACATGTGGGTGGGTCCATAGCTTTCCTTCGCGAGTGGTGCTGAAGTGACATTCACAGCCGTTATCGTGCACCTGCGCCCAAAAAATTTGAGAATAGGCTTTCTCCGGATATGGCCGTTGCCAGTGGGGCTTCACTCCCGCAATAATAGGAATACCGGGTGGGCAGCAGAAAAAACTTTTTTGAGGCATCTGGATCACCCATTTTTTACCGGGAATTTTTAATTTACGGCACATATCACTGGTGGTTCCCACTATAAAATCGGCTTCACCTTCCACCACGCACCCCAGGGAAGGCACGGATATTGAATTGAGGTTTTCTTCATACCAATGCCAGGAAATCACCGGGCTGCCGTAACGTTTGGCATCTTTTTTCAAAAGCACTTTCCCCGGTTGTTCCGTAACTTGATTGGTTCCGATGACTCTGGGCGGCGCATCAAGCAGCACAAACCCCGTCCCACTCATTGCCCAGGGAATAAGTTGGTGAGTAATGGTGTCTAAAAGCTGTCGCGTCGTCGCGTTAAGAGAAGTCATCGGCTATATCCTGATCAAATTTTACGCCCAAGCGGCCCAGGCAACCTAAACTATCCAACCGCGTTTGAGATGGGCAAGACCCCTCACGAACAGCTTTTGGCCACCACCATTGCTCGCCGGTGTCACTCTCGTGGGCGCTGAGATTATCTCAAATTACAATCTGTCCGGGGCATAGCCAGGGCATGATATCGCAAGTAAGATCGAAAAGAACTTCATCACTTCCCGACGGAGCGCTCGATTACATGCCGGGGCTCGATGAAACCTTCGACGCTGTTTTCTGCATTGACTATCATGCCATGGCCGGCACGCAAAACGGTTTTCTCGATCACACCCAATCGTCGGCCAGTTGGTTCAATTATTATCTCAATGGCCACCGCACCGAAGAACTGGGTCAGGTCGGCACCCTGACCGGAAGATATGACGTTCCAGTTTTGCTGGTCACCGGCGACCAGGCAGCCTGCGATGAAGCCCACGCATTCTTTGGTGAAATTGAAGTGGTTTCCGTTAAGCAGGCAGTATGCTCGCTGCATCCACCCGTTAAAAGCCAGCCAGGCCATCCAGGAGGCGTCTCAACGGGCTTTGGCGTTGGTGGGACACATTGCACCCTACCACGTTGAATTTCCGCTTACTGTTCGTTTGGAATATTATCGCAGCGATCTGGCCGATGCGACTGCCAACCGTTCTGGGACGCATCGCCTTGATGCCCGCATGGTAGAAAGAACCTTAGGCGAAGTAAATCAACTGCTCGACTTTTGAATGCAATGGACATCTCTTTAAAATTTCTCAAAAAAATTAAGGAAAGTTTTAGGATTTCCCTTGACAGATACGCCAAAGCACTGTAAATTATCTTCTCGCGTCCGACGAGATATTTTGGAAGCAAGGGCGAGTAGCTTAGTGGCTAAAGCACCACGTTTACACCGTGGCTATCGGGGGTTCGAGTCCCTCCTTGCCCAGCTATTTCGCACAATTTGAAAATTCGGTCCCGTGGTGTAGAGGCCTAACATGTCTGCCTGTCACGCAGAAGATCGCCGGTTCGAATCCGGTCGGGACCGCCAAACCGCATAACAGAGTCTAACCGTTCCAAACTAATGTTTTGGAGCGGTTTTTCTGTTTCTCCTGCGAATAAGCTTACGCTCCCCCAGCCTCTACTCGTCTAGAGGGATGTCAGGCAAAATCACTCACCGAACCTTGAATCGGCAACAATTTTGCTAAAGCGAGATTTCTGGTATTTTGGTGGTTTCTATGGCAGCTCCTTTACCTTCTGACGAATCAGATCGACTCCGTGTACTACACGACTATCAAATTCTGGATACTGCTCCGGAAAGAGTTTTCACACACCTTACGACATTGGCTGCTCAATTGTTTAGGGTTCCCATCGCTTTAATCTCTTTGGTAGATCAAGAACGCCAGTGGTTTAAGGCGTGTTATGGAATTGAGACGTGTGAAACCTCAAGAGAATTATCGTTTTGCGCCTATACGATTTTGTCGGATCAGGTCTTGGTGATAAATGATGCCACAAAAGATCCTCGATTTAGTGGCAATGCCCTGGTAACAGGAGCGCCTCATATTCGCTTTTATGCAGGCGCACCTCTAAAAACTCCCTCAGGGCATAATCTGGGTAGTCTTTGTATTATTGATACACACCCTCGTACGTTTTCACAAGAACAACAAATCCAACTCAGCAATCTCAGCGAATTAGTCATAAATGAAATGGAATTGCGCAGGATTGCTCGTGAACTGCGTGATAATGAAGCATCTCTCAAAGTCCATGCTCAGGAAAATAGCCGCCTGAGCGTAGCTGTCAGCAATCTGACCGGTGGAGTTGTAATTAGTGATCCCCATTTGCCTGATAATCCTTTAGTCTATGCCAACGATAGCTTCTATCGAATGACAGGGTATTCACCGGAAGAGGTGTTGGGAAAGAATTGCCGGTTTTTACAGGGGGTGGAAACCGCACAAGATGTCGTCGATGACATGCGGAAAACAATAGAAAAGCACCAGCCGTTCAATGGCATCCTTCTTAACTATCACAAGGACGGAACGCCTTTTATCAATGAGTTGAGTATCAATCCCGTTTTCGACGAAACCGGTAATTTGCTGAACTTTGTCGGCCTGCAAAATGACGTCACTATTCGTGAACAGGCTTTGGCAGACTTGCGTGAAAGTGAAGAAAAATTTCGACAGTTTGCCGAAAATATAGAAGACGTCTTCTGGATAATTACACCGGAAGATCACAAGATTTTATATATAAGCCCTGCTTACGAAAAAGTATGGGGAAGATCTATTGAGGAGTTATCGACCAAGCCGTCTGCATGGTTCGATAGTATCCACCCTGACGACCAGGAAAATTTTGTAAAAGAAGTTCAGAATGCCAAAAACGAAAGACGCGTCTACGAGCATGAATACCGTATTATTCGAGGCGGTGGTGAAGTTCGTTGGATTCAAGGGCGAGGTTTCCCCATTGTGGATTCCGATGGCTCACTTCAACGGATGGTCGGAGTATCGAAAGACATCACTCGGTCGAAAGCAGCCGAAGAAGCGCTGCGACAAGCCCAATTGCTTACTCAGCAAATCAATCAGATATTGGAAGAACGTGTACACGAAAGAACAACCGATCTGGCTCTTTCGCAAGTAGAAATTCTTACACGCCTTGTTCGTGCAGCCAAATACCGCGACGATAATACCGGACAGCATATCAAGCGAGTTAGTCGAACGGCTTCACTTATAGCACAGACACTTGGTATGCCACCGGAAGAAGTAAAAGCTATTAGACAGGCGGCTCCTCTGCACGACATCGGAAAAATCGCTATAGCCGACACTATTCTTCTCAAGCATGGCGAACTGACCCAAGAAGAATTTGAAATCATGAAAACTCATGCAGAGATTGGTGCCGATATGCTTGCCGGAGGAAAATCCGGTATTGTCCGCATGGCAGAAACGATAGCAGGCTCTCACCATGAGTGGTGGGATGGAACGGGATATCCCAAACAACTTTCAGGCGAAGACATCCCATTACCTGGCCGCATTTTAGCAGTTGCTGATGTCTTTGATGCTTTAACTCATGAAAGGCCCTATAAAGCAGCATGGCCTGTAGAAAAAGCTGTTGCTGAAATCACTAATCAAAGTGGGCATCAATTTGATCCGGCGGTTGTGGAAGCGTTTTTATGTCTCAACCATGAAAGTTTAATCTGAAACACATATAAACTTTTGTTTGCGGAAGGGATTGAGTACTTATGGGACAGCTTTTGCTAATACAGCCTGCAATTGCGGTGCTAACGCCTGGGCCATGCGCAAGAAACCCACATCGGTAGGGTGAGTGCCGTCTACCGCAGCTTCACCATCATCGCCCAGCATTATCGTGCCGTCGATGAAATGCACATCGGCATGTTGGCTTTGGAGTTTGTGAAAAACAGCCTGCATCGCTGCGTTGGCTCTTTGTGTAGGCTCAAACCGCAATGGGCTTGTCCAGGCATCCTGATAGACGGCGTTACTGATAAAAACCACCGGCGTTTGTGGGTGCGCCTGGCGCAATATCTCGAAAAAAGTTTCGAGCCGCGCGAGTGCAAACTCTTCTTTCAGGCTGGGGGCCGGGCCAATGATAGTGAGTGCCGGATCGAGTTCGGCTAACAAGTGGGCCACCTCTGGCTCGGCGTGGCTGTTGCCTGAAAAACCGAAGTTCCACACCGCTCGTTCCAGTTGCCGCCCCAACAGTGCCGTGAGCGACATGCCCGGCCGTGAAGCGCAAGCGCCCTGCAAAATGGAAGCACCGTAGAAACACAGCGGCTTGCCTTCTCGTGGCAATGCAGGCGTGATAGTGCCTTGCGGGTCGATGCCAAGCTCCAATTGCGTGACGCCGTTATAGAGCGGCAAATAGAGAAAATACTCCCGTATCTGACGGGACTGGTTTTCCAGCAACATGGCATAATTCTGTCGGGTGGTTTCAGGCCGCGCCGCGCCTGCCCAGCGAATACGTCCACTCTGAGGGTCGCGGATATAGAGATCGACTCCACTGACCCCGGCTGCGGGCATATGAGCCATTGCCAATACCGGCTTGAGCAAGCTCCACCGCACTGCCAGGCTGGCTGCATCGGTCAGAAAGCGCACTACCATGCCGGCGCTAAACCGGCTAAGACGCCACATCTCTTCGCGGAGCACGCCCTCGCTGCGGTTGGGAAAGCGGCTGTAAGGCTCCGATTCGTCTGGCCAGCCAAATCCTTCCACCGTCAGGGTGTTAGCATCAATCCAACTCAATCCATCCGGGCCTATAATACCCCGGTTCGCCTGAAAATTGCTGTCGATATCCTGAATCGAAGGAGAAGAAGTGGGCATATTCTTTCTATAGCAAAAATACTTGACTCCACCCATATGGTTTTTAATCTTCAACAAATTCTTGCAGTGCCTTGAGACGCTGATCCCAACGGTTCTCCAGTTCAGCGATGAAAGCCTTGGCTTCGTCGATAGCCTCCGGGGCGAGAGTCACTTCGACCTCTCGCCCCCTGGGCCTGAGCAAGACCAGCCGAGCATCGGCCAACACCTGAAGATGCTTTCTCGCGCCCTGGCGGGTTAAGCCCAGGCCATGAGACAGGCTGCCCACCGTTTGAGACGAGTGGCCCGACAGCCTTTTGATCATCTCCAGGCGAATAGGGTCTCCCAACGCCTTGAATGTCACTGCTAAGGTCATGACTGCAACGCGAACTTCTTCTCCAACCGGTCCATCATGTAATCCCAGCCACCGGTATTGTCTTTCAATTGCTGGGCCATGGTTTCTGGCGGCAGCGAGGCGAATCCGCTTTCGGTCATAGTGACGGTCGTCTGGCCGTTCGCTTCACTCAAACGAAACTCTACCAGAGTATTAGGCACATCCAATACATCGCCAACGGCATGGGCACTGCCCGGCACCCAGCGAAAAGCGAAATATTCGTGCGGCTGGGCGGCTGCAATATAGACCTGGCTTTTTCCATAACCAGCGAATTCGAAAATGGGGCGCTCGCCCACTTCAAAGCTTCCTTCCACCGCATCGGGAAACCAACTGACAATCTGTTTGGGATCGGCAATCGCGGCATAGACGCGTTCCTTGGTTGCCTTCACGGTAATTTCACGCTTAATCACATCTTGCATGTCTGCTCCTGAATACTTTTTCGATGACAAGCTTGCTCATCTATAAAGTTAGCAGAATACAAATAAATATGCAACTTTTTAGTTGCATATTTATTTACCGAAGAACCACGCGCGTGAGCGAGTGGACTGTGACGGATATTTTGCTATGGGGATTGGTGCCGGAAAAAGCAAAAAGATTGAGACAGTCCACTCGCTCACGCGCGTGGTTCTTCAGGCCCTACTCCGCTTCGCGGTTAGCCGCATCATGCTGATGGGCCAATGAACGAGCCATGTAATCATCGAGCAGTTCGATACCGAACTCGGCTACCATCTCGTCGATGCTCACAGTTTCGCTCTCGCTAGTGATGAGCACGCTTCCCAGTAAGCCCGGATCGAAGATCGTCACTTCAGGGCCGTATTTTTTCTTGAGCGCCACAAACTTGTCACCGTTGAAATCGATGTGTGCCACCACGCAATCGAGGTTAAGCGTCGTGGTAATCGGCTGGTAATAGTTGGTGCTGGTGGCTATGCGATGGCCCACCGGGGAATAGAACTCGTTGGGCAAGGTATCGACGCCGGTGCTGCCCACGAAGTGCGCGCGGCAGGAATAGGCCCAGTAGCTCTCCATCAGGCCGCCGTGATACATGGAGGGAAATACCAACAAATCGGGGCCTAATGCCTTATATTTCAAGCGCAGTTCATCGAAGTTCAAATCGAAGCAAATTACAAAGCCCACGGTGCCGAAATCGCATTCGATAATCGGCGTCTGCGCGCCACAGAGAATGCCGGAGTTCACTTCCGTCACCACGGTGTGGTTCTTGTTGTACTGCCCGACGAGTTCACCGTTGCGGTCGATCATCAGCGCCGCATTGCGATAGCTACCATCGCTCGCTTCGCGGGCCGTGCCATAGGTCACATAGCAATTGTTGGCGCGCGCGATACTCCGCATCTCTTCCAGAAAAATATCGCCCAGCGCCCTGCGATAGGCGGGCAGCAGTTCACGTGGTGTGGAGAAATAGCGATCTGCCATCTCCGGCAACACAATCAGGTCGGGCCGGTCGGGCAAGACCTGGGCAATCTGCCCCTGCCAGAATGCGACCATCTGTTCCACCAATAGATCGCCGGAAACTTTTTCTTCACGTGGAAACAATGGAGGTTGTTTTCCGACCGAACTCACTTTCACTCGACGTGCCATTTTGATTTTCCTTCGTTCCGCTAACCGTGCTTTTCACAGCCGGCCAGGGAACGTTTTCTCCCTGTATATTTGGGTTGGAAACGAATCGCTTCCAACTTTAAAGACAGTGAGCGTCGCTTGAAACGGCGCTTCACTGATACCTTATCACTTCAAATTCTGCATGCCAACGAAAAAACTTACGATAAACCGGCCATCTCCCCGTAGTCTTTGAAAACTTTCAAATAGGGGTCGCGCCTGATCTGGTGCTGGAAATATTTATCGAAACCGGCCTGGTCGCCGTTCTTGCCCAAGTGGTACACCGCGCCCAACACGGCGCGCATGACCTGCCGCACCGATTCATGGTTTTGCTCACGCACGAACTCCAGGTCGCCTAACTGCCGGGAAAGCACTTCCAGACGCCCCAACGTGTTTTGCCGCGCTTCATCCGTAGTGCCTGCCAGGCGGCACTCGTCGTCGAGATATGTCGGAACAAGCTTCAATGCGACGACGCCTTTGGCATCGAAAGTGGCATGGGCAATCAGCCCTTCGCGCGTGGCGCGCACCTCCCGATGATAAGGCATGTCGAACAGAAAATTGCCCAGGCTATAGAGAATCAGGCAATTTTCTACGGTTTCCATGCCCTGCAACACATGGGGATGATGTCCGTAAATCAGGTTCGCACCACACTTAGCCAGATGGCGGCACAACTGCATGAAGTCGAGCCTGGGATAAGACTGGAATTCATAACCTTCGTGCAAGCTCACGATGGTGACATCGACCTGCCCGCGCAGCGCTTCCAACTCCTGCTCAATACGCTGCAAACGCAGCGGCGCCACGCCTGCCGAAATGGGAGTCGCGGCATCCAGCTCGGGCTGGGAATAACCGATAAACCCAAACCGAATACCGTTCTTCTCGATGATTAACGGCGTGGTTGCCCCGGCGAGGTTTTCGCCCGCACCAAAATGGGCCATACCGTTACGCCGGAGGATTTCAAGCGTATCTTTCAAACCGGCTTCGCCACAATCCATGGTATGGTTGTTGGCCATATTGAAGACGTTGAAACCCAACTCGAAAATATAGCGTGCCAATTCCGGTTGGCTGGTGAAAGTCCCTCGCACCGGATCGAGGCTGGCCGTGGAAAGCGGCGTTTCCAGATTGCCCACCATCAAATCCGCAGCCAGCAATGCGTCGATACCGGAAAAGGTTTTGTCGCCTTCTGCGACGAGCCGGTCGGCCACACCGCGCACCAGACTGATGTCACCAACAAAACTCGCCGTGGCGGTGCTTGCCTGGGTTTGCCGCAGCACCTGCTCGCCGGAGGTGAACACCTGTGTCAACGATTGAAGTTTTTCCATTATGCTCCACTTTTAACATCTGGCAAGGCAATCGGCATGCGATATTACCGGTTACCGCCACGAAATACAACGAGGCGAAACTCTCCCGGTGGCACTGCCAGGGAAACGGAATCACCATTCATCGTCAACGGCTTACCGTCTACCGTCGCCTGCCTTGCCGACTTGACAGGTAACGGCAGGCTGACTTGCGTTCCAGCAGCATGACCATAATTACCCACCAACACCAATGCCTCGCTGTCTGAGGCAAACGCGGTATAACTCAGGGCGCCATTGTCACCTTGATACGGAATCGGCTTGCCGTCTTGCAGCAACTTTTCATAAGGAGCCAGGGCAGCCAGCGCTTTGGTATGGTAGTAAAAATCCATCGGATCGAAATTACCGAACCAGTAGTAAGTCACCCCGCGCGCGCCGTTGAGAATCGCTTCCAGCACCATCGGCTCCATCCATCTGGGCTCGAATTCGCCATACGTCCCGGCACTGAGCCAGGGGATAATGGCGCGCTTTTGCATGGCGTCGTAATCGAAACGAATGCGGTCGGCCACCAGCTTCGCACGGCCCTGAATGTAGAGCGACGGCTGCGCCAGATCGACAATGCCAGGATAGATTTTGTCGAACTGGAAGATGCTATTGTAAATCTTGTTTTTCGGGTCGGAGTTATAAAGCCCAACCGTCATTTGCTTTTGCGGCACGGCTGCGCGCATCGTTTTTACCAACTCACCCAGAACCTGCGCACCCATATCGGTCACGTATTCATCCCACTCTTTGCCGCTCTGCTTCCAGGCAGCGATCACGCGGGGGTCTTTTTTCGATTCGGTAACGTGGGGCGTCCACCATTCAATGTCGTGATACACGTGGTCAGGTTGCACCAGAGCGGCCAATTCGGCAATTCGCTTGATCTCATCCTGAAAATACTTTCCTCGATACAAGATATTCATCCGTGTACCACGCTTGCCGTCGATTTGCGTAAAGAGTTGCTCGGCCTCCTCTTCACTGATTTTTTTCGCTTTCAGGTCAGCCTGCACCCGGCTCCACATCACGTGAAACGGCGATTCATCGTAAACGATGCCGTATCCCGCTTCCCGCGCCTGTTGGAGGAAATCCAGATTTTTTCGCGTGGTTTCATTCCAGCGCCCGGCTTTATCCTTACCGAAGGAACGTGGAAAAGTAGAAACGTAATCAAAGCCCATCTTGCGAAAATCGCGCAGGAAATTCGGCCATTGCTGCTGTACGCCGTCGCTCATCCAGGCCAGGCTCACGTCCAGACTTTTTAGTGGCGGCACTTCGGGAATAGTTACTAATTGTAATAGCGATTCAATGCTGTGCGAATCGCGCCCCTCGATAATGCCTGTTATCTTGACCGTCGCTTGCGGAGCGATTTGGGCATCAGGAAGCTTTTCAATCCATAACGGCCCTATGCTCCCGGCGCGGTGTTTCCCGTCGTAACCGAATTCATAGGCCACACTCCCCAGCTTATCGGTGGCGACTTCCTTGAATTCAAGGGACGTTTGCGGCAATACCCGCAATCCCCGCGGCAGTTCCAGCCGAAACCCTAATTTCACTTTTGCCGGATCGGCTTCACTGTTATCCTGCACCACGAGCCAGTTCGGCGTACTGATATTAGTCGTTACCGTGAAGGGGTTATGGCGCGGCCTCACGGCGATACCGTCGGTATAAACATGCGTGCGAGGAAATTCATCCAGAGGCTTGAATACTGCGGTGGGAGAAGCTTTTAGAATAGAAATCTGGTCGATAAACAAACTCGCCTGCGGCCGAATGCGCAGTGCAATATAACGTGCCCGCACCGGTTCACGACAGACCATTGTGGCAACATAAGCCCTGCCTTCTTCGGGCAGATAATAGGCCGTCTTAAAGTCGGACTGTTCGGCCTCTGCCGGATTCAGCTTGACCATGCTTTGCAAAACGGCATACTGCCGATTGTCGTTACTTGCCAGGAATTCGACCGACGATGGAAAAACCAGGGTCGTTTGCTCACCGCCACCCAACATCCGAAACGCAACCTGGCCTACCGGCTGGGGGACTCCCAAATCGACTAACAGCAATATCCCGCTGCTGGTTCCCAGGCCGCCATACCACCCCACGGCATCATTATTGAACCAGATGCGGTCGTCAACGCGGCTCGACAAACTGCCGTCGGTCAGGTCGTAAGGATCGTTTTCGTCCGTTGTCAAACGATAGTTTGGTTTGGGGAAGAATTGCACCTCTTTACCGCGTACCAATTCTTCGCCTATGGTGAGTTTTTGCCACTCACTTCTCGTGGCTATCGCATGCTCCCCTATTTCATTCTGCCAATCAGTCTGAGCCGGGGCAGATTCGCAACAAACTCCCATAAAAGCCAGTACCAACAGTAACTTTGTAATTAATCTCATAATCTTGTCTACAATTAACAGCCAATATCATATACGGCTGTATGGCTTATGAGGAAGTTACTCCTTAATTCTCGCCCACAAATTACCCGGAACACGTTGTGCTAAATTCGTGGTGACACCAACTCGGGTTTGCTCGGGGCGCATCCACTTCACATGCCCATCCGAGAAGAGATAATTCCAGCCATCCAAATGGATGGGCCGGCCGGGCCGGGATTTATCCTGCGTATTAACCGCACCGGTGCCGCCAGGACCGGTGACATAGGAATTGCTGTAATTCCCAAATGAATTGTTTACATAGAGCGGATCGGTGCTCAATGTAATGTCCGGGGTCGAAGAAGGGAACTCTACCAACATTATCGTCGTGGCCGGCTGAGGAATATCGGCCAGCTTCACCCCTACGAACTGCCCGGTGCCAAGCGTTCCGAAAACAAACGTCGCAGTCCCATCAGGACCATTCATCCCCCACCAGGGGATAGCATAACTGCGCCGGGGTTCCAGTCGAAGTATCGCTGGGACAACGAAAAATTTGGGGCGACGCCCCGCTCTCGACTTTCTGCCCTGAATACGGAGCGATACATACATCCCAGGAATGTGTTCCGGGGTTAGTAGGGGTCGTACTGCCATTGATTGGCAATTGTTCATCGTAATCCTGGGTATATTGTAAAAAAGCCAGGCCCAATTGCTTCATATTGCTCATGCACGCCGAACGCCGCGCGTTTTCCCTGGCACGTGCGAACACGGGAAACAGAATCGACGCCAGAATAGATATTATCGCTATCACAACAAGTAATTCTATCAACGTAAAACCGCTCCTACCCACAATCAATCTTTGCTTTGGCATCTTAATCACTTCAATCACTCCCCTCTGAGATGTTTACGACACATTTCCAGCTTTACGCAAAAAAGCTGTGTACCGATAATTTAGTATGCCACCCACTCCATCTTCCTAAACGTTCATTTTCAACACACGCCTTCCCTTTCCAACATTTTATTCAGACCAAATTCCTCCCCTCCAATTCTCCATTTTTGCTTTTCCGGCGATATTCTCCTGGCGAGCAACCGTGATGGGTGTAATATAACCGCCGAAACTGCGAATAGTGCAAACCGACCATACGGCTAACATCGGCTACGGGTATGTCCGTCTCGCGGAGCAGGATCGAGGCTTTTTCCAGGCGGCGTGCCGTAAGAAATTCATGAAATGTGCCACCAGTGTGTTTACGAAAGCGACGACGAAACAAAGTGGATGAGATACAGAGATAACGCGCCACCCGGCTCTCCACCAACGGCGCCCCCAGATGCTGATCGATGAAGGTGCAGGCCGCTTCCATCGGGTCGTGTGCATTTGCACTTAACGGCTGATGGTGATCAGCCAAATGATGACCGGGTAAATAGGCTCGCCCCTGCTCCATTTCACGGCGCAGAAGCATCAATAAACTCAAAATAAACCGGCTGGCTAAAACCAGGTCTTTCTCACCTTGCAGTTCGTCGCTCAGGTTCTCGAACTCCCTTTTGAGAATAGCATTCTCCACCCGGCACGCACCCCGTTGCGGCCCCGATTCGTGTTGTGTCCCATGCGAATGACAAATCCACACACCTAACCAATTACCGAGCGATTCAAGACGTAGCCATAACAAATCACATTGTCCTTGCGGTAACTCCGGTGGCACGTGCGAGCCCATGAGTTGGGGCACACCCGGCGGCACGTAGAAACAATCGCCTGCCCGGCAGGAAAATACGTAATCGCTAAAACGCATATCGACTCTGCCGCTCAACACAAAGACCAGTGTGGCCTCTTTTAAAATTTGATAGGCCGGAGTCGTAGTCGCGACCTGTGAGCTGCGCGATACCCTCGCTACCGTCCGCCTGCGCAAAGGCTTGGTGGCCGTGAGCGTGATATGGTCGGGCCATCCTTCTTGTTCCAGATCTTCGCGTGCAGGGCCAACCACGATTATCTGCAAACTCTCCTCACGTTCCAGCCGATTCTCAATTTGCCGCAACGCCGCTAATAAGGGCACGACATGCGACTTGACACCTATTCCTTCATTCAATTCCTAACACTCCTTCGTATCGCCCTCAATAGATAACATGCCTTTTTGCCAGGCAAGGTGTCAATGAAATATGCTTTATCTTGCGCCGATTGACGAAATCTATCTTAATATCTTTATCTCATGACTCAAACAATCCACAACTTACCTTCCGGCATCTCTCTTCAACTCGACGGCACGCCTAAGCGTCACGGTGTTGTTTCCCTCACAACCGCCGATTCCCAGCCCAATGCTGTACGCGAACCGTATTTTTTAATGAATATCTATCGCGTCCTGGCCGACGGCAAACTGTGGACGGTCGCACGCGATGAACCGTTCACCACCCAGCCGCAAGAAAGCGGCCTGATACTCCACTGGAAACCTACCGATACCTTGCCGGTGGAAATGCGTGCCACTTATCAGGTGCAACAAGACGCTTCGCTCACGCTCGAACTCTGGATACGTGCCGCAGCCGACCTGGCCCGTTTTGAAATTTCCGTTTCTTCGTACTTCGACTTCGCCTATGAGCCTTATGGCGTGCTTGACCTCGGCTGGCAAGATGGAACGAAGCAGAAACAATTGGCCCTGTGGAAAGCCGAAGACCAGCCTTTCGTACGCGGTCATTATATTCACCTCTCCCGCGATGACCAGGGTACGATAACTCGCATGGACGGACGATGGAATAATGAAGCAGGCCAATCCATTGCCCCGGCTGTTTATGGCCCCCACTACGGACAGCCTGTCGCAGCGATGACCGCCGAGTTCGACGGCGAAACCATCACCATCGTGCAAAGCGCCCAGCGCGAAAACTGTGACGGCATCTCTCTCACCTACTCCAGCGATAATACTTCCGACAACATCCGCAACCATAACGCGCTTTATTTCTCGCTGTTCGGTGAAGATTTAAAAGCCGGGGACGAACGAACAGCCTTGCTACGCCAAAGCATTTTGCGCGAATCGCCGAGCATTGAAAACGTCCTGGCAGCGGCTCTTTAAATCCCGACCATGTATAACAACCAACGCATTTTAGTTGTGGTTCCCGCTCGCGGCGGCAGTAAAGGCGTGCCGCTCAAAAACTTGCACCCGCTTTGCGGACGCCCGTTACTGGCCTATACCGGCGATATTGTCAAAGCCCTGGAAACGGTCGACCGCGCCGTGGTTTCTACCGACCACGACAAGATTGCCCAGGTCGCCCGTGAAAACGGCCTGGGTGTCGTGCAGCGTCCTGAGCAGCTCTCCGGCGACCGCATTGGCGACTGGGACGTGCTTCACCACGCTTTGCTCGAAGCCGAACGCGAAGATGGCGCAATCTACGACGTGGTGGTGATGCTGCAACCAACTTCGCCACTCCGTAAAGTGGAGCATGTGCGCGCCACCATTGAAAAGCTAATTGATGGAAACTGGGATGCAGTGTGGACGGTTTCGCCTACCGATTTAAAATATCACCCGTTTAAAGCGCTCACCCTTGACGAAGACGGCGCGATGAACCTGTTCGATGAACGCGGCAAGCAAATTATCGCGCGGCAGCAGTTGCAACCCGTCTACCACCGCAACGGCATCGCCTATGCGCTCACTCGCGAGTGTATTTTGGAACAGAAGACGATCCTGGGCAAAAAATGGAGCGCCGTGGTGGTGGAAGACCCGGCGGTGAGTATCGATACGCTGGAGGATTTTGCGAAGGTGGAGAAGGTATTGCGAAATATCTAATACCGATTCCGAAAATTGTCTTTCTTGTGGTAACGGCATCAACAAAGGACACAAAGAAAGGAAATATTTTTGTGGTCTTTGTGTTGAATTAAGGGCACCTCAACCGGGAAGATAATTTCTGCGATGGTATAACCTTATTTCCGGCGGACAATCAAACGAGCGATGAGTTCAGGATTATCGCGCGAGACAAAATCATCGCGCACCAGGACCTCCGAGATGCGTTCCCCCATCAAGGCCAGTAAGTTCTTGGTTGATTTAGCATCGATCTTCACCCAGCCTTTGGAGTTGACGGTCGTGGTTTTATCATAATCGGTAAATTGTACGGGAGTTTCAATCACGACAAGGCCACCCGGTTTCACCACACGGAGGAACTCGTCTATTACAACTTGCAAATCTTTCGCGTGATGTAAATTATAGGCGGAATAAACCACTTCAAACGAACCATCTTCAAATTGCATTTTGTGCATGTCGCCCACTTCGATGCGAGGATCGGTTTGTTCCAAATCCAGCCCTTTGGTTTTAATACCGCAGGCGTGTTCGATGGCATCCAGCTCAATATTATCGCGACAGCCAACGCATAACGCCGTTACACCATCCCTTCCAGCAGGCAAAAAGCGCTCGACCAGTAATGCCAATTGCAAACACCGAAGCTGCAAACGACGGCTATTTCCTTTTGTCGAACACCACTGGGCACAATGGTCCTGACGGGATATTTTCTTTTTGAAGAGTTTCATGGAAATTTATAGAGCGAGCAAATGCATTTATTGCTACCTGCATCGTGCCGTCCGTTTCGACCGATACAATATTTTCAAGACGACAAAACGACGGCATGTAGTTTAGTCGAAGAATCCAAAACGCTCTCGGCGTTTTTTACACAAAGTGAATTCGGCAATTTATTCGGCTGACATTCAGTAATCCCTTGCAAAATATCCTTCACATGCGACGAATCAAAAAAGAGCGAGGATTGTTGCCAGTTTGCCACACGCTGTGCATCTTCGCGTTGCGCATCCTTTCGCCAATTTCTTACCATTTTTTTGAAAAAAGAAGCGCCCGCCTTGGGGCTCTGATAAAGTTCCCGGCATCGATCCAAATCAATTTCCGTTGCAGGCTCTTTTCGCAAAACATTCAGGATTGCATCCGCCACACGCCGATGCGCATTCCCATCGACAGAATGAAACCATTCTCGAATCACTTCATGTCTTGCCGACAATATATCGTCATCGACTTGTAAGCGATGATCTAAGAGTCGTCTCAAATGCTCCTCGATTTCCTCCTGCGAAGTGCATTGCATACTCACTTGCTCGGTCGACTCGATAATGTCGGGAAAAGATATCCAGGCAGGCGAAAAGGCCGGAACGTTACACATACCGGCTTCAATTGCCGTCGTGCAACTACGATGAATGACTCCGTCTGCTAAACGCAACCAGCTTGTAATCGTGCCGGCACGGGAGATATGCAGATTCTGGCACGGCTGCAAAAGCTCGCTGTAAGTTTCAAGGCGCTCAAATGGGTGAGGGCGAAAAACAAATGTAATTTGAGGAAAACTCTTTGTCAGCCGATTCGTCATTTCGACCATGCCGTGTAACGTTTGGGTCATCGTCTCTTGAAAATCGCGAGCCTCCTGCTCGGAAAACCCGCGATTTTTAATCATCGTTCGGACTTCCTTTTCACGGTTTCCAAAAGCGGGATTAGCACGAGAAAATCGACTGTTAATAAGAATGAGCGGCTTTGCGTATTCTTGTGGGGCAGGAGAATGTGGAAAAACAAGCTTTTCCCAATCCGGTGTATAAAAATCGAAGCGGGGATGGCCTGTTGCAACAACAACCTCAGGTGGATACCACTTATTCCGCTGCACATGCTCGGCCAATCGATATCCCCACGAACAAAATAATGACACTGCCTGGCGAATATCCTGCCGGGGTGTCAATTGGCGCAGATACCAATCCATATTCGGGAATACACCACCTTCATCGTCAAGCACCCCCACACGCACTTTTGCTTCAATCAATGCCTGCACGATCGGTTCATTCAATGTCCGTAATTGGTTGAATAAAACAAAATCAGGAGCAAGCGATGCCAATTCAAGGCGTTGAAGCGGCATTGGCACAAGATAACATTTCGCACCCTGTCGACTTAGTTCAGCCGCCAATAAAATAAGTCCTGCTAAATCTCGAGCAGGATTATTAACGATAATAGCTATACGCATAAATCCACAAGGTATTAAAACGTGTGACAACTGTCAAACCAGAGAGAAGCTCACCCTTCAATCGAGATGAGTTCGGCAGAATATAAACGGCACTCCAGAGACTTGTTTAACAATGTACGAACAGCTTCCATGCGCTTTTCAATATGAAAAGGTTCAAATCCATAAAACTCCGGCAACTTTCCATTCTTGATATTGCTTATGCGTCCCCTCTTCCCCAATTTGGCTTTCAAGCGGCGGGAAAGCGAAGTTTTCGTCGCCTGCGAGACGGAAAGCTCTCCGGGGGCAACACTCTGGGCCGAATCATGAATTGCGTTCGAGAGTGCCGCCCATGAATCGTGCTGGAAATTATAAAGCAGAGAAAGCGCCGTTAGATCTTCAGGAGGCAGTGAACCGGTGCCTACCTGGTCTGCTAATACTTCTTGCATATACTGCACCGCGCTGTCCTCATCGAAGCATTTACGGCCGAACAAATTCGGCAAAAACTTGTCGTTGGCCTCATCCACAAACGGCTTGTAGTTCAAGATCGGCGTGCCGGCGAAATGAGCTTCGAGCGCCGTCGTGCAACCATCGTGTATCAGGCAACGCGCTCCCAGAATCCATGGCCCCACACTACCCTCATGCACGATATGCACATTAGGCACTTCGGCGAAAATCATGTTGTAGAACGAAACGTCCTCGGAAGGGTGTGGGCGTATGACGACATTAAGTTCGGGGAACTCCCGGCTCAGCCGCATCGCCAGCTTCACGAAGCAAGAGAGAATCTGTGAAAGATGCGCCCAACGTTTGACCTGGGTATAGCGCTTTTCCGGGTCGGCGGGATCGTAACCGAAGCGGGCCGAGAAAGCGTTGTCCGAACCACGCGGTTTATTGACGAACGAGAAATTGGTATTCATCAACACATAGTCGCCAAAACGCTCCTTGAGCGCACGGGCACCGGCGGCAAAATATTCCCGGTAAGGTTCTTTATATAAGTCAAAGCGCGGATGCCCGGTAGTCTGGATATTTTCGACACAAGCCGGTGCCGGCTCGTATCCCCGATAGAAGTCGCGCTGCCAATCGCCCCACGTGCACACTTTATCGTCGGCAGCCAAAATGCGCGGGTCGAGCGTATAAGCGAAAATATGTTTCCATTGCTCAGGACCTCCGTGGTGTACGGCACCTTCTTCGTCCAGGTGAATATATTGAAAATTATTTTGCTTGAGAGTTTGGTAGCGCTCTTGGGCAGCATGAGGAAAACGTCCACGCAAAATGTGTTTACCGATATACAAGCCACCCTGGTTGCTTTGCACCAATTTATAAATGGTAGCCATGCTTCCCACCCAGATGCGGTATTCAGGGCACGCACAGACACCGGCCAGCATGAGACGAAAGTCGATCTCACGGTTGGTAATTTCAATAGGAAAAAGAATGTTGATTTTGCGACTCATGCCGGGGTCATTCGCAATTCGGCTTGATCCGATTTGCGTCTAATTCTTCATATAAGCGAGCGATCCGAGCCTCATAACCAATGCTTCCCAAACGGTAAAGCAGCTTTTCACCCGGAGTTCTCACTCGATTACGCCGTAAATCCAGATTACGTGCGTCGAATAGCCGAACTCCCAAAATGACTTCTACTTGTTTCAACAGGCAGCCATGTTCCATCAATTCCTCATACTTCACTAACAGACAAGCCCGTCCTGCTTTACGATCGTTTTCCAGATGCTCCAACACTTTTTCGTTGTAATGTACCCAGGCAATCAGTCCGCGACGCATCCGCCGCAAACACTTAAATGCCGAAATGCGCGCCCGCCGATCGCGATAAAACGAACGCATCACTTCTTCATGACAGCGATATACGGAAAGATTGATGCAATCTGGAAACGCCTGTATCCATACCGGATAAGTAATCGTCGTGCGCGGGTCCTTAAAACCCCACGATGCTTCACCAACTTCGGCCTTCAAACTTTGGAGCTGTTCTTCACGGAGAGGGTGTAGCGGCAATTCCCAAAGCCGCTCGAGAATTTTCGGTTTCTTCGCTAAACCAAAAACCTGGGTGTTAATTTGCTTGGTGAGCGGTCGCTCATAGCGAATACCGTTATCGTAATCGGCGTTCATATCACCGCTATACATCGGCGTGTTGGCCTTATGCAGCATTTCGGACACCAGGGTCGTTCCCGAATGGCCCATACCGATAACGATGACAGGAGATTGCATTTTAAGTAATCGCAGAAATAAGGCGGAACAAATGTTCCCAAACACGCTCTAAATAAAGTTACGCCCGGCTGCATACGCGTTGTCCGAGTATCGCGAATATGATAGCATTTTAGGCACTTCGTTACAACAAAACTTCCTTATTTTACAGAGTCTTTCGGATGAAACCAACCGTCTTTATCCATACCAACGCCGCACAGCTTTTGGGAGCCTACGTCTCGGCCTATTCCCTACAGCGCGCTTCGCAACATCCCGATAAATTCGATGTGCAGATCATCGAACTGGAAAAGTATCCGCACCTCATGAAGCACGACGGAGATACTTTCCTGCGCGACGGTGAAAAAGTCACCTGGCGCTATGCCGAGTTGCAGTCGTTCACCATGCTGCGCTTCCTGCCGCCGCAACTGATGAATTACGAAGGCCGCTCCATTGTGATCGACCCCGACATCTTTGCAGTGGGCGACGTCTACGACTTGCTCTCGCGCGACATGCAGGGCAAATCCGTTCTCTGCCGCCAGTCGAAGAATGGCCGCTCCTACGCCACCAGTTGCATGCTGATGGATAACGCCAAGCTCACCCACTGGAAATGGGAAGAGAATATCGACGAACTGTTCGCCGGCAAACGCGACTACCAGCCGTGGATCGTGCTGGAACTCGAACCCGCCGACAGCATCGGCCTCTTTGAGGAAGAATGGAACGACTTCGACAACCTGGATAAAGACACACAACTGCTGCACAACACCCGTCGCACCACCCAGCCGTGGAAAACCGGCCTGGCTTTCCAGGACTTGCACCGCATCGCCGCCGACTCCAAGCCCAGCTTGAAAAGCACCTTACGCGATAAGTTCCGCGGCATGTTGGGCAAGCGTCCGCACATCCACCAGCCCCACCCCGACCAGAAGCAGCAAGACCTGTTCTTCGGCTTCCTGCGCGAATGCCTGGAGAAGAATATCGTCTCGCAAGACCTGCTTAAGGCCGAAATCGAACGGGAATACCTGCGCCCCGACGCCTTGCAAGTGCTCGAAGCCACTCCGCCGCTCGACAAAACCTTGGCCTCGCTGGGCAAAACCCCGGCAGCGGCTTAAGAAACTTTACCTGAAACCTGATCGATCATCTCCACGATGACTTTCAGGTTTTGCTGCAACGCCTGGCGTTGCTCTTCCATAATCTGTTCGCACTTTTCACGTAACGACTCGCGCCAGGCAACATCTTGCAGGGCACGAGTCCATTTTTGCGCCATCTCTTCGGGCGTGTGAACGCGAAAGCCCACGCCCGCCTCTTCTGCCAGCGTTTGTGTGATCGGCACAGTCTTGCCATCGCCCGGCCCATAGCAAACCGAAACACCCCATTCCAACGGTTCGAAAACGTTATGCCCCGGCCCCTGCAGCGTGCCGCCAACAAACGATGCCTGGCCAAAGCTATAGGACGATGACAGCTCTCCCATCGAATCAAGCAGCAATACGTCAGGCTGCGCCGAAGACGTGATTTGTGAGGGGTACTCACTCCGCCTGCCCACCTTCAGCCCACGGCTTTCAATGATCTGCTGCACTTCATCGACGCGATGCAGGCGTCTTGGAGCTAATAGCAACAGACACGGTACCTGCGCCCGTGTTTTCTCGAACGCTTCCAATACAAACTTTTCTTCACCTTCAAAGGTTGTGCTGCCTGCCACAATAATCGGCAGCTTCTGTGGATTGCGGCTTTCCAACCATGCCGCCAGTTCTTCAAAAGTGGGCCGCACCGCAGCCGAGCGGGAAATCTTGATGATGCCGGTGATGCGCGTATCCACTTCTTCGGGCAGCACGGCTTTCAAACGCTCGATTTCAATCTCGCTTTGCAGCCCCATGATGTTGTAGCCGCAGAGTGTCCAGTGATTGATGTTGCGCCACACCGAGCCTTTGGCTCCGCCTCCCGCAAAACGCCCCCGGCGGCCACTCACCACCACTACCGGTGCGCCCCAGCGACGCGAGCACCAAATGATATTAGGCACCCATAACTTTTCCACCGACACCACGACATCGGGCCGCAACTTTTTGAGCCACAATGCCACCGAAGGCATGAAGTCGAACGGCATGTAGGTGACGGACTGGTCAGGGCTGGTCTGCCGGATATTTTCCACCGTCGCATCCGCCTTCACGGCCCAGGTGGTGCGCACGTTGGGCCGCACTTCTTTTAACGCCGCCGTCAGTTGTTCGGTGGTGTGCTTTTCGCCAAAACCAGTGGAAACGAACACCACGTGCAAGGCGTTCGGGTCGTCCTTTTCGCCACCTTCTACGGGTATCGTCCAACGGTGTCGCAAAAACTCGTAAGCCGTCTTCTTGGAAAAATGACGCTTGATTTTACGGAGCAAAAACATCGGCCCCAGCACGATGATGGCCAAATTGTAAAGCACCAGGTTCCTGTCCGTGAGTAACGGCAGGAGACTGTGACGAGTGAATTGTTGATGAGTATCGGTTTGGTTTGACATATTATGTACCACGAAGAACCACGCGCGTGAGCGAGTGGATTGTTTCAGCTTTTTGTTTTACACGGCTTCCATTGAGGGATATTAAAAGACCCATTCAATCCGCTCGCTTACGCGCGCGGTTCTTCATCACCCAAAATCTCCACCAACACCCCAACATTCCCTTCCAGCGCCGCCGTCTGTTTGCTCAGCAGGCGCGAAGCATTCTCGCCTAACTCCTTGCGTAACGATTCACTTTCCAAAACCGCCACCCAATGCGCTGCCAATTCTTGCGAGTTTTGCACCCGAAACCCTATCCCTTCCACTTCACAGGCTTTTTGCACACTCTCAAAAAAACCGCGATTAAAACCATAGGAGACCGGCACGCCGAACACCAGCGGCTCGACTACATTGTGCCCTGCCCCTTGTCCCAACGTGCCGCCTACAAACGCTGCCTGAGAAAATTGATACGCCGTTGCCAATTCGCCCATAGTGTCGAGAAGATATACATCGGCCTCTTCTCCACAAGCCTCACTACGGAGTGAGACGCTCAAGCCCAATGATTCGACCTGTTGGCGCATGGCCCGTGCATGTTTCAAGCGGCGTGGTGCAATCATTAACCGACACGCCGCTTTTTCGCGCACCGCCTGAAACGCTTGCAACACAAATTCTAAATCGCCTTCTTCCAGGCTACCGGCCGCTAAAACCGGCGTGTTATCCGGTTGCAGCCATAGCGCCAGACTTTGCGTTTTGCTTTCATCAGGCGCAGGACGCAACGCAAATTTCAAATTACCGGGCGCTACGGTTTTGGTGTTGGGTGCCAGCACTTTCCCGGCCCGTTTCAAATCTTCTTCACTCTGAAAAACAAACGCCGAAAAGCTTCCGGCAATCCAGCGGTGAAACGGTTCGAGCAACCGATAGCGCGCCGAATCGTGGGCACGGGTGCGGGCATTGGCAACCATCAAAGTCGCGCCCCAGTTTTTACAGCCACGCACCAGGTTGGGAAACCAGAATTTTTCCAGGAATACCACGCAATCCGGCTGCACGCGACGCAACCACATCAACACCGGAATAAGAAAATCGAATGGCAGGAAAGTAATCGACTGCTGGGGATACTGCTGCTGCGCCGCCGCGGCCGCTTCGCCATCGCGTAACACCCACGTCGTGCGCACATTCGGCTGCTCGCGTTTGAGCGCTTCGTCAAGTAA
>Ga0209369_1000328_pt1 | contig 81312 bp, 82 predicted proteins | sample EBPBio142010_DNA_FD_185865 | JGI IMG/M metagenome (GOLD analysis project Ga0209369, IMG submission 185865) | Wastewater treatment Type I Accumulibacter community from EBPR Bioreactor in Madison, WI, USA - Reactor 1_10/4/2010_ DNA (SPAdes)... | ecosystem: Engineered > Bioreactor > EBPR >...
CGAGCCGCTCAACCGCCGCGCCACGATCAACATCAACCGCTAAGCGGTCCGTTGATCAAAGCGTTGGCCTAGAGCCAAAGCCTAAAGCGAACCCCCGGAAGGAAACTTCCGGGGGTTTTGCTTTTCTATCAGGGGTCTGCTACAGGCCCGCCTCCCTCGCGCTTCGGCGAGAGGTCTAAATCCGTGGGAGGGTGCTGCCCGCACCACGGCCACATAGGCGGCTTTAACTAGCCGTCGCAGATGGAGACAGCCAATGGCCAAGAAGATCTTGGGCTATATCAAACTGCAGGTGCCCGCCGGCTCCGCCACCCCGTCGCCGCCGATCGGTCCGGCCCTGGGTCAGCGCGGCGTCAACATCATGGGCTTCTGTAAGGAGTTCAACGCGCGCACTGAGAAGGAAGTGAAGGGCACGCCCCTGCCGACGGTCATCACCGTCTATCAGGACAAGAGCTTCACCTTCGTCACCAAGACGCCGCCGGCGACCCACTACCTGAAAGAAGCCACCAAGCTGAAGTCGGGCGCCGCCAAGACCGGTCGCGAAACCGTCGGCAAGATCACCCGCGCCCAGCTGCGCGAGATCGCCGAGAAGAAGATGAAGGATCTCAACGCCAACGACATCGAGGCTGCGGCCAAGATCATCGAAGGCTCGGCCCGTGCGATGGGCCTGAAGGTGGAGGGCTAAGAGCATGGCCAAGCAACCCAAGCGCATCCAGGCCTGGACCGGCGACCGCGAAGCTCTGCTGCCGCTCGCCGAGGCCGTCGCCATGGTCAAGGCCAACGCCAAGGCCAAGTTCGATGAATCGATCGAAATCGCCGTGAACCTGGGCGTTGATCCGCGTCACGCCGACCAGCAGGTCCGTGGCGTCGTCAACCTGCCGTCGGGCACGGGGCGTGACGTTCGCGTCGCCGTCTTCGCCAAGGACGCCAAGGCCGAAGAGGCCACTGCGGCCGGGGCCGAACACGTCGGCGCGGATGACCTGTTCGAGAAGATCAACGGCGGGTTCATGGACTTTGACCGCGTCATCGCCACGCCCGACATGATGGGGTTGGTCGGACGCCTGGGTAAGGTGCTGGGCCCGCGCGGCCTGATGCCGAACCCCAAGGTCGGCACCGTAACCCCGAACGTCGGCCAGGCGGTCAAGGACGCCAAGGGCGGCGCCGTGGAGTTCCGCGTCGAGAAGGCCGGCATCATCCACGCCGGTATCGGCAAGGCCTCCTTCACCCAGGACGCCATCGAGGCCAACGTCAAGGCGATGGTCGACGCCCTGGTCAAGGCCAAGCCCTCGGGCGCCAAGGGCCAGTTCGTCCAGCGTATCTCGCTGTCGTCCTCGATGGGCCCAGGCGTGAAGGTCGACCTGGAATCGGTCGGCGTCTGATCGCCATTTCAGACTGAATGACAGCGGCCCCGCAGAGCGATCTGCGGGGCCGTTTTCGTTTGCGGGCGCGCACGACGACGTGCATCCATAGACGGGCATTGGGGGAGAGAAGCCATGCGCCGTCTTCTGGTCGCCATCGCGGCCCTGTTTCTGGTCGCCACGCCATCGCTCGTCGCCGCCCAGGAGGCCGGGCGTGAAGAACGACTTGCTCTGGCCGAGCGGGCGATCTCGGCCATGCAGGGTGATCAGATGGCCGCCATGTTGAACGATATCAATCAGGCCTTTCCGGCGCCGGAGACCCAGGGGCTGAGTGGCGAGGAGCGGATCGCCTATGACGAGGTCATGGCGGAAGCCTCGGCCAATATGATGCGGCGGTTATTGGCAGGAATGAGCGGGGTCTACGCCGACCTGTTCACCACCGAAGAATTGATGGCGATGGTCGAATTTTACGAGAGCCCCATCGGCCAGTCGATCATGACCAAGTCCTATGCCGCCACGCCAGAGATCATCGAACTCACGCGCGCTTTGTTGCCCGATATGGTGCGCGAAATGATCAACGGGATGTGTGATCGACTGGGATGTACGCCTCAGGAGCGTCGCCAGGCCCTGCGGGAGGCCATGGCGGGCCTGGGCATGACAGAATCCTGAGCGCGCCCGTGCTGTCCAGTCTGCAGAGCCTGCTCGGCCTGGCCGTCATCGTCGGCGCGTGCTGGCTGTTGTCGGAGGATCGGTCGCGCTTTCCGTGGCGGCTGACGCTCGGCGCCGTGACCGTTCAGGCGGCGCTGGTCCTGATCGTCTTCGGAATGCCGGGGGCCGACGCGGTGCTGAACGCCATCACCGCCTCGGTTGACGCCCTGTCGCGGGCGACGCGGCATGGGACGCAGTTCATCTTCGGCTATCTGGGCGGCGGCGATCAGCCCTATGACGTGACCAATGATCGGGCGCTGTTCGTGTTCGCCTTCGAAGTTCTGCCGCTGATCCTGGTGATCTCGGCCCTGTCGGCTCTGTTGTGGCACTGGAAGATCCTCAAGTGGGTCATTCGCGGGTTCGGCATTCTGTTTGAGCGGACCATGGGGCTGGGCGGGGCCTCGGCCCTGGCGGTGGCGGCCAATATCTTTCTGGGCATGATCGAGAGCCCGATCGTGATCCGGGCCTATCTGGACAAGCTGACCCGGTCGGAGCTGTTCTTGCTTATGGTGGTCGGCCTGGCGACGGTCGCCGGCTCGACCATGGTGGCCTATGTGACCATCCTGGGCGGCGTGCTGCCCAACGCCGCCGCTCATGTTCTGGTGGCGTCCATCGTCTCGGCCCCGGCCGGGGTCGCGCTGGCCCGGATCATGATCCCGGAGACGGCGGGACAGGCGGGGGTCAAGGCCGACTATGAGTCGGGCCTGAAGTACGACTCGGCCATCGACGCCATCGTCAAGGGCACGGCCGATGGCCTGATGGTTGTGCTCAACATCTCGGCGGTGCTGATCGTCTTTGTGGCCCTGGTGGCCCTGGTCAACATCATGATCGGCTGGATCGTCATCGGCGGCGATCCGCTGACGCTGGAGCGGGCGCTGGGCTGGCTGTTCACGCCCGTGGCCTGGCTGATCGGCGTGCCGTGGGAGGAGGCGGGCAAGGCCGGCCGGCTGTTGGGGGTCAAGCTGATGCTGACCGAGTTCGTGGCCTTCATTGAGCTGGGCAATGTGCCCTCAGGCGAGATGAGCGAGCGGACACGGATGCTGATGACCTATGCCTTGTGCGGCTTCGCCAACATCGGCTCGGTGGGGATTACGGTGACCGGCCTGTCGGTGCTGGTCCCAGACCGGCGCGAAGAGGTGCTGGGCCTGGTCTGGCGGGCGCTGTTCGCGGGCTTCCTGGCCACCTTGATGAGCGCGGCCATTGTCGGCGCCTTGCCGGCGGCGGTGTTCTGAGGACGACACGATGAAGCTCTACGACACCCTGATGGCGCCCAATCCGCGGCGCGTGCGCTGGATCATGGCCGAGAAGGGGATCGACGACATCGAGATCGTGCCGGTGAACCTGTTGGCGGGCGAGCACAGGACGCCAGAGTACAGGGGGAGAGCCGGTCTGGCCCACCTGCCGGCCCTGGAGCTGGACGACGGGACCACGATCACCGAGTCGCTGGCCATCGGACGGTATCTGGAGAGCCGATATCCTGAGCCGAACCTGTTTGGGCGTGACGCCGAGGAGGCGGCGGTCATCGAAATGTGGACGCGCCGGATGGAGCTGTATCTGGCCAATCCGATGATGCTGTTCACGCGTTTCACCCATCCGGCGTTGTCGGCGCTGGAGCCGCCAGAGCCGGCCGTTGGGGCCTATAACCTGAAGACGGCCGAAAAGATGATGAGGGCGCTGGATCGGCGTCTGGATGGGCGCGACTTCATCGCGGCGGATCGGATCACCGCAGCGGATGTCGTGGCCTATGTCGGCCTGGATTTCGGTCGCTTGGTCAAATACCGACCCGACGAAACGCTCGCCAATCTCAATCGCTGGCGCGCGGCGATGAAGGCCAGGCCGGCGGCGGAGGCGGGCCTGCGGGGCTAGCCTTCCTTCCAGCGTTTTATCACGCCCGAGAAGGTCATTGCCGTGCGAGCGCCGACGGCGATCTGACCGCGCACGAAGATCAACGAGCCGCCCGCGCGCACGACCTCGCCGGTGGCCTCGACCAGCTCACCGACACGAACGGCGTCGACAAAGGTGGAATCGAGCTGAACGGTGACCCCGCGCGAGCCTTCCATCTGCTGATAGGCGGTCTGGAACAAGGCGATGTCGGCGAAGGTCATCAGGCAACCGCCGTGCATTCGGCCGCCGGCGTTCATGTGCTTCTGCTCGGCGCGAAAGGCGCAGCGCATCCGGCCATCAGGATCAGGCCGGAAATAGAAGGGCCCGACGACCTCGTCGAAGGTGTCGTGGAGGTCATAGGTCTGCCAGCCGGCGAACTCGCCCTGGGCAACGGTCTTCTTGGCGACCATGGACGGCCTTTCTTGCAACCGGATCTGCCTATAGGAGGGGTTGTCACTCCCGCAACCCCGGTTCGCCCCCCGCCATGCTCGATACGCTGGTTACGATTGCCCGGGACGCTGGGGCGGTCATCCTGGACATCTATCGGAGCGCGGACCTGGGCGCGCGGCGCAAGGACGACGGCTCCTCGGTGACTCGCGCGGATGGGGCCGCCGAAGCGCTGATCCTAGAGCGGCTGCGTACGGACTGGCCGGAGATCCCGGTCGTCGCCGAAGAGGCTGTGAGCGCCGGCCTGACGCCGGACGTGGGGTCTCAGTTCTTCCTGGTTGATCCACTGGATGGCACCGCCGAGTTCATTCGGCGCAGCGGAGAATTCACGGTCAATATCGCCTTGATCGAGCACGGTCGACCGGCGGCGGGGGTGATCTATCTGCCGACGACGGGCGAAGTGTTTCGTGGGGGGGCGTCCGGCGCGTTCAAGGCGCAACTTGCCGCCGATGAGGCGCCAGCCTGGTCGGCGATCCGCGCGCGCGCGGCGCCAGAGGCGGGCCTGACCGTGATCACCAGCCGCCGCAGCGGAGGCAAGGCGCTCCACGCCTATCTGGCGGCGCTGCCGGTGGCCGAGACGGTGCGGGCCAGTTCGTCGTTGAAACTATGCCGCTTGGCGGAAGGCGCGGCGGACATATATCCGCGTTTCGGAAGGACCATGGCCTGGGACATCGCCGCAGGCCACGCAATCCTGAGCGCCGCAGGCGGCGGAGTTCGCACCCTGGATGGCCGCCCCCTGGCCTATGGGCCCGGGCGAGGGGTTGACGGTGAGCTGTTCGCCAATCCGGACTTCATCGCCTCGGGCGCGTTCGACCCGGCTGATCTGGTCAGGCGACGCGCGTCGTCGTAACTGCTCGGGCCGCGCCGCCAAGGGAGAGATGCTGTGAAAGACAAGGTCGTCGTTGTTACCGGAGCCTTCGGGGCTTTGGGCCGGACGGTCGTTGCGCGATTGGCGGAGCAGGGCGCGCGGGTCGTGGCGGTCGACCACGCGTCTTCTCCTCCGCAAGGCCTGTCTGCGGCCAAGACTGTCGGCGGGGTTGACCTGACCGACGCCGCCCAGGCGGCCCAGGTCGTGGAGGCGATCATCGGCGAGCTGGGGCGGATCGATGCGCTGATCAATATCGCCGGTGGTTTCGTCTGGGAAACCATCGACGGCGCGGACAACGCCTCATGGGAACGGATGCACGCGCTCAACCTGGTGACGGCGCTGAACGCATCGCGCGCGGCCCTCCCGTATCTGGTGCAGAGCGGCTCGGGGAGGATCGTCAACATCGGGGCCAGGGGCGCGCTGTCCGCAGCGGCTGGAATGGGCGCCTACGCGGCCTCCAAGGCGGGAGTCCACCGGCTGACTGAAGCTCTGGCCGAAGAATACAAGGGACGGGTCACGGTCAACGCTGTGCTGCCGTCGATCATCGACACGCCGGCCAATCGGGCGGATATGCCGGCCTCTGATCCGTCGACCTGGGTGACGACCGAGGAGTTGGCGGCGGTGATAGGTTTCTTGGTTTCAGACGGAGCCAGCGGCGTCACCGGCGCTCTGATCCCCGTCTCAGGAAGGGTTTAGGTCATGTCAGATCCGATTCAGGAAGCCATTCTGGTGCGGTTGGCCAAGGTTGACCCGCAAGGGTTGGGCAAGGCCAGCATCGAGCCGGCGGAAGCCGCCAAGGCGCTGCAACCCGAGCAGTGGCAGCGAATCCTGCCCAAGGTGAAGGCGACCGCGCTGGGCATGATGCGCCAGGGCAAGCTGGTCATCACCAAGAAGGGCAAGGTGATCGATCCGGCCAAGATGAAAGGCGTGGTCCGGCTCAGGTTGCCGACCGATGCGGAGCGGGCGACGATGACGCCGCCGCCGGTTGCGGATTCCTCTAGTGACCTGGACTAGGGCCTTTTCCCGCCTCGTGGTGGGGGCATTCTTGCTGGGGGCGGCGGTCGCGTGCGCGCCGACCGTCCAATCTCCTCAGCTGGCTCCCGCAGGCTTTTCCGGCGCCCGATTCGAGGCCGACGTTTTGGTCGCTGAAGACGGCGCGCGGTTGCCGCTAAGCGTCTGGCGGCCGCAGGGCGAGCCGACAGCGGTGATCGTCGCCCTGCACGGCATGAATGACAGCCGCTCGACCTGGTGGATGGCCGGGCCGTGGTGGGCAGAGCGCGGCGTCATCACCTACGCCTACGATCAGCGCGGCTTTGGCGGGGCGCCGGGGCGCGGCGTCTGGGCCGGCGAGGACCTGCTGGTTCAGGACCTGAGAACGGCGGTGCGGTTGGCGCGGGCGCGGCACCCGGGCGTGCCGGTTGTGGCTGCTGGAGAAAGCCTGGGGTCGTCGGTCATCGTCGCGGCTCTCGCCTCGGGCCAGCCGCCGGATGTCGACCGCGTCGCTCTTTTGGCGCCAGCGGTATGGGGATGGTCGGCTCAGCCCGTGCCAAACCGGGTCAGCCTATGGGTCTCGGCGCGTTTGCTGGGATCCACGGCGGTCAAGCCCCCCGCCTTTGTGGTCGAGGATATCTACGCCTCGAACAACCTGCTGGAGCTATATCGGATGGGCCGGGATCCGGACATGGCTCAAACCACCCGGTTCGACGCGATCTACGGCCTGGTCGACATCATGGAGAGCGCCTATCGCGGCCTGTCTGCGATCCAGGTTCCCGTCGCCTATTTCTATGGTGGCCGCGATCAGCTGATCGAGATGGCGCCGACCCAGCGGGCGCTGCGCCGACTGCCGGCCGGGGCGAGGACTGCATTTTATCCAGAGGGGCGACATCTGCTTGTGCGGGACCATGGTGGCGAGGCGGTGATGGCGGATGTCCTGTCGTTCGTAGAGAATCGAGCTTCGCCATGGCCGTCTGGCGCCGGTCCAATTCCGATTAGTGATCATTGATCAGTCGACCGGGAGGGTTGCCCCAACGGAATGAGGCGCGTAAGGGGCGCGCCGACACGATCTTCCCCTTCAACAGCACACGGGTTCTTCATGACCCTCTTCGATTCGCCGTCCTTTGCGGGACACGAAGGCGTTCATGCCTTTTATGACGAGAAGACCGGCCTGAAGGCCATTGTCGCGGTCCACTCAACCGCCCGCGGCCCGGCTGTCGGCGGTTGCCGGATGTGGAATTACGCCTCGTCGGAAGAGGCGCTGACGGACGTGCTGCGCCTGTCGCGCGGCATGAGCTACAAGAACGCCGTGGCTGATCTGGAGATGGGCGGCGGCAAGTCGGTCATCATCGGTGACGCCAAGACGCAGAAGACGCCGGAGCTGTTCCACGCCTTCGGCCGAGCGATCAACACCCTGGGCGGTTGCTACTATTCGGCCGAGGACGTCGGGGTGTCGGTGGCCGACATCGCGCAGGCCCGCACGGTCACCGAATATGTGCTGGGCCTGTCGGATGGTCCGTGGGGATCTGGCGATCCGAGCCCAGTGACGGCAGAGGGCGTTTTCCGCTCGAACCTGGTCACCGCCAAGCGGGTCTGGGGCCAGGACGACCTGGGCGGCTTGACCGTTGCGGTTCAGGGCGCTGCGGGCCACGTCGGCGCCTATCTGTGCGACAAGCTGCACGCCGCCGGGGCCCGGCTGATCATCACCGACATCGCGGAAAAGGCGCTGCGCGAAGTGGCGGAGCGGACAAACGCCGAGATCGTGTCGCCGGACGCCATCTATGACGTACAGGCCGACATCTATGCGCCGTGCGCCCTGGGCGCGACGCTGAACCCCGAGACCCTGAGCCGCCTGAAGGTCAAGGCCGTGTGCGGTGCGGCCAACAATCAGCTGGCCACCCCGGAGATCGGCCAGAGGTTGGCGGCGTCGGGCGTGCTCTATGCGCCGGACTATGTCGTCAATGCTGGCGGCATCATCAATGTCGCCTCGGAGCTGACGGCCCGTCAGACGGGTGGAACCTACGACCCGGCCTGGGTCGAGACCAAGTTGGTGCGCCTGATGGAGACCTTGAACGAGATCTACGACCGCGCCTCTGATGAGGGCCGTTCGACCCACGAGATCGCCGACGCGATCGCTGAATCCCGAATTCGGGCCGCAGGCGACGCGCGCCGCAGCTAATCCGCCGATAACAGCCGGTCAGCCGCCCGGACTTAACAGCCCGTTTACTATCCGGGCGGCACTTTCTGCCTAGTGGGGGTCGGTCGTCCGATTCCGGTCTGAGGGCGGGACGCGTGGGCGGCTTTACGGCAGCGTTACAGAGATTTGGCATCGGCCGCCTGGCCGCCCTGGCTGGCGTCGCCGCCGGTGTTGCGGCGGTGCTCGTGGCCCTCATGCTGCGGGTTGGGGAATCGCCCTCGGCCTTGCTCTATTCGAACCTCGACCTGCGTGAGGCGGCGGAAGTCACCGCTGCGCTGGACCAGGCCGGCATCGGCTATGAAGCGCGCGGCGATGGTTCGACCATCCTTGTCAACCGTGATGACGTGGGCACGGCCCGGCTGATGTTGGCTGAACAGGGGCTCGTGACCTCTGGCAGTGTTGGCTACGAACTGTTCGACGCCCAGTCGGCGCTCGGCCAGACCGAGTTCCAGCAAAACATGAACCGCAAGCGCGCCATCGAAGGCGAGATCGCGCGCACCCTGATGTCGATGCGAGGCGTCAATTCGGCGCGGGTGCTGATCGCCCTGCCCGAGCGCCAGCTGTTCCAGGCCGAGTCAGCGCCCGTTACCGCTTCAGTCAGCGTCGACACCGGCGGGCGCGAGATGACCGGCGAGGAAATCCAGGCCATCCAGCAACTGGTCTCGACCGCCGTTACGGGCCTGCGGCCTGATCGGGTGACGATCGTGGACGCCAATAACCGGCTGTTGGCGGCGGGTGGCGAGGGAGAGGGCTTCTCGGCCGCTGCCGCCTCCGAGCGTCGGACTGAGATCGAGCATCGTCTGCAGGCGACCTTGCTGAACCTGGTCGAAGGCGTCGTCGGGCCGGGTGCGGCCCGCGTCCAGGTCACGGCAGAGATCGACGAAAGCCGTCAGACCATCCAGGCCCAGGAATTCAATCCAGACGGCCAGGTCGTCCGCTCGACCTCGAGCCAGGAGTCCAACTCTCAGGACAGCCAAGGTTCGGAGGGCGGCGCGGTCGGCGTCGAAGAGCAGTTGCCCGAGGGTGCGGGCTCGCAGACTGCGGCCCAGGGCCCGTCTTCGACGTCTGGCGAAACCGGCGAGACGACCAACTATGAGATTTCCAACACCGTTACGACGACCGTGCGCGAGCCGGGGACGATCCAGCGTCTGTCGGTTGCGGTGGCTGTCGACGGCGTCGTCACGCCGCCCGCCAACGGCGAAGGCGAGGCGGCCTACGCCCCCCGCTCCGAAGAGGACATGCAAAGGATCCAGCAACTGGTCCGTTCAGCCATGGGCTTCAACGAGACCAGGGGTGACCAGGTCGAGGTCGTCAACGTCCGTTTCGCCCGACCGGACGGTTCCGCCGTTGGCGGGACGGAGGCCTCGGGTGGGATGTTTGACTTCGACCGCAACGACATCATGCGCGCGATCGAGCTGGCCGTCCTGCTGATCGTAGGCGCCTTGATGATCTTCTTCGTCCTGCGTCCGTTGGTGAAGGCGGCGTCGGGCGGCGGCGCGGCTGGACCGGCCATCGTGACCGGGGCCATCGCGGGACCGGGGGGAGGCCAGGTCCAGGGCGCGGGTGGGGCGGCAAGCATGCCGGCCTTGCCGCCATCGGAAATGGACCATCGGCTCGACATCGCCCGCATTGAGGGACAGGTGAAGGCCTCGTCGGTGCGCAAGGTCTCCGAGTTTGTAGAGAGCCATCCGGATGAATCGACCGCTATCCTGCGCGGCTGGGTGCACGAAGGCTGATGGCGGGGCGGCTGATCACACGAAAGCCCACGGTCGAGGACGCAAGAAAGCTGTCCGGGCCGGAGAAGGCCGCCGTCATTCTGCTGGCGCTTGGCGAGGAGCACACGCGGCTTTGGGAAAGCCTGGACGAGGACGAGATCAAGGAGATCTCCCAGGCCATGGCGACGCTGGGCAACGTCCAGGCCAATGTCGTGGAAGACATCATGGTCGAGTTTGTGTCCGGCGTCGGCGGCGCTGGATCGCTGATGGGCTCGTTCGAACAGACTCAGCGGCTCCTGACGGCCTTCCTGCCGACCGACAAGGTCGATGGACTGATGGAGGAGATCCGGGGCCCGGCTGGCCGGACCATGTGGGACAAGCTGGGCAATGTGAACGAGGTGGTGCTCGCCAACTACCTCAAGAATGAATACCCCCAGACGGTCGCTGTGGTGCTGTCCAAGGTGAAGCCCGAGCACGCGTCTCGGGTGCTGACCTCGCTGCCTGAGGATTTTGCTCTGGAGTGCGTGCAGCGGATGTTGCGCATGGAGCCGGTCCAGAGGGAGATCCTGGACAAGATCGAACAGACGCTGCGGAACGAGTTCATGTCGAACCTGGCGCGGACCTCCAAACGCGACAGCCACGAAATGATGGCGGAGATCTTCAACAACTTCGATCGCCAGACCGAGAGCCGGTTTGTCACCGCTCTGGAAGAGCGAAATCGCGAATCCGCCGAGCGGATCCGGGCCTTGATGTTCGTGTTCGAAGACCTGTCGCGGCTGGATCCAGGCGGTGTGCAAACGCTGCTGCGGGCGGTCGAGAAGGATCAGCTCGGCCTGGCCATGAAAGGAGCGTCGGACACCCTTCGCGAGATGTTCTTCTCGAACATGAGTGAGCGGGCGGCCAAGATCATGCGCGAGGACATGGAATCGATGGGGCCGGTGCGCCTCAAAGACGTCGACAACGCCCAGACCGCCATGGTCCAGGTCGCCAAGGACCTGGCCGCCAAGGGCGAAATCATGCTGGCCGGTCAGAGCGGCGACGACGAGTTGATCTACTGATGACCGACGCCGCTCCCCGCAAGTTCGGTTTCGACACCTGGTTCGACGATGAAGGCCGAGTGTTGTCGCACACGCCCGTCGCGCGCAGCCGCCGAGCCTATTCGCTCGCCGAGGTCGAGGCGATCCAGGCAGAGGCCTTCGCGGAAGGTCAAGCCGATCAGCGCCGCCGCGACGAGAGTTTGACCGCTCAATCGCTGGGCGAGATCGCGCAGGCCAGCGCCCGCGCTCTCCAGGCGCTGGACAGCGTCGTGGCGCGGTATCGCTCGGACTGTGCGGAGCTGGCGCTGGCGACGGGCGAGGCGATCTCGGCTGGCGCCCTGGAGCGGTTTGAACAGGCGCCGCTGACGGCGGCGCTGGAGGCGCTGTCCGAGGAGCTGTCTGGCACGGCGCGCCTCGTGGTGCGCACCGGCGTCGCCAACGACGAGGCGCAGGCGATGATCCAGAAGGCGGCCGCCGACGCTGGATTTTCCGGTCGCATCCTTGTGCGCGACGAGCCAGGCGCAAGCCCTGCGGCCTTCATCATCGAATGGCCGGACGGTCGAGCCGAATATGACCCCGCAGCCGCCGCTGACCGTGTCCGCCTGGCGCTGCAGTCCGCCCTGTCGGCTGAGGCCGAGGGCGGCGTTGATCTGATGAACGGAGACCAGTGATGGGTGACAACGAAATTCCGCTGGAAGAGTTTCCGGAATCCTCTGCCCTCGTCGCAGCGGAGGCCGTGGACGAGAAGCTGGCCATCGACCTGGCGCCGGTGTTCGATGTGCCGGTTGGCATCTCGGCTGTTCTGGGCAAGGCCAATATGAGCGTGGCCCAGCTCCTCAAGCTGGGCGCCGGCAGCGTGCTGGAGCTGGACCGCAAGGTCGGCGAAGCGATCGACATCTATGTGAACAACCGACTGGTCGCCCGCGGTGAGGTCGTCGTCGTCGACGATCGGCTGGGCGTGACCATGACTGAAATCATCAAGAGTGAAGACCAGGCGGCCTGAACGGCGGCCTTGTAGGCAGGAGAGACAATCATGCGGCTTCTGGTGGTCGGAAGACTGAGCGGACAGCTGGCGGCGGCGGTGAAGATGGCCATGGCCCAGGGGGCCAAGGTCAGCCACGTCGAGCGCACCGACCAGGCGACGGACACGCTGCGACGGGGGCAGGGCGCCGACCTGCTGATGGTCGACTACGATCTGGACATCGCCGCCCTGATCGCCGCCAACGAGGGCGAGCGGATCCATGTTCCGGTGGTGGCGTGCGGTGTCGGGGCCGACCCGGACAAGGCTGCGGCCGCCATTCACGCCGGGGCCAAGGAGTTCATCCCACTGCCGCCGGACGCTGATCTGATCGCCGCCATTCTGGCGGCGGTGTCGGATGACGAGCGACCGATGATTAGCCGCGATCCGGCCATGGAGGCGGTGATCCGGCTGGCCGATCAGGTCGCCAAATCCGAGGCCTCGGTCCTGATCACCGGCGAGAGCGGCGTCGGCAAGGAAGTGATGGCGCGCTATCTGCACCAGAAGTCCAAGCGCGCTGATCGCCCCTTCATCAGCGTCAACTGTGCGGCCATTCCAGACAATCTGCTGGAATCGGAGCTGTTCGGGCATGAGAAAGGCGCCTTCACCGGCGCCGTAGCCCGTCGCATCGGCAAGTTTGAGGAAGCCGACGGCGGCACCCTGCTGCTGGACGAAATCTCGGAGATGGACGCCCGGCTTCAGGCCAAGCTGCTGCGGGCGATCCAGGAACGGGTGATCGACCGGGTTGGCGGCTCCAAGCCGGTCAAGGTGGATATCCGCATCCTCGCCACCTCGAACCGCGATCTGGGCAGGGCCGTGCGCGAGGGGACATTCCGCGAAGACCTGCTGTATCGCCTGAACGTGGTGAACCTGCGCCTGCCGGCGCTGCGTGAGCGGCCTGCGGACATCGCCGCCCTGTCGGAGCACTTCGTCAAGAAGTACGCCGCCGCCAACGGGCTGGCGCATCGCCCGCTGTCGAGCGGAGCCCAGTCCCGGATGCGGACGCACGCCTGGCCGGGCAATGTCCGCGAGCTGGAAAACGCCATGCACCGCGCCGTCTTGTTGGCGACTGGGGCCGAGATCGACGAGGACGCCATCGCGCTGCCGGATGGCAAGCCGCTGGCCTCACTGGATCAGGGGCCTGCCGGCCGCGCCGCACAGGCCGCCGATGCGGTTAGCCGGGCTTTTGTCGGCCAGACCGTAGCCGAGATGGAGCAGGCGCTGATCCTGGATACGCTGAACCATTGTCTGGGCAATCGCACCCACGCGGCCAACATTCTCGGCATCTCGATCCGAACGCTACGGAACAAACTGAACGACTATGCCGCCGCAGGTGTTGACGTGCCGTCGCCGCAGTCGGGCGTGGCGGCGGCCTGATGAGCGTTGGTCGGCGTCTCGTTCTGACGGGATTGGCCGGGCTGGCGGCGACGCCAGCCATCGGTTGCGGCAGCGCGATTGGCCAGACGCCGACTCCCGCCGCGCCGGAACTGTTTGACCTGTCCGCGCTGGAAGCTCGCGACGGTGGGCGTCTGGGCTTTGCGGCCCACGATCTGGCCAGCGGACGGGTCCTCGCTTGGCGGGGCGGCGAGCGTTTCGTCTATTGCTCGACCTTCAAGATGTTCCTGGCCGCCGCGACGTTCCTTGGCGTTCAGGCTGGGCGAGAACAGCTGGATCGCCTGATCCCGATCACGACCGCCGACATGGTCAACCATGCCCCGGTCACAGAACAGGCCGTTGGCGGCGCCCTGAGCGTCGAGGCGCTGATGCAGGGCGCAGTTGAGGTCAGTGACAACCCGGCCGCCAACCTGTTGCTGAACGCCATGGGCGGTCTGGAGCCGATGCGAGATTTCTATCGCAGGCTGGGCGACACTGACACGCGCGTTGACCGATTCGAGCCGGAAATGAACAGACTGGACGGCGACAAGGACACGATCCGGCCTCTGCAATCCGCAGCCAACCTGAAGCGTCTGCTGGTCGATGCTGACACGCCCTTGAGCATGGAGCACAAGACCCGGCTGCTGCACTGGATGACTGAGACGCCGACCGGACCGGGCCGCATTCGGGCTGGCGTGCCGGCGGGGTGGACCGTCGCGCACAAGACGGGGACCGGCGGCTATGGGCCGACAAACGATATCGGCGTGCTGTTCTCGCCGACCGGCGCGCCGGTCATCGTGGCGGCTTACAATCATGCGGCTCGCAGGTCGTCTGACGAGGCGAACGAGGCAGTGATCGCCGATGCGACGCGTATGGCGCTGACCGAGTTGGGTCGAGCATGACCGACGCCGCCGTTCCTCAGTCAAACCGCCCCACTGGCCGCGAGGTCATGGGCTGGCTGATGCGCGGCGAGGTGGCGTTGGCGCTGGGCGTTCTGCTCATCGTCGTGCTGTTGATCGTGCCGATCCCGACCTTGATCCTGGACCTGCTGCTGGCGATCTCGATCATGTCGTCGGTGCTGATCCTGATGACGTCTCTGCTGATCAAGAGACCGCTGGATTTTGCGATCTTCCCGACGGTGCTGTTGGTCGCCACTCTATTCCGCCTGGGACTGAACCTGGCGTCGACGCGACTGATCCTGAGCCATGGCCACGAGGGCGCTGATAGCGCCGGCCAGATCATCCAGGGATTCGGCCAGCTGATGATGAGCGGCAATTTCGTCATCGGGCTGATCGTGTTTGCGATTCTGCTCGTGGTGAACTTCGTCGTCATCACCAAGGGCTCGACCCGGATCGCGGAGGTCAGTGCGCGCTTCACCCTGGATTCGATGCCCGGTAAGCAGATGGCGATCGACGCGGACCTGTCCGCTGGCCTGGTCGATGAGGCCGAAGCCAAGCGCCGCCGCAAGGAACTGGAGCAGGAATCGACCTTCTTCGGAGCCATGGACGGCGCCTCCAAATTTGTCCGCGGCGATGCGGTCGCGGGGCTGATCATCACGGCGATCAACGCCATCGGCGGCATCCTGATCGGGATGATGCAGCACGACATGGCGGCCGGGGACGCCGCCAACTCCTACGTCGTGATGACCATTGGTGATGGCCTGGTCACCCAGGTTCCGGCCCTGATCGTATCGATCGCGGCGGGCTTTCTGGTGTCCAAGGCCGGCGTCGAAGGCTCCGCCGACAAGGCCCTGGTCAGCCAGCTGGCCACCAATCCTGTCAGCCTGGGCATGGTGGCGGCGGCGTCTGGCGTGATCGGTTTGATTCCCGGCATGCCGATCTTGCCGTTCGCCGCCATCGCGCTGGGAGCGGGCGCCCTGGCGTGGCGCCAGGGGCGCAAGAAGGACGAACCGGCCGTGGCTGAGGAGGCCCCGCAGGCCGAGCCGGTCGAGGAGCCTATCGCCAACACTCTGGCCATCGACGATGTGAAGATCGAGCTGGGTTACGCCCTGCTCAGCCTGATCAACGACCTGGAAGGGCGCCGCCTGACCGACCAGATCAAGGCGCTGAGGCGGACGCTGGCGGCGGAGTTCGGCTTCGTCATGCCGCCCGTGCGCATTCTGGACAACATGCGGCTGGCGACCCAGGGATATGCGATCCGGATCAAGGAGATGGAGGCTGGGTCCGGCGAGGTCCGGTTAGGTCAGCTGATGGCGATGGATCCGGCGGGCCGGCAGGTGGATCTGCCGGGCGAGCACATGCGCGAGCCGGCTTTCGGTCTGCCCGCGACCTGGATCGACGAAGCCTTGAGGGAAGAGGCGACGTTCCGGGGCTACACCCTGGTCGATCCCTCGACGGTGCTGACCACGCATCTGACCGAGATCCTCAAGGACAATATGCCCGACCTGTTGTCCTATGCAGAGGTGCAAAAGCTGCTGAAGGACCTGCCTGGTGAAGAGAAGAAGCTGGTCGAGGACCTGATCCCCACGGTAGTGACCACCACCACGGTCCAGCGGGTGTTGCAGGCGCTGCTGCGCGAACGTGTGTCTATCCGCGACCTGCCGACGATCCTAGAGGGACTGGCCGAGGCGGCGCCCCATACCGCCAGCGTCACCCAACTGGTCGAACACGTTCGCACCCGTCTGGCCAAGCAGATCTGCCACCAGAACCAGGGCCCGGACGGTTCCTTGCCGATCATAACCCTGTCGCCCGAATGGGAAGCGGCCTTCTCTGAATCTTTGGTCGGTCAGGGCGAAGACCGGCAGCTGGCGATGGCGCCGTCCAAGCTGCAGGCCTTCATCCGTGACATCCGCGGCGTGTTCGAGACCGCGGCTCAGTCTGGCGATGCGGCCGTGCTGCTGACCGGGCCGGCGATCCGGCCCTATGTCCGTTCGATCATCGAGCGGTTCCGCGGGCAAACGGTGGTGATGAGCCAGAACGAAGTGCACCCGCGCGCGCGGCTGAAGACATTGGGCGTGGTCTAGACCGGAAATTGCGGCTAGGGCCACGCAGTGAACCCGCCCGTCGTCATTCTGGACAAGCCGCAGCTGGCCGAGAACATCGGGGCGGTGGCGCGGGTGATGGCCAATTTCGGTCTGACGGATCTCAGGCTGGTCAATCCGCGTGATGGCTGGCCGCAGGATCGGGCCTGGGCGGCGGCCTCGGGCGCCGACTGGGTGCTGGACGGGGTTCAAGTGTTCGCCACGGTGGCCGAGGCGGTGGCGGACCTGGAACGGGTGCTGGCCACCACGGGCCGGCCGCGCGGTCTGAGAATGCCGATCATCACCCCGCGCGAGGCCGCCGGCGACCTCTATGCCCGCGCCGGAGCGGGGCAGAAGACCGGCCTGCTGTTCGGCGGCGAGCGGACCGGACTGGAGACCGATGAACTGGTGCTGTGCCAGGCCATCGTCACCATCCCTGTGGATGAGCGGCACCGGTCGCTGAACCTGGCCCAGGCGGTGTCGATCAACGCCTATGAATGGCGCGTCGCGGTCGATGACGGGCCGCCCGGCATTTTCGGCGAGGCCGAGCCGCCGGCCCCGGCCCAGGAGGTCGAGGGGATGTTCGGTCATCTTGAGACCGAGCTGGAGGCGGGCGGCTTCTTCCATCCGCCGGAGAAGCGCCCGACGATGATGCGGGCCATCCGCGCCATGCTGAACCGGGCCGAGCTGTCGTCGCAGGAGGTGCGCACCTTGCGCGGCATGATCGTGGCCCTGGCGAAGGGCCGCGGCCGGGTGCTGGAACGCCGGGCCCGGGATTTGACTTCCCAGGACTGATCCGCCATAAGCCGCGCCTTCACGCCCCGGCCGCAAACCGGGGCGCGATCTATTACGGACGATGCGTGGACCGCCGTTGAGATCGCCTTCCCAATACCGGGGAGGCCGGGCCGCATCACGATAGAGAGACGACGTATGTCGAAGCGCCACAGCGCCAAGTACAAGATCGACCGCGCCATGGGTGAAAACCTGTGGGGCCGGTCCAAGTCCCCGGTCAACAAGCGCGCCTACGGCCCCGGCCAGCACGGCCAGCGCCGCAAGTCCAAGGTCTCTGACTTTGGCCTGCAGCTGAAGGCCAAGCAGAAGCTCAAGGGCTATTACGGCAACCTGACCGAAAAGCAGTTCCGCAAGACCTATGACGAGGCCGCGCGCCGCAAGGGTAACACCTCCGAGCTGCTGATCGGCCTTCTGGAACAGCGCCTGGACGCCATTGTTTACCGCGCCAAGTTTGTCCCGACCGTCTGGGCCGCGCGCCAGTTCGTCAACCATGGCCACGTCACGGTCAACGGCAAGAAGGTGAACATCGCCTCCTACCGCGTGAAGCTGGGCGACGTCGTCGAGGTCAAGGAAAAGTCCCGCGCCATGGCCCTGGTGCTGGAAGCCCTGCAGTCGTCCGAGCGCGACATCCCCGACTATCTGGAAGTGGGCGACCGCGGCTTCTCGATCCGCATGACCCGCGTGCCGGAACTGGCCGAGGTTCCCTACGCCGTGAAGATGGAACCGAACCTGGTCGTCGAATACTACGCCTCGTAAGCGGCGCGTCCCGGCTCAGGGCCGGGATGACAAGACTATGGAAAGGCCCCGGAGCGATCCGGGGCCTTTTGCTTTGGCCCTGACGGTTGCTGACTGGAGGTTGCGGGGAGCCCGTGAGGTAGCCACGATACAACCAAGGAGACAACCATGACTGTCCTGTTCGCCGCGCTTGGCCTTTTGGTCGCCCAGCCTGACGTCACGCCGCTGGCGCGAGATCGGGTGTTTGATGGACTTGGCCATTGCGTGGCCCATATGCAGGGGCAAGCGAGGTCTGAGACGATCGCCGGCCTGGAACAGGCTGGTTTCATGCGGGTCGGCACAGGCCGATACGAATGGTCAGACGGCCCGGGTGGGGACGCGGACGTCCTCATCTACTTCGTATCCAATCGAAATCCGATAGCTGGAACCTGCGGTGTCAGGCTGCGCGATGGGGCTTTTTCGCCTGCCTGGCTCGAAGAGGGGCTGGCGCGCGCCACGGACCAGATGGGCGGAGACTGGACGCGGGTTGAGCGCGGGCCTGGCGGATTGGGCGAGCGGAGCATCAGCCTGGCGGGAAGTGTTTGGCGCGTGAACGGCCAGATCGGACGCGCGTTGGACCTGCCGGATGGATCTGTCGGAGAGAACAGCCTGTCCTTCTTCATGTCCCCCGCGTCAGCGGACTAGACCTTGAACGGTCCCAGCAGCGCCGGGGGGATGCGGCTGGGTCTCATCGTGGCGCCGTCGACCAGGACCCATTCGCTGAGCCCTTGCGCGCACAGTCGACCGTCCTCGTCCTCGATGCGGACATAGCGGTTGAACCGGGCGCCCTGAGGATCACCGACCCAGGTGCGGGCCACCGGCCTCGATCCGGGCGGCAGGGCGCGGAAATAGTCGACCTCATGGCGCGAGGCGACCCAGGACCAGGTCCCGCGCGTCTCGGCGTCAAAGCGGGCCAGCCAGTGGGCCGTGCCGACCTCCTGGAGCCAGCGCACATAGACCACATTGTTGACGTGGCCGTTCTCGTCGATGTCAGCGTCGTCGACGGTGAGCGGAACGACGAAGACCTCGCGGTCCTGGCGCGGCTCGAGCGGGCGCCTCACGCCTCGCCCGCCACGCCCTTCTCGTCGAACAGGGCCTTCAGCTCGCCGGACTGGAACATCTCTTTCACGATATCGGCCCCGCCGATGAACTCGCCCTTCACATAGAGCTGGGGGATGGTCGGCCAGTCCGAGAAGGATTTGATGCCGTCGCGCAGGGCCTCGTCCTGAAGCACGTCGACGCCGACGAAGGGCACGCTCAGGTGATCGAGCACCTGCACAACCATACCCGAGAAGCCGCAGCGCGGGGTGTCAGGGTCGCCTTTCATGAACAGCACCACCGGATTGTCGGCGATGGTCTGGCCGATGAAGGCGTGGACGGGATTTTCAGCGGTGTCGGTCACAGGTTTGGGCCTTCTGGTGAAGGCTCTCAGCTAGGCGCCCGACTGGCTCGGGTCAAGCCGAACGGGCGGTCGCCATGTTGACGCGGGCCATTTCAATCTGGGCCGGCATTCCAGGCGGCATCTCTCTCTCTGGGAGTTCTGCCAGGCGGGCCAGGGCGCCCGAGTCGGTTGTATCGATGATGACGCTGGCCAGCGTCGGTTCAGACAGGGCGTAGGCCAGGCATATTTCCTCAGCGGTCCAGTTCGGCGTCTGATGCAGGAAGGCGAAGGTGCCGACTCCCTTGAAATAGGGGTCCTGGGTCGGCCCGCCGCCCTTGCCCCAATCGAAAAGGCCGCGCTTGGGCGTATCGACCGTCTCAACCTTTTTCAGCGAGGACAGCGTCGGCGGGAAGTAGTCATAGGCCATGACCGCCATGTCGCGCTCGACTGCGGCCCGGATGCGGTTGCGCGTCGACCAGGGCGAGTGGACGTTGAAGGGCGTCGCCAGCACGTCAAAGGCGTTGGTCGAGACGTATGCATCCATCACCTCCTCGCCGCCGGCGATGCCCAGCATCTGGATGCGGCCTGACGCCCGCTGGGCCTTCAAGGCCGATAGGGTCGCGTGGGACAGCTCATCCTCGGCCGGCTCGTCGAGCAGGACCATGTCGAGGTGCTCCAGCCCAGACGCGGCCAGCAACTGATCCACCGCCGCCGTTACTCCCGCAGGGGTCAGGTCGCGCAGAGTCTGGCCGCGTTGGCGAAGATTGCCGACCCGAACCGTGACGAACAACAGGCGCCGATCAACCCCGGCGATGGCCCGCCCGACCAACTCGCCCAAGATCATATCCGGCATCTCGAGGTGGAAGCTGTTGACGCCGTGCTCCATCGCCTCAGTGACGAGGGCTGGTCCCGACATCCGCCCCCGCGCCAGCGTGCGTTCGCTGAGATTCAGGGTGACGGCCGAGACCGATTTTCCGGAACGTCCGAAGGGGCGATAGCGCATGGTCAGGAACCTGTGCGGGGGCGGGTTTCGAGCGCGAGTGCGTGTAGCTCCCCGCCCATACGACCGCCGAGTGCGGCGTAAACGAGTTGATGCTGGCGCACGCGCGCCAAGCCCTTGAAAGCGTCCGAGACGATGCGAGCGCGATAGTGGTCGCCGTCCCCGGCAAGGTCGGTGACTTCGATCTCGGCGTCTGGGAAGGCTGCCCTGAGAGCGGTTTCCAGGGCCTCTACCGGCATGGGCATACGCGCAGGACTCCACGATTCGTCGCGAGAATGGCGCGTAAATCTTAAGGAGTGGAAACCGTAAGCGGCCTTAACGTGGGTCGTAGCGTCCGGGTTGGGCGAGGTTGCCGAAACGGGTGGTGTTCTCGTCGAAGCTGACCTTGACCGTGCCGATCGGACCGTGACGCTGCTTGCCGATGATGACCTCGGCCTTGCCACGGACCTCGTCCATGTCCTGTTGCCACTTCAGGTGCTCTTCGGACCCTTCGCGCGGCTCGGTCCGGCCCAGGTAGTAGCTCTCGCGATAGACGAACATGACGCAGTCCGCATCCTGTTCGATCGAGCCGGATTCGCGCAGGTCCGAAAGCTGTGGTCGCTTGTCCTCGCGGCTCTCGACCTGACGCGACAGCTGCGACAGGGCGACGACGGGCACGTTCAGTTCCTTGGCCAGCGCCTTCAGCGTCTGGGTGATTTCAGAGACTTCCTGGACGCGGTTCATGTCGCGCCGGCCCTCGCCGACGGCGGTCGCCAGTTGAAGGTAGTCCACCACGATCAGGTCCAGGCCGTGTTCGGCCCGCTTGAGGCGGCGCGCGCGCGCGGCCAGCTTGCCGATAGGCAGGCCGCCGGTGGCGTCGATGAACAGGGGGGCCTCGCCGATCTCGATGGCGGCGTCACGCACTCGGCCGAAATCAGAGGCGTCGATCTCACCTTTTCTCAGCCGGTCCGACGACACGCCCGAGGCGTCGGCCAGGATACGCATGGCCAGCTGCTCAGCGCTCATTTCCAGCGAGAAGAAGGCGACGACCCCCCCCGAGGTGGTCTTGCGACCATCCGGCGTCGGCTCCCACTTGTAATTTCGCGCGACGTTGAAGGCGATGTTGGTCGCTAGCGCCGTCTTGCCCATTGAGGGGCGGCCGGCGAGGATCAACAGGTCGGACGGATACAGGCCGCCCAGCTTTTGATCGAGATCGACCAGACCGGTCGACAGGCCGGCCAGGCCGCCGTCTCGCTGGAAGGCCTCGGCTGCCATGTCAACAGCACCGGCCAGGGCATTGGAAAAAGGAACAAAGCCTGTCGAGGATGCCCCGGTCTCGGCCAAGGTGTAGAGCGACTGTTCGGCCTGCTCGATCTGTTCGCGGGCGTCCTTGCCTGGCTCGGGCGCCTGTTTGACTATGTCGCCGCCGATGCGGATCAGGTCGCGCCGCAGCGCGAGATCATAGACCAGTCGACCGTAGTCCGCCGCGTGGGATCCCGGCGGCGCACGGTCGACCAAATCCGCGAGGTAACGGATGCCGCCCAGCTCATCGAAAGCCGGGTCGCGACGAAACCGCTCGACCAGGATGTTGGGGTCGGCCAGCAGCCCCTGACGAACGTGCTCCTCAATCGCGTCGAACAGGCGCTGGTGGAACGGTTCGTAGAAGTGCTTGCCTGACAGCTTGTCGTTGAGCCGTTCGGTGACCTGATTGTCGAACAGCAGTGCGCCCAGGATCGCCTGTTCGGCCTCGAGGTTGTGAGGCAGGGCGCTGACCTCAAGGTCAGGTGCGGATGGCGTAGGAGCGATAGCGAGGGAGGTCATGGGCATTAACCCTTTGGCCTATGCCCGGCAGGTGCGCCAAGCCGGGACGTGGGTTCGTCTGGGGGCGGATTGACGGCGCCTGTGGATGTACCGAATTTTCCTTGAATCGTCAGTTGGAGCCGCGCCCGACCAGCGGCGGCGACTGGCTGGATACTCCGGTTCGTCGTAGAACGTCGCCGTGCTGCTGTTCGAGATATTCATGGTCCTGGCCGTGGGTGAGCGACAGTCGTCCGGACAGGTCGTCGCCTGTTCCTATTTCAACGCTGCGGACAACAGCGCCTGTGAGGGACGATGCACGCTTCGGCCCAGCCGAACGGACGTCCAGCCCCATGTCGAAACGATTGAAGCGGGCGGCGAACGGTTCGAGATCGGCTACCTGGAACGTCAGGGCCGATGGGCCCGGGTCACGATCAACGGCCGATCAGGGATGCGCTATGAAATCAATCGCGAGCAGCTGGCTTATACCGCCGACGATCTCGATATCAGCTTGACTCAGGGCGACTGATCAACGGCTTCAAAACTGCTGATACTGGCCGTTGATCGCGTAGGTGAAGCCGATGGGAAGGGCCTCTCGGACCCCGCTGAAGAAGGCGGCGACCTCGGCCAGCGTCGTGCGCGGCACATAGACGATATCCATTCGGCGCAAGGCGACGTGCTCCATGTCTTCGCGCGACAGATCGATCGAGCGCATCATCCGCCGTCCGCCGGGGCCGCGCCGGATCAGCCCGACTTCATCGCGGCGGCCTGAAGGCAGAAAACCGCCGGCCATGATGACGGCCTGGTAGGCGTCGATATCGCCGGCCATGTCATAGACGCCGGGGTTGCGCACCTCGCCATCGACCCAGACCTTGAGCGGACCGGCCTGGCGCAGGACGACCTCCACCAGAGGGCGGCGAAGAATCGGGGTGTAGGCCGCAGTCAGCTCGGTCTCGACCTCGGCCAGGGAGCGGTCCGCCGCCATCACCTGACCGACCAGGGGCATGGCGATCCGGCCATCAGGGCCCACCGTGAGCTGCTGGTTCAGCTCAGGGGCGCTGGGCGTGCGCACATCAATCTGATCACCGGGGTAGAGCAGATATTCCGGCTCTGCGTCGCTCCAGTCCGAGAAACCGATGTCCGCAAAGCCGCGCGGGTCGCCAGGGCTGCCCGCGCGACCGTACCCAGCCGCTGGGTAGCGCGAATAGCCGCCGCCGCAGGCGGCGGTCAGGGCGGAGCCCGCGATCAGGGCCAGCAGGGAACGGCGGTCAGGCGTCATGGGCTTTGACGACTCTTTTATCTGTGGCGCCAAGGCTTAACCCCAAAACGTAACCAGCAGTTAACGCCCGGGCCTCAAAGGTGGCTGTCGTTAACCATGAGGCGAGTCGCGCGTTCCATGCCAACGCAAGGACAGTCGGGCGGATATGGGGCCGGTCGGGCGCGCCTGACCTGGTCGTCGCGGCCGCGTCACGGCTGGGACGATCTGGTCACGCTTGTCTGGCGCGAGCGCCTGTTGATCCTGGTGGTGTTCGCAGTCCTGTTCGCGATCGGGGCCCTGGTCGCCTTGACCCTGCCCAAGACCTATACGGCGCACTCAAGCCTGTTGGTCCAGATGAGCCAGGAATATGTCTATGAGCCGCGCGCCGGTGATGCGGCCCGCGGGGCGATCCCGGAAGTCACCGATGTCGTGCAGGCTGAATCAGCGATCCTGACCAGCGCCGGCCTCCATCAGCGCGTGGTTGAGAGTGTTGGGGCCGATACAATTTTGGGACCTGGCGCACGCGGCGGGCCCGAGGCGCGCCAGGCCGCCGCTGTGATCGCACTGGGGCGCAGTTTGCAGGTAAGCACGGCGCCGGACACGGGCGTGATCCAGCTATCCTACAAGCACAAGGACGCGCAGGCGGCCGCCGCCATTCTGAACAGGGTGATCGAGACCTATCAGAGCTACAGGCGCGAGGTCTTTCGCGACACGACCACGCCGCTGCTGGCTGAACAGCGTGACGCTATCGAGCGTCAACTCGACGATGCGGATCGCGCCTACGGGCAGTTCCTGGCCGAGAACGACCTGGGCGACTTTACTGTCGAACGCGAAGCGGTCGGAGGCAGCTATCAGACGATCTATGCCGAACACCTCTCGGTTGAGGCCCAGCTTCGCCAGGCCGATGGACGGCTGGCCACACTGAGAAGCCAGATGGCGGCGATTCCCGCCGAGATCACCCTGCAGCAGGATCTCAATCTCTCTGTTCAGAGCCAGATCGTCGAGTTGCGCGCGGACCGCGAGGAACTGCTGGGGCGCTATCAACCGGACGCCCCGCCCGTGCGTGACATGGACGCCCAGCTCGCCCAGCTCGAAGCATTGGCCCGCGCGGGAGGCGGGGCCGGCGTGCGGGATCAGCGGCTGGGCCCCAACCCGGTCTGGCAGGATCTGGAGATGGACCGTGTTCGCACTCAGGCCGAGCGCGACTCCCTGGCGGCGCGCCATACGGTGCTGAGCCGACAGCTGGCGCAACTGGAAGCGCGGCAGGGCCGCCTGGTGGAGCTGGAAAGCCGCAACGGGGCCCTGGCTGCCGAGCGAGAGGTCCTGTCGACCGCCTATCGGGACTTCACCGCGCGGCAGGCTCAATCGCGGGCTTCGGCCGACCTGGCTCGCGGCGGCGCTGACAGCATCCGGGTTATCGCAGCTGCGACGCCACCGGACCGGGCCTCAAGCTTGCGCAAGCCAGTGCTGATCCTGGCCTTCCTGTTCGCGGCGTTCACGGCGCTTTGCGTCGGCCTGCTTCGGGTTTTTCTCGGGCGCCGGTTCGTCACCGCAGGCTCGGCGTCGCGGACGCTGGATCTACCCATACTGGCCGTGACGCCAGCCAAGGGCCGTTAGGGCCATGGCCGTGCTAGCCTATCATCCGAACGGCGCGCGGATTGTGATTCGACCATGGTGGACCTGACCCAGGAGATGGCGGCCCTGTGGGCGTCGCTCGGTCCCGGGCGCCCTGATCGCGGTCGCGTCGTCCAGTTCATTTCAGCAACGTCTGGCGAGGGCACGTCCACGGTGGCGCGCGAGTTTGCGCGGCTGGCCGCAGTGCGGGCGCGTAGACCCGTGTGGCTGATCGATGCAGATCTGGCGACCCAGACCCAACAGGGTGAAATCGCGCGCGACGCCGAGCGGTTCGGTGCGCTTGGCCGCCCGGCGGCGGCGTCGCCCAATGGCACGGCCTTCTTTACGATCCAGCCCGGCCTGCGCGGTCGCGATGGTCGTCTGATTGCGGATGCGCAACTGTTGTCGGCGCGGCCCTGTCTGGGCCGCCGGTTGTGGGCGACGCATTTCCGCGGAGACGTTCTAAAAGCCGGTCAGCGGGCGGTCGCCCTGCCGCGTGGAGCCTATTGGGACGCCATGCGCCGCCACGCCGAGACCGTGGTGATCGATTCTCCGTCGGCGGACAGAACGGACTTCGGCCTGACCTTGGCGCCGTTCGCAGACGCCGTCGTGCTTGTCATCGCCGCCGAGGCCGCCGACGCCTCGATGGGCGCAGGCTTGCGTGACGAGCTTGAGAACGCCGGCGCGCGCTGCGCTGGGCTGGTGTTCAATCGCGCGCGCGCCGAGCCGCCGTCTTTCTTGAAGCGAGTCATGGGGTGACCGCCCAGGTCTGGTCGCCGGCGCACTGGCGCGCCCGCGCCGAACCCAGGCCAACTGCGATCGACGCCCTGGCCTTCGCCGCCGGGGTGATGGTGATCCTGATCTATTCACAAGGGTGGCTTGGCCCCTTGATGGGCTATGGCAGCTCGACGACCGAAGGCCCGCTGATCCGGCTGATCTATTTCCCGGCCTACGCCTTGGGGCTGGGACTGGCTGTCATTGTGCTGCCAAGAACGATCGAGGGGGCCCTTCGCTCCCCCCTGTTGATCGTGCTGTTGTTGCTAGCCGCCGCGTCCTGGTTTTGGTCGACGGAGCCGGACGCGACGATCCGACGCTTCGTGGCGCTGGGCTTCACCAGCCTGGGCGGCGTCGCGCTGGCGTCGCGCTTTCGCTGGTCAGTCTTCGCCGAGCTCGTCGCCACGGCCTTCGCGATTCTCGGCCTGCTGTCCTTGCTGGTCGTGATCCTGAAGCCGGACTGGGGTTTGATGACGAACATCTTTCCGGGCGCCTGGCGGGGGTTGTGGCTTGAGAAGAACAATCTCGGCGGCAACATGACCGTCGGCTTTGGCTTCAGTGTCGCTGCAGCGGTGCTGGCCCCGCAACGGCGCAGGCTCTGGTTGGTGTTCGCCGGACTGTCCCTGTTGCTGGTGGCGGCGTCGACGTCCAAGACGGCGCTGGTGGTGTTGGCGCTGATGCTCGGCTGCATGGGCTTTATCTGGTTGGTGCGGCGCGGGCCGGCGGCGGGCGTGTCAGCCGGCTGGGCGGGGCTGGTCGGCGTCATGCTGATTGTTGCGGTCTGGCTGTTCGCCGCCGATGCGATCTTCGACCTTCTCGGCAAGGACGCCACCCTGACCGGGCGGACCGGGATCTGGGACGGGATCAACCGTGTCATGGTCGGTCACGAGTGGACTGGCTACGGCTATGGCGCGATCTGGGACGATGACGATCCGTTCGCGCCGCTGGCCTGGATCACGCACTACGCCGGCTTTCGCGCCAGTCATGCCCACAACGGCTGGATGGAAATCTGGCTTGGAATCGGGCTGATCGGCGTGATCGCCTTTGGCTTCTGGTTCATCGAGACCTGGTTCCGGGCGGTCTGGGCGACGTTCGCCGGCGGGGACGGCGCCTGGGTCGCCCTGCCGTTCATCGCCGCCTATTCGATCGCCATGCTGACCGAGAGCATCACCCTGACCTGGCACGATATGCGCTGGGTGCTGTTTGTGGCGGTGGCGGTGAAGTTGGCGCTGGGTGACCCTCAACCTGCGCGCTGGACGCGCCTTAGCTCGGCCTGACCGTAGAGCCGGGGCTCGAGTGGCTTGATCCAGAACAGCTTGCCAAGACCTCGCACGGCGCGGTCAGTCCAGTCGGCGCGGCTGGCCCGCAGCGTCATCCACTGAGCGGCGGCGACCGCGCCGTAGAGCAGCGACTGGCCAGCGCCGATCAGCATCCAGCGGATCACACCCACCCAGTCGCCGTCGCGCGCGGCTTGCTGGGTCGGCCCCTGGCCATAGGCGAAGGCGCGGGTGAAGGCGTAGGATAGCGTGGCGCGGTGGGCGGGCGCCGCCTCCTCGACCCAGGCGTCGGCGGACCAACCCCAGCGTACGCCGTGCGCTTCCAGCTTCTGGAACAGGGCGTCGTCCTCGCCGCCGGACTGGTCGGCGTCTGTGTCGAAAGGGGCCGCCCCCGTGAGCGTGCGGGCCCGGGCAAACAGGGAGTTGCCGCAACCAAAGGGCGCGTCGATCAGCGTATCTACGCTCGGTCCGGTACGGCCAAAGAAACGTTCGAGATAGGGCCGCACGCCGGCCGGCGCGCTCGGCGCTCTGCCCTGGATCGGGCCAAAGACAACATCGGCCGCCAGTGCGGCCTGCGCTGAGCGCAAAGCGGACAGCCACCGTGCCGATGCGATCTCATCGTCGTCGAGAAAGGCGATCCAGTCCGCCTGGGTCGCGGCGAGGGCGGCGTTGCGGGCCGTCGCCACGCCGGGCTTGGGCGCATGCACGTACAGGATCGGGAAATCGGCTTCACGCACTAGGCGCTCGACCAACGGGCGCGCTGAGCCCTCCGGGTCGTTGTCGGCGACGACCAGTTCATCCGGTCGGCTGTTCGGGCCCTGCTGGGCCATGACGGAACGGATGGCGGTCTCAAGCGCCTGTGGGCGCCTGAGGGTCGGGATGACGACGGCCAGACGGGTCATGATCGCGCCTGGAGCCGGTCGAGCACGGCGCCGACGGGCGCCACCTCGGCGCCTGCGGTCGCGCGGCTCACCAACCGGTCGAAGGCCTCCGGGGTGCAGCCCCAATCGGAGGCGTCGGACCTGACATCATGGGTATAGAGGATCAACCAGGCTTTTCGGGCGATGGCGCGGTCGATCCAGGCGGCGGCCCTGGCTTCGCCACTGGCGCCTTCGATGCCAACCGCAGGGAGCTGATTGAGGTCGACGCCCTGGCGGATCAAGCCGGGGTGCAACGCCCGCAATGAGCCAAACCGCGCCTGCAACACCTGTTTGGCGTCGGGCGAGACATCGCCGTAGGGATAGGCGAAATGCTGGGTTTCAAGACCGACCTCGTAGAGCGCGCGAATGTTGCGGTCGACGTCGGCGCTGATCTGGGGGCCCGACGCCTTGCCGCAATCCAGATGGCTGAAGGTGTGGCAGGCGACCTCATGGCCGCGCGCGGACAGGTCTGCGTAGTCGCGGGCTTCGGCGTAGTCGCCCATATGGCCATGCCGCCCATCCAGGCCCGCGCACACATAGTAGGTGCCCCGAGCGCCGTGGGCCTGCAGGACCTCGGCGCCAGCTTGGACGGCCGAGACGGGCGCGTCGTCAAAGCTGAAGGAGATTAGCGGGCGATCAACTATTGATCGAAGGGGTCGGCGGTGAACAAGGCGGGCCCAGCGGCGACGCAGCTTGCCCCGGACAGAGCGATCCGGAGAGTAGGGTTCAACCGCGCTCACACCGCCTCCGCATAGAGGGCCGCCCGGTATAGCCGAAGCGAGAAGGCCCGCGCGGGGACCGGCAGGTGTTCATTCAGGGCCGCCTGTTTGAACAGGCCTCGCCATTGGCGCACGCCGGGGGCCGACTTGAGCAGGCGGGCGGCGCGATAGCTGGGGTACTGGCTGACGAAATCGGGGTGGCGGTCGACGACGCGGGCGAAATTGGCCACCGACTGTTCGTACTTGCCGGCGAGGCGATCCGCGCTCTCCAGTCCAAGGTGGGTCGCGGGGTTATCCAGGTGCACGACGCGGAATCGGCGGGCCACGCGCATGGCCCACTCGACGTCTTCCCAACCCCAGCCAGCAAAGCCTGAATCAAAGGCCTCAGCCTCAAAGACATCGCGTCGGACCAGCAGATTGGACGTGTAGACGTACTTCTCGGGCTGGCGCGCGCGCTCCTGATAGGGGATGCACTCGGATCGCAGCGACATGGCGCGATGGACCGCAAAGGCGCGGTCGTTGGGGGCCTGAAGCAGCGAAAAGCCGCCGAAAGCGACAGCCGGATCCTCGCTGGCGACAAGGTCGGCCCAACGCTGAAGGAAGCGCCGGTCGTCCGGCAGCATATCGGAATCCAGGAACAGGAAACTGCCGCCGCGGGCAGAGGTGGTCAGGCGGTTGCGACCGCGTGAACGGCCCTCATTCTTCTTCAGCCTGATGAAGCGGGTGGGCAGCTGCGACGCGATCGCCTGGGCAGTCACCCGCGCGGCCAGCGCGTCGTCGCCCGATCCGTCGTCGAGCAGGACCAGCTCAACGGATCCCGCCAGCGCCGGCGCTTCATCCGACAAGGCCTCGATCAGCACGCCAGGGTCGTCGTGGTAGAACGGGACCAGCACAGACAGAGCCGGGCGCGCGGTGCGCCAGGCGGCGTTGTCGGTCATGGCTCGGGTCTTGGGGGCGCTGCGTTTCATGACGCCAATCTTGTTTGAAAGGTCTTGAGAACCCGTGATCCATGATCGCGGACCCCGGCGGCGTTAAACAGCCAGGCGGCGGCGGCATAGACCACCGCGCCGGTCGCCGACTTGGCCAGCAATTCCAGCGCGCCGCCAAAGGCGGGAACGAACCAGACCGCTGCGGCCATCACCGCTGTCGCCAGGCCGCAGCGGGCCAGCGCCGTCCACGGTGTCGGCAGGGCGACGGCGCCGCGGCCCAGCGCCCAGGAGGCGACCGTCCCGATGCCGTAGCTGATGGCCGTGGCGAGCGCGGCGCCCATCACCCCCATCCTTGGGATGAGGATCAAGTTCAGCACCAGATTGAACCCAGCCGGAATCGCCATAGCTGCGAGCAGCAAGCCGGTGCGGCGGGCCAGGGTGAAAGCCTGATGGAAATAATAGGTCGTCAGGCCGGCGAAGAGGGCGGAAACCGCAATCAGCGGCGTAACGGCGGCGGCGGCGGCGCGCAGGTCTTCACCGATGATGAGGTTCGCCAGCGGCTGGGCCACCAGCGCCAGGCCCGCTGCTGCAGGCAGGGCGATCAGAACGAAGGTCCCCGCCTGTTCGCGCGCCGCCGACTTCAGCGCCTCCGTCCCGCCGCGCTCAAGCGCCATGACGAGCGCGGGACCGGATGCGGCGCCGAGCCAGATGAAGATTACGTCGAGCGTCCGATTGGCCAGGCTGTACCCGGCATGATAGGCGCCGACCGCCGCCTCATCGAGGAATGTGGCGAGCAGCAACCGGTCGGTCGAGGACAGGACCAGCGCCAGGACCAGAGACGCGGCGATGGGGTAGCCATAGGCCGCATAGTTTCGCGCGCGATCCGCCTCGAACCGGGCGGAGCCGGCCTTGCTGATTTCGCCCGGCGTGAAGAGGATGACAGCGAGGAACGGGGCGATCGCCAGACCGATCAAGGGCGCCGCGCCGCCAGCGCCTGCCATCGCCGCCGCGACGCCTGCGCCAAAGCCTCCCAGTGTGACGGCGATATCGAGGCTGGAGGCGGCCAGCACTGCGCCTTGGGCGCGGCGCTGCTCCTGGATCAGGCGGTAGGCGCTACGCACCGGAACGCCAATGAGGCCGATGGCGACTGCGATCCGCAGGGGCGGGTCCATGGGCCAAAGCCAGGTGAACAGGGCCGCGAGCGGCAAATAGGCGAGAGTGAGCAGGCCGAAGGTGCGATACAGGGTCGCGAAGTGGGCGCGCATCTCCTGGGGCGAATGCTGGGCCGCCCAGAAACGGGCCATCGCCGCTTCGATCCAGGTGAAGGCGCACACGTGAGCCAGACTCATCACGGAAAAGGCCAAGGCGTACCGGCCGAAATCCTCGGCGCTGAGCAGCCGCGTGAAAAACAGCAGCGTCAGCACGCCAACGAGTCCGTGGACGATATTGGCCGGGAGATAGCCGATCAGGCCGCGCCAGAACATCGGACTAGCGCACCGCGGAGCGATCGCCGAGCAGGACGGGCGCGGTCACCAGGATGATCCAGATATCCAGCCAGAAGGACTGGCGTTCAATGTAATCGATATCGAGCTGGACCCGCCGCTTGACGTCGACGGCCGAATGCAGAGGTCCGCGTGAACCCTTGATGGCGGCCCAGCCGGTCATGCCGGGCTTCATCCGATGGCGATGAGCATATTCGGCGACGAGTCGGGCGGACTCGGTCTCGCCCGTCTTCATGCCCACCGCGTGCGGGCGCGGTCCGACCAGGGACATCTCGCCGCGCAACACGTTCAGAAGCTGGGGCAGTTCATCCAGGCTGGTCTTGCGCAGGATGCGGCCGAACCGGGTGATGCGGTCGTCGTCGGCGGTGACTTGGCGCGAGGCGGTGGCGTCGGCGGCCTCATGGCGCATCGTGCGGAATTTCCAGACCAGGATTTCCTCGTTGTTGAAGCCGTGACGACGCTGGCGGAAGAAGATGGGGCCGGGGCTGTCGCGCTTGACGCCTACAGCGATCAAAGCCAGCAGGGGCGCCAGGCCGATCAGCATGACGCCGCCAAGGACCAGATCCTGGACTCGCTTGGCGAAGGCCGCGCGGTCCGGATCCCGAGCGCCGTCAATCGAGGCGAGAGGCGACTGGGCCAGGCGCGCCAATGAGGCGTCGCGGGCGTCCTCGCCTTCCTGATCAATCACCAAAGACACTGCATTGGGCAGTACGGCGAGCTTCTGGCTGATCTGACCGACGCGCGAACGGGCCGCCGGATCGACGGCGACGACGATGTGATCCAGATAAGGGGTCAGGCGATGGCCGAGCAGGGTGTCGAGATCACCCAGCACCGGGACCCCGGCCACCGCGTCAGGCGCGCGGCCGAGGCGGTCGTCAAAAACGCCCAGCACATTCAGATCGCGCCGGCGTAGCGCGTCGGCGATCAGGCGCTCGGCATGCTTGGTCGCGCCGACGATGACGATCGAGGGCGTCAGCCGTCCATCCGCGCGCCACTGATTGACGGTGCCCCACCACAAAGCATGAAGCCCGCCAATCAAGATCATCGCGGCGACAGACCATTCCGTAAGCGGCATCAGCAGGACGTCGAAGCCGTCCAGGGCGGCGACGCCGGCGCCGCAGACGGCGGCGATGGCCAAAGCCACCCCGATCTTCAGCAGATGCAGATCCAGCCGTTCTCCGCGCGCGAAGGCGTAGAGACGCATGCCGCGCAGACCGAGCAAGGCGACCCCGACCGCCACCGCCAAAGGCGCCACCGATCCGACGGGAGCCGTCATTGGATCGGTTCCCGTCCAAAGCATGAGAGCCATGGTCAGCCCGACCAGGGACAAAATGTCGATGGTTCGAAAATAGAACGAGGATAACCGCTCGGCCTGACGCGCGCGGCTGGTCACCAGCTTTTCTGGGCGGAAGGGGCCCCGGCGGTTGCGCGGATCGGGCGTCGCCATGGCCGCTGCCGCCAACGCCTGAAGCCCGGCGGCGTCCAGACCGTGTTCGGGCGCTGTTTCAAGGGTTCGAAGGGTGCGGGCCGGGGAAGACATGGCGACAGGCTGGCGCATCGGCGTGGAATTCCCGTTAACGCCGCCGGCCGTAGCTCTTGCGGAACCCGTCGCCGCCCGGTAGGTCACGCGCCTGCCGGAGACGTGGCCGAGTGGCTGAAGGCAACGGTTTGCTAAATCGTCGTACCGGGTAACCGGTACCGAGGGTTCGAATCCCTCCGTCTCCGCCAATTCCCTCCAATAAAATCAGCCACTTAGGTGTGCCAAGTGTGCCAAGTCTGGCACGGTATTTCGCCTTTCGGTCTCGCCGCCCTGGATGACTCGGTATCCGCCAGCCTGCGTCAGGGGCCTGGCTTGGGATCGGATGACAAAGTTGTAACTACCCCACGGCATTGTCCTGCGGGTAGCTGCGGCGTGGGGTCGGGGCGGCTTTTCAAATGGTTGTCTGATGACGATGCTGCGTACGCTTCTGCTCGCCACTGCGGCGCTGGCCGCGCCGATGGCCGCCGCCGCCCAATCCACGCCTTCAGCGCCGCCGCCCCAAGATCCGCCGACGACGCAGCCGCCTGTCGACGCGACTGCTGACGACGCAGCGCAACAGGAGGCCGAAGTTGCGACGGTTACGGTCACCGCCGACCGAACCGCCCCGCGCACCTCAATCGATTCCGTCAGCTACAGCCTGGCGGACGATCTGCAGGCCGCGACGGGCAGCTTGGCCGACGCCTTGCGCAATATCCCCTCGGTTGATGTCGACCCTAACGGCGGCGTGTCGCTGCGCGGCGATTCCAATGTCACCATCCTGATTGACGGTCGCCCATCCGCCCTGATGAGCGGGCCCGGGCGGGGGGCGGTCATCCTGACGACGGCGGCGGATCAGTATTCGCGCATCGAGGTGATGACGAATCCTTCAGCGGCGTATCGCCCGGACGGCTCGGGCGGGATCATCAATCTCATCTCTCGACCCAACGCTGTAAGGCCCGAGGCGTCTTTCAGCGGTTCGGCGCGCGCCAATCTTGGCACTGAGGGGCGTTACAACCTTGGTGGCAGCCTTGCATGGACGCGGGACCGCCTCACCCTGACTGGTGATGTCGGCCTGCGGCATGACCAGCAGGATTTCATCACCGAACGGGACCGCCAACGCTTCGACGTCGGCAGCGGAACCTTCGTCGACAGCCGGTTCTTGCAACAGGCCGAGGCTCCATCCGATACCAACTACGTCCGGCTTGCAGCGGAATATCGCCTGGACGATCAGGTTCAGCTGACTGGGGAACTGCGCCGGCATACATTTGACAGCACCGGGACTGGAACCGCCGTTTTTGAGGAAGAGGACGCGAGCGGCGCCGTCGCCACGGCGTATCAGCGGGTCGGCAGCGGCGGTTTCTCAGGTGAATTCAGCGGCGCGACCGGTCGCATCCTGCGCCAGTTCGGCGAAGGCCATGACTGGACCACCGAGCTGCGTTTCGACACCAGTGAGTTCGCGAACCGGCAAGAAGGGGACACGATCTACACCTTGCCCGCCGCGTCCGGCTTCTATGAGGTCATCGACAACGACCAGCTGTCTGACACCTGGAATTTCTCAAGCGTCTATAACCGGCCGATGGGAGAGGATCGCAAGTTGCGCCTCGGCTATGAGGTCGAGGTCTCCTCTCTGGATCTGAACAACACGGTCCTGCGTGGCCCGACACAGGCGACGGTCGTGGTGGACCCAACCTCGACCAACCGGTTCCAGGCGGACCAGGCGGTGCATGCGCTGTACGGCACCTACGAGCGTCCGTTTGGCCCGCTGACGGCGCAGGCCGGGCTGCGGCTGGAATATGTGACGCGCGACCTCGACCAGGTCACCAGCGGCGTGACTGCGTCCGACGACTATTTCCGGGCCTATCCAACGCTGCACGTCGAATATGGCCTGACCGAAACCCAGACCCTGCGCGCCAGCTACAGCCGGCGCGTTCAGCGACCACAATCCGAACAGCTCAATCCGTTCGTGGTCTATGTCGACCCCGACAACCGGGCCTCCGGCAATCCGAGCCTGCTGCCCCAGGTGACCGATTCCTATGAACTCAGCTGGCTGAGCCGGGCGAACCAGCAATTCTATCAGGCGACCGTGTATTTCCGCGATACGTCGGACGCCTTCACCAGCGTGGCGGTCGACCTGGGCGGCGGCGTCTTGCTGACGCGTCCCGAGAACCTGGGGTCGAGCCGTTCGGCCGGCGTGGAGCTTGTCGCCAACGGCCGCCTGCATCCGACGCTGCGCTATAACGTCAGCTTGAACGCCTTCTATCAGGAGATCGACGCTTCGAACCTGGGCTTCGCCAATCAGGTCGACGGCACGACCCTGAGCGGGCGGGCCAGCCTGAACTGGCAGCCGACCCAGGAGGACTTCGTCCAACTGGGCGCCTTCTGGATGGGCGAAAGCGTCTATGCACAGGGCTACCGGGAGGGCCGAGGCATGGTCAATTTCGGCTATCGCCGCAAGCTGAACGACCGGCTGTCGCTCCAGTTGACCGTGCGGGATCTGTTCGAGACCATGCGCAACGTGACCTACTACGAGACGCCGACGCTAAGGGACCGCTCCGAAATCGTATTCGGCGGGCGGTCGGCGTTCATTGGCCTGACCTGGACCTTCGGGAACAGCCAGGGCCGTCCGCAGCAGCCCGCGTTCGACTTCTCGGGTGGGCCGCAGGGGGGGAGCTAGCCGGCCCGCCGGCACGTCTGCGATATGGCGCCAACCGGGCCTCGCTCCGAAAGAAGACCCGGGTTGACCTAGGGTGACGCTTGGCGCCGGTCGCGCGCGGGTCTATCGAACTGCGAACCCATTGATGGAGGAATTCATGCCCGATCTCGCCGAAGTGACCGAACAGATCCGTGCGCGCGTCAGCGCCGCTGCGCCACTGGCCAAGTCCTACAAGATCGACTTCGGCGGCGCCGGCAAGATCCATATCGCCGACGGAGCCGTGTCGAATGACGATGGCCCGGCGGATTGCACCATCCACATCGACTTCAACGACTTCCTGTCGCTGGCCAGCGGTCAGCTCGACCCGATGGGCGCCTTCATGTCGGGCAAAATGAAGATCGACGGCAATCCCATGGACGCGCTGGCGCTGCAGCCTGTGCTGAAGGGCTAGGATGGACTTTCGGCCGAGCGACCAGGCCAACGCCTGGGCTGAGCGTCTCGATCGGTTCATTCGCGACAAGGTCGAGCCGCGGATTCCCGAATACTGGGCGGCCATTCGTGCCGATGGTCGGCGCCAGCCTGACGTCATGGAAACCATGAAGTCAGAGGCGCGTGACGCCGGCCTTTGGAACCTGTTCCTGCCCGGCGAAGCCCATGACGGTTACGCCGGCGCAGGGCTGACCAATCTGGACTACGCCCCGCTGGCTGAACGCATGGCCTATTCCGGCCTGTGGGTTCCGGAGGTGTTCAACTGCAACGCCCCGGACACCGGCAATATGGAGGTGCTGCACCTCTATGGAAACCAGGCCCAGAAGGACCGCTGGCTGCGGCCGCTGTTGGCGGGTGAAATCCGCTCAGCCTTCTTGATGACCGAGCCGGACGTGGCCTCGTCTGACGCCACCAACATCCAGACCCGGATCGAGCGCGATGGCGATCACTATGTGATCAACGGTCGCAAGTGGTGGTCGACCAACATGGGCCACCCGAATGTCGCGGTGACCATCGTCATGGGCAAGACGGATCCATCCGCCGCCACCCACCAGCAACAGAGCCAGATCCTGGTGCCGGTTGACACCCCCGGTTTCCGGGTCGAGCGGATGCTTAGCGTCTTCGGCTATGACGAGAAGCCCTATGGCCATGCCGAGGTGGTGCTTGAGAATGTCCGCGTACCGGCTGAAAACTTGATCGCAGGCGAGGGGCGCGGGTTCGAGATCGCCCAAGGCCGATTGGGGCCGGGACGTATCCACCATTGCATGCGGGTGATCGGCTGCGCCGAGCGGGCGTTGGACCTGATGGTGGAGCGGTTGCTGGGCCGCACCGCCTTCAAGAAGCGTCTCGCCGAACACTCGGTTTGGGAGCAGCGAGTCGCCGAGGCGCGCACCAATATCGAGATGTGTCGCCTGCTGGTGCTGAAAGCCGCCTGGATGATGGATGTGGCCGGCGCCCGGAACGCCCGGTCCGAGATCGCCCAGATCAAGGTCGCCGCTCCGCGCATGGCGCTCAAGGTGATCGACGATGCGATCCAGGCGTTCGGTGGGGCCGGGGTGTCGGCTGACACGCCGTTGGCGGAGCTGTACGGCGTGGTGCGGACCCTGCGGATCGCAGACGGGCCCGACGAGGTGCACAACCGGACCATCGCGCGGATGGAATACGCCCGATTTGGTGACCGGCTTTAAGCCTGCCACCTCGGTCGCGCCTCGCGTCGGTCAGGTTCTGGAAGCTTGGCGAAACGTCGAAACTGGGACAAGGCTTTTTCTAGGATAGGGGAAGCTGAGAATGGCTTGCACGTCAGAATTGTCTTTGGAGCGCGCGCCGCCTCTTGAGGCGACGCCTGAGATCCGGCTGGACGCCAAGCTGAGAGCGATGGAGGCGGCGCGGGTGCGCAGGCCTGTTGCGTCGTTGTTGCCGGACTTGAGCTCCCTGCCGCAGCCGGGAGCGTCGCCTCGCGGCAGCGAGCCTGATATCGGCGCGGCCGGCGACATCCTGCATGGCCGCGCCGCGCCGTTTGACTTGCAGGGAGGTCGAGCGTGGCGGATGCCGCATCCAGATCAGCCCGGCCTTCATACGGTGTCGAGGGTGCAGTTCAGGCCGTATCCCGGCGTCGTCTAGGCCTGCACGACCCAACCGAACGCGGTCTAGCCCTGAGGGCGGGTTTTGCTCCGGACCCGGGCGCCGTGCGAGGATTCGCCTCCCTTTCGTCCGGCTGACGCGGCGAGCGAACGGTCCTGAGAGAAGCTGCGTTTTTCACTGGGCACGCTGGCGCCGCCCTTTCGCGCGATTTCTCGCTGACGTTCGGGGTCCATAGATGCAAACCCACGTTTGGACACACCGGTGCGCGCCCTGATTTGGCCGTCAGCCATCGCCGACCTCCACACTTGAATCGATCTGCTGCCAGAACAACCCGCCGCTGCGATTCGGGTTCCCGCAGGCCGGGCGCTTGGCCGAGATCGGCGACCTCTAACGCAGGCCCAACTGGATGACAGCGGCTGCGAGGTCGCCTTCGGTGTAGGGTTTCGCAACAATGACCAGGCGGGCGTCTGCAGGAAAGCGCGCCGCGATTTCAGCAGCGTCGTAGCCGCTGGCCATCAGAATCGGCGTTTCAGGGGCGCCGGCCCGCACGCGCATCGCCAATTCGTCACCGCGCATATCGGGCAGGCCGACATCAATGACGGCAAGATCGGGCGTCGCGCGTTCGAAGGCGGCCAAGGCTTCCTTGCCGCTGGCGGCTACCTCGACGTCAAACCCCAGACCCGACAGGGCCTCTTCCGCGATCAGCGCAACCAGCGCTTCGTCTTCAACCACCAAGGCGCGCACGCAAAGTCCCCGACTTAACTTTGACGTCTTCGGCCCCGACAGCGGGTCTGTCGCAGGCCGAGCCGTTCTGCAAGGCCTATTGTGGAGTCCGCTGCGCGATCACCCGGTCCGAGACGAACGGATTGGATCGACGTTCTTCGCCGAATGTGGACATTGGACCGTGTCCCGGGACGAAGGCGACGTCGTCTCCGAGCGGCCAGAGCTTGGCGGTGATGGCGCCTAGAAGGTCGTCCAGATCGCCGCGTGGGAAGTCGGTTCGGCCGATGGATCCCTTGAACAGGACGTCGCCGACCTGTGCGAAGCGGGCGTCTCGATTAAAGAAGACAACATGGCCTGGTGTGTGGCCGGGACAGTGAATCACCTCCCAGGTCGTCTCACCCAGGGTGACGGTGTCGCCGTCAGCCAGCCAGCGGTCAGTCTTGAAGGTGCGCGCCTCGGGCATTCCATAGGCGCGGCCCTGTTCCTCGATGCCGTCGATCCAGAATTGGTCGTCAGGGTGGGGCCCTTCGATCTCCAGACCGGACTTCTCCTTCAACTCGGCGGCGCCGCCGGCGTGGTCGAGGTGGCCGTGGGTGATCCAGATCTTGTCCAGCGTCAGACCGCGCCGTGCGATCTCGGCCAGGATCGAATCCACCGATCCGCCGGGGTCGATGACGGCGGCCTTATTCGTAGCTGTACACCAGACGACCGTGCAGTTCTGCTGGAGCGGCGTAACCGGCGCGATGAAGACACCGATGGGAGAGGGGGAGGTCATGCCTGACAGATAGCGCCCCGGATCGAAAAAGAAAGAAGCCCGGAGCTGAGGCTCCGGGCTTCAAGAGATCCGCCTCTATGAGGCCGATCAGTCCTCCTTGACGTTGTCCACGCCGGTTCCGAGAGCCTCGGCCGGCGTCGCCAGGGCGGCGTCTTCGACGATGTCGATGCCTTTGGCGAGCTTGGAGTGCCAGAAACCGTAGAGGATGTAGATCACGGCCCCGACCGCAGCATAGCCGCCCAGCAGCATCAGCGGCAGCGGATTGTCTTCGGCTGCGTGCTGGAACATCGGGATCAGGTTCTGGCTGGCCAGGAACAGACAGGCGGCGATGCCTGCGCCCGCGGTCCAGACGCCGCCCGGCACACGGAACGGCCGCGGCAGCTCCGGGTGCTTGATGCGCAGGTAGATGACGCTGAGGCAGACGATTGAGAAGGCCGTCGCGGTGCCCAGCGACACCAGGTCGCCCAGGATCGAGATCGGCAGGAAGGCCGCTGCGATGGCGATGACGATGCCCAGCAGGATGGTGCCGATCCACGGCGTGCGGAACTTCGGATGGACGTTGGCGAACGCCTTGGGCAGCAGTCCGTCGCGAGCCATGGTGTAGAAGATCCGGGTCTGGCCGTAGCACAGCACCAGCATCACCGAAGACAGGCCGGTGATCGCGCCGATCTTGATCAGGAAGCTGATGGCGTTCATCGGCGAGCCGTCGGCCAGGGTGATCGGCAGATCCGCCCATTCCAGGCCCATGCGGTCGATGGCGACCGCGATCGGCGCCGGCGAGGCCAGCTCCAGGTAGGGCACCACGCCGGTCATGACCGCTGCAACGGCCATATAGATCAGGGTGCAAACAAACAACGCCCCCAGGATGCCAACCGGGACGTCCTTGGACGGGTTCTTGGCTTCGGCCGCAGCAGTCGAGACTGCTTCGAAGCCGACGTAGGCGAAGAAGATGATCGCCGCGCCCCGGAAGATGCCTCCAATGCCGAACTGGCCCGCCTGGCCGGTCGGCTCTGGAATGAAGGGCACCCAGTTGTCCGGGTTCACATAGGAGACGCCGACGGTGATGAAGGTCAGCAGAACGATGACCTTGATGACAACGATGATGTTGTTGATGTTGGCGCTTTCGGAGACGCCCAGCACAAGCAGCGAACAGACCGCCGCGATGCCGATGGCGGCGACCAGGTTGAAGGTTCCGGTCATCGGGAAGGCCGCTGCCCCGCCGTCCGACTGGACCATCTGCACCAGCGGCGTGGCCCACTGTGGACCTTCTCCGCCAGCGTACTGGATCATTGGGAATATCTGCTGACTTATCCCGAAGTCGTGGAGGATGGAGACGACGTAGCCTGACCAGCCGACGGCGACGGTCGAGGCCGCGACGCCGTATTCAAGCACCAGCAGCCAGCCCATGATCCAGGCGAAGATCTCGCCCAGGGTGCCGTAGGCGTAGGTGTAGGCGGAACCTGACACCGGCATGGTCGAGGCCAGCTCGGCGTAGCACAGCCCCGCCAGGGCGCAGGCGGTGCCGGCGATGACGAAGGAGATCATGATCGCCGGACCGGCGTTGGCGGACGCCACCTGACCGGTGAGGACGAAGATGCCGGCGCCGATAATGGCGCCGATGCCCAGGCTCATCAGATTGAGCGGACCCAAGGAGCGTTTCAGGCCGCTGTGCGCCGCCTCTCGCTGGATCTGGCTGATCGATTTCTTGATGAATAGCCGCGGGCCGGGCGGCCGGCCGGTGGTCGTTTCGGACATGAAGTCCCCCTCCGTTGGCCCGCTCCCCCGAGCCGGCCGTTTACAATGGCGCGGACGTTAGAGAGCGCCGGCCTCGCAGGCAAACGCTTTCCGCTACGGCCATTTTTGGCCGGAACGGCTTCGCGAGCGCGGGTAGGTCGTCTAGACCGTCGCGATGAATTCCGGCCTTCCCATCGACGACGCGCTCCCGGCGCTGAAACGGGCGTTGGCGGACGGTTCGAGCGCGGTGCTGGTGGCCCCGCCGGGCGCTGGAAAGACCACCGTTGTCCCCTTGGCGATCAGGGATGAGGCATGGCTCGGCGGCCAGAAGATCATCGTGCTGGAGCCCCGCCGCCTGGCGACACGGGCGGCGGCCAGACGGATGGCCCAGATGATCGGCGAACCCGTCGGCGAGACCGTTGGCTATCGGGTTCGTATGGAAAGCCGGGTCAGCGCACGGACCCGGATCGAGGTGGTCACCGAAGGTGTCTTCACCCGGATGATCCTTGACGATCCAGGCCTGGAGGGCGTGGGCGCAGTCCTGTTCGACGAGTTTCATGAGCGCAGCCTGGACGCCGACCTGGGCCTGGCTCTGGCGCTCAACGCCCAGGCGGTGTTGCGACCCGACCTGAGGCTGGTGGTGATGTCGGCAACGCTGGACGGGGCGGCGATCTCCGAGCGGCTGGAAGCGCCGGTGATCGAGAGCTTGGGGCGGATGCATCCGGTCCAGACTCGCTATCTGGGTCGGCCAGACCGGATCGAGGACGGCGTGGTCCGGGCCATCGCCAAGGCTCTGGCCGAGGAGACAGGCTCGATCCTGGTCTTCCTGCCGGGGCAGGGCGAGATCCAGCGGGTCGAGACGCTGTTGGCGGAAAAGGTCAGCGACCCGGCGGTGATCACGGCGCCGCTGTATGGCGCGTTGGATTTCAAGGCCCAGGATCTGGCGATCAGCCCGGCCCCGGCGACCCGGCGAAAGGTGGTGCTGGCCACGGCCATCGCCCAGACCAGCCTGACCATCGAGGGCGTTCGGGTGGTGATCGACAGCGGCCTGGCGCGCGTGCCGCGATTCGATCCGGGATCGGGCCTGATGCGACTGAAGACCGAACGGGTCAGCCGCGCCTCGGCCGATCAGCGACGCGGTCGGGCGGGCCGGACCGAGCCCGGCGTGGTCTACCGGTTGTGGGACGAGCCGGAGACGCGCGGGCTGGTCGCCTTTGATCGTCCCGAGGTCCTTGAGGCTGACCTCAGCGGTCTGGTTCTCGACCTGGCGCGGTGGGGCGAGACCTCGACCGAGGGCCTGACCTTTCTGGATGCCCCGCCCAAGGGGGCCTGGGATCAGGCGGTGGCCCAGCTGAAGGGCATGGGGGCGCTCGATGACGCGGGGCGGCTGACCGCGCAGGGTCGGGCCGTCAGCGAACTGCCGTTGCCGGCGCCCCTTGCCAACATGCTGGTGCGGGCGGCGGATGAAGGCGCGGCCGAAGTCGCGGCCCGGATCGCGGTGCTGCTGACCGAGCGCGGGCTGGGCGGAACCGATGTGGATCTGGCGCATCGACTGGAGCGGCTGGATCGGGAGGGTTCGGCCCGGGCCAGGGAAGCGAGGGCGCTGGCTGGGCGCTGGGCCAGATTGGTCAAGGGCGCTGCAAAGGACGGCAGGGCCGATGTCGGGTTGCTGCTGGCTGAGGCGTTTCCGGATCGGATCGCCAGGGCGCGTGGCAGGCCGGGGGAATATCTGCTGGCCTCGGGGCGCGGCGTGTTCATGGAGCCGACCGAGGCCCTGGCGCGGTCGCGCTGGCTGGCGGTCGCGGACCTAGGCGGCGGGAGCCAAAAGGATCGCATTCTGTTGGCCGCGCCGCTTGAGGAGGAGACGCTGAGGGCGGCCTTTGCGCACCGGCTGACGTTCGAGGATCGACTGGATCTGGAGGCCCCTGGCGGGGCGACGGCGCTGAGGCTGATGCGGTTGGGCGCCCTTGTGGTGGAGGAGCGGCGGATCGACCGGCCTGACCCGGCGATGATCGCCTCGGCCCTGATGGGAGAGGTCCGGCGCAAGGGCCTCGGCGGTCTGCCTCTGGGCGAGGCGACGGAGGGCTTGCGGGCGCGTGTCGGCTTTCTGAGGCGGTTCGATGCGGTGTGGCCGGATCTGACGGATGAAGGCCTTATGGTCGGGCTTGAGGATTGGCTGGGGCCGTTGTTGAGCGGCAAGCGGCGCTTGTCGGATTTGAGCGATGGCCAGATCGCGGCGGCGCTGAAGGCGACGATTCCTTGGGACCTGTCCCGCCGGCTCGAGGCCGAGGCGCCGGACCGGTTCGAAGCGCCGACCGGCTCGCGTTTGCGGATCGACTATGGCGCGGAGGCGGGGCCGACCGTCTCGGTGCGGGTTCAGGAGCTGTACGGACTGGCGCGCCATCCGGGGATTGGGCCAGAGCCGACGCCGCTGGTGTTCGAACTGCTCAGTCCGGCGCATCGGCCGATCCAGTTGACGCGAGACCTGCCCGGCTTCTGGGCGGGGTCGTGGGCGGCGGTCAGGAGCGAGATGCGCGGGCGATATCCCAAACATCTGTGGCCGGATGATCCGGCCAGCGCGACGCCGACGACGCGGGCCAAGCCGCGGAGCAGTTAGGCGTCCCGCGCCTTCCAGGCCGCGAAGCTGACGTCCAGCGGCGGAGTCTGATCCGGGCGGCACAAGTCGACGACCAGAGGCCCGATCTCAGACGGATCGGGATGCTGCATAGGGTCTTCGCCCGGATAGGCCTGGGCCCTCAGCCGCGTACGCATCCGGCCCGGGTCGAGCACCGAGACGCGCACGGGCGTGTTCTCGATCTCGTCGGCCCAGCATTTGACCATGACCTCGGCCCCGGCCTTGGTCGCGGCATAGGCGCCCCAGAAGGCCTTGGGCGCATGGGCCACCGAGGTTGAGACATAGACCGCCCGGCCGGCGTCGGAGGCGCGCAGCAAGGGTTCGAACGAGCGGATCAGGCGATAGACGCCGGTGAAGTTGGTGCGCTCGATCTTGGCGAACTCGCGCGGTTCGGCATGGCTGACGGGGGTGAGGCCGCTGGTGCCGAGCATGGCGGCGGTGTGGACCCAGGCGTCGATGCGGCCGAAGCGGTCAAACAGGGCGCCGCCTAGCCGGTCGATGGCCCCGCCGTCGACCAGATCGAAGGGCACGAGCGTCGCCCGCTGGCCGGTCGCGGCCAGGATCTCGTCGTCCAGCTCTTCCAGGCCGCCTTGCGTGCGGGCGCAGGCGACGACGTGCGCGCCGGCCTCGGCCAGAGCCAGGGCGGCGGCGTAGCCGATGCCGCGCGACGCGCCGGTGACGACCGCGATGCGGTCTTTGAGCGGAAGATTGTCAGCCATGGCAGGGCTGATAGCCCGGACCTAGGCGCTGACCAACAGGGAAAGCTGGCGGGCGGCGACGTCGCGGCCGCCGGCCTCGATCTCACGGTCGAGCAGACGGGTCGGATAGTCGCCCGTGAAATAATGGTCGGTGAACTGGGGGGCGTCGTTGTTCCGGCCCGGCTCGCCGACGGCGCGATACAGGCCGTCGATGGAGAGGAAGCCCAGGCTGTCGACCTCCAGCGCCTGACGCATTTCCGTCAGGGTCATGGTTGCGGCCATCAGCTGTTCCCGCTCCGGCATATCGATGCCGTAGAAGTCGGGATATTTGATCTCGGGACTGGCTGAACGCAGATGGACCTCTGCGGCGCCGGCCTCGCGAACGGCGCGCACCAGCTTGAGCGAGGTGGTGCCGCGCACGATGGAATCGTCGATCAGGACCACGCGCTTGCCAGCGAGGGCGGCGCGGTTGGGGCTGTGCTTCATGCGCACCCCCTTCTGGCGGGCGCCCTGGCTGGGTTGAATGAAGGTGCGGCCCAGATAGTGGCTGCGGATGATGCCCATCTCGAAGGGGATGCCGCTTTGCTGGGCATAGCCGAGCGCCGCTGGGACGCCGGAATCAGGCACCGGCACGACGATGTCGGCCTCAACCGCGTGCTCGAGAGCCAGGCCGCGGCCCATGGCCTTGCGCACCTCATAGACTGAGCGGCCATTCACGACCGAATCCGGACGCGAGAAATAGACGTATTCGAACAAGCACGGCCGGGCGGCCTGGGCCTGGAAGGGCTTGAGCGAGCGCAGGCCGTCGCGGTCGATGACGATGACCTCGCCGTGCTCGACGTCGCGCTCGAAGGTCGCGCCGATCATGTCCAGCGCGCAGGTTTCCGACGCCAGCACCCAGGCGTCGCCGAGCCGACCGAGCACCAGCGGGCGGATGCCAAGCGGATCACGCGCGCCGATCATCTTGTACCGGGTCTGAGCGACCAGGGCGTAGCCGCCCTCGATGGCGCCAAGCGCGTCGATGAAGCGATCGACGATCTTAGCTTTGCGGCTGCGCGCGATCAGATGAAGGATGACCTCGGAATCCGAGGTCGACTGGAAGATCGAACCCTCGCTGACCAGCCGGTTCCTGAGGAACAGGAAGTTGGTCAGGTTGCCATTGTGGGCGATGGCGATACCGCCGGAATCCAGGTCGGCGTACATTGGCTGGATGTTGCGGTCCGATGAGCCGCCGGCGGTGGAATAGCGCGTGTGGCCGACGGCGGCCTCACCCGGCATCCGGGTCGACAGGTCCGCGCCGCCGAAAACGTCGCCAACCAGGCCGCGCTGGCGCTCGGTGTGGAACATTTCGGATTTGACGCTGGCGATGCCGCAAGCCTCCTGGCCGCGGTGCTGGAGCGCGTGCAGGCCGAGCGCGACGATGGACGAGGCCTCGTCTTCTGGCGCGCCCCAGACGCCGCAGACGCCGCATTCGAGCCGGAGCGTGTCGTCGTCGGGGTCGCGTTGAAAAGCTGCGTCGCCGCTGGGGAGGCGGGTCATGGCTGGCGTCCAGTTTCGGGAGGTGGCTCGGTAGCGTCAGATTGCGGCTGGTCCGTGGCGCCGCGGCGGGCGGAATCAACCACCACCGGGGTGACTTGATCGGCCGCGCGGCCAATTCCCGGCAAGATGGCCTGAATGGTGCGGGCGGCTCCGGCGCTCAGCGGAAAAACGGCGGCGTCGGTCAGCCAGCCTGGCGGCGGGTTCGGGGCTGACGACGCGAATACGATCAGGTGGACGACGCCCAGCAGGACCAGGGCCCGGATAGAACCGAAGGTGACGCCGAGCGCACGGTCGAAGCTGGACAGAGTGCTGTGGCTGCGCAGCGACCGGCTGACCATCATGCCGAACAGGCGCACACCGAAATAGACCATGAAGAAGCTGACGATTGCAGCCAGGACCGTGCCGATCCAGTCGGGGTCGAAAATTCCACGCCCGATCGGGCCAGTGGCGGGCAGGGCGATCAATGCGATCATGGCCGCCAGGGTGAAGGACAGGAAGGTGATGACCTCGCGCGCGCCGCCGCGCACCCATCCGGCCAGGGCCGAAAAGACAATGACGACAAGGGCGAACAGGTCGTAGCCGGTCATGCGCGCTGGGCCTGTGGGCTGAGGGTCCCATCATCAATGCGCTGAACCGCTTCGGCAAGACGGGACACCGAATTGACCCTCAGCACACCGCTTTCGGCGGCCTGGGCAGGGGCGAGCGCCGCGTCGAACCCAAGCTTCCGAGCCTCTTTCATCCGCGATTCCATGCGGTTGACCTGGCGGACCTCGCCCGAGAGGCTGACTTCGCCGAACACCACCATGCCTTCGGGCAGGGGGCGATCCAGCGCCGAGGAAACCAGGGCGGCGGCGGCGGCGAGGTCGGCGGCCGGCTCTGAGATGCGAAGTCCACCGGCGATGTTGAGATAGACATCCTTGTCGCCGAAGCCGAGCCCGCAGCGGGCTTCGAGGACAGCGAGCACCATGGCCAGGCGGCCATTGTCCCAGCCAACGACGGCGCGGCGCGGGGTTCCGTAGGCCGACGGTGCGACCAGGGCCTGGACTTCGACCAGCACCGGGCGCGAGCCTTCGATGCCGGCGAAGACGACCGATCCGGCGGCGCGCTCGCCGCCTTCACCCAGGAACAGGGCTGAGGGGTTGGGCACCTCGCCCAGGCCCCGATCGCCCATTTCGAAGACGCCGATCTCGTCGGTGGCCCCAAAGCGGTTCTTGCCGGCGCGCAGGATGCGGAAGGGATAGCCGCGCTCGCCCTCGAAGGAGAGCACAGCGTCGACCATGTGCTCGACCACGCGCGGGCCGGCGACTTGGCCGTCCTTGGTGACATGGCCGACCAGGACGATGGCGACGCCGCGCTTCTTGGCGAAGCGCACCAGCTCGCCGGCGCAGGCGCGCACCTGGGTGACCGAACCGGGGCCCGCCTCATGGGCGTCGGACCAAAGGGTCTGGACTGAATCGACGACGACCAGATCAAAGCTGTCGCGCTTGAGACCGTCGAGGATCTCGCGAAGCGAGGTCTCCGCAGCGAGGTTCACGGGAGCGTCGGCCAGGCCCATGCGGGCGGCGCGGGCGCGGATCTGTTCGATCGCCTCTTCGCCGGAGATATAGGCGACGCGGGCGCCCGCGGCGGCGGCGTGGGCGGTGACCTGAAGCAGGAGTGTCGACTTGCCGACGCCCGGATCGCCGGACAGCAGGATGGCCGAACCGGGCACGACGCCGCCGCCGCAGACGCGGTCGAACTCGGTCACGCCGGTGATCAGGCGTGGCGGCTCAGGCGTATCGGAACGCAAATCCTCGAAGTTCAGGCCGCGCGCGCGGCTTGGCTTGAGGGCGCCGGGCGGGCGGCTCTGGCTCTCTTCGACCAGGGTGTTCCAGCCCTGACAGGCGCTGCACTGGCCGGCCCATTTGGCGTGGACCGCCCCGCAGGACTGACAGACATAGATCGCACCGTCGCGGGCCATGTGACCTCTCTAGCAGAGGCGGACCGATTCCGCCGCGCCCCGATTGGCCGGGAGGTGCGACAGGGCCGGACGCGGGCGCACACAGCGGTGACCGGACGCCGGCCAGAGGAGACGTCTATGGGAATCGAGCCTGGGGGGTGTCAGATGCGGGTATCAGGTAGCGACGGGTGAATTCGCTTCGGCGGTCTCGGACCCTTTTTTCCAAGACTTTGCGAAATGCGATGGCCTCAGGATGCACAGGCGCGCAACATCGCCCTAGTTCGGCAGACCCGCCAGGATTGCTCAGGTCGGCGCGACGATCAGGCTGCGCCTGAGCCGGCGGTGATCTGGCTGACCGATCCGCTGACGTCGGACCCGGGAAACGTTAGGGGCGCTTGAGCCCTATTCCTCGAGTGTCACCAGAAGGGTGTCGCCGTGGTCGCTGGTGGCGGACACGGTGACGCCCGGCTCAAGTGCGCCGTCCCAAGGCCAGCACTCGCGGGCCTGACCCGGCCAGTCGAAGCAGAGCTGGTCGCCCTGAAACGACCAGCCGCCTTCGACATGCTGTTCGCCCGCCACCAGGTGGGCGACGCCATTGGCCTCGAAATGGACGACTGTGACGGTTCCGTCAGCCGCGACGGCGCGGATCGAGTGGCCGACCAGCGAATCTTGAGCCGAATAGGCCAAGACGCCCGACACGGCGAGCAGGCTGACCGCAGCAGCCAAAGCGAAGGTCTTTTTCATCTTTGAATCTCTCCCGTTCCTCGCGCTTGCGACGAGGTCCCCGCACGAACCTTGGTTCGCATGGATGGAGGAGTCAATCAGCCGACATAGATGCGTGGCGTCCGCACGCTGATCGAAGTCAGCAGTTCATAGGCGATGGTTCCGGCGTCGAGCGCTGCATCGTCGATGGGGTGGTGAGGGCCAAAGAATTCGACCAGATCGCCGGGCTTGACCACCAGGTTGGTGACATCGACGGCGGTGAGGTCCATCGAGATTCGGCCTCGGATAGGGCGCAACTCGCCGCCGACATAGACACGGCCATTGGGGCTGTAGGACCTGAGCACGCCGTCCGCGTAGCCGGCCCCGACGATGGCTACCGTGCTCGGGGCGTCGGCTATGTAGCCGCGCGCGTAGCCGACGCTGTCGCCAGCGGGGACCTCGCGTAGCTGGAGCACTTCGGCGCGGAAAGCGGCGACGGGGCGAAGGCGATCATCCGGACGCCCCTCGGGGCCACCGCCATACAGGCTGATGCCTGGCCGCAGGGCGTCGAAGGCGTAGTCGCTGCCCAAGAAACAGCCCCCGGCGTTGGCGAAGGAACGCACGGTGCCCGGATAGCGGCGGCTGACGAGCTCGAAGGCTGAACGCTGGGCCGCGTTCATGGCGTCGAATGGATCGTCAGCGCAGGCCAGGTGGCTGAGCACCATCGTGAGGCCGGGGAAGGGGTCCGGCGCATCTTCGGGCCGGATGCCGAGCCGGTTCATGCCGGTGTCGATCTGGAGCGCCGAGGGTCCGCCGTCCGAGGCCAGCCAGCGCCGGATTTGTTCCGGCGCGTTCAGAACCGGGCGAAGCTGGGCAGCCTGGAGCCGCAGGACATCGCCGGGGCCGCAGCCGTCCAGAACATAGATCGCCGGGCGCGAACCGAGCGCCTGACGCAGGGCCTCCCCCTCGGTCAGGCGCGCCACGAAGAAGGACTCTGCCCCCTCGGCCATGAGCTTGCGGGCGATGGCGGCGGCGCCCAGCCCATAGGCGTCGGCCTTGACCACCGGGTGCACCGGCGCGCCGCCAATCCGCGCGAGCGTATGGAAGTTCGCCGACACGGCGCTGAGGTCGACGATGAGGCGGGCCGGGGAGGGCATCTCGGCCTTATGCCTCAAGCACCGCGCCGCACAAGTCTATCGCTCGAACCAGGCCTTCATCGAGGCCATCAGTTGGGGCACGTCCTCGACGACCTCGAAGGTGTCGAGGAACCAGTCGGGGGTCATCCCGGTGGAGACGTTGTTGTGGAACAGCTCGATCAGGGCGTCCCAGAAGCCTTCGGTATTGACGAACCAGATCGGCTTGAGATGCAGGTTCAGCCGGCGCCAGGACATCAGCTCGATGGCCTCTTCCAGCGTGCCGATGCCGCCGGGCAGGACCACGAAGGCTTCGGAAGCGTCGTACATCATGGCTTTGCGCTCATGCATGGTCTCAACCACGATGGTTTCGACCTCGTCGAGCAACCGCTCCTTGGCGCGCAGGAAGTCCGGCATGATGCCGAGCACCCGGCCGCCGGCCTCGTGGGCGGCGCGTGCGGCGGTTCCCATCAGGCCGACGCCGCCGCCGCCGTAGACAAGGCGAAGCTGTTCCGAGGCCAGCGCCTGCCCCAACTCATGCGCGACCTGTTCAAAGGCCGGCTTGCCGCCCATCGAGGAGCCGCAGAAGACGCACACGGAATCAAGCTGGGTCGGAGGCTGGGCCAAGATGGATCCTTGTGTTCAGGCGGGATGTTTCCATCCCGGGGCGAATGGCTCTAGCAAAGGTCGACGGCTTCACCTAGCGGGGCGATCGATGATGCGGGAATTCGCGAGTGCGGTGCTGATGGTCGGGCTGTTGGCCGGCTGTTCGCCCGACGCCGCACCGGCAGATGTGGCGCCGGACACGCCAACCTACGCCGCGCCGCCTGTGGCGGATATCGTGCGGACCGATGACTCGGGGTCCATCACCGTGGTCGGGCGGGCCGGTCGCGATGAGCGGGTCCGGCTGATCCAGATGGATGGCTCGGCGCACGGCGTGACCGCCGACGGGTCGGGCGCGTTCGCGGTCGCGGTTCCTGGAAGCGCAGGCGCGGACCGGCTGTTCAACCTGAGCGTCGAGCGGGCGGGCCAGTCGGTCTCGAGCGATGGCTGGTTGTTCTCGCCGGCGGCGGCGCCGGCGCGTGCGGTCATGCTAAGGGTCGGGGGCGCCTCTTTGCCCGTCGGCGCCGCGCCGCTGTTGGCCGTGGTTGATATGGACGCCGGCGGCGGCGTGGCCATGTCAGGCCGGGCGGAGCCGGGCGCGACGGTGCGGATCGCACTGGACGGTCAGGCGCTCGATTCGATTGAGGCGGGGCCGGACGGGGTCTGGTTTGCGGTGCTGGCGGCGGCGGTGACGCCGGGCTTGCATCAGATTTCGGCCAGCGTCGGAGATCGGCGTGACCAACGCGAACTGACCTTGAGCCCGACCCGGCCGACAACGGCGGTGGATGCCGCCCCGGTCGATGGCGCGATCCGCGTGGCCTGGGCGTTGCCGGGCGGCGGTAGTCAGACAACCTGGATCCTGCTGCCCTGATCCGATTGCGCCTTGAGCGGAACGGCGCGCCCGGTTTGAGCATTTGTGGGGTTCGGCCGGGGGCCGAAGGGGCCATCTATGAAGACGTCCATCGTCGCCGTGTCGGCTCTCGTCGCGGTCCTGATCACCGGCTGCCGCGAACCGGCGGATCCGATCCCGCCGCCGCCGCGTGAACCTGGCCCAGCCGAGAACGGGCGGCCCGCGGCGGTCAATGTGGTGTCGGCCAAACAGATCAACGGCGCGGCCTATGAAAGCCTGCCAACAGCCGGGCCAGAGCAGGTCGTCGTGGCCGCCGTTGCGCGGGTCCAGGTGCTGCTCGACCGCGCCGGTTTCTCTCCCGGCGTGACCGACGGGCGGTACGGCGAGAATGTGCGTCAGGCTATCGCCGAATATCAGCGGCGCAACGGCCTCGCCGTCGATGGTCAGCTGACCCGGGCGGTGTTCGATCACCTGGTGGCCCAGTCAAGCCAGGATGTCGTGTCGCGCTACGTCCTGACGGCCGAGGACGTCGACGGTCCGTTCACGCCGTTGATCCCGCGCGATCTGGCCGCTCAAGCCGATCTGGAGCGGCTGGGCTATCGGTCGACCTCTGAACAGCTGGCCGAGCGCTTCCACATGGACGAACAATTCCTGTTGGCCCTGAACCCGGGGGTCGACTTCGGTCGGGCGGGGACAGAAATCTACATCACCAACCCGCGCCGCCCCGCGATCGCGGGCGAGGTGACGCGGATCGAGGTCGACGCTGATGAGCGGGCGGTCCGGGTCTATGACGAGGCCGGGGCTCTGCTGGCCTTCTACCCGGCCACCATCGGTTCGATGGAAAATCCTAGCCCGACCGGACGTATGACCGTCACCGGCGTGGCCCCGGCCCCGACCTACACCTATGACCCGCGCCGGGTGGACTATGCCGGCGACCGGATCACCCGCCGACTGGTGATTGCCGCGGGACCGAACAACCCGGTCGGTACGACCTGGATCGATCTGTCGCAGGACACCTACGGCATTCATGGCACGCCGAACCCGGATATCGTCGGCAAGAACGCCTCCAACGGCTGTGTGCGCCTGACCAACTGGGACGTGCAGCATCTGGCTGCGGCCCTCCGACCGGGGGTATGGGTGGCGTTCGTCTAGAGAGCGGCGCTGATCCTGGCGGCGGTGGCCTTGAGGTCGTCAATGTTGGCCATCTTGCCGTCGCTGTGGCCGCCCATCGAGCGCCCGACCCAGCGCGGGATGACATGGACGTGCAGGTGAAACACCGTCTGGCCGCCCGCCGCACCGTTGAACTGCATGATCGAAACGCCGTCGCAATCGAGCGCGGCGGGAACCGCAGCGGCAATGCGCTGGGCCGTCAACATCAGATCCTGGAGCACCTGCGGCTCCGCTTCAATGAGGTTGCGGGCCTGGGAAACCTTGGAAATGATCAGCACGTGCCCTTCAGACTGGGGGAAGACGTCCATGAAGGCGAGGACGCGGCCATCCTCATAGACCTTCACCGCGGGCATCTCGCCGCGCAGGATCTTGGCGAAGACGTTGTCGGGGTCATAGGCGCCGGAGAGGCTCATGCTAGGGTCCGTATGCTGATCTTGGGGGAGGTTACACCGATGGGCGGCGGCTCTGACAAGGCCCTGGCGGGCATGACCGACCGGCAGAGAAAGTGGTTCGCCACGGTCCAGGCCAATTTCGAGGCTCAGACGGGCAAGCCGATCGCGGCCTGGCTAGAAATTCTGAAGGCCTGTCCGCAAACGACGCCGGGCAAACAGGCCGCCTGGTTGAAGGCCGAGCACGGCGTGGGTGTGAACCACGCCGCGTACATCCTGTCGTGCGCCGATCCCGGCGGAGAGCCGGGCTGGGATGATCCCGAGGGGCTGCGCGCGCAGCTATGGAAGGACCCGGCGTCCGAAGCGTTCCTGGCGGCGCTGGAGGCCCTGGCTGGTCGGTTCGACGATGTCGTCGTCGGCCAGAGAAAGAGCTTCACCAGCTTTTCGCGCTCGGTCCAGTTCGCGGCGGTGCGACCGCTGAAAGGCGGCCGGGCGTTGTTAGGGCTGAAGTTGGCGCCGGAGACGTCCGCGCGCCTGACCGCGCCGGCGCGGCGGGAATCCTGGTCGGAGCGGTTGACGGCGGTTATCGAACTGGCCGAACCGGACGCGGTCGACGCGGAGATCGAGGGCCTGTTTCGTGCGGCGGCGGATCGCGGCTAGGGGTGGCTGGCTCTTCGCTGAGAATTTGCCGATAAGGGCGCCATGAACACGCGCATTGACTGGCCCGAGCTGTTCTTCTCGTCGTCCGGACGGGTAGGACGTCTGCCGTTCCTGCTGGCGGCCGTCAGCCTGATCGTGATGCTGGCGCTGTATCAGTCAGCCTTGGGCGACAACGTCTTCACCGGCGTGTTCGCCTATCCGTTGCTGTTCTTTTCGGGAGCCTGCGTCCTGTCCAAGCGGCTGCATGACCGGGGGCGGTCAGGCTGGTGGACGGCGGTGATCCTGTTCGCCTTCATCATGATCTGGCCGCACCCGGAAGGCCTGCTGGATTTTCTCGGCCTGGCGGTGATTGGCTGGGCCGTGGTCGAACTGGGCCTAATGTCGTCCGAGCAGGGGGCCAATCGGTTCGGTCCGAACCCGATGCGGGCGACGATCTAGACCGGGGGTTCAACGCCTTCGACGGGGCCGAATACACGCTCAAACGCACCCCGCAGGGCCGCGTCGGCTTCGTCCATCGACACGGGGCGGCCCAGATCGACCAGGCTGGTGACGCCATGCTCGCGGATGCCGCACGGGACGATGCCACCGAAGTGCGACAGGTCAGGCTCTACATTCAGGCTGATGCCGTGAAAGCTGACCCAGCGGCGAATTTTGACCCCGATAGCGGCGATCTTGTCTTCGCGGACCAGGCCGCCGTTGCGGCGCTCGACCCAGACGCCGACGCGGCCCTCGCGGGCCCCGGAATCAACATTAAATACGCTCAGAGCATCAACGATCCAGGCTTCGAGACCGCGCACAAAACGGCGAACGTCGCGGCCGCGTCGATCCAGGTCGAGCATAACATAGGCCACGCGCTGGCCGGGGCCGTGATAGGTGAACTGGCCGCCGCGTCCGGTCTGGAAGACCGGGATGTCGCCGGGCGCCAGCAGATCGTCGGGCCGGGCCGAGACGCCGGCGGTGTAGAGGGGCGGGTGCTCAAGCAGCCAGACCAACTCGTCGGCTTTTCCATCGGCGATAGCGGCGGCGCGGGCCTCCATGGCGGCGACGGCCTCAGGGTAAGGCACGAGGCGGGGGGAAACGGCCCAGCCGGCGGCGCGGGCGTCGCCACGCTTGAGAATGTCGAGGCCGTCAGTCATCGGTTGGGGATGTGGACGTTGAAATCGCTCGCCGCAAGCTTCGGCTTAACTCGCCGTCAAGCATGATCGGTCAAGGTCAGTTCCTAGTCGCGCGTCGAGGGGTCCGGGTGTCTCAAACACTCCCATTTCATAGGGGGGTCAGTCCGCAGGTTGCGGCCGTCAAGGTCGAAATCTCGGTGGTGCTGGGCCGGTCCAATATCCCGATGCAGCAGTTTTTGCGCATGGGCCGCGGCGCCGTCATTCCGCTGGACGCGGGCGAGGGCGATGAGGTCTGGATCCTGGCCAACAATCACCCGGTTGCGCGTGGCGAGATTTCGATCTCGGATGACCGCATCGCCATCGTCGTGACCGGCCCGGCCGATGTGTACGAGTTCATGGCGGGCGCGGCCTGACGACAGCCAGCCGCCAGGCTAGCCGTTCGAATTCGCTGGTTTTCCGGCCCCGCCTGGCGAGACGCGTGGCGCTCTAGCCAGACGCCGGGGCGCCTTGCTTGGCGCGCGTGACTCGGCACTTCCCTTTTCGATCCGCCTCCGCTATTCCCCCGCGCTCCGATGCGAGCGGTCGTGGCGGAATTGGTAGACGCGCAGCGTTGAGGTCGCTGTTCCCTAACCGGAGTGGAAGTTCGAGTCTTCTCGACCGCACCATCGAGAATCGGTGAAAAGGCGTAGCCACGCCTGTTTGGCCAAGGAAGGAGGCGCGCATGACCAGCCACGCCGCCCAACCCTCCGAGGCCGAGGCCGCCCAGATGCTGGAAGACCTGGCGCTGGGCGAGGACTACGCCCTCACCTCTGAATATGTGGAGATGGTCGTCGACGCTGCGGATCGCGGCGACGGACTGCGTCTGCGCGAGTTGGTCTCAGCCCTGCACCCCGCCGACGTTGCTGATCTGCTCGGTTTCCTGTCGGCTGAGCACCGCGACGAGGTGGTGCCGTGGCTGCCGCCGGACGTGCTGGCCGAAACCCTGCCCGAGCTCGACGACGGCGTGCGCGAGGACGTGCTGGAAAGCATCGCGCCCGGTACGTTGGCCGAGGCGTTGCAGGAACTGGATTCGGACGACGCCACCGGCATTGTCGAGGATCTTGAGGACGACCAGCGCCGCGCGGTTCTGGCCGCCATGCCGGACGCCGAGCGGGCTAGCCTGGAAACGGCGCTGGGCTATGCCGAGGATACCGCTGGCCGCTTGATGCAGCGCGAGGTGATGGCCGCGCCGCAGTTCTGGACCGTCGGCCACGCCATCGACCACATGCGCGGCCAGGGCGAGGACCTGCCCGAGCTGTTTTTCGACATCTATGTGGTCGATCCTGGCCAGCGGCCGGTCGGGGCCATTCCCGTGTCTGGCCTGCTGCGGGCCCAGCGCGACGCCAAGCTGACCGATCTGATGGAGCCGATCACCGAGATTGCGGTCGATCTGGAGCAGGAAGAGGTCGCCTATATCTTTGAGAAATATCACCTGATCTCGGCTCCGGTGATCGACGCAGGCGGGCGGCTGGTCGGCCAGATCACCGTCGACGACATCGTCAACATCATCCAGGAAGAGAACCAGGAGGACATGCTGGCGCTGGCCGGTGTGACCGACGCGGGCCGCGACGCCGATGTCGGCGAGGTTGTGCGTTCGCGCATTCCGTGGCTGATCGTCAACCTGGGCACCGCGCTCGTGGCTTCGGCCGTGATCGGCCTGTTTCAGCACCAGATCGAACAGCTTGTGGCGTTGGCGGTGTTGATGCCGGTGGTGGCCTCCATCGGCGGCAATGCGGGGACCCAGGCCCTCACCGTGGCGGTGCGCGCCATCGCCATGCGTGAAGTCTCTGCCGCCAACGGCTGGCGGATACTGAGGCGGGAAATCGCTGTGGGCTTGTTGAACGGAACCGCGATCGCGATCCTGCTGTCGGCCGTCACCTGGGTCTGGTTCCGTGAGCCGATGCTGTCGCTGGTGATCGGCTTGGCGGTGATTATCAATCTGTGCGCGGCCGCGCTGGCCGGATCCCTGGCGCCGCTGGCCCTGGATCGCCTCGGACGCGACCCTGCGGTGGCCTCGCCGGTCTTCGTCAGCTGGATCACCGATACCGTTGGTTTTCTGGCGTTCCTCGGCCTGGCGGCCTTGATCCTTCTCTAGTCATCTCGATCTCTAGGTCGGCCCGTTCCTTGCGGGTTCGCTTTCGGGGCGAACCTGCTTGTCCCGGAATGGACCACCTCGGACGGAAACGAGATGCAAACGCGCCTGAAGATGTCTCGCGATGGACTGGAGCTCCTCAAGGGGTTCGAGGGTCTGCGCCTGGCCGCCGCGCGGTTGCCGGACGGTCGCTGGACCATGGGGCATGGTCACACCCAATACGCCCGCGAGGGCGCGACCATCACCGCTGCCGACGCCGAAGCCTTCCTGATCTACGACCTGATTCCGGTGGCGGCCGTGGTCAATGAGGAGGTCATCCCCCAGGTCTCCCAGAGCCAGTTCGACGCCCTGGTCTGTTTCGCCTTCAACGTCGGCGTCGAGGCCTTCCGTCAGTCGGCGGTGCTCCAGCGCGTCAATCAAGAGCGGATGACGGAAGCGGCCCTGGCCATGGCCATTTGGCGATCGGGCGCTTTTGATGGCCGCCGGGTGGTGCTGGATGCTCTGGTCCGCAGACGCTCGGCCGAAGAAGCACTGCTGCTGGGGCGCGACGGCCCACCCGCGCCCAGCGACCTCGTTCGCCCTCAGATCGACCCTGATGCCGAGGCGTCCCTGCCCGAGACCAGCCCCGTCGAGGTCGAGGTGCAGTTCGACGGCGAGACGGTTTCGGCCCGCCCGGCCGGTGACGGAGTCGCTACGCCGGACGTGCCCGACGCCCCCGCCGGTCCCGTCCCAGGCCATGACGAAGCCGAGGCCGTGGTCGAGCAGAGCGAAGACGCAGTCGCCGAGCCGGTCATCGAAGCCGTCCCAGAAGCTGGACGGGACGCGGCCGAACCGGCTGAGGCTGCCGAGCCTGACCCGGTCGCCGGCGGGGCCGAACCGATTGTGCACGTCGCGCAGCCCTCGACGTTGGCCGATGGACAGGCCGGCGCGAGCCTCTCGACCCGGATGTCGGCGAACTACCAGCCTGAGCGGTTTTCACCGATCACGGCTGCGGATTCCAAGATTGATGATCTTGAGACGACCGGGCTGATGGAGCCGTCGCTGGATGGGCAGATCGATGAACCGCCGCTGGTTCTTGTGCTGACGCCGCCGCCGGAAGTCGGGTCTGAGCCGCCGTCATTCGTGGAGGCCGAGCCGGCCGCGCCCGCCGAGCCGATGGCCCCATCCGGCAGCCAAACCCCACTGTTCGAGGGCGTGGGCGACCGTGCGCCGGCTGAGGCGGACAGCGTGATCTACTACGAGCCGCTGGCGGAGACCGACGACCGGGCCTCGCGCTGGAGCGATACCGGCGCCTATGTGGCGACAGGAATCGTCGGCCTGGCGGCGTTTGGTTTCGGCATCGCCGGCTTCCAGCTGGCAGGGCAGGATCCGGCTCCGGCCGGGATGTTCAATGAGAAGACGGCGATTTCGTGGGTGCTGGTCTCCATCGGCGTCGTCTGCGTGTGGATCTCGGCCTACAACCTGTTCAAGCGGCTCGGCGGACCTGACGCGGAGGCCTGACGGCTTTTCGCTGGGGCCGGGCGGTGCTAACCCGCCGCCATGAGCATTCCCAACGCCCCCCAATCGATGGAATTCGGCCTCGGCGAGAACGCCGACGCCATTCGTGAGACCACCTACCGCTGGGCCGCCGATCGGCTGGCCCCGCGCGCGGCCGAGATCGACGAGAAGAACGAATTCGCTCGCGACCTGTGGCCCGAGATGGGCGAGCTGGGTTTGCACGGGATTACGGTCGACGAAGAATTCGGCGGCCTGGGCCTGGGCTATCTCGAGCACGTCGTGGCGATGGAAGAGGTCTCGCGCGCCTCGGCCTCGATCGGCCTGAGCTACGGCGCCCACTCCAACCTGTGCGTCAATCAAATCCGCCGCTGGGGGAATGACGAGCAGAAGGCCAGATATCTGCCCAAGCTGATCTCGGGCGAGCACCTGGGATCGCTGGCGATGTCGGAGGCCGGATCAGGCTCCGACGTCATGTCGATGCGGACCCGGGCGGAGAAAAAGGGCGACCGCTATATCCTGAACGGCACCAAGTTCTGGATCACCAACTCGCCGACCGCCGACACCCTGGTCGTCTACGCTCGCACCGGCGAGGGCAACGGCGGGGTCACCACCTTTCTGATCGAGAAGGGGATGAAGGGCTTCAGCGTCTCCAAGAAGCTGGACAAGATGGGGATGCGCGGCTCGGATACGGCCGAGCTGGTGTTCGAGGACTGCGAGGTCCCCGAAGAAAACGTCATGGGTCCGGTCGGCGGCGGAGCCGGGGTGCTGATGAGCGGTCTGGACTATGAGCGCACCGTGCTGTCGGGCGGGCCGCTGGGCATCATGCAGGCGGCGCTGGATGTGGTGCTGCCCTATGTTCGCGACCGCAAGCAGTTCGGCAAGCCGATCGGCTCGTTCCAGCTGATGCAGGCCAAGGTGGCGGATATGTACGTCGCCCTGAACTCGGCGCGGGCCTATGTCTATGCCGTGGCGCGAGCTTGCGACGCCGGCAAGACCACCCGCTATGACGCGGCGGGCGCGATTCTGCTGGCGTCCGAGAACGCCGTGAAGGTGTCGCTGGAGGCGGTTCAGGCCCTGGGCGGCGCCGGCTACACCAAGGAGTGGCCGGTCGAACGGCTGGTCCGCGACGCCAAGCTCTACGACATCGGCGCCGGCACCAACGAGATCCGCCGCTTCCTGATCGGCCGGGAGCTGCTGGGCGGGTGATCCGGCGGCTCACCCAGGAAGACCTCGTCCCGGCGATGGCCATTCAGGCGGCGGTCTATCCGCCGGAAATACAGGACGGTGAAGCCGCTTTCGCCAGCCGCATCGCCGTGGCCCCCGACTGGTGCTGGGCGGCTGAGACGCGGGGCCGACTGGCCGCCTATCTGCTGAGCCATCCGTGGGCGTCGCTGCAGCCGCCAGGACCGGATACGGTGCTGAGCGAGGCGGCGGGCGGAGTTTGGTACATCCATGATCTGTCGGTGGCGCCCGAGGCGCGCGGACAGGGGTTGGGCGATCGGCTGCTGGCGGCGTGCCAGGCCGTACACCCGGAAATCCGGCGTTGCGAGTTGGTCGCCGTGCCCGGCGCGGCGCGGTTCTGGGAACGGCGTGGCTGGCGTCCCGTCGAGACGCCGGCGCTTCAGGCCAAGATCGCAGAATATGGTGCGAGCTCGGCCTATATGGTGCGCGACCAGAGCTGAACGCCTTCCCTAGCGACGACTCGCGCGATTTAGGGTTTATAGGGTCGAGATGCCCGGCCCGTTGACCATCCTGTACATTGCAGAAGCCGACCCGATGGCGGCGGTGATGTCTTCAGGCGTGCTGGCCCAGATGGTGGCCGAGGCGCCGGATGCGCGCATCACGGTGGTCGGTTCCCCCGAAAGCGCACCTCTGTTTCGTGACACGCCGGGGCTGGATCGATTGATCGTGCTGCCGGGCGACAGCAAGCCAGACTGGGTGAAATTGTGGGACCGGCTGAAGGGACGGCGCTGGAGCGTGGTCGTGGACATGCGCGGCTCCAAGCTGTCGGACTGGCTCAAGCGCGAACGCCGGGCGGTGCGGACCGCAGCTGATGCGCCGCTGCACGCCGTCGAAGCCGCCTCGCAGGTCTTGAAGCTTGACCGACCCGCGCCGCCGCGCCTGTTCTTTGGCGACGAGGTGATCGCCGCGGCTGACGCCCTGGTCGGCGACCGGCCCGAGCCAATCCTGGCTGTCGGGCCCGGCGTGGACTGGATCGGCAAGCGCTGGCCTTCCGAACGCTTCACCAAGGTGGCGGCGTCGCTGCTCGGCCAGGGCGGGCCGATGGCAGGGGCGCGGTTGATGCTGGTGGGGCGCTCCGAGGACCGGGACGCGGCCCACACGATCCGGTTTGCCGTGTCGCGCGACCGGGTGATCGAGGCGCAGGGTCAGTTGGACATGCTGGAGACGGCGGCGGCGCTGCGGCACGCGCGGCTGTTTGTCGGCGGCGATTCGATCTGGACCCAGTTGGCCGTGGCCGCCGGCGTGCCGGCGCTGGGCGTCTATGGGCCATCGGACGAAATGCTGAGCCGCCCCTGGACCGGGGAATCGGTGCGCGGGTCGCGCTCGTTGGAAGAGTTCCGCGCGGTCGATCCTGGTCTCAATCAACACATCCAGCACATGATGGACGTGCCCGTGGAACCGGTCGTGGCGGCGGCGATCAAGCTGTTTCATGCGACCGAGACGCCGATTCTGGAGCCGGCTCATGGCTGAGACCTATGACCTGATCGTGCGTGGCGGGGAGATCATCAACCACGCCGGGCGCGGTCAGGGCGATGTCGGGATCCGGGACGGCAAGATCCTGCGCATTGGTGATCTGGGCCAAGCCTCAGCGGCGGACGTCGTGGATGCAGCCGGCCTATTGGTGATGCCGGGCGTGATCGACACCCAGGTGCATTTTCGCGAGCCGGGCCTGGAATGGAAGGAAGACCTGGAGACCGGCAGCCGGGCGGCGGCGCTGGGCGGGGTGGTGGCGGTGTTCGAAATGCCGAACACCGAGCCGACCACGACCGACCCCGAGGCTCTGGCCCACAAGCTGGCCAGGGCGCATGACCGGATGTGGTGCGACCATGCCTTCTACATCGGCGGAACGATGGAGAACGTCGCGCAACTCGCCGAGTTGGAGCGGTTGCCCGGCTGCTGCGGGGTCAAGGTCTTCATGGGCGCCTCGACCGGCTCGCTGCTGATCGCGGATGATGCAGGTGTCGAGGCGGTGCTGAGGAACGTCAACCGCCGCGCCACCTTCCATTCTGAGGACGAGTTCCGGCTGGCTGAGCGGCGCGGCCTGGCGCGCACCGGCGACTGGACCAGCCATCCGCAGGTGCGCGACGCCGAGGCGGCCTTCAGCTCGACCCGGCGCCTGGTCGGCCTGGCCAAGAAGGTAGGCAAGCGCATTCACGTGCTGCACGTCACCACCGCCGAGGAGGTCGCCTTCCTGGCCGAGCACAAGGATGTGGCGACGGTCGAGTTTACGCCCCAGCATCTGACGCTGGAGGCGCCGGAGGCCTATGAGCGGCTGAAGGGCCTGGCCCAGATGAATCCGCCGATCCGCGAGGCGCGCCATCGCCAAGGGTTGTGGGACGGCATCGCCCAGGGCGTCGCCGATGTCATCGGTTCGGACCATGCGCCCCATACGCTTGAGGAGAAGGCGCGGCCCTATCCGGCCTCGCCCTCGGGAATGCCAGGCGTGCAGACGCTGTTGCCGGTGATGCTGGATCACGTCGCCAAGGGCCGGCTGAGCCTGGAGCGACTGGTGGATCTGACTTCGGCGGGGGCGCAGCGGGTGTTCCAGATCGCCGGCAAGGGCCGCATGGCTGAAGGCTGGGACGGCGATCTGACGCTGGTCGATCTCAAGGCTCGTCGCACCCTGCAGCACGCGGACATGGCCACCCGTTCAGGTTGGACGCCGTTCGACGGCATGGAGGTTGAGGGCTATCCGGCGGCGACCATCGTGCGCGGGCGGGTGGTCATGCGTGACGGCGAGCTGATCGGCTCGGCCGGGGGGCGCGCGGTCCGGTTCCAGGAAACGCTGAACGCCTGACAAGAAAAAGGCCCCGGGTTGGTACCGGGGCCTTGATCAGTCTGTTTCGGACAACGCGCCCGCTATGAACCCAATTCGCAGCGGGCACCGCCGCGCTGAGCGGAGGTCGAGCAGGTCTGGGAGGCAGAGATAGCCGAGCGGTCGCTGGCGACCACCACGATATACCCTTCGCGGCCAGCGCAGCTCAGTTCGACAACGTCGCCAATCTGGTTGGCGCTTTCGGCCTCGGCCGCCGTCAGGCGACCGTACACCCGGAAGTCAGTGACGTTGCAGGACGCATTGCGACGGCGGCTCATCAGCGAGTTGAGTTGTTCGCTCAACATTTGCCGGGTCGTCAGGGTGCAGTCGCCAAGGCGCGCTTGCGCAGTCAAGCAGTCGATCTGCTCGGCCGAGCCCGCGTCGGTCGGCAAGAAGGCGACGAGGCCCCAGGGGCGGTCATTGCACTGGAATTCAACGACATCGCGCCGTTCTCCGCTCATTTCGCGCCGAGGCTCCAGGTTGGCGACAAAATCACAGGAAATACCGGCATTGGCGAGTTTCGTACGCCATTGTTCGGAAGCTGCAGCGGCGATGGCGGCGCCGCCCGTGAGCGTACAGCCGTCGTCGATGTGCGTCGCTGAAGCACAGTCGATGGTCGAGTCATAGCCGCCGTCGGCGGTGGTTCTGACCATAAAACCGAGACTGTCGCTGCAACCGACCTCATAATACCGCTGGCCGGTATCGATACCGCCCACATAGCGGGCGGCGCTCGCCTGGCACGAACGGCCCGACGCCGCAGCCAGGTTCATAACCCAGGCCGCCTGTTCGGCGGGCGTGGTGAATTCACAATCCCCGCCAGCGTTCATGACAAGAAGGCAGGGCAGCAAATTGCTGGATTGGTTGCTGGCGTTCACATCGAACCAGTAGCCATCCGTGCCCGGGCAGCTGACCTCATATCTCTGAGAGCCGCTAGGGGTCAGGCCAACCCACCGGGCCTGATCGATCGCACAGGTCACGCCAGCTGCGACGGCGAGCGGGCTGACGGCGGCTATGACGTCCGTATTTCCCTCAAGGATGCATTCCGCGCCGACTTCGGCTTCCGGGTTCTCGGCGCGACGCCGGGTGACCGAAGCGTTGTTGGCGATGCAATTCACGATCTGGGCCGGTTCGGTGTCCAGAAGAAGTAGTCCTGGCCCGTTGTGACAGCTGACTTCATAGAGGATGTTGTCGTCTTGGTTTCGGCCGAGAATCCGCGAGGCGCTGTATTGGCACGGCGAGCCTTCACGCTGCAGAATTTCACGTGACATATCCGTGACCTGAGCCTGCGGGGGAGGCCTGCGCGTTCGTCCCTGAGCCGAGGCCTCCAGAGGAGCGGATATGGCAAGGAGACCGATAGCCGCCCCTGCGAGTACGGATAAGACGTTCAACTTCATGGGACGATCCTCGTCTCGACTGTTTCGTCACGGCTAAGGGGGCGGCGCCCCAGGGTCAAGTCAGAACACGCCTAACGTTGAGCGACGCCCTGGATGCTTCACTTTCCCACATCTATTTTGACGCCAGGATGAACAAGGGGTTATGAGCTGAGCGTTGCTTAAGGAGACGGGCTCTTGGCTGACGGCGTGCCGGAACTGGCGGATGTGGACGGCGGCCTGGCGAAAGGCGCGCTGAGCTATCCGTGCGGCGCCCCGCCAGAACCCGGCCAGGCGGTCGAAGTCGCCGAGGGCGTTCTATGGCTGCGCTCGCCGCTGCCGATGACGCTGGATCACATCAACCTTTGGGCGCTGCGCGACGGCGAAGGCTGGGCCGTAGTCGATTGCGGCCTGCACTTCCCGGCAGCCCGCGACGGTTGGGAGACTGCGTTCGAGACCGTGTTGGAAGGCCGGCCGATCACACGGGTGATCGCCACCCACATGCACCCCGATCATATCGGCCTGGCCGGTTGGCTGTGCGCGCGATTCGATGCACCGTTGCTGATGAGCCGCCTGGAGTATGTGACCATGCGGATGCTGGTGGCCGATACGGGCCCGGCGCCTGAGGCCGGAGCCCAGTTCTATCGGGCTTGTGGCTGGACCGAAGCCCAGATCGCGTCCTGGCGCAGCCGGTTCGGGATGTTCGGCAAGGCGGTCAGCGAGCCGCCGGCAGCCTATATTCGCCTGATAGCGGGCGAGGTGCTGGAAATCGATGGACGAGTCTGGCGGCTGGTCGGCGGCGACGGTCATTCGCCCGAACACATCTGCCTGCTGCGAGAGGAAGACGGCGTCTTCATTTCAGGCGACCAGGTCCTGCCCAAGATCAGTTCGAACGTCTCGGTTTGGCCGACAGAGCCCGAGGCCGATCCGCTGTCGGACTGGATGGCGTCGCTGAAGCGGCTGAAGCAGGAGGCGCCGGATAGCGTGCTGGTGCTGCCGTCGCATGGCGACCCCTTCCGCGGCCTGCACGCTCGGCTTGACGGGTTGGTGCGTGGCCATGAGACATCGCTGAAACGGCTGATGCGCAGCCTGAAGCAACCCCAGCGGGCGATCGACGTGTTTGGATCCCTCTTCGCGCGACCAATCAGCGAGGGCCTGCTGGGCATGGCGACCGGGGAGAGCATCGCGCATTTGACCTATCTGGTTCGGCAAGGCCGGGCCGTTCGAGAAACCGGCGCCGATGGCGTCTGGCGCTGGCGCGCCGTCTGAGGACCCCCATGAGCCACATCAAGACCGAGCTGAACGCAGGCGTGCTGAGCATCAGCTTCGCCCGCGCCGACAAGAAGAACGCCATCACCCAGGCCATGTACGCCGACCTGGCGCGGGCGGTGACCGAAGCCCAGGACGCCGCCGCGGTGCGCGTCGTACTGTTCCGGGCCGAGGGCGACAGCTTCTCCGCCGGCAACGACATCGGCGACTTCGCCACCATAGCCATGGGGGGTACGCGCCCGACCGACATGGCCGTGTTCAACTTCCTCAAGAGTCTGGCCTATCTCGAAAAGCCGGCGGTGGCGGCGGTGAAGGGGCGGGCGGTCGGCATCGGCCTGACGCTCTTGCTGCACTGCGATCTGGTGGTGGTGGCTGAGGACGCGTTGTTGTCGACGCCGTTCGTCAATCTGGCGCTGGCGCCAGAGGCGGCGTCGACGCTGTTGTTGCCGATGGTCATCGGGCATCAGCGGGCGTTTGAGATGTTCGCGCTGGGCGAGCCGATCGATGGAAAGACGGCCCACGCTTGGGGTCTGGCCAATCGCTGTGTGGCGGCGGATCAGGTGGATGCAGAGGCGATGCGGCTGGCGGGCGCGCTGGCGGCGCGGGCGCCGGGCTCGCTGGCGGGGACCAAGCGGCTGATGCGCGACGGCGAGCGCCTGTGGGCCCTGATGCAAGCCGAAGGCGAAGTGTTCGGCGCCCAGATGCTGAGCCCGGAGGCCAAGGAGGCCTTTACCGCCTTTTTTGAGAAGCGGGCGCCCAATTTCGCCGCGGTCGGCTGACGGATTCCGCTTGGCCGCGGAGCGGGCCGGCCCTATGGGGCGCGTCCGATGACCGAACCCGCGCCAAATCTTCCGCAACTTGCTGATGAAACCGTCTTCGACGCGGCGGCGATTGCGCGCGTGGTCGAGGCGGCGTTCGGGCCGGGGCGCTACGCCAAGACGGCGGAACGGCTTCGCGAGGGCTCAACCCCGCAGGCGGGTTTTGTGATGCGCGGCGAAGGCGGCGTGGTCGGGTCGGTGCGGCTGTGGCCGATCACCATCGGGGGACGGCCGGCGACCTTTCTGGGACCGATTGCGGTGGACCGGGCCTGGCGCGAGGCCGGGCTGGGCGCCATCCTCGTCGAGGCCTGTATCGACTGGGCGCGCGAAGCGGGCTTGCCGGGCGTGTTGCTGGTCGGGGACGCCTATTTCGGCCGGTTCGGGTTCGAGCGGGCGCAAGGCGTCGACCTGCCGGGTCCGGTCGATCCGGCGCGGGTGCTGTGGCTGAGCCTGGATGGATCGACGGCGTCGGGAGCGGTGCGGATCGCCTGATCCCTCTTGCCGAGCGCGGCCAAGCCTTCCACCTTCGGCCTATGAGCATGATCGGGGCGCTGCCGGCTGGGTTGATCGGAATCGCGGAGGCGGCCGGGCGGACGCTGCCGCCGGTGCATCTGTGGAACCCGCCCAACTGCGGTGAGATTGACATCCTGATCCGGGCGGACGGCGTTTGGCTGCACGAGGGCTCGCCGATCGGCCGCAAGGAGCTGGTGCGCCTGTTCTCGACAGTCCTGAGGAAGGACCCGGACGGCTATTGTCTGGTGACGCCGGTGGAGAAGCTGTCGATCCGGGTCGAGGATACGCCTTTTCGGGCGGTGGCGGTCGAGCGGCGCGGCGAGGATCTGGTGTTTGTCACCGACGTCGGAGACGTGACCGTGGCTGGGCCGGACAATCCGATCCGGGTCGAGACGGCTGAGGACGGCGAGCCCAGGCCCTATGTCCATGTGCGCGCCGGCATGGAGGCGCGGATCGAACGATCGGTTTTCTACGAGCTGGTCGAACAAGCTGATCGTGATGATGCGGGCGCGCTGGGCCTGCGGTCGGGCGGCGTCTGGTTTGAGCTGGGCCGCGACCGATGAACATCGAGGCTCTAGTTTCGCGGTTGAGCCAGGTGCTCGATCCGCTGGGGGCGCGGGGCGGCCCGCCGACGCCCCGTCGCTCGGACTTTGATCTGAATCCCGAAATGCGGCCGGAGCGGACGCGCGAGCTGAAGCAGGCGGCGGTGCTGATCTCGATCATCGCGCGTGAGACCGGGCCTACGGTGCTGCTGACGCGGCGGGCCGACACCTTGAACAGCCATACGGGGCAGGTGGCCTTTCCGGGCGGTCGCCTCGATCCGGGCGAAACTGCGGTTGAGGCGGCGCTGCGCGAGGCGGACGAGGAGGTCGGGCTGGATCCGGGACGCGTTCGGCTGATCGGTTTGATGGATCCGTATGAAACCGGCAGCCGGTTCTGCGTCACGCCGGTGGTGGGGGTGGTCGAGCCGCCCTTTGAGCTGAGGCTCAATCCGGATGAGGTCGCGGATGTGTTTGAGACGCCGTGGGACTTTCTGATGGACGTGGGCAACCATCGGCAGGATTCGATGGTCTGGAACGGGGCGGAGCGATGGTATTGGGCAATTCCGTGGGATGACGCCGGGACGGAGCGCTACATCTGGGGCGCGACGGCGGGCATGATCCGGTCGCTGCAACAGAAGCTGGCGACGGCGGAGGCGGCGTGATCCGGCTGACAGGACAGGATTGGCTGAGCGCGCCCCAAACGATGGCGGTGCTGGATGCGCTCGAAGCGGCGGGCGGCGAAGGCCGCTTCGTCGGCGGCTGCGTGCGCGACGCCCTGTTGGAACGGCCGATCGGCGACATCGACATCGCCACGCCTATGCTTCCTGGACAGGTGGTGGATGCGGTCCAGGCGGCGGGACTGAAGGCGGTTCCAACCGGGATCGAGCACGGAACGGTGACGGTGATCTCGGCGGGGCGTCCGCATGAGGTGACGACCTTGCGTCGGGACGTCTCGACCGACGGCCGGCGGGCCACGGTGGCCTTCACCAAGGACTGGGCCGAGGACGCGGCGCGGCGCGATTTTCGCCTGAACGCGCTCTACGCCGACCGGACAGGTCGGGTGTTCGATCCGACCGGTTCAGGGGTCGCCGACGCCCTTGCGGGCCATATTGTCTTCGTCGGAGAGCCCGAGCGACGAATTCGCGAGGACTATCTGCGAATCCTTCGGTTCTTCCGCTTCAGGGCCTGGTTCGGTCGGGGCGAGCCGAATGGGCCCGCGCTGGCCGCCTGCGCGGCCCTGAAAGACGGGATCGGGCAATTGTCCGCCGAGCGCGTGTCCGCAGAGGTGCTCAAGCTGCTGGCGGCGCCAGATCCGCGCGGGGCGGTGCATCTTATGGCGGACACCGGTGTACTGTTCGAGACTCTGCCGTGGGCCGACGATGCGGCGTTGTTCCTGCCGATGATAGGGATCGACCGGGATCCGCTGATGCGGTTGTCGGCGTTGCTGCCGCCTGACGTCGAGACGGTGCGCGAGGCGGCGAATTCACTGAGGCTGTCGAACGCCCAGAAGGCCAGACTGATCGCGGCGCTTCCCGATAGCGTGGATGTATCTACGACGATGAGCCAGGCCCAAGCGCGTGCGGCGCTATACTGGCTCGGGAGGCAGGCGTTCCGTGATCGGGTGGTGCGCGCCTGGGCGACGGATCTGTCGCAGGGCGCCGCGGCCAGGGCGTTGTTGGCGCTAGCGGATGGCTGGGTGCGGCCTGAGTTTCCGATCACGGGCGCCGATTTGAAATCGGCCGGAATGGAACCGAGTCCCCGGATGGGTCGGGTGCTGGTCGACCTGGAAGCCTGGTGGGTGGCGGAGGATTTCCCCGACGTCGGGCTGGAGGGACGGCTGGCCGCCCTCATCGCCGGCCGCGAATAGCATGGCCACTGTGACAGGATATTCCGGCAAGCCGCTGATCCAGAAGCTGGATGTCCGGGCAGGTGACAGCCTGGCGGTCATGGATGCGCCGGCGCACTACGGAGACTTGGTCGCGCCCCTGCCCGAAGGTGTGCGGTTGGTCGAGGAGGCGGATCCCATGGCGCGGGTGCTGCATGTGTTCGCGCATGATCGGGCCGATCTTGCGGCCAAGCTGTCCACGGCGCTGGCGGATCGGCCAGCGGGTGGCCTGGTCTGGATCAGCTGGCCCAAAAAGAGCTCGCCCAGATTCGTCGACCTGACCGAGGACGGGGTGCGTGAGCTGGTGCTGCCAACCGGCTGGGTCGATGTAAAGGTCTGCGCCGTGGACGCGGACTGGTCGGGTCTGAAGTTCCTGAGGAGACGTGGGTGAAGGTCGCTATTTTGAAAACCGGCGCGCCGCCGCCCGAGCTGGAGGCGCGGTTCGGCAGCTATCCCGACATGCTGATGGCTATGCTTGGCGATGCGTTCACCTATGAGGTCTTCGACGTTCAGACCGGTCCTCCGCCAGAGCGGGGCGAACACCAGGGCGTGGTCATCCTGGGCTCCCCGTCTGGCGTCTATGACGGCGATGCGTGGATCCAGGACCTGAAGATGTGGATCATCGGGGCGCAGGGCCGCTGCAAGATGGTCGGCATCTGCTTCGGCCACCAGATCATCGGCGAGGCGAATGGCTGCAACGTCGTCAAATGGCCCGGCGGTTGGGGCATCGGCGTACATTCCTATGGCGTCGATCAACGGCAAGGCTGGATGGACCCGCCGCTCGACACGGTGCGCCTGCCGGTGTCTCATCAGGATCAGGTTGCGTATCGCGGCGTATCGACCTGGGTGACGCTGAGCAGCCGGTTTTGCCCCTATGCCGGACTTGTCCACGGACGGGACACCATCTCGTTCCAGGGCCACCCGGAATTCACCCCCGAGTTCGCCAAGGCGCTGATCGAGATTCGCGGCGCGCGCTATGAGCCTCATTTTGCGCGCCAGGCCCTGACCAGCCTGGATGGGCCCAACGATCGCGAGGTCGTCGGTCAGTGGATCCGCAACTTCCTCAACGAGCCGATCGACGGCAGCGGGCGGATCTAGGGGAGACGCCGTCTATCCGTCATGACCGGGCGTGTCCCGGCCGTCACTGGCGGCGTGAGGCTGGGTGGAGAGGCCCCGGGGATGACGAGTGTGGGGACGGGCGGTCTCTACGGCCACTTCACCTCTGGCGGCATCGAGCTGAGGATCGATTCGACATTGCCGCCAGTCTTCAGGCCGAAGGTGGTGCCGCGGTCATAGAGCAGGTTGAATTCGACATAGCGCCCGCGCCGGATCAACTGTTCGTCACGCTCAGCCGGGGTCCAGGGTTGGCCCATACGTCCGCGCACGATCGAGGTGTAACTGTTCAGGAAAGCCAAGCCGACGTCGCGGGTGAAGCCGAAGTCACGACCGAAATCACCTGAGTCGTGGTGGTCGTAGAAGATGCCGCCGATCCCGCGCGGCTCGTGGCGGTGGGGCAGGAAGAAATACTCATCGCACCACGCCTTGTATCTGGCGTGCCAGGTCGGGTCGTGGGCGTCGCAAGCCGCCTTCATGGCGGCGTGGAAGGCGATGGCATCCGGATTTTCCTGGTCGCGCTGGGCGTTGAGCACCGGGGTCAGATCGCCGCCGCCGCCGAACCACGACTTGGACGTCGAGATCAGTCGCGTGTTCATGTGCGACGTGGGAACGTGCGGGTTCTTCGGGTGGATGATGACGCTGACACCCGTGGCGTGGAAGCGCGGATCGTCCTGGGCGCCGGGAATCGATTTGGCGAACTCGGGGGTGAATTCGCCCCACACGGTGGAAACATGGACGCCGGCCTTCTCGAACAAACGCCCCCGCAACATCGAGGCGACACCACCGCCGCCGTCTCCTTCGCGCTTCCAGGCGGTGCGTTCAAAACGGCCCGCGGGGCCGGGGTACAATGCAGGGTCGGCGGCGTCCTCGAGAGCTTCGAGTGCGCCGCAGAGCTGGTCGCGGAAGGTCTCAAACCAGGCGCGGGCGATTTCCTGGCGCTCGGACAGATCAAGATCGAGGGTCATGGCGCGCCTTCAATCACAGTCGCACGACGCCGTCACCCCGGATAAGCTGGATCGCCCAGAGGAGTGATTTCGTGCCCCGTTCCGTTTTGCTGACCGCCGCCATCGCCATGATCGCCACCGCCACCAGCGCCGCCGCCCAGGACAATCCCGAAGCCCAGCGTGTGCGCGCCGTCCTGGCTGGGACGCCGCTGATCGACGGACACAATGACCTTCCCTGGCAGGTTGCAAGCCGCTGGAACGGCGATGCGCGCCAGTTGGATGTTACTCGGGATCTGTCGCAACTGACGCCGCCCATGCACACCGATATCGCGCGGCTGAGGGTCGGAGGCGTCGGCGGCCAGTTCTGGTCGGTCTATGTGCCCGCCTCGCTGGAGGGGCCGGCGGCGACTGCACAGGTCATGGTCCAGATTGACCTGGTGCGCGAGTTGGTGCGGCGACACCCGGACGTGTTCGAAATGGCTTTCACCGCTGACGACATCGAGCGCGCCCATGCCGAAGGGCGAATCGCCTCCCTGATCGGGATGGAGGGCGGCAACGCCCTGAACAACTCCCTGGCGGTGCTGCGCTCATTCCATGCCCTGGGGGTGCGTTACATCACCCTGACCCATTCGCGGAATCTGGACTGGGCTGACGCCTCGACAGACGAGGCGGTGCATGACGGCCTGACGCCCTTCGGGGTGGCGGTGGTGCGGGAGATGAACCGGCTGGGAATGCTGGTCGATCTCAGCCACGTTTCGGAGGCGACGATGAACGACGCCCTGGATGCGACGCGGGCGCCGGTGATCTTTTCGCATTCCTCGGCTTTTGCGCTGACCGACACGCCGCGCAACGTGCCGGACGCGGTGCTGGCGCGGGTGCGCGAGAACGGCGGTGTGGTGATGGTGACCTTCGTGCCGAGCTTCATCTCGCAGGAGATTCGGGACTGGAGCGCCGAACGGACCGCGCATCGGGCCTGGTTGGCGGAGCGAGGGCGGGTGGCGGACGCTGAAGGTGAGGCGCAGCTTGATGCGGTGATGGCCGCCTGGGAGGCCGAGAATCCGCAGCCAGCGGCGACGCTGGGCCAGGTCGCGGACCACATCGAACACATCCGCGACGTGGCCGGGATCGACCATGTCGGACTGGGCGGCGACTTCGACGGCATCGAGACGACCATCCTGGGTCTGGACGGGGTCGAGGACTATCCGGCGCTGTTGGAAGAGCTGGCGCGGCGCGGATGGCCGGACGCGGACCTGGCCAAACTGGCGGGCGGCAACGTCCTGCGGGTGATGCGGCAGGTCGAGGCGGTGGCGGCGGAACTGGCCGATGAGCCGGCCAACTACGACACCATCTCGGAACTGGATGGCGGAGCCGAATAGGGGTGTTGAGATCGGTTTGGTTCACGAAAGCGTGGATTTCCGCCAACTGCCCAGTTGAAAAAGCGGCGGGCGGGCTCTAATCCCGGTCGCACGTACGGCTATTCCGGCCGCGACGGCGTTTGCGCTTTCGCGGCCCCTGACGAAGGTGGGCTCTGTGACCGATCAGGTCGTTCACGACGACAGCGGCGATCCGAATCGCCGCGACTTCATTCATATCGCGGCCGGCGCTGCGGCGGTTGGCGCAGGCGCGGCTTGCGTCTGGCCGTTGATCAATCAGATGAACCCGGCCGCCGACACCGTCGCGCTGTCCTCCATCGAGTTTGACCTGACGAAGGTTCAGGAAGGCTCGCAGGTGGTGGTGCGCTGGCAAGGCAAGCCGGTTTTCGTGCGTTACCGCACGGCTGAGGAGATCCAGGAGGCGGAACAGACCCCGCTTTCGGCCCTTAAGGATCCGCAGGCCGACGCCGACCGGGTCAAGGAAGGCCACACCCAGTATCTGATCGTGGTCGGCTCGTGCACGCACCTAGGCTGCGTGCCGACGTTCGGGACCGGTGATTTCGGCGGCTGGTTCTGCCCGTGTCACGGTTCGCACTACGACACCTCGGGACGAATCCGTAAGGGGCCGGCGCCGCTGAACCTGATCGTGCCCGAGTACGAATATCTGTCCGACACATCCATCCGGATCGGCTGAGGCATCCATGAGCGATCACGAATCGACCTATGTGCCGAAGACCGGCATCGAAAAGTGGCTGGACGAGCGCCTGCCGATCATCCGCTTTGGCGCCGACTATATGGCGCTGCCGACCCCGCGGAACCTGAACTACTGGTGGACCTTCGGTGCGATCCTGACCCTGTGTCTGGTCGTCCAGATCGCCACGGGCATTGTTCTGGCCATGCACTACACGCCCAACACCGCCCTGGCGTTCGACTCAGTCGAGCGGATCATGCGCGACGTCCCGGGCGGCTGGTTGATCCGCTACGTCCATGCCAACGGCGCCTCGATGTTCTTCGTCGCGGTCTATATCCATATGTTTCGAGGCCTCTACTACGGCTCCTACAAGCAGCCGCGTGAGATGATCTGGATCCTGGGCTGCGTGATCTTCTTCCTGCTGATCGCGACGGCGTTCCTGGGCTACGTCCTTCCGTGGGGCCAGATGTCCTATTGGGGTGCTGAGGTCATCACCAACTTGATCGGTGCGATCCCGGTGATCGGCGAGCCGATCCTGATCTGGTTGCGCGGCGGGCCGGCGATCGACAATGCGACGCTGAACCGCTTCTTCTCGCTGCACTATTTGCTGCCCTTCGCCATCGCCGGCGTGGTGTTCCTGCACCTTTGGGCGCTGCATCAGGCGGGTCAGAACAACCCTGTCGGCATCCTGCTGCCCAAGGAGACGCGGGCCCGCGACACCCTGCCTTTCCATCCGTATTTCACGGTCAAGGACGGTTTTGCGATCGTGCTGTTCCTGATGCTGTTCGCGGTGTTCGTGTTCTTCAATCCGAACGCCCTGGGCCACGCCGACAACTACATCGTGGCGAACCCGCTGCAGACGCCGGCGCACATCGTGCCCGAGTGGTACATGCTGCCGTTCTACGCGATCCTGCGCGCCATTCCCGACAAGTTCGGCGGCGTGGTGGCCATGTTCGCCGCGATCGGTGTGCTGTTCGTCCTGCCGTGGCTGGACACCTCGCGAGTGCGCTCGATGCGCTATCGCCCGACGATGAAGAAGCTGTTCGTCATCTTCCTGGTGGTGTGCTTTGGGCTCGGCTGGTGTGGCGCGCAGCTGCCGGACGCCAATGTGATCCCGGGCATCGGCGGCGGGTTCACGCTGTTCGACGGCGACATCAACACCTACCTGTGGCTGACGCGGGTTCTGACCGCCTACTACTTCCTGTTCTTCCTCGTGCTGATGCCTTGGGTGGGCCTGAAGGAGACTCCGTTGCCGGTACCGGCGTCCATTTCCGAGCCGGTTCTGTCCGGGTCCGAAGCCGAGCAGAAGGGCTGAGCGCGATGATCTCCACGCTTTCCAAGCGCGCCGCCGCCGGGCTCTTCGCCGCCGCTGCCCTGATTGGCGCTGGCGCCGCCCAGGCCGAGGGCGGAGCTCTGCATCCGCGCCACGTCAACTTCAGCTTCGAAGGCCCGTTCGGGACCTTCGATCAAGGGCAGCTTCAGCGCGGGTACCGGGTCTATGAACAGGTCTGTGCGGCCTGCCATTCGATGAACCTGATGGCCTACCGTATGCTCGGACAAGAAGGTGGTCCCTTCTACGACGAGCACTATGACGCGGCCCGCAACCCCTATGTCGCGGCCATCGCGGCCCAGATCGAAGTGCCGGACACGGACACCGAGACGGGTGAGGCGATCACGCGTCCGGCCACCCCGGCCGACCGCTTCCGCGCGCCGTTCCCCAATGCGACGGCGGCGGCCTTCGCCAACGGCGGCGCCGCGCCGCCGGACCTGTCGGTGATCACCAAGGCCCGCCACGGCGGCGCGGAGTACGTCTATTCGATCCTGACCGGTTACCGCGACGCGCCGGACGGTCTGCGGATCAACGCCGGTCAGCACTACAATCCCTATATGAACGGCGACATGACCCCGTTCTGGGATGGCGACGAGCATCATGTCCCGCCGGGCGGGTTCATCGCCATGGCCCCGCCGCTGATGGATGGCGCCGTCACCTATGACGACGGCACCGAGGCCTCGGTCGACCAGATGGCGCAGGATGTGTCGGCCTTCCTGGCCTGGGCGTCGGACCCGCATCAGGTCGAGCGCAAGCGCACCGGTTTTGCGGTCCTGATCTATCTGCTGCTGTTCGGGATCATCACCTGGTTCAGCTACAAGAAAATCTGGCGCGACGTCGGCCACTGAGGTCAGCGCTCAATCAGATTGGAAACGCCCGGCCTCGCGCCGGGCGTTTTCATATCTAGCCCAGGGTTTCCAGCACGGTCCGCGCGGTCGCCTGGCCCGAACGGAAGGCGCCGCCGCAGGTTTGGATCAGGCCGCCGGCCAGAGCTTCGCCGGCGAAGAATATCTTGTCGGCGACGGGGCGGCCGAGCGCCGCCCGCGCGGAAAAGCGGCCGGGCCGGGCGGCGGCATAGGCCCCCCGCGTCCAGGGGTTGCCGGCCCACGGCGTCAGTGACCCCCGGGTGACCTGCCCCGGTGCGCTGGACCCGAATATCTCAGCCAACCCCTGTTTGGCGTAGTCGATGGCCGCCTCGCGCCCGGCGCGTGAAATCTCCCAACCCAGGTCGCCGCCGACGAAGCCGATCATCAGGTCGTAGCCGAATGGATGGCACAGGAAATACAGGTCCTGCTTGCCATCGCGGGCCAGTAGCAGATCGGTGAACGGCTCCACCCCTAGGGCGCTGCGAGGGATCTGAAGCGGGATCTTGGCCAACATCCCCATCGGGATATCCTCGATGGCCTGAAGCGTCTCCGGCGGCAGCGTCGGGGTGAAGCGGATGACGCCGGCGGCCAGCACACCGGTCGAAACCGTGACGATCACCGCCCGGGCGCGGATTTCGCCGTCATCGGTTTGAACCACTGCCCCGGGGCCGTCGTATCGGATGCCGCGCACCGGCGTCCCGGTCCGGATCGGCAGACCTGCTGCGCGCCGCTGGACGATCGAGCCGAAGCCCTCGGCGCACAGCAGATTGGGCTCCAGATCGTCGGCGTTGGCGTAGTCGAAGGTCGACAGTTCGTCGAGGTCAACGGCCATGTCGAGCGCGCCCAGATAGTCGCCGGCGGCTTCTTCGACCGGCGTGTCGATTCCAGCGACGGTGCTGGCGGCCACATCGTTGGGGGCCTCGGCGATGGCTTCGGCGATGGCGTGTTCGGCGGCGTTGACCTGGGCGGCGTCACCGGCCTGCCTGCCGAAATAGACCCGCTCCAGGTCGTATTCATGCGGCTGGAGCGTGAAGCCTTGGGCGCGGGCGTAGTCGGTGTAGGGGTTATCGTCGGACTTGTGGAGCCATGCGCAGCCGACATCGAAGGGCGCGCCGAACATGCGGGTCTCGGTGAAGGCGCGGCCGCCGATCCGGCCCATGGCCTCAAGCACCATGACCGAGCGCCCGGCGTCGATGAGGGTCTGAGCGGCCGCAATGCCGGCCGATCCAGCGCCGACGATGACGACATCCGGTTTGCCGGAACTCGATGGCGCGCGACAGGACGCGGCGGTTCCCGCCAACAGGGCCAGCGCATGACGACGGTTGAGCATTTCACACCCCTATGAACCATCGTTATCTGGAACCGATCCGGGCCGCTGGACAAGAGGTTTGATCGGGGTGGCTCGCTCGTCTGATACGGGTTTGGGGTTCTCACCCGTGGAGCGGGTGGTAGTGTTGCCGCAAGTTCAGGGGATTGACGCGTGAGTGATGGGGACGCGAGCACGCAGACGCGCGGCATTGAGTTTGCGCCGCCGCCGGCGTCATTTCCGGTTCCGCTGGTCGACGTCGACGGTCGCGACCTGCGCGCCTTGAGCACCGATGGGGTAGTGGTACTGCTGAGCGAGGCCCAGGCCGATCTGACCGGGCCGCAGCGTGTGCTGACGACGCGGCTGGTTCGGGCGATCACGGGGCGTGACGGGCTTCAGGCGGTGGCCCGCTTCAACGCCGACTATGACCCCAGGTTCGAACGTCTGGTGATCCACGGCGTCCAGGTGCTTCGAAGCGGCGTGGCGCGTGATGAGGGACGCCCGGAAGCCTTTGAATTGATGCGGCGCGAGCCGAACCTTGAACGGGCGATCTATGACGGACGGATGACCGCCCACATGGTGATTCCGGACTTGCGCGAGGGCGACATCGTCGACGTTTGCTATTCGGTCATCGGCGAGCAACCGGCGCTGAGGGGCGCTTTCTCCTGGTATTTTATTCTGCAGTGGTCGACGCGGGTTGTGGAGACAACATGCCGGCTGATCGCGCGCCCGGATCAGAAGATGATGATTCGCCGGTTCGGCGGCGCGCCTCAGCCGAGGGTGTCGGATCGAAACGGGCGCCGGATCTATACTTGGCGCGCTCGGGATCTCGCGCCCTATCTGCCTGAGCCGTTCGCGCCCGCCTGGAGCATTGGCTATCAGGCGGTCGAGGTTGGAGACGCGCTGAGCTGGTCCCAGGTCTCGGACATCTTTCGCCAGATGTACGAAGGCGCGATCGTGGACAACAGCCCGCCCGCCGAGCTGATCGCCGAGGTTGACGCCATCCGCTCGCGTGCGGCCGATCCCGCCGTCTGGGCGGTCGAGGGGCTGAGGCTAGTCCAGCGGACGCTGCGCTATCATTCGGTGGCGATCGGAGAGGGCGGGTTCCGACCGCGAGGACTGCGGACGATCTGGTCAACGCGCTATGGTGACTGCAAGGACGCCTCGGTGCTGCTGACTGCGGTGCTGAGACAGATGGGACTGGAGGCGTGCTGCGCCCTGGTCAACGTCGGGCTGGGCCCAGACCTCAACAACTTCATTCCCAGCCCGCGCGCCTTCAATCATTGCATTGTCCGGCTGAAGCTGAACGGGCGCGACTATTGGCTGGACGGCACGATGCCGCCCCAGGCCGGGGATCTGGAGCGGCTGACCCAGGCGCGTTTCGGTTGGGCGCTGCCGTTGGTCGAACACGCGCAACTGGTGCAGATCGCGCCAACCCCGATTGAGGCGGTTCGCGAAGTTGTGGAGCGCTGGACCTTTCCGCGCGAAACCGTGCGCCCTGCGCGGTTGGAATGCTCGACCACCCATCGCGGCTGGCGAGCTGACGACACGCGGCGTTTGATCGACAATCGCGAGCCCGGGGCGCTGGCGGAGCTGTATCGGGAGCAGCTCGAACGTGAATTGAATTCGCCCTTGCGCGAGGTGGAACGCCTGCAGGTGATCGATGACGCCCAGGCTAATGCTCTGACCATCCGTGAAATCTATGACGTCGAGCGAGCGATGACATCTCTCGGGGCGGAAGGGCGGCGATTCCTGTCATACGACGACGTGGTGCGGCCCAACCTGCCGATTGTCGACGAGGGGCCGCGACGTGAGCCGATCGCTCTGGGTTCGCCGCGCCAAGTCGTGACACGGCGAGAGTTCAATTTCCCCGTCCCGACCAACTTTTCGCCCTGGGATGAGCGGATCCAGGGACCAGGCGGCTTGGAGGCGCGCGCGCGCTTCGAATGGCTGGACCGTCGCCGCGGTCTGCACACCTTGACCCTGACCGTCCCCAACGAGATTCTTCCGCCAAGCCAGGCAGCGGCCTATCGCGCTTTCCTGCAACGGATGTTCGACACGACTGGCGTCGGATTCGTATTGAGGGCGCGGGGCGGACGCTACGTCAGCACGTCGGGTGAGGGGCGCGCGCCGTGGGGCTGGATCGCCTGGGCCGTGGTCGTCGCCCTCGTCGCAGCGGCGCGGTGTTCAGGCGTGGCCTGAAGTCGTCTGCAACAACCCCATGGCGTATTGGCCCGTCAGGCCCTAAGCTGTCTGGGCGGCCTCGAGGCCGCGTCGGGTCCTCCCCCCTAGATGTTAGCCTTCGCCATCGTCGTCGTTCTGCTCCTTGTGGTGCTCAACGGCCTGTTCGCCATGACCGAGATGGCGGTTGTCTCGTCGCGCAAGTCCAAGCTGCAGAGCCGGGCCGAGCGCGGTGACCGCGGCGCCCGACGGGCATTGGAGCTGGCGGAGGAGCCGACGCATTTCTTGTCGGCGGTTCAGGTCGGCATCACCCTGATTGGCATTCTGGCCGGCGCCTATGGCCAGGCGGCCATCGGCGGTGAGCTGAACCGGCTGATCGAAACCTACATTCCGATGGTGGCGCAATATTCGCACATTATCGCCACCGGCCTGGTGGTGGTGGTGATAACCTATGTCTCGGTGATCGTCGGCGAATTGGTGCCCAAGCGGCTGGCCCTGATCTTCCCGGAGCCTATCGCGGCCAAGATGGCCGGGCCGATCTCGCTGCTGGCGACGGTGCTCAAGCCGTTCGTGCTGCTGTTGACAGCGTCGACCTCGGGCATCTTGAAGCTGTTCAACATCAAGGACCGCGACGGCTCGGATGTGACCCAGGAAGAGGTCGAGACCATGATCGCGGAGGGCACCTCAGCGGGCCTGATCGAGCCGGAGGAGCAGGAGATGATCGAAGAGATCCTCACGCTTGGCGATCGACCGATCAAGGTGGCCATGACACCGCGTCACGAGGTCAGCTGGATCGCCCTGGACGACCCTGACGAGGTGATCAAGGAAGAGGTCCGCTCCAGTCCCTATTCACGCCTGGTGGTGGCGCGCGAGAACGACGTCGATAATCCGATGGGCGTGGTCCACAAGAAGGACCTGCTCGACAGCCTGCTCGACAACGGCGAGTTCAACGTCGAGAAGCTGGTTCAGACCCCCGCGGTCATTCCCCAGACGACCTCAGTGCTGAAGGCCCTGGAGATACTCAAGGGCTCGAAGGTGCATATGGCGTTCATCGTCGATGAATACGGCTCGTTCGAGGGGGTGGTGACGGCCACCGACCTGCTGGAGATGATCGCCGGGGACTTCGACGAGGAGCATGACGAGCCGAGTCAGAACATCGCCCAGAACGCTGATGGGTCCTGGATGATCGACGGTCAGACCGATCTAGAAGAACTGGCCGACGCCCTGGGCGAGGACTTCGGTGAACACGACGGGTTCCATACGGTGGCCGGTCTGGTTCTGCATCAGTTGTCGCGGATCCCGGAAGAGGGCGAACGCCTGCAACTGGGCCGCTTTGAGGTCGAGGTTCAGAAGATGGACGACCGCCGGATTGAAACGTTGGTGTTCCACCGGCTTGTCCGCAACGAAGCCCAGACGGTGCGCCAGGGCGGCGCGAATTGACGCCGGCGTCTATTCAACCAGACGGACCGCGTTGATCGACCGCGCGATGCCCTGGAACGCTTCGACCAGCTCTGAGGCGTTCGCGGCATCGAACGCATTGGCGGCCGAACTGGCGCAGTATCGCATGAGGTCGCGCGGCGCGCCGGACGGAACCGCCAGGCCAACGGTGTAGATTTGAATCTGCTGGTCCCTGGCATAGTCGCAGATGGCGCGCGCGTCGGTGTCGGCGTTGGACGAGTCGGACGCCGAGACGTGGCGCCCGTCGCTGGCCCGATATTTGAGCGTGTTGGAGCCATCGGTCATCAGCACGATGATCTTGCGCACATCGTCGCCGTAGGCGGCTCCTTCCGAATAGGGCGCTGAAGGCGACAGGACATTGACGCCCCAGATCAGGCCTGACGGAATGTAGGTCTCGGGCCGATAGCTCCCGATGTTGATGATCAGGCCGTCAATAGCGCCCAGGATGGTTGAGCGGTCATCGGTCAGCGGGACAATCGGGTTCAGGCAGGCCTGAGAGGTTCCCAGGAATCCGGGATAGCGGGTGGTGGGTTGCAGGTCCGAGCGTCTCAGCATGCCAACGTTGCGGGAGGCGACGCAGCCGAACCAGCGGTACCGCGTCGTCGAGCCGCCGGAGCAGGATTCGTACGGGGCGACGGTTTGGACGCTGCAGGTCTGCGGCACGCGCCAATAGGTCTGCGGCGTTGGCACCCCGTCCACGAGAACCGTCCGGGTGTCGCGCACGCCGCCGGTGCAAACGTTGCGCGTAGTCAGGATGTTGCAAACCCGCGGGGACGTCGTGGAATAGTCGGCCGGCACGTTCAGCCAGCTGGCGCTGCGGTTCGCCGGGTCAACATTTACGTAGTCGGCGTAGGGGACCAGGGCGACGCGGACCTCTGCGCCATCGACCATGATTCCGTTGACCAGTTCACGCGCCGCTTGCCGCAAGGCTGTGATCCGGCTGACGCCGCCGCCGGCGTCCGCTGACATTGACCAGGTATTGTCAACGACCAGCACCAGTTCCACGACCTCGCCGCCGCCGCGCATCGCTGCGGCGTCCACATCCACGGGCAGATGAGAGCGTCCCACCACGCCGGCGAAGAAGGTCGGTGTCCGACCGACGACAGCGGCGTCGATCCGGCGTTCATCTACACGGACCGTCAGGGCGTAGTCGTCGTCCAGATCCACACCGGCCAGGTTGCTGGTCAGATAGGTCCGGATGATCTGCTCGATATCATCCTCGGTATTCGCGGTGGAGGACGCCGCCGCGAGGATCGCCGCATCGAGACTGTTCTGGACTTCGTCATTGACCGCGTTCTGATGAGCGATATCGACGGCCACGCCGACCGTCAGGGTGATGGGCACGGCGCACAGAGCGAACATCATGGCGACGTTGCCGCGCGCCGAATGAATGAAATCGCGGACGATTTCGGACAGGCGATGCATAGCTTCCATGGCGCGCTAACGATCTTCTGAAAGTTCAGGGCGCCAGCTTGACCATGAGTGGTAAATATTCTGCGCACCGCGTTGGCTTGAGCCAACGGCATGCTTGAAATGATTGATGGGCTGGGGCATAGGCCCTGTCCGGCGAAGCACGCGCCGAAGGGTGACCCTTTCGGCGCGCTGTTCTTTGTCCCGGACGCTGGAGTTCCTATCTGGGCTTCATCGAAGGAGTGTAGCTCAGTTGGTAGAGCATCGGTCTCCAAAACCGAGGGCCGGGGGTTCGAGTCCCTCCACTCCTGCCACTTTTATCTGAGACGGAAACAGAATGGCCAAGGCGAAGTCCT